>MDTG01054658.1_pt1 | contig 48715 bp, 39 predicted proteins | sample 811421 | NCBI WGS metagenome assembly MDTG01 (sample SAMN05326645, study PRJNA326480) | marine metagenome | isolation source: seawater | place: Pacific Ocean: South East | collected 2011 | reverse complement strand
TGCCGAGCATGCCGAGCCACTCATTGCCCGAAGCCGGATAGGCGCCAAGCCCCATCAGCGTCGAGGTCACGGGAATGCCGGTCATCTGGGCGAATTCGCGCAGCAGGTGGCAGGCCGCCGTGCCCGAATTGATGACACCGCCGCCCGTGTAGAGAATCGGCCGGCGCGCCCGCGCGAGAAGCTCGATGGCGCCACGGATCGCCTCCATGTCGCCCTTCAGGCGCGGGCGGTAGCTCTTGTGCGCGACGGTTCCGGGCGCCTCATAGGTGCCGGTGGCGAACTGCACGTCCTTGGGGATGTCGACGACGACCGGACCGGGACGCCCGGCGGTTGCGACGTAAAAGGCCTCGTGCAGGATGCGCGGCAGGTCCTTGACGTCGCGCACCAGCCAGTTGTGCTTGGTGCAGGGCCGGGTGATGCCGACGGTGTCGCATTCCTGAAAGGCGTCATTGCCGATCAGATGCGTCGGCACCTGGCCGGTGATGCAGACCATGGGGATCGAATCGAGCATCGCATCGGTCAGCGCGGTGACCATATTGGTCGCGCCGGGACCGGAGGTGACCAGCACCACGCCGGGCTTGCCGGTCGAACGGGCATAGCCCTCGGCCGCATGGCCGGCGCCCTGCTCGTGACGCACGAGAATATGCGCGACATCGTCCTGCTGGATAATTTCGTCGTAAATCGGAAGCACGGCACCACCGGGGTAGCCGAACACATGCTGGACCCCTTGATCCTTGAGTGCCTGGAGCACCATCTCGGCGCCGGTCATCTCGCGCTTCATTTTCGCTTTCCTCGATTATCGCAGCTTGCTGTCTCGACACATGTCATCGTTCTGGTTTGGCGCAACGGCCCCGCCGCGATTGAGGCGGACAGTCCGGGCACGACCTTCAGGCAATAAAAAAGGCCCCCGAGGAGGCCTTGTGCGCGCATCATCGTCGGGAAACGAGTGTCACCTCGTCCCGTTTGCGCGCGCCCCGCCTACAAGAATGAGCGTGAAGCCCATCATTCGTACCACTCCCGTTTTGCCGGTGTCGTGTCCGGCCTGTCCAGCGGGGCACCTATCCCCGCGCGAACCGCCGTCACCCGACGCCGCGCAAACTAGACGCGCCCTCCCAAGGGGTCAAGCGCTATGTCAGGAAATTTCGCCGCGGAATGGCAAATCTTGTCGAATGTTGCAGACACCCCGGCTCCCGGCCAACCCTCGCGGGCAGATACGGACACCGAAATCAGGCTGCTCGCCGGGTATCGGCCCCGCTGCGCTGCGCGGATATCCCCAGCTTCGAACGCCCGGTGACAGGAAACGAGATTACCCCCTTGCAACGCACCGCCGGGCTTTGTATATACCCACTCCACGGCGCGGGCGATTGCCGCTCCCGCCGTCAGGCCGCATTGGCCGTGGGTGTATAGCTCAGTTGGTAGAGCAGCTGACTCTTAATCAGCCGGTCCTGGGTTCGAATCCCCGTGCACCCACCATTTTCTTCTATTCCTGACGATAGATGAGACAGTGCGCTTCGGCGCTGCAAACGCGCGTCCTCCGCGTCAGGCGCCTTCCCGCCGCTGCCCCCGTTCGTGGAACACGAACCCCAGGAAATTCAGCAGGATCTGCGCGGCGAGGATGGCCGTCGAGCCGGTCTGGTCGTAGTCCGGTGCCACTTCCACCAGATCGATGCCGACCACCTCGTGGCGGCGGGTCAGCGCCTGCAGCATCTCCAGCACCTCGTAGTAGAGAAAGCCACCGTGGCTGGGCGTTCCCGTCCCCGGCGCGATCGACGGGCAGAAGCCGTCGATGTCGAGCGTGACATAGACCCTTGCCCCCGCGGGAATGCGCGCGATCACCCCCTCAGGCCCGAGCTTGCGCATCTGGCGCACCGAGAGAATGTCGGACCCGAAGGCGCGCGCTTCCTCGTAGCCCTCGCGGGTGGTCGAGGAAACGTTGCGGATGCCGACCTGCGTCAGCCCGGTGACATAGTCCTTCTCCGCCGCCCGGCGCATCGGATTGCCGTGGCCGTTGCGCACGCCGTGGCGCTCGTCGACGAAATCCAGATGCGCGTCGATCTGCAGGATATGAATCGGTCCATGGCCCGCAAAGGCATCGATGCAGGGAATGTTGACCGAATGGTCGCCGCCGAGCACCACCGGAAAGGCTCCGGCCTCCAGCATCGCCCGCACCCCGGCTGCAATATTGGCGTGGCTTGCCACCGTGTCGGTATGCACGATGTCGGCGTCGCCGAGATCAACGATCCGGACGCTTTCGGGCAGATAGGTAGCGTCGTCCTCATGGTCGTAGGCCCCGGCGTGACCGAAAGAAAACAGCGTCGACGCCTCGCGGATGGCCCGCGGACCGAACCGGGCCCCGGCGCGAAACTGCGTGCCGAAATCGAACGGCGCCCCGAGCACCGCTACGTCGGCATCGAGTTTCGACCAGTCCTCGCAATAGGGGCGCTTGCCGAAGGTCGCGATGCCGACGAAGGGAAGGTTCAGCCGACCTGTCTGGTAGGAATGTCCGCTCATCTGCCCTCGTCTCCCCCTATGCGATGCCGCTTCCTGTCAGGATAGGGGTGGGCGTGCATTGTGCGAAACCCCCTTGCGACAAGTATCAAGATGGATCTTTCATGCCATTGGAATAAGATGACAATTCGGATTTTTCCCGCCGATGGGCGGCAAAAAACATACCGGGGGTACGAATGTCAAAATCACTTTGGGCGGCCATTTTTCTTCTGGCCGGAACCATGATTCATATGCCGGGCGCCTATGCCCAGACCATCGGGTTCGCCGATGCGATCAAGATCCTGAATTCCAGTTGCGGCGAGGACATCGAGAAGTATTGCAAGTCCGCCAATATCGGCAACGGCCGCATCCAGAAATGCCTGGCCGAGAATGAAGCGCGCATTTCTCCCCGCTGCAAGGCGGACTATGCCGGCGTCTATATTTCCCTGCAGACCCGGCTCGCCGCGCAATCCGTCGTGTCCAGGATCTGCGACCGCGACGCCCGCCGTCTGTGCAGCGGAACCGAACCGGGCAAGGGCCATGTCCTGCGGTGCCTGCTGAAGGCGCAGCCGAGCGTCAGCGCCGACTGCAATCAGGCGATCGACGATGCCGGTTATCGCTGAGCCCGCCCGGCTTGGACCGCAATCCTTCGGAGGACATGCCTTGAATTTCACCCATCTCTTTGCGGCGTCGATCATCGCGCTGCCACTCACCCTGTCCGGCGCGCAAGCGCAGACCCAGCTGTCGCGAAACGAGATCGTCAACAGCCTGCAGGGCGCCCAGACCAAGGCGGAGATCAACGCCGCCGACGTGCGCGCCCAGGCCCTGCAGAACATTCGGCAATATCCAGGCGACAATGCCACAACGTCGCTGCCGATCTCCGCGCAGCTCGCAAAGCTGCGCCAGTTCAATGTCGAGATCACCTTCGATTTCGATTCCGACCGGATCCGGCCGGAATCCTACGAGACCATCGGCGTGATCGCCGACGCGCTGCACACCCCCTACCTGTGGGGACAGACGTTTTTCGTCGTCGGCCACACCGATGCCAAGGGCAAGCGAGAGTACAATCTGGAGCTTTCGCAGCGCCGGGCAAACGCGGTCCGCGAGGCGCTGGTGACAACCTTCTTCGTCCCCTCCGAACAGCTTGAGGCCATCGGCCTGGGCGAGGAGCAATTGCGCGATCCCTCCAACCCGGACGGCGCGATCAACCGGCGCGTTCAGTTGATCAACGTCGGCTTCTGACCGTGACGCAAACGACCGAGGCCGACTCCCCCGGCCTCGGTTTTCCGGGAGGCCGAGTATCATCCACGGAACCAGAAAGGCGGGTGCATGAACGAGGTGATGCCTCTCAGCCTGTCGGCTCTCGACCGCGGGATCGTGCAAAGCGACATCAAGGCGTTCTGGATTGGCAATCTCTAGAAAGTGTCGTACATTATTGCTACCAAACCGTGCATAATAGCTCCTGGCATAGCAATGCTCCTCTCAATCGATGATCACCATTTCGATGCTGAAATACATGCTCGAGCGACTCGCATTGCAGTCCGATCTTTAGAGTGTGCTGGTCTATCATTAGAGCCCCACGATTTATCTGAGCTTATATTGCGAGTTTACGCTAGCATTTATACCAATGAAAGCATTTCCGAGGAAAGCGAGACTGTAAATTGAGTATATTTGACAAGCCAAGCATTAGGAGAATATATTCGAATGCTCGAATTCAAACGCGAGCAGAGCGAGAGCTTGCTATATCAGTTGAAATATCAAGACTAAATGCAACAGATTTTTTAAAATTAGTATTACAATCACACACAGGATACGAGGAGCTTAGCGAAGTTCCCGAGGAAGAATTTGATCTTGCGACGGCGATTTGCTGGAGACTTATAAACGAACTTCGTGACAACGGGGGACATGTTTCACATTGAATTATGTTGAACAAATCCCACTTTCGGCAATCGACCGCGCAATTGTGCAGCCGGAGATCTCCGCATTCTGGAAAGGGTGGCGGGAAAGCGGGGGAAATAAAGCCTTACTACCGGACCTGGACAGTTCAATATTAAGTCGCCTAACTGTAAGTAAAGGTTTTGCTGCTGAGGGATCATCACCAAAATTATTGTGTGTTGGAGAAGACTCGTTTCTAGCAGAGTGCTTCGGAAAGGAATGGGCAAAATCAGCTATCTTCGAAGCTGAAACACCAGACCCAGAACTCGAAATATTGGCATCTGGTGGTTATCACAGAGCAATCGCAGGCGAACCAAATTTTGATCTGGTTCATGTCGTTACACGCGCTTCGAAGTTCCACCATCTTAAACTTACATACGAGCGCCTCATTGTCCCAATTAAAATAAGTGATACCAATTTTGTTACGGCATGTATGACAGCGAAGCTGAAGATGACTCATTTGTTACTCGGACCAGATGAGCAAGATCTGCTGGTCGATTATAACATAGATAATCATCGCCACGGATATGATCAGGCGCAATATTCCATTCCGTTCCACACGGACTAGTATGATTGTAGCCTTGATGCGCCGCAAAACCCTTACTAACGAGTTCTTTTTGTATAAAGCAATAAATGTAATCAAATTCCCATTTTGCAAAAGCTATAAGCTGACCCAATCTACAGAGAGGTCTCGACAGGTTTCGCCCTTTCCATTCTTTTCTTATCCACATATTTCCATGATAAACACATAGACCTGAGATATGGTATGCATCGGGACAATGCCAATCTCCTAATTCTGCAGATATATCAGGATAGGGATCACAGTATATTCTCCTTTGTTGCTGCATCCAAAAATCAGCTAGGCTTAATTCTCCAAGTTGGTCAAGCCTTGCCGCCTGGACGGAAACAACTTGGCCATCAGAATTTCTTGCAGCCAGCCAAAAAGCAGTTTGAGGGCTAAAGTCGAAGTACTTTGTCGAGAATTGCTCCGTAAGTGAAAATTGCTCATTCTCCAACTTGTCCCTATCATGGCATATTCGACTAAGTAAATTAAAATCAAATAACTGCACAATATCTAATCCTTGATGAGATATTTGCTCAATATATTTTGAAATAGACTTGTTTATCTCTAATTCATTTCGGGTCACTTCCCTCCCGCTTCGCATAGTGCATCTTCCTTATCTCGAATCAACCTCGGACTTATCGTCGATTTTCAGGATGTTCGTAGACGAGTAAATAGAAACGATTTTCAGAAATGCACGAATAGCTTGTGCTGGGGGCGTACCTTCAAACCTCCACAAACTTGTTGAGGCCACACGACGGTTGAAGCGCCGGCGCATCCCTATATGCTCCGCACGTGTTTTCGGGAGGCTGGCGCCCTGCTCAAGGCGTCGGCACCGCCTCCCGGTCAGGCTTTCCAGCAAGCAAAGACCCATTGATGTCGCCAATCCTGAAAATAACCAATCTTTCAAAGGTCTATGACAGCGGCTTCCATGCGCTGAAGGGCATCGACCTTGAGATCAAGCGCGGCGAGCTGTTTGCGCTGCTCGGGCCCAATGGCGCCGGCAAGACCACCCTGATCAGCATCATCTGCGGCATCGTCAACGCCAGCGGCGGCACCGTGACCGTCGACGGCCACGACATCGCCCGCGATTTCCGCGCCGCCCGCGCCGAGATCGGCCTGGTGCCTCAGGAGCTCACAACCGACGCCTTCGAGACGGTCTGGGCGACGGTGAATTTCAGCCGCGGCCTGTTCGGCAAGCCGAAGAACCACGCCATCGTGGAAAAGGTGCTGAAGGACCTGTCGCTCTGGGACAAGCGCGACAACAAGCTGATCACCCTGTCCGGCGGCATGAAGCGCCGGGTGCTGATCGCCAAGGCACTTGCCCATGAGCCGCGGGTGCTGTTCCTCGACGAGCCGACCGCCGGCGTCGACGTGGAGCTGCGCCGCGACATGTGGCGGGTCGTGCGCCGCCTGCAGGAGACCGGCGTCACCATCATCCTGACGACCCACTATATCGAGGAGGCGGAGGATCTCGCCGACCGCGTCGGCGTCATCAACGGCGGCGAGATCATCCTGGTGGAGGACAAGGTCGAGCTGATGCGCAAATTGGGGCGCAAGCAGCTCATCCTGCATCTTGCCGACCCGCTGGAAGCCGTCCCGGAAACGCTCGCCGAACGCGGGCTGGAGCTCGGGCAAAACGGCGAAACGCTGGTCTACACCTACGACACCCAGGCCGAGCGCACCGGCATCACCGCGCTCCTCAAGGACCTGCATGCGGCCGGCATCCGCTTCCGCGACCTGCAGACGCGGCAAAGCTCGCTTGAGGACATCTTCGTCAATCTCGTGAAGGCCCCGTCATGAATTTTCACGCCATCAAGGCCATCTACCGTTTCGAGATGGCGCGCACCGGCCGCACGCTGTTCCAGAGCATCGTCTCGCCGGTTCTGTCCACATCGCTCTATTTCGTCGTCTTCGGCGCGGCCATCGGCTCGCGCATCGAAGAAGTCGACGGCGTCAGCTACGGCGCCTTCATCGTGCCCGGACTGATCATGCTGTCGCTCCTGACCCAAAGCGTCAGCAACGCCTCCTTCGGGATCTATTTTCCGCGCTTCACCGGCACGATCTACGAGGTCTTGTCGGCGCCCGTCTCCTATCTGGAGATCGTCATTGCCTATGTCGGCGCGGCGGCGACGAAATCGATCCTGGTCGGCCTGATCATTCTGGCGACCGCCCATCTGTTCGTGCCGCTCGACATCCAGCACCCGGTCTGGATGCTCTTGTTCCTGATGCTGACGGCCGTCACTTTCGCCCTGCTCGGGTTCATCCTGGGGATCTGGGCGGACAATTTCGAGAAGCTTCAGTTCGTGCCGCTTCTGGTGGTGACGCCGCTCGCCTTCCTTGGGGGCAGCTTCTATTCGATCAACATGCTGCCGCCCTTCTGGCAGACGGTCACGCTGTTCAATCCGGTGGTCTATCTGATCAGCGGCTTCCGCTGGAGCTTCTACGGCCAGGCGGACGTGAGCATCGGCCTCAGCGTCTTCATGACCTTCCTGTTCCTGGTGATCTGCCTTGCCGTGATCAGCTGGATCTTCAAGACCGGCTGGCGCCTGCGCGCCTGATCAGCCGCCCGAACGACAGCGAACGGCCGAACGACAGAAAAGGCCGGACGGTGCGACATCGCGCCGTCCGGCCTTTCGCATGGAAGAGCGCCGGGTGTCCCGCTAGACGGCAACCGCCGCCTTGATGTGCGGATGCGGATCGTAGCCGGTCAGCGTGAAGTCCTCGAAGCGGAAGGCGAAAAGGTCCTTCACGTCCGGGTTCAGCGTCATCGTCGGCAGGGCACGCGGCGCGCGCGACAGCTGCTCGCGGGCCTGCTCCAGATGGTTGGTGTAGAGGTGCGCATCGCCGAAAGAATGCACGAAGTCGCCGGGCTCATAGCCGGTCACCTGCGCCACCATCATCGTCAGCAGCGCGTAGGAGGCGATGTTGAAGGGCACGCCGAGGAAGACGTCGGCGGAACGCTGATAGAGCTGGCAGGAGAGCTTTCCGTCGGCGACATAGAACTGGAACAGCGCATGACACGGCGGCAGCGCCATCTCGTCGACCAGCGCCGGGTTCCAGGCCGAGACCATCAGCCGCCGGCTGTCGGGCGTTGTGCGGATCATGTCGAGCAGCTTGGCGATCTGGTCGATGGACCGGCCGTCGGGCGCGGGCCACGAGCGCCACTGATAGCCGTAGACCGGGCCGAGATCGCCGTTTTCATCCGCCCATTCGTCCCAGATGCGGACGCCGTTTTCCTTGAGATAACGGATGTTGGTGTCGCCGGCCAGAAACCACAGGAGCTCGTGCACGATCGATTTCAGGTGCAGCTTCTTGGTGGTGACCATCGGGAAGCCCTCCGCGAGGTCGAAACGCATCTGATGACCGAAGACGGACAAGGTGCCCGTCCCCGTGCGGTCGGTCTTCTTCGTTCCCTCGTCGAGGATCCGCTGCATGAGATCGTGATACTGGCGCACCTTGCCCGTCCCGTCCGGAGGTCGATTCGATTGACGCAAAGTGTCGCGCGGGCACGCCGCAGCGACAAGCGCCGAGGCATCGGGGCATGTCGCCTTTCACCCGCAATCCACCGTATCGGCGCAAGAATGGCCGGGGACGAGGCTACTTTTCGGCAATTGCCGGCCAGTTGCCGTTGGCCTTGGAGATGAAGCCCGGCACGTCTGCGCGCCAGCGTTTCTGAATGGCGTCGTTGTAGTTGAGATAGAGGCGGCCATCGACGATGTCCCAGTTCTTTGGGTCGCCCTTGGCAAGCTTGCCTTCCGCGATTGCCCAGGAGCAATAGCCGCCATAGGCGGGCGCGTATTTTTCCGGGTCGGCCAGAAAGGCGTCGCGGTTGGCGGCGCTGGCGAAGCGCCATTCGGCGCCCCTGTGCGTCGCGGTGAAATCGCGCGATCCTTCCACCGGCTTTCCTTGCGTGAAATAGGCGACCGGATCGTAGCCGCCGACGGCCACCCCATCGACAAGACCGGTATAGACCGGGCCGGTGTCGTCGCTGCCCAGCCCGAACCACCCGGCCTGAGCCGCCCCCCGTGCGCCGATCGCCGCGGCCCCGGCAAAAAGCGCGCCCGCAATCAGAACCTGCCGTCTGGAAATTCCGCTCATCACTGCCACTCCTTCCAACCCGCGTCCGCGCGGCCATGGCAAGCCGGACAAGACCCTTGATGAGCGACACTCTAAGCACCACAACTGCTTGCGCGCCAATGACACAAGCTCACAAGCGCGCGAGACACCCCCTTTTCATCCCGACGGGCACTGCCTATATTGGGTGTGTCGGCGCAAGCCGACTATGACGATAAACGGACTGCGTAATAAGCCTATCGGACCCGGGGGCGGTACCCGGCGCCTCCACCCAAGCCCGTCTCGCGCAAGCGGATCAGGCGGGCTTCGGGGGGGCGAAATAGGATCGACGAGGGTGTAAAGGCTTTTCTTTCGTCCGGCATGGTTCCGCCGTTATCGGGCCGTCTCAATAGTTGCAAATGACAACTATGCTATGGACAACGCTGTCGCTGCGTAATGCAGTGCCGGTAGTCCACTAAGTCCTGTTGGTTAGCCCCTTCAGGCGGGGTTCGGAGGCACCTGGCAACAGAAGCCTCCACTTCTTTTTTGCCTGGCTTTTGACGTCGTGACGCGCGGTTTCCCGTGCCCTGAAAACCCTTGGGGCACCGCCTGCGCGGCAAGGGTGCAAAAGAATGGCGCAAGGCGGCCTGGAAGCCTTTTCATCTTGCCCGCCACAGGCCATGTTGGGCGCCAGAGTGATTCCAAAGACCGGCAGTTGAAGAAAATGGCCGAAGACCTGATCCGTTACGACATCGTCATTCAGGACGCGCTTCGCGGCGCCGTTCGCAAGATCCTGACCGAGGTGGTCCGCATCGGGCTGCCGGGCGAGCATCATTTCTACATCGCCTTCGACACCAACGCGCCGGGCGTGCGGATTTCCCCGCGCCTGCACGAACGCTATCCCAACGAGATGACGGTGGTGCTGCAGCACCAGTTCTGGGACCTGACCGTGACGGACCATGCTTTCGAGGTCGGCCTGTCCTTCGGCGGCATCCCGGAAAAGCTGTTCGTGCCGTTTTCCTCGATCAAGGGGTTCTTCGACCCGTCCGTGCAATTCGCGCTCGAATTCGAGCCGGGCAAGACGGCGGAAGAGCTGCCGGAAGAACTCGTCGACGCGGCGCGCGACCAGGAGCGCGCCGAAGCCACGCTGGCGGATATCGACGACACCCTGTCCCGCGACCGCGGCGCGACGGCAAAGACCGCTGCAGACAAGCCGAAGTCCAAGAAGACGGCCGGAAACGCCACCGACAAGACGGGCGACAAGGCTGGGGACAAGACCGGCGACGACGACACGGCCAGCGCCGACGTCGTGTCGCTCGATGCCTTCCGCAAGAAACCCTGAACGAAGCGGCCGGACACGGCGATGAGCGGCGAGATCATAAATCTTCGCAAGGCGCGCAAGGCCCGCAAGCGGCAGGACAAGGACGCCCGCGCCGCCGAGAACCGGATTGTCTTCGGCCGCACCAAAGCGGAACGGACGGTGGTCAAGGCGGAAAACGAACGCGCCCAACGGCGGATCGACGCGCATCTGCGCGGGACCGACGTCGACAGTGATGCCGGCGCCACGGATCGCGAAGATCCGGATACGGACCGGTGACTGCCCGGCCCACGACACCCCCGGCTATCGGATCAGTCTCGCCCCGGCAAGCTATGGGTCCGGTCACTGTGAGGCCAGTCTCGTGCCTCTTGTAAAACGATCCCTCACCCTGCACGGCCATCGCACCAGCCTCGCGCTCGAACCGGAATTCTGGGATGCGCTCGATGCCATGGCCGCACGCGACGGCGTCAGCCTGCCGACGCTTGTCGCGGGGATCGACGATGCGCGGCACATGGATCCGGTGAGCGATGCGCCGGCGCTTTCCTCCGCCCTGCGCGTGGCAGCGCTTGGCTTTTACAGGAATGGTGGCGGCCTGACGTCCTAGCGGTCCGGCGTGACGTCGATGAACACCGGCGGATCGAGCGGCGGCAGCAGGCGCATCGGCTCTCCCGGCTCCGGCTCGGACGGGGCAATACGACCGGTCGCGTCGATCTGTTCCAGCGCGGAGCGGATCCGGTCCCGGAACCCGCTTTCGGCCGCCGGATTTGCGGCCTGCGACGGTTGCGACGCGGGAAGCGTCTCGCGGCGGCGCGGCACGGCCGGCGCCGAGGGTGCGGCGGGGGTTGCCACCACCGGGGCCTGTGGCGCATTCGGCGTCGCGACGCCGGGCGTTGACGGCACATCGATGGCGGGCATTGGCGAAGACGCCGCCGCCTCTTCCTCCTCCTCGGGCTGAGGCGCCTCGGGTTCCGGATCGCCTGGAAGTCTGGTCTTGGCGTCCTCGCGCCGCTTTTCCTGCTGCAGCAGTTGCATGCGCTCTTCCATCGCCTGTTCGCGCGCGTCGATTTCCGCCTGAAGCTCCTCGATGCGCTGCACCTCGCGTTCGAAGGCGCGCAGCGTCAGGAAGGCCGTGAAGGGAGCGATATCGATGGAACGACCCGGATCGCCCAGCGCCCCGGAGAAGACAAGCCCGACCTCCGGTTCGGCTCCCGTCACGGCCTCCGCACCGGGGTCCACCTTCAGGGAAAAGTCGCTGTCGAGCGTCTGTGCGTCCAGATCGATCCGGGCATTGCCGAAGACGGTGGCGCTCGTGTTGTCGAGCGTGACATTGCTGACGCGCACCACGCCGCCGGCAACCGTCGCACCCGCCTCAAGCGCCTCGAAGGGCAGACGTCCCGCATCGAGATAACTCTCGAAAGCGGAGCGAACGGCCGCGTCGTCCAGCTCCAGTCCCGCGTCGGCAGCGCGGATCACCAGACCGAAGGCCTCCGGGTTGATGCCGCGGATCTCGCCGTCGCGAATGGACAATGTCGCGCCGCCCGCAAGCCCCGACACGATCCCGGCGAGCGAGCGCCCCGTGCCCTCCAGGTCGAGCGACAGATCCATCCGCCCGGTTGCGACCGGTCGGGCATTGCGCCGCCAGATGAAATCACCGAGTGCGCCGTTTTCCACCCGCATGGAAAGCGTCAGCCCGGCCTGGCCGTCGGTGCGTTTCACGGACAATGCGCCGGTCAGCCTGCCGCCGGCCAGGTCGGCGCCATCGACATCGAGGCTGAGCGCATCGTCTTTGAGGCCGAGCGTACCCGTCATGTCGCTCGCCTCAAGCGATGGCCCAAGCGGCAGGCGCCGCGCCGTCACATCGAGCGCCACGTCGACGCCCGAGACCACCGGCGGGCCGAAGGCAATCGAGGGCCAGCCCGCGCCGTCGCGCGCTGCCGTCAGCTGGTCGGCGCCAAGCAGCAGGTCGCCCAGCGCGGCCGGATCGAGATCGGACAGCGCCGCGCTGCCGCGCACCTGCGGCTGAAGACTGGCAACGCTTCGGCGTAGGTCGATCTGCAGATCGGCATCTACCTCGGTCCCGGCAATGCGCCCGGACAGTCCGCTCAGCGAAAATTCGTCGCCCTCTCCCTCCAGCGTCGCCACAAGGTCGACATCGCCGACGGAGCTCGAGAGCGAAGGCAGCCGGCCGGTGATCAGGGTCAGCGGCAACAGGTCGGACGCCTTGGCCCCGAGATCCGCGGAGTAGCTCGAGGGTCCGTCTTCGGGCAGGCTGAGCGTGCCAACGCCGACCAGGGAGGCCTCGTCGAGATAAAGCCGCGCGTGACCGTCGAGCCCCTGCTGCGGCACGCCCGCGCCCCCCAATTCGACCCGCGCCTCGCCAAGCTGCGCCACGGGAAGAACCGTCAGACCCAACTGGCGCAGCAGGTCGCCGCCATCGGCCGCGGTGAAGCCGGCCTCAAAGTCGAGAGTGGCCTCGCGCCACGCATCCAGCCGCCCGCGCAGACCGAGGCTGACATCGACCTCCGTGCCGCCCGCGGTGCCCGACAGGGTGACGGTCGCCTGCGTGCCGGCGAGCGCATTGCCGCCCGCCGCCTCGCCCTGGAAGGCGACATCGAGCCTGGCCGGCGCGAACAGTTCCGGCCGGTCGGTGAAAAGCGCAAGCGCCTCCGCGTTCGGAAACAGGGTTTCAAGAAGCGTCGCGACACCGCCAAGCCGGTCGGCATCGACCTTTAGCTGCATGGCACCGGCCGGTGCCGTCGACACGTCGGTGATCCGTCCGTTCGCGGCAAGCTTCGCGCCGGCGAGATCGGCCACCGTCAGGTCCTCGATCTCCAGGATGTCGCCCTCATAGGAGGCGCGCAGCGCGATCGACGACGCGGTGAGATCACGGACTTTCAGCTTTTGCGCATAAAGCCTGAGCGCCACCTGAGTCGCGGTCTCGCCGGGGCGTGCGAAGATGCCGTTTTCGCCGCCCAGAAAGAGCCGAGCCAGCAAGGCGGCCTGATCCGCATCCAGCAGATCCGCATCGAGATCGGCCTCGAACACCGGCGCCCCGGCGGGCGGCGCACGATAGCTGACGGCGCCGCGCCCCTGTTCCCCGGCAAGCTCGAACACGAGATCGGTCAGCGCCAGCCCGGCGGGCGACGCCTCGATCCGGCTCTCCAGCGCGAAGGGATCGACGACGGCATCCACCACGACGCCCTGCCGCCACCAGTCGGCAAAGACGTTCGGCTGGGAGACGGAGGCCGCGAAGCTGCCCCGAAAGGCCGCACGGGGCTTCAGCTCCAGATCGCCGCGCGCCAGGAACGGACTGCGGCCCGGCATCTGCCCCGAGATCTCGGCCAGCCGCCAGCCGCTGGCCAGCCGCTCGGCCTCGATCCGCACGTCCTGGACCAGACCCCCGCCGGCCACGACGGCGGGAACGTCGAGCGCGATCCGTCCGTCGATCGGCGGGTGCGGCAATCCTTGCAGGGCGGAAAGCAGGAGACCGCCGGCCTCGCCCGGCGAGAGCGGCTCCTGCGGCCCGCGTCCGGCGATCCGGTCAAGGTCGATCTGCTTCGCCGTCCCGGTGAAGTCGAAGCGGGAGGGATTGGAAAAGGCGACGTCCAGCCCACCCTCGATGGTGACCGGCCGGTCCTCCGGACCATAGCGCAGGCTCGCGTCCGTCAGGCCCAGCCGCGCCACGTCGAGCGCAAAGGCGCCCTCGCTGACCCAGCCCGTCGCGGCCCCCTCCTCCGTCACCACGGAATTCAGCGTATAGCCACCCTCATAGGCCGGCTTGCCCTCGGCGAGCGAGACCTGTCCGTCCATCACCAGGTCGACAGGCACGGAAACTGGCGTGATCCCGGCCCGCAACCGCAACGCGCCTTCGGCATCGCGCCGGCCGGTCGCCAGCACCACGGTGGCGCGCTGTCCATTGTGGCTGACCATGCCATCGAGCTTGTAGGGACCAAGCAGCGACCTTGCGCCCACGAGCAGGTCGATGTCGTCGAGGGAATGGCTCCGACCGCTGCGCGCGTCGACCACCGACAGGCGTCCGTCACGGATGGTCGCGCGTTCCAGCATCACCAGATCGGGATCGACATCGCGCAGGAAGCCGTCGCGATTGAGGCCGGTGAACCAGTCGAGACGGCCCTGCTCGTCGAGCGACAGTCGCAGCGACGGCTCGTCGAGCGTCATGTCGATGATCCGGACCTCGCCTTTCAGCAACGGCGGCAGCTCGATGCGCACGGCAAAGCGCGACACGGCAAGCAGCGGATCCTCCGGCTCGCCGACGCGCACGTCGGAGAAGGTCAGCGTAGGGGTCGGCAGCAGCCGCATCTCCGCATCGCCCATCACCGCGACACGGTGGCCGAGCAGGCGTTCGCCGTAATCCTCGAACGTGCTGCGATAGGCGGTCCAGTCGATGAAGAACGGGCCGATGAGCGCGGCGAGAAGCACCGCGATCACGCTGAGGCCGATCGTGATGTAGATCGAGTTCAGGAGTTCTCTCCCTCAATCATGCGCGCGAGGATCAGGAGACCGCTCACGCCGCCGGCACGATCTTGCCGGGGTTGAGAATGTTGTCGGGGTCGAGGGCCATCTTGATCGCCCGCATCACACCGAGACCCGCGCCATGTTCGCGCGCAAGATATTTCATCTTGCCCTGCCCGACGCCATGTTCGCCCGTGCAGGTGCCGCCCATCTCGATGGCGCGCCAGTTCAGCCGTTCGATGAAGTCTTCCGTGGTCTCGATTTCCGTCGGATTGTCGGTGTCGACGAGCACCAGAACATGAAAGTTGCCGTCGCCGACATGACCGACCAGAGCCGCCGTCAGCCCCATGGCATCGATGTCGCGATTGGTCTCGCCAATGCATTCGGCGAGCCGGGAAATCGGCACGCAGACGTCGGTCGACACCCCCTTGGCGCCGGGCCGCAAGCCCATCGCCGCCCAATAGGCGTCGTGGCGGGCCTTCCACAACTTCGTGCGGTCCTCCGCCTTGGTGCCCCAGACGAAGTCGCCGCCGCCGCTGTCGCGGGCGATCTCGCCGAAGAGTTCGCTCTGCTCGCGCACACCGTCCGGCGTGCCGTGAAACTCGACGAAAAGCGTCGGCGTCTCCGCAAGGTCTAGCTTGGAATAGGCGTTGCTGGCGCGGATCTGCATCGCGTCGAGCAGCTCGATGCGTGCCACCGGCAGCCCGCACTGGATGGTCATGATCACCGCGTTGCAGGCCGCTTCCAGATCGGGGAACGGGCACACGCCGCCGGAGACCGCTTCGGGAATGCCGTGGAGCCGCAAGGTCACCTCGGTGATGATGCCAAGCGTTCCTTCCGAGCCGACAAGCAGGCGGGTCAGGTCATAGCCGGCCGACGACTTGCGCGCCCGCCCGCCGGTATGAACGACGGTGCCGTCGGCCATCACCGCCGTCAGCGCCATGACGGCATCCTTCATGGTGCCGTAGCGCACGGCATTGGTGCCCGACGCGCGGGTCGCGGCCATGCCGCCAATGCTGGCATCGGCGCCCGGATCGATGGGAAAGAACAGACCCGTATCGCGTAAATGCTCGTTCAGCCGGGTGCGGGTGACGCCCGCCTGGACCGTGCAATCGAGGTCCTCGGCGTTGACCTGCAGCACCTTGTCCATCTGCGACATGTCGATGCATATGCCGCCGGCCGGTGCGTTGACGTGGCCTTCGAGCGAGGATCCGGTGCCGAAGGCGATGACCGGCACCTTGTGCTCGGCGCAGATCCGCACGGCCTCGGCCACCTCCTCGGTCGAATGGGCGAAAATGACCGCGTCCGGCGCCTGGTTGGGCAGCCACGTGGTGGTGTGGGCATGCTGTTCGCGCACGGCGGCTGCGGAGGAAAACCGCTCGCCGAAGCGCTGCGCGAGAAGCTGTATGGCGACGCTGATTCCCGTCTCGTTTCGTTCCACCGGCATTTGCATCGAGGCGAGCGTCATAAAAGGTCTCCACATCCGCGTCCCTTGCGGGTTTTGCGGGCAAGTGTCCGGCGTGCCGGCGCATGATTTGCCTTTGCGCGCACCCTCGGACTAGGTTTGGCGCACACTAGCAAAAACGGCCATCCCGGCCAAAGACTTCCGACCGGCGTTCCGCCTTTTGCGCCGTTTCCCATTCACCCCGAACGAAAGAGCAGGACCATGACAACCGCCTCACCGGAGGCCGCCCCCTTCAAGGGCTCGCTGCAAACGGTCAAGAGCGAGTGGCTCGACTACAATGGCCATCTTAACATGGCCTATTACAACGTCCTGTTCGACACCTGCGTCGACGAGGCCTTCATCAGCCTCGGCCTGGGGCCGGAGTATGTCGCGACCCGCAACGCCTCCTTCTTCACCGCCGAGGTGCATCTTTGCTACCTGCGCGAACTGGAAGAACATTCTCCGGTGTATGCCACGGTTCAACTCATTGATTTTGACGAGAAACGCGCGCATCTCTATCAGGAACTCTATCATGCCGAGGAAGGGTTTCTGTCCGCGACCTCGGAACAGGTCTCGCTGCATGTCGACATGGGCGCGCGCAAGGTCGCTCCCTGGCCCGACGACATTCGCGAGAGGCTGGAGCGGATGAAACAAGCCCATGCGGTGCTCGGGCGCCCGGAGCGCGCCGGCCGCCGCATATCCATCACCAAGCGCTAGGACAGGAGCGGTCCGCGCGCAAACGGATCCCAGTCCATGATCCGCCTGCCGACGATAGTGAGACGCCTGCCGGTGATCGCCGCGCGCTGGATCGAGCCGAACATCCGGCTGTTCCGCACGACGCGGCTCCCGCTCGTCTGGGCGCTGGCGATCGTGATCGGCATTCTGACCGCCGCCGCCGCAATCCTGTTTCGTCTCGCCATCGGAGCGATCCAGTGGACATGGCTCGGCTCGGCGGCGGAAACGGTGGTCAGCGCCACCGCCGAGGTGCCCTGGTGGACGATCCTGCTCGCGCCGGCGGGCGGCGGCTTCCTCGTCGGCCTGTACCTGACGTTCATCCAGCCGAAACAGCGTGCCGGCGGCGTCGCCGACGTGATCGAGGCTCGCGCGCAGGGCGGGCGCGGCCTGACGCTCTGGTCCGGGCTTTCCTCCGCCTTCGTCACCGCGCTTTCACTCGGCAGCGGCGCCAGCGCGGGACGCGAGGGACCGGTGGTACATCTCGGCGCGACCATCGGCACCGCCATCTGCCAGACCTTCCGCCTGCCGGACGCGGCACGCCGCATGCTGCTGGCCTGCGGCGTGGCAAGCGCGGTCTCCGCCTCCTTCAACGCCCCGATCGCCGGCGTGCTCTTCGCCCATGAGGTCATTCTCGGCCACTACGCGCTGACGGCCTTCGTGCCCATCGTCATCGCCTCCGTGCTTGGAACGCTGATGGCCCGGGCCTGGTTCGGCGATGTCGTCGCCTTTGCCATTCCGCAGTACCAGATCACGTCACTCCTGGAGATGCCGGCCTTCGCGCTGCTCGGACTGACCTGCGCCGCCGTCGCCGTCATCTTCCAGTTCGCGTTGATCGGCACCGACTGGGTGGCGCGCAACATCCCCATGCCGCTGTGGCTGCGCCCGACCATCGGCGGGCTTGCGGTCGGGGCCATCGGCATTGCCTATCCGGAGGTACTGGGCGTCGGCTACGAGGCAACCGATGCCGCGCTGAAGCACCAGCTTCCGCTCGCAACCCTGCTGATCCTGCTGGTGGCGAAAACCGCCGCGACCTCCATCACCCTTGCCTCGCGCTTCGGCGGCGGCATTTTTTCGCCCGCGCTCTATCTCGGCGCCATGTGCGGCGGCGCCTTCGGCCTGATTGCCGCCGCCGTCTTTCCCGAGCTTGCCTCCTCGCACGGGCTCTATGCGATCCTCGGCATGGGCGCGGTCGCAGCCGCCGTCCTCGGCGCGCCCTTCTCAACGACGATGATCGTCTTCGAACTGACCGGCGGCTATGCGCTCTCCATCGCGCTGCTCGTCACCGTGTCGATTGCGACCGGACTGACGCAGGCGGTGCACGGACGCTCCTATTTCCACTGGCAGCTGGAAATGCGCGGCGTGATGCTGCACGAGGGGGCGCACAAATGGCTGGTGCGCATCGTCCATGTGTCCGATTTCGTGGAGCGGCTGGACGAGGATGCCGAGCCGGTCGAGTTCGATCCGGCGAGCGGCGAGCCGTATCTTCACCTCACCGACACCCTGGAAACCGCGCTCAAGATCTTCGACGACAGCGGCCGGAACCGTCTGCCGGTGGTGGATGGGGCCGATGCGACACGGGTAATCGGCCACGCCACCCATGTACGGGCGCTGCGCTTCTTCAACGCCGAGCTGATCAACAACCAGGTGGAAGAGCACCGCTAGGGTGCAGCGCCGCTAGAGATGCGCGGGGTCGGTGAGCAAGGTCTTGCCGATGTAGCGTTCCGACTGCGGTTTTTTCAGCAACCGCGCCCGCGTGTCGCGATAGGCGTTGAGCAGTTGCGCCGAACGCCCGCGCAAGCCCGGCAGCGTCAGCGGATCGAGCCCGGCAAACGGCAGGAACGGGTTGCGCCGGACACTGCCGTAGATCGCGATCCGCACAGACGGGCGGAGGCTCGGCGTCCTGGCGTGAAACCCGAAGGTATCGGCGACGACCAGCGTATTGGCCGGCACTTCGAAGGTGACGGGCGGGGCAAAGCCGAGCGTGGCGAGTTCGTCCTCGGATATGCGAAACGATCCGCGCCCATGCAGCCGGTTCCCGTGCGTGGCGGCCGTCTCGCTTTGCGTCTGCTCCCATGCGGCACGTTCCGGGGTCAGCCGGTGCGATCCGGGAACGAAGCGGAAGGGACCGTCGGCTTCCGGCACATCGTCGAGAAAGAACCACGCCTTGGAATTGGCAAAGAAGGTGTCGGCGTGAAAATGCGTTTGCGGGTCGGGCGTGCCGAGATCGGGATCGGTCAAAACCGCATGGAGATAGACGGTCGGCTCGGCTCTGGTCGAGGCGACATATTTCAGCGTGCCCTGAAACACGGCGCCATTGACGAAGGCGGCAAGCGCCGGCAGGCGCCGAAGCACTTCCGGAGGCAAGGGGATGAAGCGGGTGACCGCGTTGCCCTGCCGCATTTCCCAGGCGTCGAAGCGGGTGCCATGCACCTCCTCGAGCAATTGCGCGAATGTGTCCGCCGGCAACACGTTGCGCTGCTCGACATAGCCGTTTTCGGCAAAGAAACGGCGATGGTGGTCGTCGAGGAGATCTTCCATCCCCCGCCGGCGACGGTCGGCCATGGCCTGTGCGGCACGGACGCGGGCAACGTGAAGCCCGCGTTCGTTCAGCCGGCGGCTGCCCAGAACGGGATTGTCGCGAAACGACTTCGCTCCGGTGGCTACCTGCGCCACCCAGAAAGGCATCTTCAGCGCATCCAGAACCTTCATATCCACCCATGCCTCGCCCGAACCCGACCATGTCGACACTGACATGCCGGTGCCGGATCGACAATGTCGCCGCAGGAAGCCCCGGCGCCGGTCCGGCGCCGCCTCATAGCGGGGCCGTCGCCGCCTCCAGCCAGGACCTGGTGTCGGGATCGACCAGCGGTCCGATCTCCGCCAGAACGCGGGCATGATAGCGGTCGACCCAGGCGTGTTCGTCGGCGCTCAGCATCTCCTTGACGATCAACCGGCGGTCGATCGGTGCAAGCGTCAGCGCCTGGAACCCGAGCATCGGCCGCTCCCCGCCCTCGATCTCGTCGGGGCCGGTGACCAGCTCGAGGTTCTCGATCCGGATGCCGTGACTTCCGGCCTTGTAGTAACCGGGCTCGTTCGACACGATCATGCCCGGCTCCAGAGCAACATGGCCGGTCTTGGCGATGCGCTGCGGCCCCTCGTGCACGGAGAGATAGGACCCGACGCCATGGCCGGTGCCATGGTCGAAGTCGAGGCCCGCCTTCCACAGATCGATCCGCGCCAGCGCATCGATCTGCGCGCCGCTGGTGCCCTTGGGAAAGCGCGCGGTCGCAATGGCGATATGCCCCTTCAGGACCAGCGTGAAATGGCGCTTCATCTCGTCGGCGACCGCACCGACCGCGAGCGTGCGGGTGATATCGGTGGTGCCGTCTTCATATTGCGCACCGGAATCGATCAGGAACAGGCTGTCGGGAGGAATGACCCGGTTGCTCTTGCGGTCCACGCGGTAGTGACAGATCGCGGCATTGGGACCTGCGGCGGAAATGCTGTCGAAGGAAATTTCCTTGAGCGCACCCGTGTCGGCGCGAAACGCTTCAAGCCGCTCGGCAACAGCGATTTCATCGAGCGGACCATCGAGGATCGCCCTGTCGAACCAAGCGAGAAAGCGGGCGTAGGCCGCCCCGTCACGCAGGTGTGCGGCGCGCGCGCCGGCGATTTCCGCCTCGGTCTTGACGGCCTTGGCCCGCGCGATCGGGTCCGCGCCTTCCTTGATCGTGCCGCCCGCGTCGCAAACGGCGCTGGCCAGCGCGTCGCCCGCCCAGTCGGGATCGAGCATCACAGCAGCCCCCGCCCGGCCCATTTCGGCGAGCGCCGGCACCAGGCCGGCCGGTTCCTCGACCTCGGTGAGCCCGACAAGATGATCACGCACGGCGTTGCTGAGCTTGCGTCCATCGATGAAGAGGCGCGGCTTGCCACTGGCCGGCAGGATCGCGAAGGAAAGCGGCAGCGGCGTATGGGCGACATCGCTGCCGCGAATGTTGAACAGCCAGGCGATGGAATCGGGCTGGGTCAGCACGAAGGCGTCGGCCTTCGCCTCGCCGACCTTCGCCCCCATGCGCGCGATCTTGTCGGATGCCGCCTCTCCGGCCAATGCATCCGGATGGATGACCACCGCACCGAGCGGCGGCGCGGGGCGGTCATGCCAGACAGCGTCGACGGGATTGCCGGAAACCGCGACCAGTTCGGCGCCGGCCGCCGTGCAGGCCGCCTTGAGCCGCCGCGCTCCCGAGATCGTGTGAAGCATCGGATCGTAGCCGAGCTTCTGGCCCGGCTTCAGCGTCGTCGCAAGCCAGTCCGCCGGCGTCGTCTCGATCAGATGCATCGGCGCAAAGACCTGCGTGTCGACCTGCTCGCGCACCTGAATGGTGTAGCGGCCATCGACGAAGATCGCGGCGTCCTCGGCGAGGACCACGGCGATGCCGGCCGATCCCGCAAAGCCCGTCAGCCATTCCAGCCGCGCATCGGACGGCGGCACATATTCGCCCTGATGCGCATCGCCGCGCGGAACGAGGAAACCGTCCAGCTTGCGCCGGGCGAGCTCTTGCCGGAGCGCCGCGCAACGCGCGGAACCCACGGACGGGTCGATCATGCTGTCGAAGGTCTGAAACATGGGCCGAACGCTAGATCAACTGGCGATCAAGCGAAAGCCGTTTGTGCATGGCGACGCGGCAGCAAGCCCAATTTTTGGGCACGACGGCAAAATATGCAGGGCAATCTTGCCCAGATCCTATGCCGCGTTGCAACATTATGAATTCGCACATGCAACAATCGCAGCACAGCCATGCACTTAACGCTCTTTTCCGATGTGGTCCGCATCCCCATACTCAGTGTCGAGAGTTTGAGGGAGGAAGCTCTTTCGCAAAGAGACCTCGAACCGGAGACATACATCATGGCTATCGCCACCTTCACGTCGACCTCGCATGCCGGCGCCTCGCGCAGCTCTTCGAAGGGCTTCATGCATCGCGCCTTCTCGTCGCTGGTGACCGCGCGCGAGCGTCAGGCCCGCCGCTACGTCAACGGCTACCTGCTGTCGCTCGACGACGCCACGCTCGCCGCCTACGGCTACGACCGTGCGGAGCTGGAACGTCAGGGCTCTGCCACCTCGGCATTCTGACACGCGCACCGTCCTTGAGGCGGTCCGACGAAAAAACCCGGCCACATGGCCGGGTTTTTTATTGCCTGGTTTTCCGGGCGCGACCCGTCAGGGCTCCCGGCGCCCGCGCACCAGCGTCAGCGTCAGCCAGCCGTCGCGGTCCTGCCGACGCGCAAGGTGGAAGCCCTGCGTGCCATAGGCAAAGAGAATACGCGGCCCGTCCTCGACGCGAAGGCCGGAGAGAATGAGGGTCGCCTGCGGCGCCATGCAGCGCGACACGGCCACCGCCATGCGCATCAGGGGCCGCGCCAGAATATTCGCCACCACCAGGTCGAACGGGCCTTCCTCGGCGAAGATCCGCGCATCGGCACCGGCCGCCGTAACGGCATGCACCAGCTGGCCGACACCGTTGTGGACGGCGTTTTCCGCCGCCGTGCGCGTCGCGACCGGATCGATGTCGGTCGCAAGCACCCGCTGCCGGGCCAACCGCGCCATGGCAATCGCCAGAACGCCGGTTCCGGTTCCAAGGTCAAGCAGACACTCGTAGCGGCGGCGCGACAAGAGCCTGTCGATCTCGATCAGGCAGCCGGCGGTGGTGCCGTGGTGCCCCGTGCCGAAGGCAAGCGCCGCCTCGATCTCCAGCGACACTCCGTTGACGGGACGCTTGTCGCGATCGTGCCGGCCATGCACGAAGAAGCGCCCGGCCCGCACCGGGGTCAGACCCTCCAGGCTCTTTTCCACCCAGTTGATGTCGTCGAGCGGCTCGGCCTCGACGGGGGCTGCAAAGGCGTCCGCCCCCAGCCGGTCGCGGACCAGATCCCGCGCCTCGTCCGCGCTCATGTCGAACAGCAGGATCTCGGCGGTCCAGGTCCGCCCGTCGGGCGAGGATTCAAACACGGTGACGGGATTGCCCTCGTCCTCGAAATCGCGGGCCAGCAGCTCGTAGATGCGCTTCGCCTCGAATTCCAGGGCAGTAATGCGGACGCGTATGGTGGTCATGAAGGCTCCGGCCTCGGGAAGTGTGCGCCTGCCCTATAGCGCTGCGGGCCAAGGCGGTTCAATCGCTAACACGTCTCAGTCGTCTTTTTCCGGCGGCACGAGACTGAACACCGTGTCTCCGGCCTTCAGCGTGTCTTGCGAAAGATCCGGCTCGGGGCGCAGCTTTCCGCCGGCGGACAACAGGAACAGGCTGATCGCCTCCGGCGCCCGCGCCTCCAGGAACCGGTCCTTGCCATAGGTCTCGCTCAGGGTGGTCGCCGACACCTTCCAGCCCTGGGCCAGAAGTCCGTCCAGCGCCTCGATGCCGCCGCAGGACGCCAGATAGGGACGGCCGCCGAGCGTCACCATCAACTGGCGGTGCTGCGCGCCTTCCGTATCGTCGCGGCCGATCTGCAGCACCTCCGAGCGACCGATTTCCGGGCCGAAGTTCGTGCAGATCAGCGCGTTGTAGTCGTCGTTGTCGCTGGCTGCGAGCAGGTGACTGTAGGGCGCGAGCGAAATGGTGTGTTCCGCCACTTCCGACAGGATCTCGCCGTAGTGTGTCGGCACCCCGGCGTTGCGCGCATGCCGCAACCGGCGCCAGTTGCGATCCGAAACGAGGACGGGGATCTCCTTCTGGCCGAATTTCTCCGCGAGCGCGACGGTGAAACGGTTGGCGCCAACGATCAAGAGCCCCGCCCCGCCCCCGGACGACAGGCCGAGCGCGCGCGCCAGCGGCGCGATGGAAAACCCGTGCGCGATCACGGTCACGACCACAACGGAAAAGGCGAGCGGCACGAGACGGGCGCCGTCCTCGATTCCCCGCCCGACCAGAAGTCCCGCGAAGAGGCCCGACACGGCGACCGCGACCACGCCGCGCGGCGCGATCCAGCCGACAAGCAACCGTTCCTTCGCACTCAGCCCCGTTCCGATCGTCGCCAGCCACACCGAGACCGGCCGCACGACAAACAGCAGCACCATGACAAACGCCAGCGTGCGCGGCTCGAAGGCGGAAACCAGCGCCGAAGGCTCCAGCGAGGCGGTGAGGATGATAAAGACCCCGGAGACCAGCAGGATCGTCATGATCTCCTTGAAACGCTTGACCTCCCCGAGCGAGGCGATACGCGAATTGCCGAGCGCGAGGCCGAGCATGGTGACGGTCAGGAGACCGCTTTCCTCCAGCACCGCATTGGAGACCGCATAGGTCCCGATCACCGTGGTGAGGATGACCGGGATCTTGAGGTATTCCGGGACGTGGCCGTTGACGAAGGCCCAGACCAGCGCCCGGCCCGCGAACCAGCCTCCGGCAAGCCCCAGCAGCAGCGCCAGCGCGATGCGCATCAGCAGCGTGTCGGCGTGATGCTGCCCGGAGGCGACCAGAAAGGCCTCGAAGACGAAGACGGCGATCAGGGCACCGAGCGGGTCGGCAAGGATCGCCTCCCAGCGCAGCAGAGCCGCAGGCCGTTTGGCGAGTTTCGCCTGCCTGAGCAAAGGGATGATCACCGTCGGCCCCGTAACCACCAGAATCCCGGCGAAGATCAGCGCCGGCCACAGGCTCAGCTCCGCAACGTAATAGGCATTGACCGCGCCAAGCAGAAAGGCGATCGGCGCGCCGATGAAGACGATCCGGCGCACCGCCTTGGAGGTACCGGAGATCTCGTGGAAATTCAGCGTCAGACCGCCTTCGAACAGGATGATCGCCACGGCAACCGCGACGAGCGGCTGCACCAGTCCGGCGAACTGCACGTCCGGCTGCACCAGACCCGTCACCGGCCCGGCAAGCGCGCCGGCCGCCAGAAGCAGGACGATGGCGGGAAGCTGAAAGCGCCAGGCGAGCCACTGGGCGGCAACGCCGGCTGTGGCGATCATGGCGACGGCGGTCACGACATTGGACATGCGCGCGGAAAACTCCCGATACTGTTTCGCGCAAGATGACGCGGGCCGATGAATTTTGGCTGAAGGCTTGCCTGCATGCCGAACCAAGTCAATGGCAGGACCGGCAACCGGCTCGGCGAGACACGTAAAACCTGGGAGAACCCGCATGTCGCACCGCAAGACGCCGCCCCCGTCCCGGCACCCGCTGCATTGCCGTTTCGCCCTCGCCCGCGTGCTGGGCGCGGTCGCGGTCGCCTTCGTCCTCGCGCTTGCACCGGCAAACGCCGACACGGAGGCGCTCTTCGCCGCGCTCAAGACCGCGCAGAGCGAGCGCGACGCGCGCGCGATCGAGGCGGAGATCTGGGAAAGCTGGATCGATGCCGCCCCGACGCAGGAGATCAACGCGCTGACCCGGGAGGCGATGCGCAAGCGCGGCGAATACGACTTCGAGGGTGCGCGGCTGATCCTGAACGAGGTGGTGTCACAGGCGCCCGGCTATGCCGAAGGATGGAACCAGCGCGCCTTCGTGCTTTTCCTGCAGGAGAAATACGACGCCGCGCTTTCCGATCTGGACCGGGCGCTGGCGCTGGAGCCGCGCCATTTCGGCGCCATGAGCGGCAAGGCCCGCATTCTCATGGGACAGGGCCGCATGCGCCTGGGCCAGCAGGTCCTGCGCGAGGCGGTCGCGCTCCACCCCTTTCTCCAGGAACGCAGCCTGCTGATCCCGCTGCCGGACGACACCCCGAGCGAGCCAGCCGGCCAGCCGCTTTGACGGCGGTTGTCGGCCGTCAGTGCTGTTCGACGAAACTGTCGAGCACCTTCTTGCGTCCCGCCTTGTCGAACTGGACGGTGAGCTTGTTGCCCTCGATGCCAACGACTTCGCCGTAGCCGAACTTGAGATGGAACACCCGTTCGCCAAGATCGAAGGTCGACGGGACATCGGCGACGGATTTCGCCACCAGTTCGCCCTCGATTGTGCGCGGTCCGCCCTGTCCGCGCCGCTCGGAGCCGCCCATCCGCCCGGCGAACCCGCCGCCTGATGCATTGCCGGCCTGCGCCCGCTTCGCCCGTTGCCAGCCCGGCGTCGAATAGCTTGCCTGAAACGGATCGCGCGTGTCGAAGCGGCTCGCGCCATAGCCCCCGCCGCCATAGCCGCCATAGCTCGCCGACGCTTCCACGACCTCGACGTGCTCCGCCGGGAGCTCGTCCAGGAACCGCGACGGGACGGTCGATTGCCACAGCCCGTGAATCCGCCGGTTGGAGGCGAACCAGACCTTCGCCCGCCGCCTTGCGCGCGTCAGCCCGACGTAGGCGAGCCGGCGCTCTTCCTCCAGTCCCGCCCGCCCGCTTTCGTCGAGCGCGCGCTGATGCGGGAAAAGTCCTTCCTCCCAGCCGGGCAGGAACACCGTGTCGAATTCCAGCCCCTTGGCGGAATGCAGCGTCATGATGGAGATCGCCTCGGCATCGCCCTGCGCGTCCCGGTCCATCACCAGCGAGATATGCTCCAGGAAGCCTTGCAGCGATTCAAAATCCTCCATGGAGCGCACCAGTTCCTTGAGGTTGTCGAGCCGGCCCGGCGCCTCCGCAGACCGGTCGGCCCGCCACATCTCGGTATAACCGGACTCGTCCAGCACGACCTCGGCGAGGTCGGTATGCGACATCGTCGGCATCTGGTCGCGCCAGCGGTCGAAATCGGCGAGGAGGGATTTCAGCGCCGTGCGCGCCTTCGGCCTCAGTTCCTCCGTCTGGCACAGTTCGGACGCGGCCTGCATCAGCGGAATGCGGTTGGCGCGGGCATAGGCATGCACAAGCTTAAGGCTGGCCTCGCCGAGGCCGCGCTTCGGCGTGTTGACGATCCGCTCGAAGGCGAGATCGTCGGCCGGCTGCGCGATGCAGCGGAAATAGGCCATGGCATCGCGGATTTCCATGCGCTCGTAGAAGCGCGGCCCGCCGACCACCCGGTAATTCACGCCGAGCGTGACGAAACGGTCCTCGAACTCGCGCATCTGGAACGAGGCCCGCACCAGGATCGCCATGGAATCAAGGCTGTGGCCCTTGGCGTGCAAGGCCTCCACTTCCTCGCCGATCGCGCGCGCCTCTTCCTCGGAATCCCAGACGGCGGCCACGGTGACGCGCATGTCCTCTTCCGTGTCGTCGACGACGTCGGTGAACAGCGTCTTGCCGAGCCGCCCCTCGTTGTGGGCGATCAGATGGGAGGCGGCGGCAAGGATATGGCTGGTGGAGCGGTAGTTGCGCTCCAGCCGCACCACCTTGGCGCCCGGAAAATCGTGCTCGAAGCGCAGGATGTTGTCGACCTCCGCCCCGCGCCAGCCGTAGATCGACTGGTCGTCGTCGCCGACGCAGCAGATGTTGGCATTGCCCTGCGCCAGCAGCCGCAGGAACAGATACTGGGCGATATTGGTGTCCTGATACTCGTCGACGAGCATATAGGCGAAGCGGCGCTGATATTCCGCGAGGATGTCGGGATGCGCGCGAAACAGCGTGATCACATGCAGGAGCAGGTCGCCGAAATCGGCGGCGTTCAGGATCGACAGCCGCTCCTGGTACAAGGCGTAAAGGTCGCGGCCGCGGCCGTTGGCAAAACTGCGCGCCTCACCTTCCGGGATCTGCTCCGGCGTCAGGCCACGGTTCTTCCAGCCGTCGAGCATCCCGGCAAAGGCACGCGCCGTCCAGCGCTTGTCGTCGAGCCCTTCCGCCTGGATGATCTGCTTGATCAGCCGGATCTGGTCGTCGGTGTCGAGAATGGAAAAGCCGGACTTCAGGCCGACAAGTTCGGCGTGCCGGCGCAGGATCTTGACGCAGATCGAATGGAAGGTGCCAAGCCACGGCATGCCTTCCGCCCCCTCGCCGATCAGCCGGGCGATGCGTTCCTTCATCTCCCGCGCGGCCTTGTTGGTGAAGGTCACCGCCAGGATCTGGCTCGGAAAGGCGCGCCGCGTTGCGAGAATATGCCCGATGCGCGTCGTCAGCACCTTGGTCTTGCCGGTGCCCGCGCCCGCAAGCACCAGAACCGGTCCGTCGAGGGTTTCCACCGCCTCGGCCTGCTCCGGATTGAGCCCCTCCAGATAGGGCGCCGCCTGTGCCGGACGCGCCATTGCGGCGCGGGCGCGCGCGGCGATGCCGCCGCCCGGCGCCGGCGGTGCACCGGCGTGACGGCGTGCATCGGCCGGGGCCGGAACTCGGGAGCTGTCGTCACCGGGGAAATCGGGCATGCAGGATCTTGTCTCGACGGGTTGGATATGCGCTTGCGCGAATCTGTTCGCTATTTGGACCAATATAGCAACTTCCCCCTCGCTTGGGAGGGGCGGCGCGCAAACACACCCGGTGACGGCGCGCTCAGCCGCCGCCGGCCATCTCGATCCAGTCGTCCTCGCTGATCACCTCGATGCCGAGGTCCGTCGCCTTCTTCAGTTTCGAGCCGGCTCCCGGGCCGGCAATCACGAGATCGGTTTTCTTCGACACCGAGCCCGACACTTTCGCGCCCATGGCCTCCGCGCGCGCCTTGGCCTCGTCGCGGCTCATCTTTTCCAGCGAGCCGGTGAAGACCAGCGTCTTGCCGAAGACCGGGCTGTCGCCGGGGTCCGCCTGTTCCATGTCCTCAGGCGTCACCTTCTCCAAAAGCGCCGACACGGCATCGCGATTGTGCGTCTCCGCGAAGAACTCGACCACCGCGCGGGCCACCGTCTCCCCGACCCCGTCGATATCGAGCAGTTCCGTCCAGGCCTCGGAGCCGGTCTCGCCCGCCGCTTCCATCGCCTTGGCGAAGGCCGACCACGAGCCGTAGTGCCGGGCCAGCAGCTTGGCGTTGCCCTCACCGACATGGCGGATGCCAAGCGCATAGATGAAGCGGTTGAGCGGCACCTCGCGGCGCGCCTCGATGGCGGCAAAGAGGTTGGCGGCGCTGGTCTCGCCCCAGCCGTCGCGATTCCTGAGCTTCTTGATCGGCGAGGCGGCATCGCGTTCGGCAAGCGTGAAAATATCCGCCGGCTGGCGGATGCCGCCTTCCTCCATCGGAAGATCGAAGAAGAACTCGACCTGCTTGTCGCCGAGACCATCGATGTCGAAAGCGAGCCGCGACACGAAGTGCTTCAGCTTTTCCTTCGCCTGTGCCGGGCAGATCAGCCCGCCGGTGCAGCGGCGCACCGCATCGATGCGCCCGCTCGCGGCATTGACGTCGCGCACCGCATGGCTGCCGCAGGCCGGGCATTCGGTGGGAAAGACATAGGCCTTCGACCCTTCGGGTCGCTTGTCCAGATCGACATCGATGATCTGCGGGATGACATCGCCGGCGCGCTGGATCTGCACCGTGTCGCCAACCCGGATGTCCTTGCCGCCGCGCAAGGGACCGCCGTCCTGGCCGATGCCCTTGATGTAGTCCTCGTTGTGCAGCGTCGCATTGGAGACCACGACGCCGCCCACGGTCACCGGCTCCAGCTTGGCGACCGGCGTCAGCGCGCCGGTGCGTCCGACCTGGATCTCGATGTCGTTCAGCACCGTGAAGGCCTTTTCGGCCGGAAACTTGTGCGCGATCGCCCAGCGCGGCGCGCGCGAGACGAAGCCGAGCCGCGCCTGCAGGTCGAGCCGGTCGACCTTGTAGACCATGCCGTCGATGTCATAGCCAAGCAGCGCGCGTTCTTCCTCGATGGCGTGATAGACGTCGAGCACAGCCTCCACGCTGTCGCAGCGGCGCATGCGGCTGTTGATGGAAAAGCCCCAGTCGCCGAGCTTCTGCACCATGTCGTACTGGGTGTCGCAGGGCACCTCGCTCATCTCGCCCCAGGCATAGGCGAAAAAGCGCAAGGGCCGCGAGCGGGTGACCTCGGCGTTCAACTGGCGCAGCGATCCGGCCGCCGCATTGCGCGGATTGGCGAAGACGCGTGTCCCTTGCGCCTCCATGCGCGCGTTGAGCGCACGAAAGTCGTCGTGGTGCATATAGACCTCGCCGCGCACCTCCACGATTTCCGGCACGCCATCGGGCAATTGCGTCGGGATATCGCCGATGGTGCGGGCGTTGGCAGTGACATTCTCGCCCACCGTGCCGTCGCCGCGCGTTGCAGCACTTACCAGCCGGCCGTTCTCGTAACGCAAAGAGAGCGACAGGCCGTCGATCTTCGGCTCCGCCGTCAGCACGATGGTGCCGGCGAGCGGATCGATTTTCAGGAACCGCCGCAGGCGGCCGACGAAATCGCGCACGTCCTCGTCGGAAAACGCATTGTCGAGCGAGAGCATCGGCAAGGCATGGGTGACCTTGCCGAAGCCGTCCGCAGGCGCCGTGCCGACCCGCAAGGACGGGCTGTCGCTGCGCACCAGGGTGGGAAACCGCGCCTCGATGGCATCGTTGCGCCGCTTGAGCGCGTCATAGTCGGCATCCGAGATTTCCGGCGCATCCTCGCCGTGGTAGCGCCGGTCATGTTCGGCGATTTCGGCGGCAAGCCGCTCCAGCTCGCTCGCCGCCTCCTCGAGCGTCAGATCCTCGACGGCGCGGGCGGCGAGGTCTGTATCGGCGGGCTTGTTGTCTTGCTGTTCGGATTTCGACATGGATGCGGCTTCGGGTCCCGGGACTGACGGCTGCGCGGAAGAGCTAGTTTCCGCCAGTCGGGCAAGATAGGGCGAATTTCATTGTCAGACGAGCCGTCTCGCGCCACCATCTGGGGATGATTGTCACGAAAGCTGCTCATTGCGAAGGATTGTCGGGGGAGATCCGGTGATTGCCCCTCGCCTCTTGCGAAGGCTCTCCGCCGTGCTTGCCGCGACCGCGGTCTGCATGGCGCTTGCCCCGCCGGCGAGCGCCCGCTCCAGGGCAGCCGACTATCTGATCGCCGAGCAGATCCGCGAAGGATGCCTTGAGGGGCGCGGCACCTTCGATGACCGCGGCGTCTACGAGATCGACCTCAATGGCGACGGTCGCGACGACCTGCTCCTCGCCCATGAGGCGGTTGAGTGCGAGGGCGCAATGTCCCGCAGCCAGTTCTGCGGGGCACAGGTCTGCTCGATCCTCGTCTACATCCGCGAGGGCGCATTGCTGAACCTCAAGGACGAGGCCCTCGGCCTGATCGTGGAACACGACCCCGGCCCGCCTCCAACCTTCAAGATCATGAGCCACGGCGGCGCGACGAGCGTCTGGACGCCCGGGCGCGACTAGGATCCATCGATGCCTCCGGGCAGGAGCACGCCTTTCACGCCAGCGCGCAGCTCGTCGCCTGCTTCAAGGATCGGGAATAGTCGCGAGCGCCGGCGGTTGCGCGGTCAGCCTTGCGCCGGCGCATCGGCCAGAAGACGATCGGCGGCAGCACGGGCCTCGTCGGTGATCGTCGCGCCGGCGAGCATGCGGGCGATTTCCTCGCGGCGATGCTCGACGTCGATCCGCCGCACCCGTGTCGCCACCCGCTCCTCGTCGGCGTCTTCCTTCAGGATCAGGAAGTGACCGCCAGCACGCGCGGCAACCTGCGGCGCATGGGTCACCGTCAGCACCTGGACATTGCCGGCGAGCCGCGCCAGCCGTTTGCCGATGGCCTCGGCCACGGCCCCGCCAACGCCCGTGTCGATCTCGTCGAACACCAGCGTCGGGGCCGATCCCTTGTCGGCGAGCGATACCTTCAGCGCCAGCAGAAAGCGGGACAGCTCGCCGCCCGAGGCGACCTTCATCATCGGCCCGGGCTTGGTGCCCGGGTTGGTCTGAACCCAGAACTCGATCTGGTCGATGCCGTCGCGGGTGCGCTGCGCCGGGTCGCTTTCCAGATTGACGATAAACCGCGCCCGGTCGAGCTTGAGATCCGGCAACTCGGCGGCAACCGCGGCCTCCAGACCGGCAGCCGCCGCCTTGCGCTTGGCCGACAGCGCAGCCGCCCGCTCGTCATAGGCCGCGGCGGCGGCACGTGCGGCCTCCGCCAGACCCGCCAGCGCCTCCTCGCCCGCATCGAGCGCGGCAAGGTCGGCATCGAAGCGCGCCCGCACGCCCGGCAATTCTTCCACCGGAACCTGATATTTGCGCGAGGCGGCGCGCAGCGCGAACAGCCGCTCTTCCGTCATCTCCAGCGCCTTGGGGTCGAACTCGGTCTCGCGCAGCGAGGCTTCAAGCCCCGCACGTGCATCTTCAAGCCGGTCCAGCGCCTCCGCCAGATTGGCGGCCGGCGCGGTCAGCAGCTCCGGCGCCTGTTCCACCTTGCGCTCCAGCCGCCGCCACAGCGACGCGATCTCGCCGATCGGCGAGGCATTGCCGTTGAGAATCTCGAAGGCCTCGCCGAGATCGCCGGCGATCTTTTCCACCTGCATCATCGACTGGCGCCTGGCGGCAAGCTCTTCCTCCTCGCCCTCGTGCGGGTCGAGCGTCGCCAGTTCCCCGGCCGCGGCGCGCAGATAATCGGCCTCGCGGCGCGCGGCCTCGATGCGTTCTTCCTGCTCGCGCAGCGCCTTTTGCGCCTTGCGCATCGTGGAGAAAGCCTCGCTGACGCCTGCGACATCGGCGCCGCATTCGGCGAAGGAATCGAGCAGCCGGCGGTGTTCGGCCGGATCGATATAGGCGCGGGACTCGTTCTGACCGTGGATTTCGACGAGCTGGCTGCCGACCTGGCGCAGCACCGACACGCTCACCGGCGCATCGTTGATGAAGGCACGGCTGCGGCCGTCCTCCGCCTGCACCCGACGCAGGATGACATCGCCGTCGGCTTCCAGATCATGCGCCTGCAGGATCCCTCGCACCGGATGGGCCATCGGCACGTCGAAGGCGGCGGTGACCTGACCCTGCGCCTGTCCGTGACGCACGAGACCGGCGTCGCCGCGCCCGCCGAGCGCCAGGCTGAGCGAATCGAGAAGGATGGATTTGCCCGCGCCGGTTTCACCGGTCAGCACCGACATGCCCGACCCGAAAGACAGGTCGAGCCGGTCGATCAAGACGATATCTCGGATGGCAAGCGCGGCGAGCATGCGTGCGGGAACCGGATCGTTTGGGCGCGCGGCGCGTGAGGCGCCGCGGCACGGGGAAAGACGCTGGAGCGGACGAAGCGACCGCCCTTAAAGGGAAATACCCACGAACGCCCGGCTGATCCAGCTTCCAGAATCCTCGTCCGGCGAATAGCCGCCGGTCTTCAGCAGGCTGTAGGCGTCCTTGTACCACTGGCTGTCGGGGAAATTGTGCCCGAGCACCGCCGCCGCGGTCTGTGCCTCGTTGACGACGCCGAGCGCGTAGTAGCTCTCCGTCAGCCGGAACAGGGCTTCCTCGATGTGGCGGGTGGTCTGGTAGTTGGTGACCACCACCTTGAACCGATTGATCGCGGCGATCTGGTGGCCGCGCTTCAGGTAGTAGCGCCCGACCTCCATCTCCTTGCCGGCCAGTTGGTCCTGGGCAATGCGGATCTTGGTGCGCGCGTCTTCCGCATATTCGGACTCCGGATAGCGCTGCACCAGTTCGCCATAGGCGGCCATCGCCCGCTGGGTCATCTCCTGGTCGCGCGTCACGTCCGGGATCTGCTTGTGGTAGGACTGGCCGATGATGTAGAGCGCATAGGCGCTGTCCTCACTGCCCGGATAGAGCGTGGTGAAGCGCTTTGCGGCCGTGATCGCCTCGGTGAACTTGCCACTGGAATAGTTCAGATAGGCCAGGTTGATCAGCGCCTTGCGGGAATATTCGGAATAGGGGTGGAGCTTGTCCACCTCCTCGAACTTGACCCGCGCGTCGCTCAGGCGCCCCTCGTTGCGCAGGGCCAGACCCTCGTTGTAGAGCACCTCCGCCGGCGTGTCGTTGGTGGCGAAGTCGTCGTCGGAATTCGTGGACGAACAGGCTGCGAGCGTCAGGCTCGCGACAGTGAGCACGGCGGCGATGGACCGGCGCATGCGGCGCGTCGGCGCGTCCGTCGCGGTGGATTTGGGCAAAGCCGCCTTCACGTTTTCACTCTCCTTGACACGTCATGTCGCGCGGGTGCGTCCGGCTCGGCCGATGGTCCCGCTCCGGCGGACCGGAGAACCACGGCAAGCTAACGTCCCCTGGCGTCCCGACCCGCATGCGGATGCGGGACGACGGGCGCGCGACCGTGTTGTAACGGATAACACCCCGTCGCGTCACGTCATGTGCGTGCAATTTGTCGCTTTTTTGTGGCCGAGGCCAAGGTCCGCTTGCGCAAGCCGGACCTGACCAGACACGGCAGGTCCCATGCGGCCCGGGCATTGCGCCTCAGGACGCGGACTGGCCGACCGCCATCAGCGGGCGAACGTCGCTGCCGGACACGACGGCCGGCTCGCGGTCGAAATGCCCCTCGACGATTTCGAAGGCGTCCGCGCCCGCCTTGTCGAACAGCTCGACCAGGATCGCGTGGTTCATCCGGTGCCCACCCTTGTAGGAATGATAGGCCCCGATGAAGGGAAGACCGGCAAGCGCCAGATCGCCGACGGCATCCAGCATCTTGTGGCGAACGAATTCGTCCGCCCAGCGGGTGCCTTCCGGATTGAGAACCCGGCCCTCGGAGATGGCGACGGAGTTTTCCAGCGAGGATCCGAGCGCAAAGCCCATGGACCACAGCTTCTCCACGTCCTGGACCGAGCCGAAGGTACGGGCGCGCGACAGCTCGTCGCGGAAGCTGTCCGGGGTAAGATCAAGGACCAAGCGCTGACGGCCGATCACCTCGGCATCGAAATCGATGGTCACGTCGAAGCGGCAGCCGTCGAAGGGGCGAAGCTCGCACCAGGCATTGCCCTGGTCGACACGCACGGTCTTCTTGATACGCACGTAGCGACGGGCGGCGGAGAGCTTGCGCAGCCCGACCTGCTCGATCGCAGCAACGAAGGCGGCGGAACTGCCATCCATGATCGGCATTTCCGGGCCATCGAGCTCGACGACCGCATTATCGATGCCAAGCCCGCGCAGGGCCGCCATCAGATGTTCGACGGTGGAAACGCCGCCTGCCTTCGGATCGCCGACAACGGTGCAAAGGGAGGTGGCGGTGACAGCGCGCCAATGCGCGGGAATCTCGACGTCGCGACCGGTTTCAGGGTGCTGCACGGCAAACACGATGCCCGTGCCGGCATCCGCCGGATGAAGCGTGACCTCGGCCGGATCGCCGGAATGGACACCGATGCCCTTCAGCGATACGGAGCCGGCGAGCGTGGTCTGCCGGTCGGAGCCTCTTTTCATCAGTCGATCGTCCTGTGTGCGAACCCCGGAAGCGATGATGTGGGAGGCATTGCCAAATTGGCGCGAATCATGATCCGGCCCGGCGACCTCCCCGATCGCAGGTGCAACATACAAGCTGGAGCGGGTGGGTCTAAATAAAGCTTTGTTACGGTATGTAACGAAGTCTTAAATTTTAAGGCACTGATTTAAAACATATATTTCAAAAAGAAAGGGACGGACGATCCGGTGAGGGGCCGGATCGTCCGCATTGCGAGGAAGGGTCGGGAGGTCCCGGATCAGTTCGCCTGGCGGCGAAGGAAAGCCGGGATCTCCAGTTGATCGTCCTCGGACATGGTGCGCGGCTGCGGCGCGCTGCGACCGGTCAGGTCAAGCTGACCGGCAGCTCCCTGCTGAGCCGGACGCGGCTGGGCCGGACGCGGAGCCGCCGGACGGGCGGCAACCGGCTGCGGCTGCTGGGCCGGACGCGACGCCTCGGGAGCGGGAGCAGGTGCCGGCTGCGGCTGGCGCGGTGCGGGAACCTGTTCGGGCGCATGACCATACGCCATGTCCTCGTCGTCTTCGCGGCGGGTCAGCCCGCTGGCGAGCCGGCGCAGCAGACCCATCGGACGACGCTCGTCGCCATGCTCTTCATGGTGCTGCTCGGCGGCAGCGCCATGCGCGCGCATCTCACGCTGGGCGACCGGCGGGAAGTCCTCGATCGAGGGCATGCGCGTCGGCTGCGTCGCCGTTTCCGCCACCGGCGGGATATACGGCTGGACGGCCGGCTGTTCGGCGATGCTTTCGGCCTGCGGATCGGTGTCGAAATCATCGACCGGCGCGGCCTTTTCCATCATGTCGGGGGCCGGATTGAACGGTGCGATCTCGACCTCCGGGTCGGTCGAGGCCTTGACCGGCTCGGGAATTTCCAGCTCCTGCTCGAGGCGCTGCACGGCGGCAGCGCGCACCGGTGCGGCGGCCGCACGCGGCGGCTGCGCGGCCGGACGGGCCGGCTGCGGGGCTTCCGCCTTGGGCTGGTCGGCCGGATCGGCGATGGTCTTCAGCCGTTCGGTCAGTTCGGCCATGCGGGCCTCTGCCGGGGAGACGTCCTCGCGCATGTCCTTGTCGATACCGGTTGCCACGACGGAGACCCGGATGATGCCGTCGAGGCTCTCGTCGAAGGTCGCGCCCAGTATAATGTTGGCGTCGGAATCGACCTCCTCGCGAATGCGGGTGGCCGCCTCGTCCAGCTCGAACAGCGTCAGGTCGTTGCCGCCGGTGATCGAGATCAGCAGGCCGCGGGCGCCCTTCATCGAGGTCTCGTCGAGCAGCGGGTTGGCGATCGCCGCTTCGGCGGCCTGCATGGCGCGCTTGTCGCCGGAGGCTTCGCCCGTGCCCATCATCGCCTTGCCCATGCCGCGCATGATCGAGCGCACGTCGGCGAAGTCGAGGTTGATGAGACCTTCCTTCACCATCAGGTCGGTGATGCAGGCAACGCCGGAGTAGAGCACCTGGTCGGCCATCGCGAAGGCGTCGGCGAAGGTGGTCTGCGCATTGGCGATGCGGAACAGGTTCTGGTTCGGAATGACGATCAGCGTGTCGACCGCCTTCTGCAGCTCGATGATGCCGGCTTCGGCAATGCGCATGCGGCGCACGCCCTCGAACTGGAACGGCTTGGTGACGACGCCGACGGTGAGTATTCCCATCTCGCGCGCCGCACGGGCGATGACGGGAGCCGCGCCCGTACCGGTGCCGCCACCCATGCCGGCGGTGATGAACACCATGTGCGATCCGGACAGATGGTCGTTGATCTCGTCGATCACCTCTTCGGCGGCGGCCGCGCCGACGTCCGGCTGCGATCCGGCGCCCAGCCCTTCCGTCACGGCGACGCCCATCTGGACAACCCGGTCGGAATGGTTGCTGGCAAGCGCCTGCGCGTCGGTGTTTGCGACGACGAAGTCGCAGCCCTGCAGGCCGGCCTGGATCATGTTGTTGACGGCATTGCCGCCGGCTCCGCCGACGCCGAACACCGTAATTCTTGGCTTCAGTTCCTGAAGGTCAGGCATTTGCAGATTGATGGTCATGGCTTCCTCGCGACCCCTGGATGCCCTTCTGGACATCCGCTTCATTCCTCGTTTCCCTCAAATCGCACCGGTGCACCGGTGCATCCCCGAGGCGGTTTCCCGCCTCAGAAACTCTCGCGTATCCAGTTGCCGACCCGCGCCAGCGCGCCGGAACCGAGGTTCCAGCGACCCCGCAGGTTGCGCGGTTCGAACTGTTCGACCTGCGCCACCTGGGGATAGATCAGCAACCCGACGGCCGCCGCGAACGCCGGCCCCTTTGCGGCTTCCGGCAGCCCGGCGATCCCGAGCGGCCGGCCGAGCCGCACCTGACGGCCCAGCACCCGGCGGGCCACATCGCTGAGGCCCGTGAGCTGGCTGGCGCCGCCCGTCAGCACGATGCGCTTGCCCACGCGTCCGGCGAAGCCGGAGGCCGTGAGACGGTCGCGCACCAGTTCCAGAATTTCTTCCACGCGCGGTACGATCACCCGCACCAGCGTGGACCGCGGCACCTGGATCGGAAGGTCGCTGTCGGCATCCACCGGCGGCACCGAGATGAAGTCCCGCTCGTCGGAATGGCTCGGCAGCGCCGATCCCTGCAGCGTCTTGATCCTTTCCGCATCCGCAAGACGCGTCGACAGCGCCCGCGCGATATCCATCGTCACGTGGTGACCGCCGACGGCGATCGCGTCGAGATGCACCATCTGACCCTCGACGAAGACCGAAAGCGTCGTCGTGCCGCCGCCCATGTCGACGCAGGCAACGCCCAGTTCCGTCTCGTCTTCCACCAGCGTCGACAAGCCGCTCGCATAGGGTGTCGCGACCATGGTCTCCACGGCCAGGTGACCGCGGTTGATGCAAAGCTCCAGATTGCGCACCGGCGCGATCTCGGCGGTCGCCACCTGCATGTCGACGCCAAGCCGGCGGCCCATCATGCCGCGCGGATCGCGCATGCCGCGATTGCCGTCGAGCGTGTAGGAGATCGGCAGCGCATGCATCACCGCCCGGTCGTCGGCGACCGTATGGGCGCTTCCGGCCGAGAGCACCCGCTGGATGTCCGCCTCGCACACCGCATCGCCGGCGAGACCGACGCTTGCCGTGATGATTTCCGAGCCGAGCCGGCCGCAGGTCACATTAGTGATCAGCGATTCCACCGTCAGCCCGGCCATGCGCTCCGCCGCATCGACGGAAAGCCGGATGGCCTGTTCGGCCGCATCCATGTCAACGACGACGCCGCTCTTCAGCCCGCGCGAACGCTGGTAGCCATAGCCCAGCACCTCGATGGAATGGGTGCGGCCGGGCAGCACGCCATCGTCGCCGCGCGGCGTCAGCTTGGCGATCAGGCAGCACACCTTGGTCGAGCCGATGTCGAGCACGGAAACGACCACCGCCCGCCGGGACGGGAGCGGGCGCATGCGCGGAAGATAGATGGGAGCGCTGCGCTTCGTCATGTGTCGGCCCCCGAACGGCGGCGCGCGCCGGCATCGGGCGTGCCCGCCTTGCGGCGCAAGGCCGCCTCGTCGGTCAGCCGCACCACCACGCGGTCCTGGAGACGCAGGTCGATCATCGCGATGTCGCGGGCCAGAAGCCCGTTCTCCGCATCCATCGTCACCACATCGGCAAGCGCGCGGGCCACGTCCTTTTCCGGAAGGCGCAGGGTGATCCCGTTTTCAAGCAGCAGGTCCCAGCGGCGGTCGGACACCAGCCGCGCCGCGCGCACCCGCACCCGAAGCTCCGGCACCGCATCGAGCGCGTCGAGAACCTCGCCGCCGCGATACTGCGCGCCATGGCCGATCAGCATCAACAGATTGGCGTAGCGCCCGTCGACGTCGTCGCTGATCACCTTGCCCTTGGAATCGATCACCGACAGCAGATCGCCGCGCTGCCACAGCGCATAGGCCTCGCGCTCGTCGATGCGCACCTGGAGCGTGCCGGGATAGAGCTTCTGGACCGAGACCGCGTCGACCCAGGGAATATGCGACAGCCGCTCGCGCGCCGCCGAGGCGTCGAAGAGGGCAAGCGAGGTTCCCTGCTGGATTTCCAGCGCCTCGAGAATTTCGAACTCGGTGGTTTCCTTCTGCCCCGACAGTTTCACCGCCGCGATCTGGAAACCGGCTGCCGAGGTGAGTGATTCGCTGACCATTCGACCGTAACCGCCAAGCGCAACCCCGTAAGCAATCGTTAAGCCAAGGAAGGCAACGGCGCCGGCCGTGCCCGTCCAGCGCGGCAAATCCTGCAGCACGCCGGCGGCGCGCCACAGCGGGCGACGGTGCAAACGCGCGACGCCGCGACCGCGCGGCGCGAGCGCCACCTCGATCGGCAGGTCACCGTTCCGTGCCCATTTTGCCTTTAACGTCCGCAACTTGCGTTCTCCACCATCCAGCTGGTCAGGTCTTCGAAGGGGTGTCCCGCATGGGCCGCGATCTCCGGCACAAGCGAGGTTTCAGTCATTCCGGGCTGCGTGTTCACTTCCAGACAGATCAGTTCGCCACCGCCTGTCGGCTGCTCGTCGAAGCGAAAATCCGCCCGTGTAACGCCCTTGCAACCGAGCGCCTGATGCGCCCTGAGACTGAGTTTCTGTACTTCTTGGTAAACAAATGGTGAAATTTCCGCCGGCAGGACGTGTTGTGATCCGCCAGGCGCGTATTTCGCCTCATAATCATAGAAGCCGTGACCCTTCGGCATCACTTCCGTAACGCCAAGAGCGACGTTGCCGACAACGGCGCATGTCAGCTCGCGACCGGGGATGTAACGCTCCACCATCACGGTGTCGCCATAGGGCCAGTCGTCGCGGAAAAGCTCCTGCGGCGGATGCTCAGCCCCCTCCTTGACAATGAGCACGCCGAAGGAGGATCCCTCCGCCACAGGCTTCGCCACATAGGGCGGCGGCAACGCATGCGCCTTGGCCGCTTCCAGCCTGTGGAGAACCTTGTGGGCGGCGACGGGGATGCCGGCGGCCTTCATCACCGCCTTGGCCTTTTCCTTGTCCATGGCAAGCGCGGAGGCGGCGACACCGGAGTGCGTATAGGGAATGCCGAGGATCTCCAGCAGTCCCTGGATGCAGCCGTCCTCGCCGAAGGGACCGTGCAGCGCGTTGAAGGCGACATCCGGCTTCAGCTTCGTCAGCACCTCGGCGATGTCGCGGCCGACGTCGACCCGCGTCACCCGGTAGCCGGCGCGCTCCAGCGCCCCGGCGCAGCCCTCGCCCGACTTGAGGCTGACCGGGCGTTCCGACGACCAGCCGCCCATCAACACGGCGACATGTTTCTTCTCAGCCATCGACGGCAGCCCCTTCCTGTTTCGCACCGAGGAAAGGCGCGATCGCCGCTGTCCCTTCGCCAAAACGCCCGAGGCGCTTGATTTCCCATTCGAGCGCGACGCCCGTCTTTTCCAGGACACGCGCCCGCACCGTCTCGCCCAGCGTCTCCAGGTCGTGCGCGGTGGCCTCGCCCGTGTTGATCATGAAATTGCAATGCATGTCCGACATGCGCGCCCCGCCGATCTGCAGGCCCCGGCAGCCGGCCTCGTCGACAAGCTTCCAGGCCGAATGACCCGGCGGGTTCTTGAAGGTCGATCCGCCGGTCTTCTCGCGGATCGGCTGCGCCGCCTCGCGATGCGCGGCGACCTCGGCCATCTCGCGGCGGATCTCCGCCTCGTCGCGCGGCACGCCGCGAAACCGGCCTTGGGTGAAGATCATGTCGCCGGGCTGCCCGCTGTGGCGGTAGCGATAGGCCATCTCCGCGTTGGACAGCGTGACGATCTCGCCGGCACGCGTCACTGCCGTGAGCTCCTGCATGATCTCGCGCGTCTCGCTTCCGTGCGCGCCCGCGTTCATGCGCAGCGCGCCGCCGATGCCGCCCGGGATCCCGGAGAGAAACGCAAAACCGCCCTGCCCCGCGGACGCCGCCGCCTCTGCCAGCCGCCGGTCGGGCACCGCGGCGCCGGCGATCAGGCTGCCGTCGTCGAGCGTCTCGATATGGCCGAAGCCGCGCGCGCCCAGGCGAATGACGACGCCGTCGATGCCGCCGTCACGCACCAAAAGGTTCGAGCCCAGCCCGATGGGCAGAACCGGAACCTCCGCCGGCAGATGGCGCAGGAACAGCGCGAGATCGTCCGTGTCGGCCGGCTGGAACAGAAGCTCCGCCGGTCCGCCGACGCGAAACCACGTCACGCTCGACAGCGGGACATCTGCCGTCAGCTTGCCGCGCAGGCCGATGCGCTCCAGTCCGTGCCGCTCTATGAGGCCGGCTTCGCTCATGAGGCCCCACCGGTCGCCGCTTCGTCGAGCGCCCGTGCGAGCGCCTCGGGAAGAACCTGCGCCCATTGCGAGATGCTGCCGGCACCAAGACACACGACATAGTCGCCCGGCGAGGCGATCCCGGCGATGCATCCGGCAAGGTCGCTCTCACCGTCGATCGCATGCACGTTGCGGTGACCGCTGGCGCGGATGCCGTTGGCAAGCGCGATGTGATCGATCCCCTCGCGCGGCTGCTCGCCGGCGGCATAGACAGGCGCACAGATCACATGGTCGGCGTCGTTGAAGCAGCTGGAGAATTCGTCGAGCAGGCTTTCCAGCCGCGAATAGCGATGCGGCTGCACCACGGCGATGACCTCGCCGGAGGCAACGGCGCGCGCCGCCGACAGCACGGCGCGGATCTCCACGGGGTGATGGGCGTAGTCGTCGAAGACATCGATGCCGCCGGCATTGCCGGTGTGGGTGAAGCGCCGCTTCACGCCGCCGAAGCTCGCCAGCCCCTGGCGGATGCGGGCCGGCTCGATGCCGAGCTTCCAGGCGACAGCGACGGCAGCGACCGCGTTGGACACGTTGTGAAGCCCCGGCATCGGCAGCGTCAGGCTTTCGATCACCTCGCTGGTGCCGCTCAGCCGGTCGCGCATCTCCACGGAGAAGATGGAATTCACGCCATGGGTCGCGAGATCGAAGAAGCGCACGTCGGCCTGACGGTTCTGGCCATAGGTGATGACCTGCCGGTCCTCGATGCGGCCGACCATCGCCTGGACCTCCGGATGGTCGAGACACATCACGGCGAAGCCGTAGAAGGGCACATTCTCCACGAACTGGTGGAAGGCGGAGCGCACGCCGTCGAAATCGCCATAGTGATCGAGATGCTCGGGATCGATGTTGGTCACCACCGCGACGTCCGCCGGCAGCTTGACGAAGGTGCCGTCGGACTCGTCGGCCTCCACCACCATCCAGTCGCCCTTGCCCATGCGCGCGTTGGTGCCATAGGCGTTGATGATGCCGCCGTTGATCACCGTCGGGTCGAGCCCGCCGGCATCCAGAAGTGCCGCGATGATCGAGGTCGTCGTCGTCTTGCCATGGGTGCCGCCGATGGCGATCGCCTGCTTGAAGCGCATCAGCTCGGCGAGCATCTCCGCGCGCCGCACGACCGGCAGCAGCTTGTTGCGCGCCGCCGTCAGTTCGGGATTGTCGCGCCGGATCGCGGAGGACACCACGACGACGCGGGCCTGGCCGAGGTTCTCCGCGGCATGGCCGACCTTCACCGCGATGCCCTTCTCGCGCAGCCGCTTGACGTTGGCGCTTTCCGACAGATCGGATCCCTGAACGGTGTAGCCGAGCGTGTGCAGCACTTCGGCGATGCCGCTCATGCCGATGCCGCCGATGCCGATGAAGTGAACCGGACCGATATCCTGGGGCATCTTCATGATGCGTCTCCTGATGGTGTTTCCTGCGCGTCCAGCGCGCCAAGCGGCGCACCGGAGGCAATGTGTTCGGCGAGATCGGCAAGACGGCGCACCGCATCGGGACGGCCGGCGCGCTTGGCGCAGTCCGCCGCCTCGGCGAGGCGCTCCGGTGCCGCCATCAGCTCGTCGAGCAAGGCGGCAAGGCGTGCCGGATCGAGTTCGGATTGCGCGACCGGCCAGGCGCCGCCCGCGCGGGCAAGAATGTCGGCGTTGCGCCCCTGGTCGTTGTCGAGCGCATGCGGCAGCGGCACCAGGACGGACGGTCGGCCGATCACCGAAAGCTCGCTGACGCTTGAGGCGCCGGAGCGGCAGACCACCAGATGCGACGCCGCGATTCTCTCAGCCATATCGGAGAAAAACGGCGCGATTTCGGCAGCGATTCCAATTCGTTCGAAGGCGGCCCGCACGCGGTCCATGTCCTCGGGCCGGCACTGCTGCACGAGGCGGATCCGTGCCCGCGTTTCCGCCGGCAGGCACTCCAGTGCCGGAGGCAGGCAATCGGAGAAGAACCGCGCGCCTTGCGATCCGCCGAAGACCAGAAGCGAGAACGGCCCGTCGGCCTGCGGCACGGCATAGGGGGTTTCGGATGCGGCGATCACCGCGTCGCGCACCGGGTTGCCGGTCTGGCGTGTCTTTTGCGGATGGGCGCCGGCCGCCTCGCCGACGAGCGGAAAGCTGGTGGCGATGGCGCTGACCCGGCCGGCCAACATGCGGTTGGCGCGCCCCATCACCGCATTGGCCTCGTGCAGCACGCTCGGAACGCCGGCGAGAAACGCCGCGAACATCGGCGGAAACGTCGGATAGCCGCCGAAGCCGATCACCGCATCGGGCTTCAGTCGCCGGATCACGCCGCGCGCCTGCAGCGTGCCACGCGCCAGCCGCCAGGCGGTGCGCGCCAGCGCGACCGGATTGCGTCCGGCAAGCGTTGCAGACGAGATCACATGCACCTTGCGGGCCGGAAAATCCGCGCCATAGGCACCGACGCGCTGGTCTGTCGCAAGCTCCACCACATGGCCGCGCCGGATCAGTTCGGCGGCAAGCGCCTGGGCCGGGAACAGATGGCCGCCGGTTCCCCCAGCGGTGAGAAGAAAGGTCGATGCCATGCCCGCTCTCAGGTCAGTTTTGCCGGCGACAGCCGGGAGACGACCACACTGTCGGTGCGCGATGCCTGCGGGCGCCGCCTCGTCAGCGCCAGCACGAAGCCCATGGACAGCGCCGTCGCCAGCAGCGAGGAGCCGCCGTAGGAAATGAAGGGAAGCGTCATGCCCTTGGCGGGCATCAGGTTCAGGTTCACCGCCATGTTGATGCAAGACTGGATGCCGAAAAGAACCATCAGTCCCGCCGTCGCCAGCCGGCCGAAGGGATCGGTGTCGCGGGCGGCGTGACCAAGCCCGCGCAGCACGACGAAGGTGAAGACCAGCACCAGGATCAGGCAGACCAGAATCCCGAACTCCTCCGCCGCCACCGCGAAGATGAAATCGGTATGGCTTTCCGGCAGCACCCGCTTGATCGTTCCCTCGCCCGGACCGCGTCCGAACCAGCTGCCCGAGACGAAAGCCTCGATGGCGCGGTCGACGTTGAAGGTATCGCCGGAGCTTGGATCGAGGAACCGGTCGACGCGGCTTTGCACGTGCGGCAGCGTCATATAGGCCGCCAGAATGCCGCCGGCCCCCAGCGCCCCGATGGGAACGATCGCCACCCACGGCAGGCCGTTGAGAAAGAACAGCGCCGCGAACACCAGCATCAGGAGCATTGTCTGGCCGAAGTCCGGCTGCGCGACCAGAAGCGCCGCCGACATGACGAACAGCAGGATGGCAAACAGCGACCCCGGCACCTCGGGGCGACGGCCGCCTTCCGACAGCAGGAAGGCAACCAGCACGATCAGCGCCGGCTTGAGGAACTCCGACGGCTGGATTGAAAAGCCGAGGATCATCACCCAGCGCCGTGCGCCCTTGGCCTCCATGCCGATGAAGAGCGTCGCCACCATCAGCGCTAGCGACGCCACGAAGACCACCAGCGCCACCCGCCGCACCATGCGCGGGCTGAGCGCCGAGACCCCCAGCATCAGGGCGAGCGCCGGCACCAGGAACACCGCCTGCCGCTTGATGAAGTGATAGCTGTCGATGCCGAGCCGTTCCGCCACCGCCGGGCTTGCGGCGAAGGACAGCACGATGCCCCCGATCATCAGGATCACGAAACCGGCGAACAGGTAACGATCGACGGTCCACAGCCATTCGGCGAACGGACTTCTGTCGGCACGGCTCACCATCACACGGTCTCCTGTTCGTTCGCCTGCGGCAGAATGCGGCGCACGGCCTCGACGAAGGCGCGCCCGCGGACCTCGAAATCCGGGAACTGGTCGAAGGACGAACAGGCCGGCGACAGCAGCACCACCGCTTCTCCGCCATGCGCGCGTGCATCCGCAGCTGCATCCCGCGCCGCAGCCTCGACCGCCGCCTGCAGCGTTCCCGAGCGCTCGTAGGGAACATGGCCTTCGAGCACGCCGGCAAAATCCTCCGCCGCCTCGCCGATCAGATACGTTTTTGCGATTCGGGGGAAATGCGGCGCAAGCGATGCGATGCCGCCGGCCTTGGCGCGGCCGCCGGCGATCCAGTGGATGCGTTCGAAGCTGGTGAGCGCCCGCTCGGCGGCATCGGCGTTGGTCGCCTTGCTGTCGTTGACGAAGAGCACCTGCCCGTCGCGCGCCACCACCTGCATGCGATGCGCAAGGCCCGGGAAACTGGCGAGCCCGGCATGGATCGCCTTGTCGGTGAGCCCGAGCGCCCGGCAGACGGCAACGGCGGCGGCCGCGTTCTGCGCATTATGCGCGCCGCGCAGCGAGGTCACCGGCGCCAGATCGTAGAGTTCGCGCTGCGCCCCGTCCTCGGCAACATAGAGCTTGCTGCCCTCGGCATAGACCCCGTTCGTCACCGGATGACGCACGCACAGCCGCAAGGTTTCGACGCCCGCCTGTTCCGCCCGGTCCGCGATTGCAGCGCTCAGGCCGTCGTCGATCCCGACGACCGCAAGCCTGCTCTTGGCTATCAGCCGTTCCTTGACCTCGGCATAGTGCTCAAGCGAGCCGTGACGGTCGAGATGGTCCGGGGTGATGTTCAGCAAGATCCCGATGGACGGGTCGAGGCTCGGCGCCAGATCGATCTGGTAGGAGGAGCATTCGATCACATGAACCCGGCCGCGCGCCGGCGGCATCAGGTCGAGGATCGGAACGCCGATGTTGCCGCCCATCGCCACGTCATGCCCCGCATGGGCCAGGCAATGGCTGATCAGGGCCGTGGTGGTCGACTTGCCGTTGGTGCCGGTGATCGCCACGAAGGGCGCGTCGGGCGCATGCGTCTGGCGCTCCCGGCAGAACAGCTCGATGTCGCCGATCACCGGAATGCCCTGCTGGCGGGCAAGATTGACGCTCCAGTGCGGCGTCGGATGGGTGAGCGGCACCCCCGGCGCAAGCACCAGCGCGTCGAACACCGACCAGTTCGCCGATTTCAGGTCGACAACCGGGATGCCGGACGAAATCGCCGTCTGGCGGCGTTCGGGCATGTCGTCGAAGGCGTGCACGCGCGCGCCGCCGGACTTGAGCGCATGCGCCGCCGACAGGCCAGAGGCGCCGAGCCCGAACAGGGCGACATCGCGATCCGCGAAGGAGGTTGCGGAGATCATGTCCTCACCTCAGCTTCAGCGTGGCCAGCCCGACCAGCGCCAGCACGACGGCGATGATCCAGAAGCGGATCACGACCTGGCTTTCGGTCCAGCCGAGATGCTCGAAATGATGGTGGATCGGCGCCATTTTGAAGACGCGCTTGCCCGTCAGCTTGAAGGAGGCGACCTGCACGATCACCGACACGGCCTCCAGCACGAAGAGACCGCCGATGATTGCCAGCACGATCTCGTGCTTGGTTGCGACCGCGATGGCGCCCAGCATGCCGCCGAGCGCAAGCGACCCGGTGTCGCCCATGAAGATTGCCGCCGGCGGCGCGTTGAACCACAGGAAGCCGAGCCCCGCCCCGATCACCGCGCCGCACAGCACCGCCAGTTCGCCCGCGCCCGCCACGTGATGGATCTGCAGGTAGTCGGAGAACACCGCGTTGCCGGTGAGATAGGCGATCAGGCCGAAGGAGGCGGAGGCGATCATCACGGGCACAATGGCCAACCCGTCCAGCCCGTCGGTCAGATTGACCGCGTTGCCCGCACCGACGACGACGAAGGCCGCAAACGGAATGAAGAAGATCCCGAGATTGATCGCCAGGTCCTTGAAGAACGGGAACCCGATGGAGGTGCCGTAGACATCGCCTTCCAGAAAGGTGACGCACCAGGCGGCAGTGCCGGCGATCAGGAATTCCAGACCGAGGCGCATGCGCCCGCTGAACCCCTTGTGCGAGGCCTTGGCGACCTTCAGGAAGTCGTCGTAGAAGCCGATGAGGCCGAAGCCGACGGTCACGCCCAGCACGATCCAGGTATAGGGATTGAGCAGATTGGCCCAGAGCAGGGTCGCCACGATCATGCCCGACAGGATCATCAGGCCGCCCATCGTCGGCGTGCCCTTCTTGGTCAGCAGATGGCTCTGCGGCCCGTCGGCGCGGATCGGCTGGCCATGCCCCTGGCGGGTGCGCAGCGAGTTGATGATCATCGGTCCGAACAGGAAGATGAACAGCAGCGCCGTCATGATCGCGCCGCCGGTGCGGAACGTGATGTAGCGGAACACGTTCAGCGCGGAGAACTGGTCGGCGAATTCGACGAGAAAATACAGCATCGGGCGTCCTATTCGGCTCCGTCGTCCTCGACGGGAAATTCGCGCTTCAGCGCCTCGACCAGCGGCCCCATCCGGGTGCCGAGAGATCCCTTGATCATGATGACGTCGCCGGGGCGCACGTCTTCCAGAAGCAGCGGCCTCAGGCTCGCCGCCTCTTCGGAATAGGCGCCGCGCAGGTGCTTCGGCAAGAGGTCCCAGAGCTCGTGCATGCGTTCGCCGACGCAATAGACGAGGTCCGCCTCGCTTTCCGTGACCGGTCCGATGAGATCCGCATGCAGCCGGCCTTCCGCCTCGCCGAGCTCGAGCATGTCGCCCAGCACGGCAATGCGCCGCCCTGGCCGCGAGATCGGTGTTTCCTTCAGGAGGGAAAGCGCCGCGCGCACGGAGGCGGGATTGGCATTGTAGCTTTCGTCGATCACCGTGGCCGAGCCTTCCGGCAATCGCAGGGCGATCTGCGCGCCGCGGCCCTTGGGCGCGCGGAAATTCGCAAGCGCCAGACCGGCAAGCGCCAGATCGCCGCCAAGCTCCGCAACGGCCGCGAGCACCGCGAGACTGTTGGTGACCAGATGCTGACCCGGCGCACCGACCTTGTAGGTGATCGGCTGGTCGAAGATATGGCCGGAAATCGAGCTGCATGCGACCTGCGCGGACACGCGTTCCGCCTGGGCATCGGCCGGCCCCTCGCGCCCGAAAGTGGCGATACGGCGCACGCCGGCGGTCTTTGCCAGATAGGTCAGGAGATCGAACTGGTCGTTGTCGCGGTTGAGAAGCGCAAGCCCGCCCGGCTCCAGCCCGAGAAAGATCTCGCCCTTGGCCTGGGCGATCCGCTCCACGGAGCCGAAGAACTCCAGATGAACCGCCGCGACCGTGGTGATGACGGCGACATGCGGACGCACCATCTGGACCAGCGGCGTGATCTCGCCGGCATGGTTCATGCCGATCTCGAAGACGCCGAAAGCGGCATCCGCCGGCATGCGCGCCAGCGTCAGCGGCACGCCCCAGTGATTGTTGAAGGAGGCGACGGGCGCATGGGTCTTGCCGGAGGCATCCAGCGCCAGTTTCAGCATGTC
>MDTG01448116.1_pt1 | contig 48762 bp, 51 predicted proteins | sample 811421 | NCBI WGS metagenome assembly MDTG01 (sample SAMN05326645, study PRJNA326480) | marine metagenome | isolation source: seawater | place: Pacific Ocean: South East | collected 2011 | reverse complement strand
TTCCGGGTTAGTTACTGCCTGCCTTTTCGCTGAAGCTCCAACAAGTTTTTCTGTTTCTGTAAAAGCTACAACAGAAGGTGTTGTTCTAGCCCCTTCTGTATTTTCGATTACTTTTGACTCTTTACCATCCATTATGGCAACACACGAATTTGTAGTACCTAAATCTATTCCTATAATTTTAGACATTATTTTATAGTCTCCTTTTCTCTAATAATCTTGATATGGGGAGACTTTTCTCAATTGCAAGGCAATTAACTCAAAAAATTTATGCTTAAAAAGCTCTATTTTTTTGCTTTTTTTGACACATAGACCATTGATGGTCTTAAGAGTCTGTCGTGCATCAGGTAACCTTTTTGCATCTCTTCTATTATAATTCCTGGCTCTTTTTCACTATCTTTTTCACCAATAGTCTGATGAAGGTTTGGATCAAAAGGTTTGTTTATGCAATCAATGTATTTAATAGAATTTTTTTCAAGAGTTTCTTTCAGTTCTTTTTCGATCATCTCGATACCATTCAAAATATTTTTAAACTCATCTTTTTTAAACTTTTCATCATCTTTAAATATTTGAAATGCCCGATCTAAGTTGTCGGTTAAAGCCAAGATTTGTTGAGCGAAGGCAAAAGATCCATATTTTAATATATCTTCTTTTTCTTGATCATGGTTTTTTCTTAAATTTTGATTTTCTGCTAATAATCTTAGATATTTATCATTTAATTCTTTTAATTGAGTATTAAGGATATCACTTTTTTCATTGGTTACGTCAGTTTTTTTTTCTGTAGTTTCCTCAGTTTTTTGAGTTATGTTTCCAGATTTACTTAAATTTTCTTTTTCAAACTTTTCTTTATTTTCACTCATAAAATAATATGTTAGCAAGCTATATAGTGATAGATTAATAAATTCCAAGACTTTATGAGAAAAAATCGCAAAAACTCAGAATTAAGGCCAATCGAAATAATACCGAATTATCTCAAAAATGCTGATGGCTCGTGTTTAATTAAATTTGGAAATACACAAGTAATATGTACTGCATCTTTTGATACCAAAATTCCAAGGTGGCTGAAGGGTAGTGGAAACGGTTGGGTAACTGCCGAGTATGGTATGTTGCCAAGATCAACAAATGAAAGAATGAGAAGAGAAGCCTCTGTAGGAAAAATTGGAGGAAGAACGTCTGAAATTCAAAGATTAATTGGCAGGTCATTAAGAGCAAGCGTTGATCTAAACTTGCTTGGTGAAAATTTAATCACTATAGATTGTGATGTCATTGAAGCTGATGGAGGAACTAGAACTGCTTCCATTACTGGTGGATTTGTAGCTTTAATACTATGTATAGATGTTTTAAAAAATAAAAAAATAATAAATACAAATCCAATCAAAAATCATGTTGCTGCAATAAGTTGTGGTATTGTAACTGGTGATGTCCTCGTTGATCTTGATTATCAAGAAGACAGCAATGCTGACGTAGATGCCAACTTTGTTATGAACGAAAAAAATGAAATTATTGAGCTACAAATGACAGGAGAAAAGACTACTTGTTCTGAAAAACAACTCACTCATATGTTAGAATTGTCAAAACAGTCAATTCAAGATTTAATTAAAAAACAAAAAGAAATATTAAGTGCATAAACTTTATTCTTTAAAAAAAGTAAAAAAAATTTTAATTGCAACAAATAATCCTGGCAAATTTAAAGAACTAAAAGAAATTTTACCAAAAAAAATAAAATATTATAAACCAAAACATTTTAATTTAAGAGAACCGGTTGAAAATGGTAAAACTTTTAAAGCAAATGCAAAAATCAAATCATCTTACGCAGCAAGAAAAACTAACCTTATATGTATATCTGATGACTCAGGCTTGGAGATAGATGCATTAAATAAAAGACCTGGAGTATTATCTGCAAGATGGGCTGGGCCATCAAAAAATTTTAATTTCGCAATAAAAAAAATCTATAACTTGTTAAAAAAAAAAAAATAGGGTGAAATCAAAAGCCAGGTTTGTGTGCGCAATATCTGTAGCTTTCCCTGATGGAAGCAGTTTTGAATGTCAGGGTAAGATAGAAGGTAGTTTATCTTTTCCGCCAAGAGGAAAAAAAGGTTTTGGTTATGATCCTATTTTTGTTCCCAAAGGTTATGATCGAACTTTCGCCCAAATATCAAAACTTAAAAAAAATCAAATATCACATCGCTCTAAAGCATTTATTCAGATAAGGAAATTTTTTAAATTTTCTTAAATTTTTTATCTTTAATTTTATAAAGAATTAAGTTTCGATAAGCTTTATTTTCTTTTATTAAAAAGTTTCCAGTTTTACCTTTATACGAACCATTAAAATTTGAAGCTTTCAATTTACGTTCCTTCGAACTAAACCAAGTTGCTGCAATTAAGGGTATCATATCAAATGTAAGAACCTCCAAATGATAAATATTTTTATTAAAATTTTTTTGATATTTTTTATTTAGTTCCTGATAAGCTTTATAGTTTATCGATGGAAAAATTAAATTTTCTAATGATGGTTCATTTAAATATTTTTTTTCAAACCATAAATTCAAAGTAATAAATTGAACATCTTTATAGTTTGCATCGTAGAAATCAAAATAAGATAAAGATGCTATTAACTCTTCATTATAAGAGGATAAAAAAACTTTTCTAAATTTTACTTTATCGCGTGTATCAAATTTTTTCATATTTTCAATATATCTAGCATGAAGCGTTGCATCTTCTGTTTTTTCAATTTCTTTTTCTTTTTGTATTTTCTCTAATCTTTTTATCTCTTTAAGGTGTTTATTATTTCTGTAACTAAAATTAGTTACTTGTTTTGTTTTTAAATTAATATCCTCAAAATTTTTATAAATTACTGTTCGAGATCTTTTTGATTTTAATTTTTTTACTTTCTCTGAAACTTTTTTTGTGAAATTACTGCTATCCCCAAAAAAAATATACCTCTCGTTTTGGTTAAATATTTTCTCAAGGGCATTAACCTGTGAGCTTAAATTGATGCCAAAATTTATTACATTCGGCAAAGTAATATTTTCATTATTACTATAAGAGAAAAAAATTTTGTCTTTAAAACCTTTTAAGTTTTTTATTTCTGATAACGTATCAAAAAAGATCGGGCCTATAAAAATATCTACCTGTTCACTCAACCCTTTTTGAAATGCTTCTTTTGTTCCTGCTTTTGTACTTCGTGTATCCAAAGGGATTATTTTTATTCTTAAGTTTTCTAGTTCAAATATTGTTATTAAAATACTCTGATAAATATTATTACCTAAAAGCGCATGTTCACCGCTTAATGGTAATAATGCACCTAATTTTAGTTCTGATTTTGCGTAAACATTACTTTTTAAAGATAAAAATATTAAAATTAGAATTATAATTTTTTTCATTTTTTTACGAACAGTTATACATAAATATAATATTTGTTAAATTTATGAACAGTGATTTCTCAAAAATAGTACCCGCGCTATATGTAATTTCTACTCCAATAGGCAATATTCGAGATATTTCAAATAGGTCGTTAGATCTGCTTGAAAAGTCTGATTACATTTTATGTGAGGATACAAGAGTAACCTCTAAATTACTTAATTTTTATAGTATAAAAAATAAATTGATCTCTTTTCATGTTATCAATGAAAAAATAAAATTACAAAAAATTTTAGAAGATCTTAAAGATAAAAAAATTTTATCTATTGTATCAGATGCAGGCACTCCTACTTTAAGTGATCCTGGCACAAAATTAATATCCGAATGCCATGATGCAGGTATTAAAGTGATACCAATACCGGGAGCATCTGCTATTTTATCTGCAGTATCAGTTTCGGGCTTCCCAGATAATTTCTATTTTTGTGGTTTTATGCCAAAAAAAAAAAATGAAATAGAAAATTTTTTGTCAAAAATAAAAAAGGTCAAGGCAACTTTGGTGTTTTTTATGCCAGCTAGAGATTTAAGTAAAAATTCTTATTATTTTGATAAATTTTTTCCAAAATCAAGTTTTCTTATTGCTCGTGAAATGACAAAAGTACATGAAACATATATTAGAGACAAAATAATTAACATGAATAAATATATTCAAAATAATATTAAAGGTGAAATGACTTTAGTTGTAGATAATAATTTTGAAGAAAAAAGTGATATTAATATTGATGATGAAATCAAATTGCTTATTGGTAAAATGTCATCTAAGAATATAGCAGAATATCTTTCTAAAAAACTTAAAATTAGTAAGAAAATTGTATATCAGAAAGTAATTATTTTGAATGAATAAGTTTTTGCCAAATATTTTAATTTTTATATTTTTGTGTTCTTGCGTTCCAATTGTGGGTGTTTCTACAGTAGGCATAGTAAAAACAAGTGTTGAAATTGCAGACGATCCGAGGTCTTTGGGAAGAATAGTTGATGACAGTGTAATTGAAAAAAAGTTTTTATTTAAGATATCGCAAATTGATGAAAAATATTTACTAAAAATTAGCTCCAAATCAATTGATGGGCGTTTTTTACTTAAGGGTAACGTTGATACAATCCAAGAAAAAATACAAATGACAAAAATTGCTTGGGAGACCAATGGAGTAAGGTCTGTAGAAAATATAATAAAAGTTGATGATAAGTCTTCTTGGAAAGATAAGGCAAAAGATTTACTTATAACATCACAATTTAAAGTTGCTATTGTTGCAAATAAAAACATTAAATCAAACAATTTTAGTTTCACAACAATAAATAAAAATTTATATATTTTTGGAATTGCAAGAGATGAAAAAGAGAGAAAGGTGGTTATTAACGAAGCTAAAGCGGTTCAGGGTGTATCAGAAGTTATCTCAAGTATTTTTCTTATAGAAGATCTTTCAAATAATCAGAGGATCACCAACTAATATTTAATAACTTCAGACGAATATGCTGCAATTGAAGCCAGGTTTAATATTTCTGAACTAGATGATCTAAGCGGAGCAACTTCAATTGGTTGAGCCAGTCCAATAAGTAGGGGACCAATAACTTTACCACCGCCAAGCTCTTTGAGCATTTTAGTTGATACAGCTGCAGCATGGATAGAAGGCATTACCAACACGTTTGCGTTCCCAACAATCTTTGAGAAAGGATATGCTGATTTAAATTTTGGATTTAAAGCAACATCTGGCTGCATTTCACCATCAAATAAAAAATTTACATTTTTCTTTTCAAGCATTTCTACAGCTTTGCTCACCCTTTTTGTTCTGTCAGTCTCTGGTTGACCAAAAGTAGAGTGAGATAATAGTGCAACTTTAGGATCAAAGCCCAACATCTCTGCTATTCTTGCGCTTGATGTAGCTATTTCAACTAATTCTTCGGATGAGGGATATTCTATCACGTTTGTATCAGCAATTAAAATAGTTTTACCTTTTGTAACATAAAGACAAAGACCAAAAAGAATTTCATTTTCTCTTGTACCCACAGATTGAGCAAGTTTGTCGACTGTAGCAGAAAAGTGACGAGTGTTACCAGCAACCATGCCATCCGCATCTCCACATGCCACCATACATGATCCCCAAGTAACACGGTCCGATTTTACCATTTTATCGCATTCTTTCTCTAAAGTACCTTTACGTTGCAGCTTTTTATAAAGGTAGTTTTTATATTTCTCTGATTTTTCTTTATCAGCAGAATTTGTAATTTGAATTTTAAAATTTTCGTCTAATCCAATTTTTTTTAGCGAATTTCTCAACTTCTCTTCATTAGCTATAAGAATAGGTTCACCTAAGCCATAATTTTTAAAAGCAACAGCAGCTTTTAGACTTTCTTCATCTTCACCTTCTGCGAATACAATTCTTTTATTTGCTTTTTTTATTTTTGAGTTAATACCTTGCATTATACCTACTGATGGGTCTAATCTAGCCTCTAATTCATTAATGTATTTATCGAAATTTTTTATTGGTTTTTGTGCAACACCACTCTCCATGGCTGCTTTTGCTACAGCAGTTGGGATTGTAGTTATCAAGCGTGGATCAAAAGTTGAAGGTATAATATAGTCCTTACCATAATGTGGTCTATCACCACCGTAAGCTGCAACAACTTCATCGGGTACATCTTCTCTTGCAAGTTTTGCAATAGCTTGTGCGGCTGCCACTTTCATCTCCTCATTAATCGTTTTAGCCTGCACATCCAGGGCACCTCTAAAAATATAAGGAAAACCAATGAGGTTATTTACTTGATTTGGATAGTCTGATCTGCCTGTCGCAATAATTGCGTCATCTCTTACCTCTAAAACTTTTTCTGGTCTAATCTCTGGTTCAGGGTTTGCACAAGCAAATATGATGGGATTTTTTGCCATTGACTTTACCATGTCTTGTGTAATTGACCCAGCAGCAGATAAGCCCAGGACCACATCTGCATTTTTTAAGGCTTCTTCAAGTGTTCTGTTTTTTGTCTCGATAGCATGTTTAGATTTCCACTGACTTAGTTCGCCAGGTCTTCCTCGATATATTACGCCCTTTCTATCACACATGATTATGTTATCGTTAGGTACTCCAGAATTTTTAAATAATTCAGTACAAGCTATAGCTGATGCCCCAGCTCCATTAACAACAATCTTTACATCTTTTTTTGACTTACCTGATATGTCTAGTGCATTTATTAATCCAGCAGTAGTAATTATTGCTGTACCATGCTGGTCATCATGAAAGATCGGAATATCTACTAATTCTTTTAATTTTTGCTCAATAATAAAGCATTGAGGAGCACCAATATCTTCTAAGTTAATGCCACCAAATGAACACGCAATATTTTTAATTGTTTTAATTATTTCTTCAGTGTCTTTTGAGTCTACCTCAATATCAATTGAGTCTATGTCTGCGAATCTTTTGAATAAAACTGATTTGCCTTCCATTACTGGTTTGGATGCAAGCGCACCAAGATCACCCAATCCTAATATTGCTGAGCCATTGCTGATGACGGCGACAAGATTTCCCTTACTTGTATAGTCATAAGCTGATTGAGGATTTTTTGATATTTCAACTACAGGAACTGCAACACCTGGAGAATAAGCAAGAGAGAGGTCCCTTTGTGTTGAAAGTTGTTTAGAAGATATTATTTCGATTTTCCCAGGCTTACCCTGAACATGAAAGTCTAAAGCTTCTTTATCAGTATATTTTTCTATAGTTTCTTTTTTTTTACTCATACAAAGTTTTGTCGCAATATTGTAGTGAAAGAGTAATAATGTAGAAGATATGAGGTGTAAACATATTATATGAATATTCTTAAAGCTGTAGGGTCATTTGGATCTTTAACACTTCTTAGTAGGGTTCTTGGCTATTTTAGAGATATACTCATTGCAATATTTATAGGTACTTCATCTTTAGCAGATGCATTTTTTGTAGCTTTTCGATTGCCAAACACTTTTAGGAGATTATTTGCTGAAGGAACATTCAATGCAGCTTTTATTCCAATTTATACGAAGCTTAGTATTAAAAGTCGCTCAGAAAATTTCACAAATTCCGTCTTTAATTTTTTATTAATTATTCTTTTAACACTTACTATTATTGCCGAGATATTTATGGGAGGATTTATTTTTATAATATCACCTGGATTTGCAAGCGATCCAGAAAAGTTCAAATTAGCAACAGATTTAAGCAGAATTACTTTCCCCTTTTTGTTATTTGTCTCTATATCTTCATTTTTTTCAGCAATTTTAAATTCAAAAGGTAAATTCGCAGTAGCTGCTGCTGCACCCATTGTTTTAAATATATTTTTAATTTTTTCAATTTTCTATGCCAAATATTTCAATCAATCATTTGTAAAAACTATGTCACTTGCTGTTTTTTTTGCAGGCTTAGTTCAGATGATAATTTTAATATTTTATTGTCGAAAATACTTTATTCCAAAAATTAATCCAATAATAAAATTTACAAACCCAATTAAAAAGTTTTTTACAAAGCTATTACCAAGTATTTTTTCATCTGGAGTAATGCAAATTAATATATTAGTAGGAACCATAATTGCCTCATTTCAATCAAGTGCAGTATCTTATTTGTATTATGCTGACCGAATTTATCAGTTACCTTTAGCGATTTCTGGAATAGCAATTGGAACAGTAGTACTTCCTGTTTTAAGCAAAACTATTTTAAGCGAAACTAAGGAAAAAGTTTTTTTCATTCAAAATAGATCAATTGAATTGTCAGTATTCTTATCAGCTCCTGCAGCAGTGGGTATTATTGTTGGATCAGAAGAAATAATATCTTGTCTCTTTGGTTATGGTTCTTTCAGTGAAATCAGCGTTTTAAATACTGCAAAAGCTTTAGTAATTTTTGGCTTTGGCCTACCCGCTTTTTCTTTATTAAAACTTTATTCAAATTTTTATTTTGCCAGAGGAGATACTAAATTCCCGTTTAAAATTTCAGTATTTACGGTTTTGTCAAATATTTTTATAAGTATAATTTTTTTCAAAAAATATGGATTTTTATCTATTGCAGCTGGTACAACAGTTTCATGTTGGCTCGCTGCATTAGTTTATAAATATAAACTAAAAATAGATAATTTTCACAATTCAGATTCAATTTTCATTGAAAGATCTGCTAAAATTTTTGTTTGTTCATTAATTATGGGATCTTTACTTTATTACCAATTTTTTTACTTCCAAGATTATTTTAAAGAAAGGGATCTAGTCAAAGTCTTATATTTATTTTTTATAGTAGGAAACTCAATTATTGTTTACTTTATCATGTCTGTAATGTTTAAAGCTTTTAGTATCAAAGATTTTAAGTTAAAAAATTATAAATGAACAATAAAAGAGTTTTATCTGGCATACAGCCAACTGGAAATTTACACCTTGGTAATTATTTAGGTGCGATTAAAAATTTTGCAGCAATGCAGAATGAATATCAATGTTTTTTTATGCTTGCTGATTTACATGCTATAACAGTTAAAACAGAGCCAAAAATTCTAAAACAAAATATTTTAAATACAGCCGCTGCTTTTCTTGCTGCTGGTCTAGATGTAAAAAAAAATGTAATTTTTTGCCAATCGAAAGTCAGTGCCCATACAGATTTATCATGGATATTAAATTGTATAGCGCGTATCGGTTGGTTAAATCGTATGACACAATTTAAAGAGAAGGCAGGTTCTAATAAAGAAAAGGCAAGTGTTGGTTTGTATACCTATCCAATTTTAATGTCAGCAGATATATTAGTTTATAAGGCAACACATGTTCCAGTCGGTGAAGATCAAAAACAACATTTAGAATTATGTAGAGATATTGCTACAAAGTTTAATAGCGATTACAATAATAATTATTTAATTTTACCTGAACCAATTATTCCAAAATATGTCTCCAGAGTCATGAGCTTACGTGATGGAACAAAAAAAATGAGCAAATCAGAAGAGTCTGATCTCTCTAGAATAAATTTAACAGATACAAAAGATCAAATTGTCCAAAAGATAAAAAAAGCCAAGACTGACAATTATCCAATAGATGAGAGGATATTTGATAATAATTCAACACGATATGAAGCACAAAATTTAATTAAAATATATTCTGATTTAAAATCAAATTCCCCAACTAAAGTATTAAATGATTTTAATGGCAAAACATTTTCTGATTTTAAGAAAGATTTATCAGAATTATTAGTTGAAAAGATATATCCAATATCACAAAAAATTAAAAGCTATCGTAATGATGATAAAGAGTTAATTGATATTTTATTAGCAGGCTCTGAAAAGGCTAACGAGGTAGCAAAAAAAACTATTTTAGATATAAAAAAAATTGTAGGGTTATTTTAGTGAAGAAAAAATTTTTAGTTGTTATTGATGATAGTGAAGAATTAGAAAATGCTATTCACTTTGCTGCACAAAGAGCAAAAAATACAAATGGTGCTTTAGCAATGCTATACGTTGTTGATCATGCTATAAACGCCCAATGGTCTAAAGTTGAGAATTTGATTGAGCAAGAAGAAACTAGCGAAGCTAAGAAAATTTGTAGAAATTGGTCACAATTAATTAAGGATAAATTTAATATAGACACAGAAATAATTATAAAATTGGGAAGCAAAAAAGAAGAAATTTTAAAACTCTTAAAAGATGATACCAATATTAGATTTTTGGTGTTAGCTACGTCGCGTGACGGTGAAAATCCAGGGCCAATAATAAAATCTCTTTTATCGAGTAAAATGAGTGATTTATCCATACCCATTGTTTTAGTTCCTGGATCAATGGATGAAAAAGATATAAAATTAATTGTATAGATATTGAAAAAAACGCCTAAAAATATTAATTAAAGATATATGATAAATGTAATTGATACACCAAACCCAGATACTAAAAAATTTGTATTTGATAAAAACATTGTCGAAAAGGGATCCAGGGAGTTTAAAGAGAAAGATGGTAATTTGGATTTTATTAATGATTTATTTGATGTCGGTACAATTGAATTAATTTTTATAGATCAAAACTTTATTTCTATACGTAAATCTAAAAATACTTCTTGGGAGGACCTAACAAAAAAAATTCTCGATATTCTTAATAAATATATTACAAGAGATTTTATTCCACTAACTTTTGAAGAGGAAAATAAATTTACCGATGAAGTATCGATAAGAATAGAGGAAGTACTTAACGAAAAAATTCGTCCTGCAGTCGCAATGGATGGTGGTGATATAAGATTGATATCATTTAAAAATGGAATTGCAGAAGTAATGCTCAAAGGTGCTTGTGCAGGTTGTCCAAGTTCGACAGTAACACTTAAACATGGTGTTGAAAGAATGATCAAACATTATGTACCAGAAGTAAATTCCGTTGAGGCAATAAACATAAATGAATAAGAGACAATACAGCTATTTAGATCATTTAATTCTAACAGCAAAAAAATTTGAAATTGAAGAGTATCTCTACTATGAACAAAAAGGTAGAAAGTTAACAGCCAAACAAGTTGAATTAATACTTTTAAGAAATGGAGTAAAAATCCCCAAAGATGAGACTCCAAAGATTTCAAAAGAGCAAATTAAAAAGGATGCTTACTCAAGCCTTCTACAAGCTGGAGCACTGGTCTCTACAATTTTTGCTTTTGTACTGTTACCAGGAGTAGTTCAAAAAAACACTGCATTAGTTAAATCTACATATAGTCAAAAAGAAATAGCTTTATTAAATAATGAGGATGCCAAAAAAAATACTACTGATCGTTTTTTTGAGGAAAAAGATACCAGAGGCTTTAATACACCTCATGCAAGGAGCGTATTAGCTTTATTTAACGAGCTCAAGTATGATTTGAGCGAAATAAGAGATGGAAAACCTGTTAAACCAGTTTTCTTTACGCAATTGCCAAGAGGTATAAATGAACTCGATAGCATAAAGAATAGAAAGCAAATATTTATTCAAATAGTTCTTCCTTTAGTGTTATCAGAAAATGAAAATATACTAGCTGAGAGAAAAAAAATAATATTTTTATCAAAGTCAAGAAGTATCTCTAAAACTGATCAGATATGGTTAAATAAAAAATTTAAGTTCTATAAAGTTAAAAACAAAGATTATGAGTCGCTATTAAGTAAAGTTGACATAATCCCTCCGTCGTTAGCAATAGCGCAAGCTGCATACGAAAGTGGATGGGGTACTTCCAGATTTGCTTTAGAGGGTAACTCTTTATTCGGTCAAAGAACTTGGGCGTCAAAGTCTGGTATAGTTCCATTAGAAAGGGGCCAAAACCAAACTTTTAAGGTAACGAAATTCGATATTATTAGAGCTTCAGTGAAAGCATATAAGAAAAATTTAAATACTCACAAGTCTTATGAGAAATTAAGATTAGAAAGAAAAAAGATGAGAGATCAAGGTAAAAAAATTTCTGGTATTAAATTATCACAACATTTAGATAAATATTCAGAAATTAAAGACAAGTATGTTTTTTATTTACAAAAAATCATTGAGCAAAATTCACTTACAGATTTTGATAAATCAATATTACTTCCAACTAAGAAGATAAATTTAGCGTAAGCTAAATGTCTTTAAAAAATTCAATATTTTTAGATTTTTCTTTGGATCAGAAATATATATTTGTTTTTAAAGAAAACAAATTTTATAAAAAAAAAAATAGTTTCACTCAAAAGGTCCGAAAATATAGGGAGTATTTTTTTTGATTTTATAAAAAAAAATAAAATAGAAATTGATGATACATATTTTATATTTATAAATTTAGGTCCAGGAAACCTGATTGCCATAAGAAATTGTATTGTATTTGCAAAAATGTTATCTTTATTTTTTGGGTGTAGTTTAATGGGTTTTTCTCATTATCAAATATTAAGATTAAATAATAAAAAAGTAAGGAAAGCACTGATAACTTTAGGAGACAAAACTTTACTATTAGATTTATTAAAAAAAAGCGTTAAAAAAGTATCAAAAGTTGAAATATCTAAATTTAGATATCCTAAGTATAAAATCGTTTATAATAAAGAGATTTTAAAAAATTTAGTATTATCAAATAATTTTAAAAAAAAAGTTTCTCCAATATCCTATTCTAATGTATAATTTACCCTATGAGTAAAGCTTCACCATTTGCGATAAGTTTGGAAAAAATATGCCAAGATAGAGGTTTACGTTTAACAGAGCAAAGAAAAGTAATTGTTAGACTTTTAGAAGAAACAGTGTCAGATACCAAATTTCACCCTGATGTTGATGAAATTCACAATAGAGCTATAAAAATAGATAAAAAAATTAGTGTGGCAACAGTTTATAGAACAGTAAAGCTGTTGGAGGAAAACGGTATAATCGATAAGCATGAATTTAAAGCTGGCAAAGCTCGTTATGAAGTGGCTACTGAAAATCATCACGATCATCTAATAGATATTAACACTGGTGAAATAATTGAATTTATTGACGATGAAGTTGAAAAATTAAAAAAAAAAATTGCAAATAAACATGGCTATGACTTAATTGATCATCGATTAGAGTTATATTGTAAAAAGAAATGAAATCAAAAAAATTTTACATAAAAACATTTGGTTGCCAAATGAACGAATACGACTCAAATAAGATCTCTGAATTACTAAGATCAATAGCATTTGAAAAAATTGATAAAATAGATGAAGCAGATTGTTTTATATTTAATACATGTCACATAAGAGATAAAGCAACTCAAAAAGTATATTCTGATATTGGTAAAATAAAAAAAATTTATAAAAATAAGCCAAAACCGATATTTATATTAGCCGGATGTGTTGCACAAGCAGAGTCATCCATAGTCTTTGAAAAAAGTGATTATGTTGATATAGTTGTTGGTCCACAAGCTTATCACAAGTTACCAACTTTAGTTGAGAGTTTTATTAAGAAAAAAGAAAAATTAGTAGATACAAATTTGAATGTTGATGAAAAATTTGATGTTTTGCAGCATTTAAAAAATAAATCATCCAAAGTTTCAAATTTTGTTACGATACAAGAGGGTTGTGATAAGTTTTGTAAGTTTTGTGTTGTACCGTATACAAGAGGCCCTGAATTTTCTAGAGATTATAATAAAATTATTGATGAGATAAAATTATTTATAGATAATGGCACAAAGGAAATTATTTTACTTGGACAAAATGTAAGTTCATACAATTATAATAATGTTTCTCTTGCAGGATTAATTAAAAAGATTGCAAAACTAGACGAAATTAAAAGAATTAGATTTACAACTTCTCATCCAAATGATTTTGATGATGAATTAATATCTTTATTTGGTGATGAACCAAAATTAATGCCTCAACTACATTTACCAGTTCAGTCTGGTTCAGATAAAATTTTAAGGTTAATGAATAGAAATCATACTAGAGACGACTATTTGAACCTTATTGATAAGTTTCGCTCCAAACAACCCGATATTCAATTTTCTAGTGATTTCATTGTTGGGTATCCAGGAGAAACAGATCAAGATCATAATAATACAATTGATTTAATACAAAGGGTAGGTTTCTCACAATCATATTCTTTTATATACAGTCAAAGACCAGGTACGCCAGCAACAAATTTAAATGAGATTTCTCAAGAAACAACCAAAAAAAGATTAGAACAATTACAAGGCATTTTATTCAAGCAGCAATTAGAATTCAATAATTGTATGGTGAATAAAGAAAATAATGTTTTGTTTGAAAATAAAACTCGAGATGAAGCTCAATTTTTTGGAAGAAATCAATATATGGTACCAGTTTTTGTTAAAAATGATTTAATAAAAGCTGGAGAAATAAAGAAAATTTTTATACAAAATGCTAGTAGAAATAACTTATATGGTAAAATAGCGTAAAATATTTGACAGCAAATTTTTTTCAAATTATCGAGAATGGTGGTCTATCAAAGAGCTTGTACGTTAATGATAATAAAGCATTGAGTGTGGTCGTAGGTGTACAAGACTCATTTCTAAAAATTTTAGAAAAACTTTCAGGAACCATTATTAATTTAAGAGGAAATTTAATTACAATAAAAGGTGAAAATTCAAAAAGCATATTAGTAATTAATACTATTAATCAAATGTTACAAAAATCGCAAAGTAAGGAATTAGAGGAGGAAGATGTAAAATCACTTTATAACTTTGAACTAACTAAAAATGAAAGTAATTTTGAAAACGATGTAACAATCAAGACTCCAAAAAAGAATATCTTTGCTAGAACAGACAGACAAAAAATATATTAACAGTTTATATAATAATAATATTATTTTTTCTTTAGGTCCTGCAGGAACTGGCAAAACTTTTTTAGCAGTAGCAGTTGCTGTTAATAAACTTATAAGCGGTAAAGTAAACAGAATTATATTGTCTAGACCAGCGGTTGAAGCTGGTGAGAAACTTGGTTTCTTGCCTGGTGATCTTAAAGACAAAATTGATCCTTATCTAATACCATTATATGACTCGTTGTCAGAACTTATTGGTTTTGAAAAAATGCAAAAAAAAATTGAAGATGGCACTGTAGAAATTGCTCCATTAGCATTTATGCGAGGTCGTACTTTAAAGGACTCATTTGTAATATTAGATGAAGCTCAAAATGCAACAGATACTCAAATTAAAATGTTTTTAACTAGGTTGGGAAAAAATACTACGATGGTGGTAAACGGTGATCCAAGCCAAATTGATTTACCTTCATCTAAATCTTCAGGATTGTTGAAATCAATTAATATATTAGACAATATTGAGGAAATTAAAATCACAAGATTTGACTCAAAAGATGTTCAAAGACATCCACTGGTTTCAAAAATAATTGATGCCTACAAAAAAAATCAATAATGCATAAAATAAATATATCTATTGATTCTAAAGAATGGATTAAAAATTTTCCTAATATTGAAAAAAAAATTAGACAAATTTTAAAAAAAAGTATTATGAGTGAAAAAATATTTTTGAAAAAAAAAATTGAACTTACAGTTTTACTAACTAATTCAAATAAAATGAAATTTCTTAATCAAAAATTTCGAAAAAAAAGACAGGATACTGACGTCCTATCATTTCCTAGTGAAAAACCCTATTTTTATGAAAGAAGGATATCAGGTAAAAATATTTACTTGGGAGATGTTGCTTTATCTTTTAATTACATAAATAAGCAAAATAAAAGTTTTGATGTTTATTTAAAAAAAATATTGGTTCATGGCTTTCTTCATCTTATAGGCCATGATCATAAAAATAATAAAAGTTATGTTAAGATGGAAAAGGCACAGACAAGAATTATTGGACTAATATGAGTAAAAAAGAAAATTTAAATATAATTTCAAAAATAATAAAAAAAGTAAATTTTTTGAATAACAATAATCAAAGTTTAAGAGATAGTATTAAAGATGTTATTGATGAGAAATCACAAACAGAAAGTCAAGGCGTAGATTTAAGCAAAAAGGAAAAATCAATATTAAATAACATTTTAAGTATTAACAAATTAAAGGCTGACGACGTAATGATACCAAGGGCCTCTATAATAGGTGTTCAGCAAGATTATTCATTTGATGAAATTACAAACATTATAAATAAAGAGTCCCACTCAAGAATGCCTGTTTATCGAAAAGACCTTGATGATGTATTGGGCATGGTACATATAAAAGATATAATTAAATTTTCTGGTTTAAAAAGTACAAATTTTAATATCAAAAGTATCTTAAGGGAGATTTTATTTGTACCACCTTCAATGCCAGTAATGAATTTACTATTAAAAATGCAGGCAACTAAATTACATATGGCCTTAGTCATTGATGAGCATGGTGGAACTGATGGTTTAATTACTATTGAAGATGTAATAGAGGAAATTGTAGGTGAAATTGAAGATGAACATGACAAAGATGATGATTTTAATTTTAAAAAAATAAATACAAATACTTTTGAAGCAAAAGCAGAAATAACTATTGAAGAATTCAATAAGGAAACAAAATTTAATATTACAAATGATGATGTAGATACACTTGGTGGATATATATTTTCAAAAATTAATAGAGTTCCATTTACCGGGGAAGTAATAAATATTGAAAATCGCTATCAATTTGAGATAATTGATGCAGATCCAAGAAAAATCAAAAAAATAAAAATTATAAAAATATTATAATTTGACAATGTATACTTTGACAAACAGATAAATTATTTATATTTCACAATAGTTCTATGAAAAATTTTATTTTTACTTCTGAGTCTGTTTCTGAAGGGCATCCTGATAAAGTCTGTGACAAAGTTTCTGATACAATTGTAGATTTATATCTATCAAAATTTAATGAAAGCAGGGTTGCTTGTGAAACATTAACAACAACAAACAAAGTAATATTGTCTGGCGAAATTAGAGGCCCTGAAATCAGCTCTGATGAAATAGAAAAAGAGGTGAGAAAAACTATTAAAGATATTGGATATGAGCAAGAAGGATTCCATCATGAGAAGTTACAATTTTTTAATTACTTGCATGCTCAATCATCTGATATTGCAAAAGGTGTTGACTCCTCGGGTAACGAAAAGGACGAAGGAGCTGGTGATCAAGGTATTATGTTTGGCTATGCATGCGACGAAACAAAAGAATTTATGCCAGCACCAATTTTGTACTCGCATAAAATTTTAGAAGAGCTATCAAAGGCTAGAAAATCTGGCAATGAGAGTGGTCTAGGCCCAGATTCTAAAAGTCAAATATCTGTTGTCTATAAAAATGGCAAGCCAACAAATGTGTCGTCTGTTGTAATATCAACTCAACATGACGAAAAGCTGAATCAGAGCGATGTTAGGGAAATTGTTAGACCTTATGTAAAAAAAGTATTACCAGACGGATGGGAATGTCCTGAGGATCAATTTTATGTAAACCCGACAGGTCGATTTGTAATCGGTGGTCCAGATGGAGATACAGGTTTAACTGGAAGAAAAATTATAGTTGATACTTACGGCGGAGCAGCTCTTCACGGTGGTGGAGCGTTCTCAGGGAAAGATCCAACAAAAGTCGATAGATCGGCTGCTTATATTTCGAGATATTTAGCTAAAAATATTGTAGCGGCAGGTGTAAGCGATAAATGTGTAATACAATTGTCTTATGCAATAGGTGTCTCCCAACCTCTTTCAATATATATTGATTTATTTGATGGAGATCAGGGGTTATCAAAAAAAATAGAAACTATTTTGAGAAAAGAAATTGATTTAAGTCCAAGAGGTATCAGAGAATTGTTAAAGTTAAATAATCCAATTTATAAACCAACAGCTGCGTATGGACATTTTGGTCGTAATCCAGGCTCTGATGGTACATTTACTTGGGAAAAGTTAGATTTAATTGATTTATTTAAAAAGGTCTAATGAGAAAAAGGTTATTTTACGGACGAACCCAGTCTAGACGACTTTCAAATGAAAAAAAAAAAATTTAAATAAATTTCTTAAAACACAAAAAATTTGTAATTCTTTTTTTAAAAAAAATAAAAAACCAATCATTGAAATAGGTTCAGGAGTTGGAGAAAACCTTCTTTTTTTGTCAAAAAAATACAAAAAAAGAAAAATTATTGGTATAGATCCCTTTAAAAATGGATTAACTAATATTGCTCACGTTTGTACAAAAGATAAAATAAAAAATATTTATTTATTTCCATCTGTTTTTCATAAATTTTCTATCAAATTTAACCACTATCTTTTTGACCAATGTTATATTTTTTTTCCAGATCCTTGGCCAAAAAAAAAACACAATAAAAGAAGACTTGTTAACTACCAATTTTTAGAAGAACTCATCCACCATTGTTTGCCAAAGGGATCAATTTATTTTGCATCAGATAATCTAGATTACTTTAAAAAAGTAAAAGAACTTGCGCTTGCTCTGCGTAAAGAGACTAAAATAGATGTAAAATTTTATAAAAAAACTCCAACAATTGTAACGAAATACCATAATAGAGCTTTAAAACTCAAGAATATCATAAATTTTTTAAAGATTGATAAAAAGTAATTTATCGTTTAATTACAATATAAATTGATAATTTAAAAATGGGCTTTAGCCCATTTTTTTTTATATAGGTAAAAAATGTTAAATAATAGAATCGACAGTACCGAGCTAATTAGAATTGCTGACGCAGTTGCAGCTGAAAAATCGATAGACAAAGATCTAGTTCTTACATCAATGGAGTCAGCAATTGAAAAAGCGGCAAGAACTAGATATGGATCAGAAAATGATATCTATGTTAGTATTGATAGAGAGACTGGAATTATAGAGCTTGGTAGAAAACTGAAAGTAGTTGATAAAGTTTCTGAGAGCCACTCAGAAATAAGCCTTGAAGAGGCCAAAAAAAAGGACCCCTCGGTTGAAATTGGCAGTGAAATTAAAGAGGAGTTACCTCCAATTGATTTTGGAAGAATTGCCGCTCAAACAGCAAAACAAGTTATTTCAGTTCAAATAAGGGATGCTGAGAGAGACAGGCAATACAATGAGTTTAAAGATAAAGTGGGAGAAATTTTAAGTGGAATTGTTAAAAGATCAGAATTTGGCAATGTTATTGTAGATTTGCAAAAGTCTGAGGCAATTATCAGAAGAGAGGAATTAATTCCAAGAGAAAACTTAAAAAATGGTGATCGGGTTAAAGCATACTGTTATGATGTAAGGAGAGAAAACAAAGGACCACAAATATTTTTATCACGAGCACATCCCCAGTTTATGGCAAAACTTTTTCAACAAGAAGTTCCTGAAATATACGAAGGTACAATTTTAATCAAGTCAGTTGCAAGAGACCCTGGTAGTAGAGCTAAAATTTGTGTACAAAGCAAAGATAGTTCAATTGATCCAGTTGGTGCATGTGTAGGGATGAGAGGAAGTAGAGTTCAAACAATTGTGAATGAATTACAAGGTGAAAAAATTGATATTATTAACTGGACAGAAGATGTAGGATCATTAGTTGTAAGTGCATTAGCACCCGCTGAAGTTATGAAAGTTGTTTTAGATCAGGAAAATAGAAGATCTGAAGTTGTAATAGATGAGAATAATTTAAGTAAAGCTATTGGTCGTAGAGGACAAAATGTAAGATTAGCATCAAAGCTTTTAGATTATGAAATTGATATTTTAACAGATAAAGAAGAGTCAGAGAAGAGACAAAGTGAATTCAAAGAAAACTCATCGAAATTAATAAAGAGTTTAGAAATCGATACTACAATGGCGCAGCTTTTAGTATCTGAAGGGTTTAATACGGTAAGAGATATTAACAATTCAGTTATTAACGATTTTTTAAAAATCGATGGCTTTGATGAAGAAACAGCAAAAGAGCTTCAAGATAGAGCAAAAGAGTTTTTAGATGAGGAAGAAAAAGAAATTGCTAGCAAAGTTCAGGATTTGGGTATTAAAGAAGATTTAGCAAACCACAAAGGACTAACATTAGGAATGCTTTTAACCTTAGGTGAAGAGAATATTAAAACACTTAAAGATTTTGCTGAGTTGTCAACAGATGAGATCATTGGTGGCTATGATGAAGTAAAAGGTAAAAGAGAGAAATTTGATGGGATTTTGGAAGAATTTGATATTCCCAAAAAAGATGCAGAGGATTTGATTATGCGTGCTAGAAAAAAAGTTTTTAATTTTTAACAATGATTATTGAGGGTAAAAATGAGCAAAGAAAAGAAAAAAAAATTAACCTTAAAAAATTTCAAAGGTACACCCAGAAAGTTTAATGATAATGGTTTAAAAACTAAAGGAAAAGTTGTTGTAGAGAAAAAAAATCAAAATTTTAAGCCAAATAAATCAAAGTTCGAAAAAAAACCTGTCAAGACTTTTGCTCCTAAGATAGTTCCTCCAACTGACGATAAACAACGTAATGCTAAAGAATGGGCAAAGAAAAAAATCCAAGAAGAGTTATTTAAGGGTAAGAAAAAACCTGAAAAGAAAGCAGAGGGAAAAAGAAGAGATTATAAATTAACATTAGGTCGAGCATTGTCCGATAATGATATTGAACGTCAAAGGAGTTTTGCATCTGTAAAAAGAGCAAGAGAGAAACAGATTAAGAAAATTGATAGTAACGAAGATAATCAAAAAATTATTAGAGAAGTTAATATTCCTGAGTTTATTACCATACAAGAATTAGCAAACAGAATGGCCGAAAAGGCAAGTTTAATAATAAAGTATTTACTAGAAAAAAATGTAAAAGTAACCGTAAATCATAGCATAGACGCAGATACTGCTGAGTTTATTGTTGGTGAGTTTGGGCATAAAGCTATACGCGGAGATGCAACTGAAGATAAAATTAAAAAAATAGTAACGGAAGTTGAAGAAGAAAAAGGTAATGATCCTAGACCACCGGTAGTAACAGTAATGGGTCATGTTGATCACGGAAAAACATCATTATTGGATGCGTTAAGACAATCAGACGTAGTTTCAACAGAGCATGGTGGTATTACTCAACACATTGGCGCTTATCAAGTCAAGGTGAACAATAAAAAACTAATTACATTTATTGATACACCCGGACATGCTGCTTTTACAGAAATGAGAGCTAGAGGATCTAAAATTACAGATATAGTTATATTAGTCGTTGCTGCAAATGACGGTATAAAACCACAAACTATAGAAGCAATAAAGCATTCAAAAGCTGCAGGAGTACCAATTATTGTTGCTATTAATAAATGTGATTTGACTGGAGTAGATACTTCAAAAGTAAAAAATCAACTTCTAGAACATGAGCTGATCGTTGAGGAAATGGGTGGAGAAGTTTTATGTAATGAAATTTCAGCATTGAAGAAAACAAATTTAGATAAATTAAAAGAAAATATTATATTACAATCAGAATTACTCGATCTTAAAACAAAAAAAAATTCATTGGCTAAGGCAGTGGTAATAGAATCAAGACTAGATAAAGGAAAAGGCCCTGTATCTACTGTTTTGATAACAAGCGGTACCTTAAACAGAGGTGATACATTTGTAAGCGGGCCAACAAAAGGAAAAGTTAGAGCAATGTTTGATTATAACAATAAGCAGCTAAGTAGTGCTGAACCTTCAACACCCGTTGAAGTTATTGGTTTTGAAAATGTACCAAATGCTGGAGATGATTTTATAGTCTTAAATGAAGATGAAAAAATTGCAGAAATTTTTGAATATAGACAAACTGGATTTCAAAAGAATAAAACTAAATCAGTAAATGATGGAGAAGATATATTTGGTGAAGCTAGCAAAGCTGAAACTTTGAATATTGTGATTAAGGCAGATGTCCATGGTTCTTTAGAAGCTTTAAATTCAGCTATTTTAAAGATTGAAATAGAAAAAATAAAACCAAAAATCATTTTATCTGCAGTTGGACCAGTAACAGAGACAGATATAACTTTAGCAAAAGCATCAAATGCAAAAATATTAGGCTTCAACGTAAGACCAAATAAAGAAGCTAAAGAATTAGCAGCAAGTTATAAAATGGATATTGGATATTTTAATATTATTTATGAAGCAATAGAATTTGTCGAAAAATCTATTAAGGGAACACTTGAACCAATGACAAAAGAAGAAAGCATTGGTCAATGTGAAGTGCTTGAGGTTTTTAATGTGTCGAAAGCCGGAAAAGTTGCAGGAGTAAAGGTTACCCAGGGTGAAGTGAAAAATAATTCTCAAGCAAGGTTAGTCAGAGATGGGGCTATAGTTTATACTGGAAAAATTGGAAGCTTATTCAGAGAAAAAAATGAGGCAAAAGAAGTGAAATCAGGCTTAGAGTGTGGAATTACTATTAACGATTTTATAGATTATAAAAAAGGAGATATTATAGAAGTTTATCGTATTGTAACTATTGATAGAGAATAACATGAAAGAAAATTTTCAGGCATATTCCCAACGACAACTAAAAGGTGGAGAAAATTTAAAAAAAATTCTAGCAAAATTATTTATTCAACAAAATATTATTTTACCAAACATAAATACTAAATTAATTACAATCACTGAAGTAAGAATTTCTCCAGACTTTAAATATGCAAAAGTTTTTTTTATACCTTTGGCGGGCAAGGAGGTGAAAAAATTTTCTGAAATTTTAAACAACTATTCTTTAGAGATAAAAAAAATTGCATCTAAAGAGTGGACTGCAAAATTTATGCCAAATCTCAATTTTGTTAAGGATGAGTCTTTTGATTATGCTGAAAAAATTGAAAACTTACTATTAAAAGATAAAAATTAAAATGTTAAATGGATGGATCAATTTATATAAACCTACTGGTTATAGTTCATCTTATTGTTTAAGTTTATTAAAGAAAAAATATAGATTGAAAAAAATTGGTCATTTAGGAACCTTAGATCCTATGGCTGAAGGCGTACTACCAATTGCAATTAACGAAGCGACAAAAACAATTAGATTGATTAACCGATTAAAAAAGACCTATTTGTTTGAGGTGAAGTGGGGTGAACAAAGAGATACATTTGATATTGAAGGTAAAATAATTAATAAGTCGAATTGTATCCCGAATTCTGAAGAAATTTTAAATGTAAAAAATAATTTTATTGGTGAAATTAATCAGAAACCACCAATTTTTTCAGCAAAAAAAATTAATGGAGCGAGAGCATATCAATTAGCAAGAAACGGAATAAAATTTGATCTTAAAACAATTAAAAAAAAGATCTATGGATTAAGACTTGTAAATCACGATTTTGATAACAAGAAGACTTTATTTTTAGTAAAATGTAGTAGCGGAACTTATATTAGAAGTTTAGCTAACGATTTAGCTCTGAGTTTAAATACTTTTTGTTATTGCACGAAAATTTTAAGACTAAGGGATGGGATTTTTACTAAAAAAAATTCATATTGCTTGAAAAACCTTATAAATAATAAAAATATTGAAGATTTTGAAAAATACATACTTGATATTAAGTCGGTTTTATATCATATACCGACAATTAAAATTAATGGTAAAAAATTGAAGCTTATTAAAAACGGAATGAAAGTAAGCATGTTGGAAGAAGTTGGTTCTAAAGAATATAAAGAAATTCTAGCAGATTATCATCAAAACGTTGTGGCTTTAGGGTCCATGAAAGAAGGAATTTTTTATCCAAAAAGGATTTTAAATATTAATGAGTAAAAAAAATTTAGATAAAAGCAAAGTAATTAAAATGCTCCAAAAATCAGACAAAGACGTTGGGTCTTCTGAAGTACAGATCGGTATTTTAACTGAAAGAATTAAATATTTAACAGAACATTTTAAAAATAACAAAAAAGACAAGCACTCAAACACTGGATTAAGTAAGTTAATTATTAGAAGGAAAAAACTTTTAGATTACTTAAATAAAAGAGAACCTACCTTATATAAAAAAGTTATTGAGCAGCTTGGGCTAAGAAAATAGTTGGAGCAACATCATGTTTAACATTGTAAAAAAAGAAATTGACTGGGCTGGAAAAAAACTATCATTAGAAACTGGTAAAATTGCACGTCAAGCAGACGGTGCTGTTATTTTAAAATCAGGTGATACTGTAATTTTAGCAACAGCTGTAGCTGCGAAAAAGTCAAACCCAGATACAGATTTTTTTCCATTAACAGTTAACTATCAAGAAAAATATTATGCTGCTGGTAAAATTCCAGGCGGATATTTTAAAAGAGAAGCAAGGCCGACAGAAGCCGAGACATTGATTTCAAGATTGATCGATAGACCTATACGGCCACTGTTTCCAAAATCATTTAGGAATGAAACTCAAGTTTTAGCAACAGTAATTTCCTATGATAAAGAAAATGATCCTGAGATATTATCGTTAATTGCAAGTTCAGCGGCATTAAGCATATCAGGTTTACCTTTTATGGGACCGGTAGCAGCATCTAAAGTTGGTTATATAGATAATCAATTTGTTTTAAACCCAACTAAAGAAATGCTTCAGAAATCTTCTTTAGAATTAGTAGTAGCAGGTACAAAAGATGCAGTTTTAATGGTTGAGTCAGAAACGTCAGGCTTGACTGAAGAACAGATGTTGGCTGCAGTAAAGTTTGGTCATGAAAGTTTTAATCCAGTTATACAAATGATTGAGGAATTAAAAAAAGAGGTCAACAAAGAAGAAATTATTACTGAAGAAAAAGATTTTACTGATCTTAAAAATAGGGTTTCAGATCTATCGTCAAAAAAATTACAAGAGGCTTTTTCAGAAAAAGATAAAAAAATTAGAGGAAGTTTAATAAATGAAGCAAGGGAAATAATTCAGTCTAGTTTTGAAGGTGATGAAACTTATTCAAAAGTTGAAATTATGGATCAGTTTAAAGATTTAGAAAAAGATATTGTTAGAAATAAAATTTTGAAAAATAAGATAAGAATTGATGGTAGAAATTTAGATCAAGTTCGACCTATTCAATGTGAGGTTGGTATTTTACCAAGAGTGCACGGATCATCATTGTTTACTAGAGGAGAAACTCAAGCAATTGTTGCAACTACATTAGCAACAGCTGACGATGAGCAAAGAACAGAAAGTCTTGAAGGTATGCAAAGGTCTAGATTTATGTTGCATTATAATTTTCCACCCTTTTCCGTTGGAGAAGTTGGAAGAATAGGAACAGGTAGACGGGAGATTGGACATGGTAAATTAGCATGGAGAGCAGTAAATGCCGCTTTACCGAAACAAGAAGATTTTCCATATACGATCAGGGTTGTTTCAGAGATTACCGAGTCAAATGGCTCATCTTCAATGGCAACCGTTTGCGGAACATCAATGTCATTGATGCATGCAGGTGTTCCAATTGAAAAGCCAATTGCAGGAATTGCAATGGGGTTAATAAAAGAAGGTGATGATTTTTCAGTTTTAAGCGACATTTTAGGAGATGAGGACCATTTAGGTGATATGGATTTTAAAGTTGCAGGCACCAAAGATGGAATTACATCTCTACAAATGGATATTAAGATTACAGGAATAACATTTGAGATTATGGAAAAAGCTTTAACTCAAGCAAAACAAGGCCGAATTGATATTCTAAATGAAATGAATAAAGCAATTAGTAAATCTAATGCAGAAGTATCTCAGTACACGCCAAAAATGGAAAAAATTATAGTTGATAAAAAAGATATTGCGGCAGTTATTGGAAAAGGTGGCGCTACAATAAGAGAAATTGTAGAATTATCCGGTGCAAAGGTTGATATTGATGATGAAGGAACAGTAACCGTTGCCGCTCCTGATGAGGATTCAAGAAATAAAGCTATGCAAATGATAAAAGACATTACAGCAAAACCAGAGATTGGAAAAATCTATCCAGGTAAAGTTGTAAAGATTATGGATTTTGGAGCATTTGTAAATTTTTTAGGTAAGCAGGATGGATTAGTACATATTTCACAATTGGCTCCAAAAAGAGTCGAAAAAGTATCTGATGTTGTCAAAGAAGGTGATGAAGTAAATGTAAAGGTTATCGGCTTTGATAGAGGTAAGGTGAAATTATCTATTAAAGAAGCTTTGAGCTCATAATTTCTAAAAGATTTCACAAGTCATAATAGATGGTGCTTGACCATAATTTCTTGAAGTAGAAATTTGTATTTTGCCAGACTTTCTCATAAACATATAGCTTGTCCCTCGAACAGAAAAAGTTTCTATATAGTTTTTTGTTATTGTTTTAATAGGATATGTATCAGTTTGAACCTTTTGATCATAATTAGTAATTATAATTCTCACTGCCTTCTTTTCTTTCAAATTTATTTCCCAATCCCATTTTTTGAAAATGCTACGTTTGACAAAATCATTATAATTACGATCTCTTTGCCTATAACATCTTTCAAAAGCAATTTCATTTTTTTGAAATAAATTCAACAAAGGTTTAATTGGTAAAGAAAGGGAGGCATTTGGAAATGTTAAAATTAACACAAAAATCAGTATATTTCTCATAAGATCATAAATATTAGAATGCAACAAAAAGTAAAATTGTACCACACGAAATTGAACCAAAAAGTGATAAATATAAGTTTTTATTTATTTTAAATTTAGACTTGTTTGCAAAAAATGCTGCAATAGTAGATCCTGCAAAAACAGCAATCAAATTGCCTATACTAAAGGCTATTTGAAATAATAAACTACTGCTATGCAAACTAGGATCTTTTTGCGCCAGATACATACCAAAAATAAAAAAAAATATAACCAAGTAGATGGTATTTTGTTGTTTTGTAAAAACTTGATTAATTTTTTTAACTTTAGAAAATACGTGAATGCCTAACAGTCCGAAAACACAATACAGAAGAATGCTAATAATTATATCAATCATAAATTTTTATTAGTTTTCTTTATTTTTTTCAATTACCTCTTAAGACATATTTTTGGGATCAGGCATACCAACCTTATTATAACCTGCATCCACGTAATGAATTTCTCCTGTAACCCCACCAGCAAGATCACTCAGAAGATACAATGCTGAGTTTCCGACATCATCAATATTTACGTTGCGTTTCAAAAAAGAATGATCTTGGTTCCATTTGTATAAAAACTTTGCATCTCCAATCGCAGAAGCAGCAAGCGTTTTAATTGGGCCTGCACTTATAGCGTTGACTCTAATACCTTTTTTACCAAGGTCTCTTGCTAAATATTTAGTACTTGTCTCTAGTGCAGATTTGCAAACACCCATTACATTATAGTTTGGAATAGTTTTGGTAGACTCGTAGGTTAAGGTAATCATACTACTACCTTCTTTCATTATCGGCCCAGCCTCTTGCGCTATTTCTGTAAAAGAAAAACAAGAAATTAGCATGCTTCTCAAGAAATTGTCTCTTGTAGTATTTAGATAATCTCCTGATAATTCAGACTTATCAGAAAATGCCACAGCATGAACTACAAAGTCTAATCCACCCCATTTTTTTTTAATTTCTTGAAAAGTACTTACAATTTGGTCTTTACTTTCTACATTGCAATCTAATGTAAATTTTGATCCTAAGGTCTCAGCTAATGGAACTACTCTTTTTTTTAAAGCATCACCAACAAACGTAAACGCTAATTCAGCGCCATGCTCTGAAAGTTTTTTTGATATACCCCATGCTATAGATCTTTCATTAGCAACACCCATAATCAAGCCTTTTTTACCTTTTAAAAGCATAGTCATATTTTCTCAAAAACAAGGGTAGCGTTTGTTCCACCAAATCCAAAACTATTAGACATGATAGCGTTTAGTTCGACATTTTTTTCAACTTTTTGAACAATTGGGAATTCTTTTGCTATATCATCAATTTCTGAAATATTTATTGATGCAGATATAAAATTATTTTTCATCATTATTAGGCTATATATTGCTTCATGAACTGATGTAGCACCCAGGGAATGGCCTGATAAAGATTTAGTTGAGCTAATTTTTGGTATTTCACCATTAAAGACTTCACCAACAGCTTTCAATTCTGTTATATCTCCTACAGGAGTAGAAGTTCCATGAGTATTTAAATAGTCTATTTTTTTTTTTGAAGTTTTTAAAGCCATTTGCATACAACGTTTAGCACCTTCTCCTGAAGGAGCGACCATATCGTATCCGTCCGAAGTAGCGCCATATCCTGTTATTTCTGCATATATTTTTGCGCCTCTCGCTTTTGCATGTTCATATTCCTCTAGAACCAGAACTCCTCCACCACCAGAAATAACAAAACCGTCACGGCTTTTATCGTACGGCCTTGAAGCCGTTGAAGGATTATCATTATACTTTGACGAGAGTGCAGTCATTGCGTCAAACATTGCTGTCATTGCAAAATGTACTTCATCACTGCCTCCTGCAAATATAATTTTTTGTTTACCAAGTTGTATTAGTTCCATTGCATTACCTATGCAATGACCGCTTGTGGCACAAGCGGAGCTAATTGTATAATTGGTTCCTTTGATTTTAAAAGGAGTTGCTAGCGTAGCAGAGGCCGTGCTAGCCATTGTTCTTGGAACAATAAATGGACCCATTTTTTTTGGATTTTTTTCTCTTGTTTTATCAGCAGCCAATATGACATTTTCTATAGATGGACCGCCTGAACCCATTATCATGCCAGTCTCTATGTTGCTTACCTGATTATCCGTTAAACCGGAGTCTTTAACTGCTTCGGCCATTGCAATATAGTTATAAGCTGAGCCAGCTCCCATGAATCTCATTACTTTACGATCAATATGATCTTCAAAATTAATTTTAGGCTTACCATGCACATGGCTTTTTAAATTATACTCTTTATATTCTTCACTAAAACTGATTCCTGAATTTGAATTTATTAAAGACTTATAAACTTCAGCTTGATTATTACCCAAACAGGAAACAATACCAATACCTGTAACAACTACTCTATTCATATTTAACTTTTAAACAAACCTACTTTTAAATTTTTCGTAGTATATATTTTTTTATCATCAATTAAAAGTATACCATTTGCTAACCCAACAGTGGTTTCTCCTTTTTTTATGACTCTTTTCATTTCTATTATATATTTTGCTAATTTATTGTTACTTAACACTTCACCAGTAAATTTTACTTCACCAACTCCAAGTGCACGGCCCTTTCCTGGATTGCCACTCCATCCTAAAAAAAAACCCACAAGTTGCCACATAGCATCTAAGCCTAAACATCCAGGCATTACAGGATCTGTTTTAAAATGGCAGTCAAAAAACCATAAATTTTTTTTTATATCTAATTCTGCTTCAATATACCCTTTATTAAATGCCCCATCACTTTCTGTTATTTTAGTTATACGGTCAAACATTAGCATAGGTGGAGAAGGCAACCTTGCATTACCAGCACCAAATAATTTACCATTGGCACAGCCTATTAAGTCCTCATAAGTAAAAGAGTTTTTATTATTCATTGAAAGTTGTCTTATACTTGATGATATAATTTAATAAAACAAAATTTAATTAAGATTTTTTGTTGTTTTTGTATTTTTTATACCCCAAAGGTTCTTTTTTTTTATCCAACCGTGTATTTTAGAATTTTCGACGTTACACCACAATTGTTTACATTTTTTAATTGTTAATACTTGATAAATTTCTAACTTAACCTTTGGTTTCGAATAGATTGAAGGTGAAGAGTAGATAACCTCATTATTCTTAGTTGTTAGGGTTGTTTTTAATTTTGACAATTGAGATATATGTATCCACCCTGTATCATTTTCAAAATCTTTTATTTTTTTCCAATTATAATGTTCGTCAATTATTAAAACTGGTAAATATTTTTTTTCATAGACAAATTTTATTGGATAATTTTTTGAAGGTCCAAGTCTAACATTTACTTTAGTATTTTTTAAGCTTCTAATCTCTGCAATTGAGATTTCTATATAAAAAAAACAAATAAAAGAAAACAATAATAGTTTAACCATGGTTGTTACATTTAATACTTTTCTTAATCTTTACTTTTCTAAATAATAAATTTTCGAGATTTATTATAAGCACTTCATTTTTAAATTTTGAAACTATACCCACTGTATCTTTTATAAGTTCGTTAGAAATTATTGTACCAGCTATCCCAGTTACAGTTCCAAGTATCCCATCATCTTGGCACCTAGGTGTAATTTGAGGAGATTTAGGCATAAAACACCTTAGACATGGTCCTAATTTTGTAAAGTTGAAAAAAAAAACATGAGCATCAAATTGACTTACAGATCCAATAAATAATTTTTTTTTCTGTCTTAAACACTCATCATTAATATTTAATTTTGATGAAAAATTATCAGTTCCATCTACAATATAATCATAATCTTTGATAATTGAATTTAAATTTTTCTGATTAATTTTTACACCATATGTTTCGATATTAATTTTTTTATCTACTAATTTAATTTTTTTTTTTGTCACAAAAACTTTTTCTCTCCCAATATCATTTTGATCAAATAATAATTGTCGGTGAAGATTACTTTTGCTAACTTTATCATAATCAACTATTCCAAATGAGGTTATCCCGGCTCTGGCAAGATAAAGTGCTACTGGAGAGCCAATACCCCCAAGACCAATAATTAAAACTCTAGTCTTTTTTAACTTTATTTGGCCTTGTATATTTATTTTTTTTAGATTTATTTGACCTTTATATCTTTCAATTTGATCATCAGTTAACATCATCAACTTCTTCCAGTTGAACCAAAACCACCTAAGCCTCTTAGAGTTTTAGGTAGATCTTCTACTAATTGAAATTCTGCTTTTAATATTGGGCAAATTACTATCTGTGCAATTCTATCACCTCTTTTAATTACAAAATCATCTTTCCCAAGGTTAATTAAAATAACTTTTATTTCTCCTCTATAATCTGAATCAATTGTTCCAGGTGTATTTAAAACTGTAATCTTGTTTTTGGTTGCTAATCCAGATCTTGGTCTAATCTGAATTTCCATATTATCATCTATTGCAACACATATGCCAGTTGGTACTAAAATTGTTTCATTTGGTCTTAAAATCAAGTCTTTATCTATAAAAGCTTCAAGATCTAATCCTGATGAGCCAGAGGTTTTATATTCAGGAATATTTACGTCTTCGTGTAGTTTTTTAATTAATGCTTTTGTTTTCATTAAAAGAGAACTTATTTAAAATTTTTTTTACTATAATAGAAGCTATCTCAGATTTATTTCTTCTACTTATTTTTTGCACTAAATTACCTTTTTCAACTATCGAAACTTCGTTATCAATAGAATTAAAACCTATAGATTTATCAGATACATCGTTTGCCACAATCCAATCGCAATATTTTTCTTCAAGCTTTTTTTTCGCTAAATTAATTACATCATTTGTCTCTGCGGCAAAACCAATGACTAATTTTGGTCTCAGTGAGTTATGCGTGCTTATTATCTTTAATATGTCTTTGTTATGTTTTAATTTAATATTTAATTCACTAACATCTTTTTTTTTAATTTTAAATTTTTTTTGTTCACTTCTAAAATCAGCTACTGCAGCAGAAAATATTGCGATATCTACAGGTAGACTGTTATTTACAGCTTCAAGCATTTCATCAGCAGTTGTAACTTTAACGAGATCGATGTTTTCATCAATGTTGATTTTAGTAGGACCTAAAATCAATTTTGTTTGTATTCCAGACTCGCTTAATTTCTTTGCAAGTTGATATCCTTGAAGACCAGAGGATTCATTTGAAATGTATCTTACAGGATCAATATACTCCCTGGTTGGTCCAGCAGTAACTAAGGCTTTTAATTTAGTATTTCGATAGAAATAATTTTTTATTGTCAGCTCTATTTCATTAATATTTGACATTTTTCCTTCGCCATGCTCACCGCAAGCTAATTGACCGATAGTTGGGCCTATAAAAAAAAAATTTCTAGATTTTAGTTTTGATACATTTATTTGTGTTGCCTCATTTTCCCACATTTTAGTGTTCATTGCCGGAGCTAAAAAGATTTTTTTATTAGAAGCCAAAATAACAGTATTTATAAAATCATTTGCAGAGCCATTGGTAATACTTTCAATGATATTTGCTGTTGCCGGCGCGATAAGAATTAAATCAGCCCATCTAGATAAGGCAATGTGATTCATTTCAACTTCTTCATTTAAATCAAACTTATTTTGATAAACTTTATTTTTTGATAAAGATGCAATTGATAATGGTGTTACAAACTGTTCAGCACTTTTAGTTAAAATAGTTTTAATTTCAAAGTTTTGGGAAACAAGATTTCGTATTAAATCCAAAATTTTATATGCTGCAATTCCACCAGAGATAATAATTAAAATTTTTTTTGTTTTTTTCATATTTTAATTAAATATTATTAATAAAGAAATTACTACTAATAAAATAAAAATAATAATTTTGTTTTGTTGATCTTTTATTTTTAATTTTTCATTTTCAAATTTTTTAGCAATTTCATTATTTGTAGCAACTGTCCCAGCAGTCAATAATTCTAACGCTTTAGATGCCTTATCCATCATAACAGGTATCTCAGGTAATCTATCTATCACTTTTGTTGTTGTTTGGATTGCTTGCTTGAATTTGGCTTCAGGACCCACTTCTTGCCTAAGCCATCCCTCTAACACAGGTTTAGAAATTTCCCAAATATTAGCGTCTTCATCTAAGGTCCTTGCTACACCCTCAACTACAACCATTGTTTTTTGAAGAAGAAGTAGCTGTGGTTGCGTCGCCATATTGAATTGTTCAGTAATTTCAAACAATTGAGCTAAAAGTTTTCCTGCAGATATATTTTTGATGGATTGCCCAAAAATTGGCTCTCCTATTGATCTTAACGCCTGAGAAAAAGAGTCTCTGGATTGATCTGGAGGAACCAACCCTGCAATAAAATGAACATCCGCTACTTTTTCATAATCTCTTTGAATAAAACCATATAGTATTTCGGCGAGATATTTACGATTATCGAGATCCAATCTTCCCATGATACCGAAATCTACAGGAATTATATTACCATTATTATCAACGAAGAGGTTACCCTGATGCATGTCGCCATGAAAAAAACCATCGCCAACCGCTTGTCTTAAAAAATTTTGAATGATATTTTTTGCTAATTCTTTTTTATTGATATTTTGTTTATCAATTTTATCTAGATCTTTAATGCTAATACCTTCAACTTTTTGTGAAGTTAAAATTCTTTTAGAGGTAAAATCCCAATTTATTTTAGGGACTTTAAACTTAGGATCCGATATAGTATTCTTTTTTAACTCACTTGCGGCAGATCCTTCAAATCTTAAATCCATTTCTATTACAGTTATTTCTTTAAGAAGGTGAACTACCTCTACAAGTTTTAGCCTTCTAGTTTTAGGCAAAATACCTTCTATGATAGATGCAAATAACATCAAAGCGTCAAGTTCTTCGTTAAACTTCTTTTCAATACCTGGTCTCAATATTTTAATTGCAAATTCTTCTCCATCAATTTTTGCAAAATGAACTTGAGCGATAGAAGCAGCAGCTATAGGATTTGTTAAATCTTTAATTTTTTCAAATTTCTCTTGTCCAATTTGCTCTATTATGCTCATTTTAGCTGTTTGCATATCAAATGGCGGTAAATCATCTTGCAGACTTTGCAATTCTTTTGCTAGATCTTTGCCTACAATATCAGGTCTTGTACCCAAGAATTGACCAAGCTTTATAAAAGTAGGCCCAAGTTCCTTTAATGCATTAGTTAGTCTCAGACCAACACTTTTGCTATCTAAGTTTTTCTTTTTAAATGATGAGAAACCAAATATTTTTATAAATACTCTAATAAAAATATTTGGTTTATAAATCTTATCAAAATAATCTAATGTAGATGATTTTGCTAAAGCTCTACCAATTTTTAATAATATTCCTATTTTTTTAATCATTTAACTTCCAGGCATAATGAATTGATGCAATACCACCGAATATATTTTTAAAATTAACATTTTTGAAACCTGCTTTAATTAATTCTTTTTTTATTTCATTTTGTGAATAAAAATCTTCAATACTTTTTACTAAATATTCATATGGTTTGGAATTTTGATTAAACAACTTTCCAAAAAAAGGAATTGTTTTAGAGTATAAATTATAGAAATTTTTTAAAATTGGCTTATTTACTTTGTAAAACTCTAAGCAATAAAATCCACCGCCTTTTTTTAAAACTCTAAATGCGTCTGTAAGAGCTTGATCAATTTTTGATACATTTCTTAATCCAAAACTAATTATGTAAGCATCAACTGTTTTATTTTGTAATGGTATGTTTTCAGCGTAACTACAAATATGATTAACATCTCTAAACTTGTTAAATTTTATTATATTATAATTTAACATATTAAAATTTGGCTCAATACGATAAATTTTCTGGTGCTTATTTTTTTTTAATATTAGATTTGATATATCACCTGTCCCAGAAGCCATATCAATTATTTGATGATTTGGATTGATATCCAAGCTGTCTATGAATTCCTGTTTCCATAATCTGTGAGCCCCAAATGACATTACATCATTCATTAAATCATAATTTTCATACACATTATCAAAGACATTATTTATGTATTTTTTTGTTTTGTATTGATGAATATTTTTCATAATTTGTTAGATCTTCAGTTTATAAAAGAATTAAATTATATGCCAGAACTTCCAGAAGTTGAGATCACAAAAAGAAGCTTATCAAAACATATATTGTATAAAAAAGTAAATGATGTGACAATTATTAATCCTAAACTTAGGTATAATCTTAATAAAAAAAAATTAATATTATTAAAGGGTAAGATTATTAAAAAAATTATAAGACGATCTAAGTATATTTTAATTTATTTTAATAATTCAAATATTTTATTAATTCATCTTGGAATGACTGGTAGATTCTATTTTGTAAGAAAAAAAAAAAACATTCGATACTAGTTTTTATAATAACTCAGATGTAATTGTTCGTCATAATCATCTCATGCTTAAATTTGATAAATTTGATTTAATTTACAATGATATAAGGAAATTTGGATTTATTAAAACTATTCATGAAAAAAAAATAAAGACTGAAAGTCATTTAACTAAATTAGGATGTGAACCTTTATCGAGCGAGTTTAGTTTTGATTATTTAAAAAATAAAATTTGTAACAAAAAATCTTCGATTAAAAACCTGCTGATGAATCAATCTATTGTTGCGGGTCTTGGCAATATTTACGTTAATGAAGCTTTATACTTGTGTAAAATTAACCCTAACAATTTAGGTTATGCAATTACAGATTTGAAAATTAGAAAATTAGTTAATTCTATAAAAAAAATACTAAAAAATGCAATTATAGCGGGTGGTTCAACGATTAATAATTATCACAACTCTGAAGGGAAGACCGGCTCTTATCAAAAAAATTTTAAGGTTTATGATCGGGCCAATAAGATGTGCCTAAGATCAAGTTGCAATGGTAAGATTATGCGAATAAAGCGTTCTGGACGCTCTATTTTTTATTGCTCTAAATGTCAAACATAGTATTGACCAGAATTGAAAAAATTATATAACCAGCCAATCTAATAATGGCAAATACTTCATCAGCAAAAAAAAAAACGAAAGTTATTAAAACAAAAACGGCCGTAAATCGAATAAGACTTGGAAAGTATCGTAGCGCAATAAGTGAAATAGAGAATGCAATCAAAGGTGGTGACAAGTCAAAAGCAACAAAGTTATTTAATAATTTCCAATCTAAGTTGATGAAAGTTTCAAAAAAAGGATCTATACGCAGACAAACAGTTTCAAGAAAAATATCTAGAACTGCAAAAAAACTTGCATTGATGAAATAAGTTTACTTGATCACTCACTATTGTAACCCAAAATTCAACTTAACGTTTCAAAATTCAATCTTTGATTTAGATTAAAAAATTTTTAACAGTGTATAAATAGATTAGATGATTTATTTAAATTATTTTTTTTATTATTTTTCACAATCTAAAGTTGATTAATTTTTTTTTAATTTTTATTTTTTTTTTGTTGCTTCAGGTATTAGATAGATCTAAAAGAATATCTCATGAATAATTCTCCTGCTCTTAAAATTAACGAAGATATAAAAAAAAATTGGGAGATAGTTCAACAAAAATTAAAAGAAAGTTATGGTTTAGATGTTTACAAAAGTTGGATACAAAATGTAGAAGCAAAAGGGATTGACTTTGCATGTTTAATCCTAGTTGTAAAAACAAGATTTGTAAGAGATTGGATTGTATCCCATTATGCAGACAAAATTTTAGATCATTATCAAAAATTAGACAACTCTGTATCAAGAATACAGTTTGAGATTAATGAAATCTTTGATGAAAAGAGATCAACTAATATTTTAGATTTTGGTTCTGGAACCAAAGTCATAGATTTAAAAGATACTAATTATGGAATAAATAGGATAGACCCAAGACTAAATTTCGATACTTTTGTAACAGGTGAAAGTAATCAGTTAGCTTTTTCAGCTGCTAAAAGAGTAACTGAAAGTTTAGGTCATTACAATCCGCTTTATATTTACGGAGGCGTTGGATTAGGTAAAACTCATATTTTAAATGCTATCGGAAATCAATTAAAACAAATAGATAAGAAAGTAATATATTTATCAGCTGAACGCTTTATGTATCAATTCGTTAAATCAATAAAAAACAAAGATACACATAAATTTAAAGAAATTTTTAGAAATGCAGACGTACTGATACTAGACGATATCCAATTTATAAGCGGTAAAGAAGTAACACAGGAGGAATTCTTTTATACTTTTAACAGTTTGCTGGAAAACCAGTCACAAGTTGTAATTTCATGCGATCGTTCTCCAAATGAACTAGATAGGATACAAGATAGAATAAAATCTCGCTTGTCCGGAGGGCTAGTGGTTGACGTACAGCCTCCAGATATTGGTCTGAGATTAGATATACTAAAAAAAAGGTGCCAAGCAGAAAAAAATCATTTCGGTAATGAAATAATGATAAATGATGAAATATTATCTTTTATATCAAATGAATTTAAATCGAGCATAAGAGACATGCTTGGCGTATTAAATAGAATTATAGCATCTGCTAGAATTCAAAATAAAACACCTACATTGCAAGACGCAAAGTTAATTTTAAAAGATCTTTTAAATAATATGCAGTCTGTAATCAGTATTGAGGACATACAAAAAATAGTTGTCGCTTATTATAATTTATCGATGAACGATTTTCTATCTGCTAGAAGATCAAGGCACATTGCACGCCCAAGACAGATAGCCATGTATTTATCAAAAAAACTTACCACAAAATCCTTACCTGAGATTGGTAGAAAATTTACTGGCAGGGACCATACTACGGTAATTCACGCAATTAAAAAAATTGAAGAGCTTATGTCTAAAGATAGACAATTTGAGTATGAAGTGCAGAGCATCACTGATAGAATAATCAAAAGGTAAGATGGAATTCAAAATTGATAGGGATGTATTTTTAAAATCACTTGCGCATGTCCAAGGAGTAGTTGAGAAAAAAAATACCCTACCTATTCTAGGTAATGTAATGTTAGAAGCCAATCAAAGTTTTTTAACAATTACTGCAACGGATCTAGATATAATTATAACAGAAAAACTTGCATGCAATACAATAGTTGAAGGTTCAACAACTACAACAGCGCAGGTAATTTATGATATCGTTAGAAAACTAAAAACAGGATCAACGCTACATCTTTCTCTTAAAGAGAACAATAGATTAAAGTTAATTTCTGGAAAATCAGATTTTAACCTTACATGTATTTCACCAGATGAATTTCCTATTCTAGAAGATAATATGGACGAACAATATATCGAGGTTCCATCCTTTGAGTTTTTAAAGATTATTAATAAAACAAAATTTTCAATCTCAAACGACGAAACAAGACACTACTTAAATGGAATATATTTAGACAAAAATGAAAATCAGAATCAGTTAGTAGCTGTAGCTACCGATGGTCACAGATTAAGTAAATCAGCGACAGAAATTAAAGGAAACAATGAATTCCACCCAATAATTTTGCCAAAAAAAACTGTCTATGAGTTGCTGACCATCATAGATGAAGACTCTATAAATTTAAAAATATTATCAACAAAATCTAAGATAAAATTTTTATACAAAGAGATAGTTTTAATTTCAAAGGTTATAGATGGTAAATTTCCAGATTATAATAAGGTGATACCCAGTGATGAAAGGGTAAACGCAAAATCAAATATAGAGGAATTTGTTAGTGCATTAGATAGATTAAAATCACTATCATCAGACAGAAAAGGAGTAATTAAAATTTCTTTGAAAGATGGAATAATGAAGTTTTCAATAAATGATGCAATCTCTGGAGATGGCATAGAAGAGGTGCAAACGCAATATAAAGGAGAGCCTTTAGAAATAGGATTTAATTCGAGTTACTTAATTGATGTTGCAAATGTTTTAGAAAGTAAGGAAATAATTTTGATGTTAAAAAATGCTACATCACCAATACAAATTAAAGATGAGAATGACAATTTGAGTACTTACATAATTATGCCAATGCGTGTTTTATGATTTGTATTTAGATGATAGGTATTGAAAAATTATATATTGAAAATTTTAAATCTTATAGAAATTATTCTCTTTCATTAGATAATAAATATAAACACATTGTTATTTATGGTCACAATGGTATTGGCAAAACGAACCTAATCGATAGTTTTTCCTTTTTTTCAAATTCGAAGGGTCTCAGAGGCAGCAGTCTAGATACAATCTTACCGAAAAATCAAACAAGTAATATAACCACAAAAATTCGGATGATTGTCCAATCTGATAGAAATATTTTAAACTTTTCATTACAAATTAATAAAGAAGATAATAAATTTAAAAAAACTTTGCTGTTGGATAATAAAAAAATTTCTTTATCGAATATAAAAAATTATATTAAAATTATATGGTTATCTCCTTATATGGATAAAATTATGTATGAAGGACAAACATTAAAAAGAAATTTTTTAGACAAAATGATCATGCAAAATGATAGTTACTTTAACAAAATAATTCTAAATAATAAAAAAGATATTGCTGAAAGATTTCATATACTTAAGACTATTAAAGATACTAAGTGGCTAGATGTTATAGAAAAAAAAATTGCTAAGGATTTTTATGATATTTTTAATATAAGACGTAAATATGCTGAGGAGATGAATAGTATAATTTGTTCAAAACTTAAAAAATTTAGAGAAATTAAAATAAAATACAAAAATACATTCTTTGATGATTTAATCGATAAAGATAGATTGCTAGACCTATTTATAAATGAACTGAGGAAAAATAGAGAAATAGATGAAATTACAAAAAGGACAAATTTTAGTATAAATTCAGATGAGGTAAACATAGTTGATAAAAAGAATAATATTAATATTGAAGCTTGTTCTACCGGAGAGCAGAAAATCACGTTACTGACAATAATTTTAGCAAATTGTTGGAAATTAAAGAAAGATAACAGTAAATTTATTCTTTTATTGGACGAGGCGACATCTCATATAGATAGGTCTAATTTTGGTAAATTGTTTGATGAAGTAGATAAATTTGATACTCAAATTTGGTATACAGGAACCAATAAAAGTTTATTTCAAGTCATTGAAAATAAAGGCTTTTTTATACATTTGCAGTAATCTATCACTCCATTTTTTTTACCAAAAATGTTATACATTATTGATATTTAAGATCTAAAATTTAATAAAAAAATGTCTACAGCTGCTAAAAAAAACAATGATTACGGCGCTGACTCCATCAAAGTCCTCAAAGGTCTTGATGCTGTTAGAAAGCGTCCAGGTATGTATATTGGTGACACCGATGATGGTTCTGGACTTCATCACATGGTTTTTGAAGTTGTAGATAATGCCATAGATGAAGCTCTAGCTGGTTTTTGCGATACAGTAATAGTTGTGATTAATAAAAATAACTCAGTTACTGTGTCCGATAATGGGAGAGGAATTCCAGTAGAAATACACAAAACAGAAAAAATATCTGCTGCAGAGGTTATTATGACCCAGCTTCATGCTGGTGGAAAATTTGACCATAAAACTTATAAAGTTTCCGGTGGTCTTCATGGCGTTGGTGTTTCAGTAGTAAATGCTTTATCTGAAAATCTGAAGGTTGAAATTTTTCGAAATGAAAAAAAATATTTTATTGAATTTGAAAACGGTATTACTAAACAGCCATTAAAAGAAACAGGTAAGACAGAAATTCAGGGTACAAACATCACTTTTTTACCTTCAGATAAAATTTTTTCAGACATAAAATTTGATCTGCTTATTTTAGAAAAAAGATTAAAAGAGCTAGCTTATTTAAACAAAGGTCTAAAAATAGAATTAAAAGATAATAGAAAAGAAAAACCTAAAAATTTAGTTTTTAAGTTTGACGGTGGTATCAAAGAATTTGTACAAGATTTAAATAAAACAAAAAATAAAATTAAAAATGAAGATAATGGACTAGCATTAGAACATCCAGTATATTTTCAAGCTAATAAAAATAACATTGAGATAGAGTGTTCTTTAGTCTGGAATAATTCATACAGCGAAAATGTATTGTGTTTTACAAATAATATTCCTCAAAAAGATGGGGGAACACACTTACTGGGTTTTCGTAATTCCATAACGAGACTTGTAAATAAATATGCAAATAATTATGGGTTATTAAAAAAAGATAAGGTTACAATCGTAGGTGACGATGTAAGAGAAGGTCTAATATGCGTTTTGTCTGTAAAAGTTCCCGATCCGAAGTTTTCATCTCAAACTAAAGAAAAATTAGTTTCATCAGAAGTAAGACCAGTAGTCGAAACGATAACAAATGAAAAAATTTCACTATGGTTTGATAAAAATCCTAAAATTGCGAAAACAATAATAAGTAAAATTATTCAAGCTGCAATCGCAAGGGAAGTAGCAAGAAAAGCAAGGGAGAGTGTAAGAAGAAAAAATGCATTAGATATAACTAGCTTACCTGGTAAATTAGCAGACTGTCAGTCAAATGATCTAAGTAAAACTGAATTATTTATTGTTGAGGGAGACTCAGCGGGTGGTTCAGCTAAACAAGCTAGGAATAGAGAGTTTCAAGCGGTGTTGCCACTGAGGGGAAAGATACTGAATACTTTTGTAGAAAAAAAAAATAATTCTGCGAATACCAAAAAAGCATTTTCTAAAATGCTGTCTTCAAATGAGATAGTCACCCTAATAAATGCTATAGGTACAGGTGTAGAACCATTTAATATCGATAGACTGAGGTATGGTAAAATTGTAATTATGACTGATGCCGATGTAGATGGATCTCATATTCGCACACTATTATTAACCTTTTTTAACAACAAGCCTTTTGATGAGTTAATCAAAAAAGGATATATTTATATTGCTCAACCACCCCTTTACAAAATAAAAGCTGGAAAAAGCATTTCTTATTTGAGAAATGAACAAGACCTTGAAATATTGGCAATTAAAAACTCACTTGATAAAATCACCAATCTAAAATTTCATAAAAATCAAAAATTTAATTTTGATAAAAATTTTATTAGTAAATGCTACGATTTGTACAATTTAATAAGATCTATCGAGGGTGATCAAGAAATACTTGAGCAGCTTATTACTATTGGAGCTTTTACAATAAAGAAAGATAAAATTTTAATTTTAGATGACGATAATGACAAGAAAAAAGAAGGAGCTATCTCTGCTGTAGGACAAAAGTTAAATAATCTTTTAGAAAACAACGAAACAAAATGGAAGGGCACTTTTGAAAAAAACTTTTTCATCCTGAGAAGAGAGTTCTATCATGAGAAAATCGAAAAAAAATTGTCCTCTAAATTTATGAAGGATGAAAGCTTTATAAAAAAATTATCCTCTTTCACTCAAATAGCAAAAAATTTTGAGAACACTGCTATCATTAGCGAGGGTGACAATACCCTTAAGTCTAATACTTTTATAAAGTTTATGGAGAATGTAATTTTAATTGGTAAAAGGAATTTATCACTTCAAAGATTTAAAGGTCTGGGTGAAATGAATCCTGATGAACTTTGGGAAACAACACTTAATCCAGAAAATAATTCACTTTTAAAGGTTAACTATTCGGAAGCGAATGGGGATGGTACAACACCATCAGAAGCAGATAGTGAAATCTTTTTTACATTGATGGGTGAAGATGTATCAAAAAGGAAGAATTTTATAAACTCCAATGCTATTAATGTCATAAATCTTGACATTTAATATATGTTTTTTAAAGAACAAATTAATCCAAAAAATCTAAGAATTACATTAGAAACACTAATTAACATAAGATGGATTGCAGTTATTGGTCAACTTTTTACGGTTTCATTTGTTTATTATGTACTAAAATTTCAGTTTCCTTATTTTGAAACCCTAATACTAATTTCCATTTCATTACTGATTAATATTTTTCTAGAGTTAAATAAGTCTAAATTTGTAATTATTAATAATTACTATGCCACTGTAAGTATTTTTTATGATTTAGTACAATTAATTTTGTTACTTTTTATGACAGGAGGACTATCAAATCCGTTTTCAATTTTAATTATAGTGCCAACTACAATATCAGTTACTTATTTATCAAGGGGCAGCAGTCAATTCATTGTTGGATGTTCAATTGTCTTTTCTACGATAATAGCATTGTATCATATGCCTCTTCCAACACCAAAAGGTGATGAATTAAATTTACCAAAGTTTTATGAATTTGGTATGTGGCTATCACTTACGATAGGAATTATATTCTTAGGAAACTATGCATATCAATTGGGAAGAGATAACAGAGTTAGAGCCGGAGCTTTAAATAAACTTGAAGAAGAATTAACCAATGAGAAAGTAGTTAATTCAGTTGGAGGCATGGCTGCAGCTGCAGTTCATGAGCTTGCAACACCACTCGCAACTATATCATTGGTTGGAAAAGAATTACAAAAACAACTTATAGATAATAAATCTACAAAGGACGATATAAATCTGTTGATAAATCAAGCTTATAGATGCAGTTCAATACTAAAGGATATTGTTGAGAGAAAAGAGCAGGACCAGTTTATTTCAAATGTTTCACCAAAAGAACTTATTAATGAAATTATTTTTTCATTAGAGAATAAGCTTAATAAAGAAATTATTGTCATTAATAAATCACTTAACCAAAGACTTAAAATGTTAAAAAAAACAGAAATTAGTTATGCATTAAGAAATTTTATTGAGAATGCAATAAAGTTTTCAAATAAGAAAATTAATATTGAAATTGACCAAAAAGAAAAAACAACAAAAATTATTATTGATGATGATGGGATTGGTTTTGATGAAAACATTATATCTAGTCTTGGCCAACCATATGTAAGTTCAGAAAAAGTAAAAAAAAATAATCAAGGAATGGGTCTTGGTATTTTTATATCTAAGAATTTGCTAGAAAGATGTTCAGCAAAAGTTGTTTTTGGTAATAAAAAAAACTCTGGTGCGATGATTCAAATTGAGTGGACTAATTCTCAATTAGCAAATTTATAAGATAAAATTTTATAAACTAATTTGGCTGCAAGAAAATCGCATGCATGTAGATTGGGTTTTGGAGCTAGTTCGTTAACATCTGCTCCTACAACATTACAGTTTTGAAAAATAATTTTTAGGATTTCAATAATTTCATTCCAATATAATCCTCCTGGTTCAGGTGTACCTGTCGCTGGCATTAAACTGCTATCAAAGCCATCTACGTCAAAAGTTAAGTATACGTTTTTATTTTTTATTAATTTTTTTATTTTAAGGATTGATTGTTTTGAAATATCTTTAGCCCAAAAAATTCTAACTTTATTTTTATTTTTTCTAACAAAGTCAAATTCTTCTTTACATAAATTTCTAATACCTATTCCAATAATGTTAACATTTTTGTTATCCAAACATCTTCTCATTGCTGTGGCGTGAGAATTTTTGTTACCTAAATATTGATTTCTGAGGTCTGCATGTGCATCAATTTGAATTATAGTTAATTTTTTGTATTTGTCTTTATAAGAATTTATAATTGCAGGTGTTATTGAATGTTCACCGCCAAGTGTTAACGGAAAAAATTTCATATTTAAAGTTTTTTTTATGATAAATGTTAATTGTTTCAGAGCTTTATCCAAATCTTTTTTTACTTTGACCGCTTTTAAAGTTTTGATTTTAAATTTTTTATATGGTTCAGTTTTTAATTCTTCATCAAACAATTCTACTTGATGTGATGCTTTAATTATGCTTTTAGGCCCTAATCTAGTTCCGCTTTCATAACTAACAGTTTTTTCAAGACCAAAAGGTATTACTAAAACTTTATTTTTGTGATTAATCTCTTTAGGGAGGCCTAGAAATCCTTTAGATGATTTTAGTATTTTCATTTTTGAAAAATTTGTGAAAAATTCTTTTTGGGTCTATTTTTCCAATGACCTCTATGATACGCATCACTAGCGATAAGTGGCATAACTGAAGTAGCTTCTGCAAAAACCATTTGCTCCTCAGCAGCATTTACTTTACCCCATGAACTTGCTTCTTTTAGGGTAGAACTACTGCATGCTCCGTCTCGACTATCAGCAACTGTAATTTGAACTGCATATTTATGCATATCTGCTTTTTTATTCAATAATTCAGCACATATTACTGTGTCTTGAATAAAATTTTTTGGAACGCCGCCACCAATCATCATTAAGCCAGAGACATTAGATCGGATTTTAATTTCAGTTAATTCTCTAAATTCTTTTACTGAGTCAATAGTGATATGTTTTTCTGGATTTCTTTCCTGATGTAATACCAGGCCGAAACCTGCAGAACTATCAGTAAAAGCTGGGCAGAAAATTGGTATATTATTATCGTAAGCTAGTTCAATTAGTGAACCTTTTTTTTTGCTATTAGATTTCAAATATTTTCCAAGCTCATAGATAAACTCTCTCGAGGTATATGCTTTTGGATCTAATGTATCAGCTATTTCTCCAATAGTGCGATCGCAATTTTGAAGTTCATCTTCATCAATATAAGTATCATATATTCTATCAATATAGTTTTTTCTTAAAATACTATCATCTTGGAATTGAGACCCTTGATAATGTTTAAAACCTAATGCTTCAAAAAAATCCATGTCGATTATAGATGCTCCAGTTGCTACAATAGCGTCAACCATGTTATACTTAACTAGATCTGCATACAGCTGCATACACCCTGCAGCAGAGGTTGATCCAGCTAGGGTCAAAAAAATTGTACAATTTTTATCTGCTAACATATTGTTGTAAATCTTTGCAGCATTAGCAGTTTCTCTTGATACAAAAGACATTTTAGACATCGAGTCCAAAATTGGTCTTGCATCAAAAGATTTTATATCAATGTGCTCAACAGGATGTTTTAAAAAACTGGATTTATTATGGCCCATATTTAAGCATATAAAGTCTTGACGTTATAATTTTCGTCAGCTTCATAAATTGACATTAGAGGCTTGTCTTGTACTTCATGAATTTGGTTAGAATAAAACCCATTAAAATTTGTTCTAAAACTCATACCGTATGCACCAAGTTGCCCTATCTCAATGTAATCTCCAGTTTTGATATTTGCTGGCAACATGAAAGGCCCTTTCATATAGTCTAATCCATCACATGTAGGGCCATAAAAACTAAAAGGAATTAATCTTTTTGATGGTGTGTTAAAAATCTGAATTGCTTTAGTCGGAAATATAAATTTTGGTGTTCCTGCATCAAATAAAGAGCCATAAGTTCCATCATTAATATATAAATTTTGTTTTTTTTTGAGCTCTACTCTTACAATTGTTGAACCACACTCTGCTACCAGTGCTCTACCAGGTTCACATATAATTTTTGGTTGTTTACTAAGATTTAATTTTTTTATTGCTCTTAATATTTCAGAAAAATAATTTTTAATTGGTTGAGGATAGAGATCTGGATAAGTTGTAGGAAAACCACCTCCAACATTTATAATATCAGGCAAAACATTTGATTTTTTTATTATGTTGCCTAAATCTTTAATTGCTTTCGAATATGCAATAGGGTGCATACACTGTGATCCAACATGAAAACTTAAGCCAAACTTTTTAGATTTTGACTTTCCTATCTTTGCCAGGGATATTGCTTCATTTATATTCGCACCAAATTTTTTCGACAAATCAATTTCAGCGTGTTCATTTGACGTTTGTATACGTAAAAAAAGTTCGAGATCTTTTGCATTTCTTGTAATTTTGAGAATTTTTTCTAGTTCTTCTTTGCTATCAAAAGCATATGATTTTACATTATGTAAAAAATACGCATCATGGATACTTTTCTCTTTTTTAACAGTATGCATAAAATATATTTTAGAATTTGGTGATAGTTTTTTTATTAATTTTATTTCTTCAATCGAAGCAGTATCAAAACTATTAATACCGTTTTTGATAAGCGTCTTAACAATAGTTTCTGTTGGATTGCATTTTACAGCATATAAAACTTCACCAGGAAAATTGCTGTTAAACCAATTTGATGCTAATTTTAAACTTTGTTTTCTAAAGCAATAAACCGGATCTATCGGTTGTAAAGCTTTGACCAACTCGTTGACACACTGAAATTTTGCCATCTCATAAAACCTCTTGTTAGTAAACAGTCGATCGTTTTTTTAAAAAAAAATCCCGTAAAAAAACAACCACTTTTGCGGAATAAAGTATTTTGAATTTATGTAAAGAAAAAAAAACATATTTTTTAAATGAAAACTAAGAATAGATCTCTGGATTATTTACCCTGTAATAGTTGTAAAAAGTCAGATGACCCCTATATAAACAGTATGAAAAATAGTCCTGGAAAAATGAATATTGCCGATTTTGGCGATAAAACCTTGCTTATAGTTGATGATGATGACCCCTTCCGAAATCGACTTGGCAGAGCAATGGAAACAAAAGGCTTTAAGGTTTCTTTGGCTAAAAGCATAGAAGAAGGCTTAATATCCGTTCGAAAGGCACCACCAGGGTTTGCAGTTGTCGATCTTAGGTTACTTGATGGTAACGGCTTGGATGTAATTGAGGAAATTCATAAACTAAAACCTGATAGTCGAGTTGTTATGTTGACAGGTTACGGTAATTTACCCACAGCAGTATCAGCTGTCAAATCTGGAGCGATAGATTATCTAGCCAAACCTGCGGACGCGGAGGATGTCGAGGCCGCATTATTAGCAAAACCAAATAGTAAAGCTCAACCACCAGAAAATCCTATGTCTGCCGATAGAGTCAAATGGGAACACATTCAAAGAGTTTTTGAATTGTGTAACAGAAATGTCTCAGAGACCGCTAGGCGTCTTAAAATGCATAGAAGAACACTACAAAGAATCTTATCTAAAAGATCGCCTAGATAGTTCGATAATAATTTGCAAAAATACCTAAGTTTTTTTTTGGTCCTTTAATTTTAGTGTAAATTGAAAAAAAATTTTTTGAGATAATTTTTAATTTAGCAAAATATAAATCTTTATTACAGAAATAAAGTGATTGATAAAACTTTTTTTTTTTAAAACTATATACTTTTTCTTTTTTATTACTGCCAGTTTTTAAATAAAAATTTATATAATTTTTAGATTCGAGTATTTGAAATATCTGGTGTCCTGAGATTAAATTATTTTCAATATTGGTTTTGATATCTTCTTTAAACTCATAAGAATATTTTGATATTTTTTTAATTACGCAATTACCTCTTATAGATACATTTTTTTTAACTTTTTTTTTTACAATCCATTTTCCTTTGAGAGTTTGAATTTTTTTCAAAACAGTTTATAATTATTTAATTTACAAATAATCAATGATAACAAAGTAATTTTAAAAAATTCACCAACTATAAAAGGATATAAACCAATTTTTAGAATTGGCTTATCCCAACCTAGAATTATTCCAAGCCAGATTAACCCAAAAAAATAAACTGGAGTCAAAGCAATCAATAATTTTACAAATACTGAAGTTAAATTATTTCTGTTATTAAGTTTGGTAAAAGACTTACTATTAGATGACATCGTATTGGATAAAAATAAACCAGCTAGGAAAGCAGAGATAATAAAACCTACTAAATATCCTCCTGTTGGACCCATCAAATACAATATCCCCAAACCTCTTTCTGGAGTTCCTTGAAATACAGGTAAACCAATAGCACCTTCAAAGAAATATAAGCTAAGAGTGATGAATCCAAATTTTGGTCCAAGAATTACCCCACAAAGTAGCACAACAAAAGTCTGCATTGTCATTGGTACAGGGTAAAAAGGAACGCTAATTTTTGCACTCAATGCGATTAATATAGTAAATAAAAAAGAAATTAAAATTTTTGTTGAAGTATCTTTAATTTTATATTTTGAAATAATATTTATCATTTAATTCTTTGTTAAATCTATAAAGACTTCCTCTAAGTCAGCATTGTTTTTTAACAGTTCTTTGGTAGAATTTAAAGCTACTAATTCACCTTTGTTTATTATTGCAATTCTATCACATATATCTGATGCTTCTTTTAAATAGTGCGTTGTATATATTATTGTAACCCCTTGTTTATTTAAGGTTCTAACTGACTCCAACAGTTTTCTTCTTAGGTCGACATCTACACCTGCTGTCGGCTCATCTAATATTAAAATTGGAGGTTGATGGACCATTGCCTTTGCAACCAAAAGTCTCCTTTTCATTCCACCAGATAAACTTCTAGCGTAGGCATTTGCTTTGTCCGATAGGTTTGTTAGTTCCAAAATTTCATCAGTTATTCTGTCTTTTTTTTTGATTCCATATAATCCAGCTTGAATATCTAACAATTTCCTAGGAGAAAAAAAAGGATCAACATTTATCTCTTGAGGCACAATTCCTATGGAAGCTCTTACTTGTCTTGGGTTTTTATCTAAATTAAACCCCCATACATTTATGTAACCGTTTGTCTTATCTACTGTGCCAGCTAAAATATTAATAAACGTAGATTTGCCTGCACCATTAGGACCTAATAAACCAAATATTTCTCCAGTTTTAACTTCAAACGAAATATTATTGAGGGCATTAATATTTTCATTACCTTGTTTGTAAATTTTATTCACATTTTCTGCCTTTAAGGCGATTGAACTATTCATGCTGATCGGGTTGTAATAACATTAAAATTAATAATTTATATAAAAATTTATGGCGAAAGAAAAACACTTATTTTTAATAGA
>MDTG01376469.1_pt1 | contig 48875 bp, 44 predicted proteins | sample 811421 | NCBI WGS metagenome assembly MDTG01 (sample SAMN05326645, study PRJNA326480) | marine metagenome | isolation source: seawater | place: Pacific Ocean: South East | collected 2011 | reverse complement strand
TGAGCCCGACGAGATAACCTGACTACTCCAACCCGTTGCATTCGGGGCGGAACGGGAATATATGAACGCAACCACATTCATACTATCTGGCCCGATACATACAGAATGGTGATGAGTCGCCTTTTCCCCCGAGGGTATGGTGGTATGGTGTCCGGTAACCTGCTGATACGTGGATCGACGATGGTTCTCGGGGGTAAGGAGGTCGAAGGTGACCTTCGCGTCACTTCTGGAATAATTTCGGCAATAGCCCCTGGTGGGGGGCTTGAGCCGGGCCGTAATGAGACGGTAATCGAAGCAGAGGGGTTGCATCTTCTCCCTGGCGCCATTGATCCACATGTGCACTTCAGGGACCCGGGGCAACCCGAGAAAGAGGATCTGGAAAGTGGGAGTCGGGCTGCAGCTGCAGGCGGAGTGACCTCATTCCTCGATATGCCGAATAACATCCCCAATGCCACTAATCGTAAGACATTGGAAAATAAAATTCACCTAGCTGGGAAGAAGGCAGTGACTCATCATGGCTTTTTTGTTGGCGCGACCAGGGATAACGTCAGTGATTTACAGAGCGTGGAGGGAATGGATGGAGTTTGTGGAATCAAGATATTCATGGGGAGCAGTACTGGCGACCTTCTTGTCGACGAGCAAAGGCATCTCGAGGATATCTTCGCGAATACGGGAGGGATAATTGCTACTCATGCAGAAGACGAGGAGCGGCTAAATCAGCGCATCTCGGAGTTTGGTCACCGAACTGATATTGCATCACATGCTGAGTGCAGGGATGTGGAGTGCGCCTTCCTCGCTACGAAGCGTGCTGCTGCTCTTGCGAAGGATCATGATCATCGACTCCATATCGTTCATTTGACGAGTGCGAAGGAGGCGGACTGGTTAACTAAAAACAAAGGTAATCTGATCACTACCGAAGTATGCACTCAGCATCTGACTTTCGATCAGGATGATGTCAGAGAGCTAGGGGTGAGGGTCCTGATGAATCCGCCTATTCGATATACTGAGGACCGAGAAACTCTGTGGCAGAGGCTCAAGGACGGCACTATTGATTGTGTAGTCACAGATCATGCCCCTCACACTCTGGAGTCTAAGTCGGTAGGTTACCCTAAGGCCCCAGCTGGAATGCCGGGGGTTGAAACATCACTTCCGCTGATGCTGACTCACGCAATGAATGGTAAATGCAGCGTCGCAGATGTGGTAAAATGGATGTGTGAGGGACCGGCTAGGGTCTACGGCATACAAAACAAAGGTTCTCTAATCGTGGGGTATGATGGCGATCTAACCCTTGTCAACTTGCAAAAACGCTGGACGATCACTGATTCGGATACATGGACGAGAGTAGGATGGACCCCTTACTCTGGCATGGCACTCACAGGATGGCCGATGTACACCATCGTTGATGGCAATGTAGTCCACAAGCGGGATCCCAGAGGGCCTATTCGAGGAATACCAGTAGCTTCCCCGGGGTCTGTCGGAAGGGCCCTTAGGTTCGAACCCCTGAGTTAGAAATCTTCCTAATCCTCGCAGTTTTCCGCGTCTGTTTCATTGCAGGGATGGGTTTCAGTGCCTTCTGATGACCCATCTCCCTCGTCTGAATCTACTGGGTCTTCCGACTCGGCTTCACCCTCTACCTCGTAGTAGTATGGCTCTGGATCTTCGTAACCGGGAATCTCGAGCTCGACCATGGAAGTGAGATCATCCGTATTATGGACAGACGCCCCAGCTGCGGAGAACGAGTAGATGTACTCGCCCATGAAAATAGACCGGCGGATACTGGTAGAGCTCCCCCACCATCCAGATAGCCCGTCCTCGTTGTAGAAGGCGGAGTGATTGACCATGCCGTGATTAGACAGTGTCCCGTTCTCAGCATCGACGTCGATCAACTCGAGAGTCGAGACGAACTCATATCCAAAGTGGGTGTATGTCTTGCCGTCGATCTCGATCTCGTCGTATGTGTATCTGTATGTCGAGAGGGGGATTGCCAGTAGGCTCTCGGGCGCCCAGAAGGTGAACGCCTTGTGCTCGTAAGTAGCCTCCGAGTACGACCATGACCAGCCGCACTCCCAATCGTCGCAGTCCTCATCATCGTAGGCCGGGGACAGTTGCAATGAGTCTGCTAGGGTCGGGTTGGCCGGGTCACTGACATCGAATAGGGAGACTTGGGTTATCGACCAGTCTAGCCCCAGTCCGTCTGGCCCGGGCCCGATTCCGATGGTAAGCAGGGTTTCGGAGTCCACAGGGTGTATGTAGGTCGAGACACCAGGCACCTCCAATTCCCCCAGGATGATTGGATTAGTGGGATTCGTAAGGTCGATCACCCATAGGGGGTCGATGGTCTCGAATGTTACTAGGTAAGCCCTATCGCCAGCGAAGCGCGCGCTCCAGATACGCTCACCGGGGGCAATGTCGCCTACATGGCCAAGCTGAATTAGTTCTGATGAGTCAACCGTGCATTCACTAGTCGAACACATGGTTTGACCGGCATAGGTAAACTCCGAAGTGCAGGTACAGCTCTCAGAGACCTCTAGTGTGTACACATTATTGGTCGGTCCGGTCCACTCCTCCGTACCTTCCAGCCACCAACGCCCCCATGCGTCCTCAGTAGTGGCTACACGGATCACTCCGTTGTACTCTGAGATGGAAAACTGGTCCTGAACTGTCCCATCGACCCTTCCTGATGCGACGTAGGTGGTCTCGGAAGGGTCACTGATGTCGAAGACATGGATGTTGGTGGCGTCGTCCCATCCAAAGTTCCTCCAGAACCACCACCAGTCATTGGCAGGTTCTGCGAGCACCATGACATCCTGCGAGGCGTATACGTGGGCCCATGATGAAGTGATGTGGTCAAGTTGCATCTGGGGTTCCTCGCCAAGCAGCTCGATCGTCATGATCGTGCTGAATCCACGACCAGCGCTGTCTGCGCTGGCTGAGTACTCGCTGCAGTCACTGGATGTGATTGGATGCTGGAATAGGCCATCTTCACCGAGCTCGTACACATGAGGCGCGAAGTCGTCCAGAGTCAGATCGTCGATAATCGCCCGATTAGCAGCGATGGTATCCTCCATGCTCTGGTTCCATATCTCCATCTTATCCTCCTCATCGTCCATCTCCCAGTATGTACCTGGAAGGTAGACCCAAGTCCTGAGTCCGTCTATGTTAGTCCACAGATGGGTGACTGATCGCATTGTACCGTCTACTAGCCTAGCAGTGTGGTAATTGCCCTCGATGTAGAGTTCGCTCTCAACCTCAGGAGCGGTCCTGTCTGTGATATCTACTACAGTGTACTTGACTAGATTCTGGACGCGGGTGTAGGTGTAGGAATACTCCTCCTCGCCGGGGTAACTGACTGTGACCTCTTCTGACATGAACTCCCTTAGTGGGTCATCATCAGGTAGGTTCCAGTGGTAGATAGAGGATGCTACCACCAGTCTGTCCCCCTCCAGCATCATCTGCATCGGGTATCCCTGAATGCTGATGTTGGACTCGAGTGTGAGCTCACCAAACTCGGGCACTCCCATGATGACCAGAAGGTTGCCGTTCAGCATGTAGATGTGATACCCGTCCGTCTTCAGGAAGTCAGCCTCGTCAACACCCTCCTCCTGGTTGTTGGTTCCGGAGAACTCGCCCTCACGTCCGGAGTCGCTATCCGCAGAACCTCCCGAGTTAGTCCCGGATTCGTCTCCTGCAGACTCGGGAGCGCCGTCCATCATCGCGACATCGTCCTCCGCGAAGGCTATTCCACCGCGCCAAACGGGACCTGCCCAGTGCCAGTATGACTGCTGGTCAAGAGAGACTAGCATCTCGTTGTATATCGATTCCTTCAGGTCTGCCAGAAGAAGGTCGCATTGGCCGTAGGTCTCGAGTACGGGGGAGGTTCTCTCTCGGTCGGGAAGATCTAGGTGGGGGTACTCGCTATCGAGCCAGTCAAGTACGGAATCAATGACCTCGTCCTCGATTTCGGCAATGTCATCTAAAGCGCCCAGGCACCCTGAGCTCAGCATCATCAGTAGCACGAGGAACGTCGTGTTCTTTCCCGTATTCATTGTATTTCGGAAGGGAGTTCCCCCTATCAAGAGACTGGTATAATGGTTGGACAAAATTTGGTGAGTTCCACTTGGAAACTTACAATAGATGATTTTCAGGCGAGGAGTCATGGTTAGTGACGATGTCCACACCGTTGATCTGAGTCGTTCGGGATTGAGTCGTTTCCTTTGGCTCATTTTGGGACTGTTATTTGTTGCCATTGGTTTGATTGGAGTAGTCGTCCCAGGGCTGCCGACTACCCCTCTGATGATTCTAGCAGCAGCCTGTTTTGCTAAGTCTAGTCAGAGATTCTATGACTGGGTAATTACCAACAAGATGTTTGGACATCACGTGAAGAATTACAGAGAGGGAAGGGGAATTCCGGCAAGAAGCAAGCTGGCAATTATACCCGTACTGTGGATCTTCGTTCTTTTCGCAGTTTTTGTTGGCATTCCAGGTGGTCTATTCTATGCCAAGATTGCAATCATGATCCTAGCCGTGATAGGAACGGCCTTTATCCTCAGGATTCCAAACCTCGAGATTCATGAACAGTGAGTGCTGACCTAACTAAGTTGCTCATCCCCTCTATCCAATCGGGTCTATCATTCAGGCAACTTACCAATTCCATTTGCTCCCCTCCTGCTTCCATGAACTGGTTACGAATCTCAATGTCCAATTCCTCCATGGTCTCGAGCCCGTCAGCTACGAAGGCGGGAGAGACGACAGTCAACTTCTTGATTCCACTCTCTACCAATTGATCCACCTTTTCGATGGACGAAGGCCTAAGCCATTTCACGGGACCTAATCTACTCTGGTAGCTTTGCGACCAAGAGTCGTCGTCTAATCCAAGAGCCTCGACAACAGACAGCGTGGTCATGGTACAGTGATGAGCGTAGCAGGATGCGTTTCCCTCGGTTTTAATCGCGCAGCAATTTTCCACTTTCAGGCAATGAGAGCCGGATTTATCTGCCCTGTAAATGTGAGACAAGGGGAGTCCGTGATAAGAGAAGAGTAAGTGAGTTTCTTCATCTAGGTGCGGCCTTATTGATTCGACCAATGGTCCGATGAACGATGGATCTTTCTCGAAGTGCCCTAGTTCTACTATGCCGGGGGACCATTCCATTTCGGACAGATGTTTGTACGCGTGTTTCAATGAAGACTCGGTGGTCGCTTGGGCGTGGTGTGGGAAAAGGGGGGCGAGGAGGATTCTGTCCACACCCATGTCTCTGAGATTTTGCAGGCCATCCCGGATGCTAGGATTGCCGTACCGCATCCCGACCTCGCAAGGAATTCCTAGGTTATCCTGTAGTGCAGAGGCCATTCTATTGGTGTAAACCCTGAGAGGTGATCCCTCTTCCATCCATATGCTCTGGTAGTTGGGAGTTATCTTTCGAGGCCTTGTTCTGAGAATTATCCCTCGAACGAGGAGGTGCCTCAAAGGTGCCGGTATGTCGATAACATCTGGGTCCAGGAGAAACTCCCTCAGGTAATCTCTAACTGATTCAATTGTTGGCTCATCAGGAGTACCGATATTCATCAGGAGTACTCCTGCTCCCTCCATGCCAATGCCCAGTTAATTGAGTAAATAAAGTAAGGTATCAGCACACTAATACAAAGTTTCACCCATCAATTGAGGCATTGCAGTTGCGAACGGGAAGGTACGAGAATTCGGTGTGGCTGTGTTTCCCGGCTCGGCTTCTACCTCCCCATCGTCACTCATCGTTTCAACGCCTCCGTGATCATCGCCGGAGACGAGGCTCTGCGTGCCGCCCAGGAAGATCAGGGCGGCGATCTGTAGATCCAAGTTCTGGTCCATCAAGACGCTTCATCGCCATCTATGACTTAAGCAACTTGGGTTCCTGCGTCATCAGTGCTTCACTTGAAAACGTTACACTGATAGCCCATGGGTGAGAAAACTATCTAGATTCCGGATTCGGAATCCGGTTACAAAACTCAATCGACTTTTCTAACGTTGACCGCGTTTGGGCCCTTTGGGCCCTCGCCGACCTCGAATTCGACCGAGTCGCCGTCTCTTATCTGTCCCTCTACCTGGGTCTTGTGCACGAAAAGATCGTCACCGCTCTCCTGCTCAATAAATCCAAATCCCTTCGTGTGGTTGAACCACTTTACTGTTCCTGTTGCCATTATTCGGGGGCGGCCTGACATAGTACTTGAATGGGACTGGAGAAAGTTCTCAATTCCACCCGAAAGTAACGTGATCTCACCTGGCGGCTTCTTTGGTTGAAATTTCTCTGGAGGCTGCCAGAATATCCATTCCCTTATTCGATATTCTCCAGTTTGGCCTCCTGTTGTTGGAAGCAGCTTCAACGACATCTACGTTTCTTAGCTCAGATAGGTGGTGGCTGAGAAGTTGTCTGGAGATCTTGAGCCTCTCCCTTATCTCAGTACCAGGCATGCCGACTGATCCAGAGTCTGCAAGCACTTCCAAGATTGCTAGCCTAGTTCCAGCTATGGGGTTCTTGATTCGACTGACCTCCTCTATTGACAGGGTGGAAACTGCATATCGACGAAGTTTGCCGTCCCTCCATGAAATGACCTGCCCCGTTGACTCCAGTGTGTGTAAATGGTATGATGTGACTCCATTTGCGAGACCGAGTCCGTCTCTGAGGGCCGAGAAGTGTATACCTGCGTTAGCCTCGACGTATCCCAGAATCCTACCCCTCGTTAGCATATCCTCCCGGTTTCTCTTCATTCCGGCTAGCATTGGCGAGACTAGGGCAATCAGAACCGTGACTTTGACGAACTCCAACATTAAAGATCCGATAAGCAAGGATCCGAGGGCCCCGGCACCTCCAATTATCAGCCTGCTCGGTAGTTCGGATCCCTTCCCGCCATCATCATCCTCATCTCTGGATTGTTCTAGTTGTCCATCCTCCGCGGAGTCGGATTCCTCTGCGAAAAAGGGCCCACCCCCCTCGTTTGGGCCGATTGACTCGTCCGAGTCAGAGCTAATCATCCAAGTTCCAGCTAAAATCGAGGCGACTGCCATGACGCTGAGGATCCTTACTGCCCGGACCCCTTCCATCGTACTTCGCATTCCATAATCACGTATGACTGCCTTGGTGAGAAGATTTGACAATTCGCAGTGTCCTTGAATAACGACCTACTCCGAGAGGCAGGGGAAGGCTATGGCGGAGGAGCCAGAAACAATCGAGGAGGTTTCCGACGAATTGTCGGAGGCGATGCTGACAGCCGCAAGGTCGGTAGTGAGAACCTGCATGCAAATCAGGCCCTCAGAACATGTTCTGGTGGTTACAGACCCCGGGACATCAGAAGTGGGTCGCGCGCTCTATGAGGCCACTGCAGAGGTCACTGACAGGATCCTACTGATGATGATGCCTCCCTCTCACAAGAGGGGGATGGAGCCGCCTTCCCCAGTAGCGGAGCTGATGAGGCAGCAGGACGTCGTACTACTGGCTACAGAGACGTCCCTAACGCACACGAGGGCTCGTCGAAATGCCACAAGGGAGAATGTCAGGATTGCATCTATGCCGGGAATAACGCAGGATATTCTGTCCAAGGGCGGTATGACGGCCGACTATGGTGCGATGAAGAAGGAGATTTCAGGACTCAATCCACTGCTGAGAAAGAGGACTGCAGTTACCGTCAAAACAGCCGCAGGGACAGATCTGAGTTTCAGAACAGGTGCCAGATGGGTGTTGGAGGACAGTGGAATTTGCAATCGCCCTGGCCAAATCACAAACCTTCCAGCGGGCAAGGTTTTCGTCCTTCCTAAGGAAGGTTCGGCAAATGGAAAAATAGTCATCGATGGCTCTTGGGAGGGATCTAGGTTGGAAGATCCATTGACCCTACTGTTGGAGGATGGCGTGGTGATTGGAGTTTCTGGGGGTGAAGAGTCAGAGAGTGTGACCAAGACGATGGACGAGGCTAGGGCTAGGGTCAGGACCTCATTGATTGAGAAGGTTGGGACTTTAGCGGAGTTCGGCTTTGGGATGAATCCTAGGTCGCACATCTCGGGAAACCAAATTGAAGATCAGGTAGTCAGAGGTTCTGCCTATGTCGCGATTGGCGACAACACTGCACTCGGGGGGTCTACGGGAGTTGGATTCCAACTAAGAGGCGTGATGGTCAAAGCAACAGTCGAATTGGAAGATGTCGATCTGGTTGTAGAAGGGAAAGTCACTGCTCGGAAACGGTGATTCTATGCGGGCGGTTCTCTGGTGCAACGGCGATAGTCCCAGCTCATTAGTTATCGAAAGGGTGGCACTTTCGGGGGCTGAGCTTTTCGGAGTTGATGGAGGGGCAGACAAGGCAAGGGCCTCTGGATACTCAGTCAGCGAGGTGATTGGGGACATGGATTCGGTTGATACTGGGGCATGGAAGGGTTCCATGAACAGAATCGTTGGAGATGACAACAGCGACCTGTCGAAATCTCTTGAAATTGTGATTCAGAGGGGATTTCAAGAAATTGATGTCATTGGAATCGAGGGAGGCTCATTCGGGCATCAGCTTGGAGTAATTGGGGCTCTAGCCGAGATATCGGGAGAGAGCAAGGTGAAGCTACACCACGAGACGGGAGTGACTCACAGGTACCATCCCTCCATGGGAGAAATGGAGCTGGTGATCGGTGAGGGGGTGCCATTCTCCGTTTTCGCATTGACCGCGTGCGGGAGCGTGGAGCTTAGAGGATCGAAGTGGGAGCTTGACGGAGAGGGATTGGACTTGTCAACCCGCGGCCTCAGCAATGAGGGCAAGGGAAGGGCGGTTTCGATTTCCTCAGATGGAACACTAGCCATATTCGTAGAGGGGTGAGGTCTGCCACTAATCTGTGGAGGGCTCTCTGGATAGCATCAGTGCTATTGGACGGGTCCTCTCGTCACTCTCGAGGCCTATCTTCATGATTACAGCCAATGGCACTCCTAGTACCATCCCCATTATGCCCCATGCCCAGCCCCAGAATGCCACTAGGAGGAGGAGTACTATTGGAGACATGTCCAGCCTCTGCCCAGCAAGTTGTGGCTCGATAATTCCGCCCCATACCTGCTGATTCGCGACTAGAAGGGCTATCAGAAGAAGCGCGGATGAAGAAGGTAGGACGATTAATCCCAGAAGTATCGGCGGGATAATCGATAGGAGGGCTCCGACGTAAGGTATGAAGTCCATCAGGAAAGTGATTGAAGCCCATAGGAAAACGAATGGGATATCCATTGCAGAGAGGACGATGGCAGCGAATATGGCTTGCCCGAAAGCGACTGATGCTCTGGTGACTACGTACGTGTTAATCCCCTCTCCGGAGCCGGCTGCTACGGACATGATCCTATCAACGTCGTCCGGGTATGCCGCCTTGATTCTCTTTGGGAGCGTCTCGGCCTCTAGGATGATGAATAGTAGGAAAATTAGGACTGTGACCAATCCAGTGGTGAATCCAGCGAGGGTTCCCACGAAACCAGTAGCGTAGGAGTTGATGGTGTCTATGGTAACTAAGTCCGTCAGAGCGGACGTATCAAGAGTGTACCCTAAGATGGAAAGATCCTCAAGCCATGCAACCTTCACTTCAAGAGACTGCTCGAGCTCTGGTGCCTCATTAGTGAAATTCTGCATGTTCTCGTACATTGAGTTAGAAGCGAAGAAGAGGAATCCCATCACCATTGCAACTAGTACCCCGTATGCCAGCAGGGGGTGACCGCCTATTCTCTCCTCCAGCCACTGGGCCGGAGGCCTGATCAGGAAGAATATCAGAGTGGCTACAACTAGAGGCTGTATTACTGCCTTAAGGTGAACAATTGCTAAAACTCCGACTAACAAAATTATACAGATGTTAGCCAGAGTGCTTGAAGTCAGACTTTTGAAACTAGCATTCTGCGACATGTCTCTCTGAGTGTGCGAGGTGGCTACAGCGCATCAATGGTTCGCCGGCATAGTTTTCCATGAGTTGGAAAAAAAACCATGATAAATCAGGAAATTGCACGGGAATATACACTCTCAAAGGATTTCGCGTTACTCTCGTATGTGAACGACTCAATCACCCTCGCGCGTCCGGATTCGCCCTTTTTCCTTAGGTTTGAATCGTCATTCAACTCCGAAGCCATTGAGTCCGACATTGATTCTATTTCGCCCATGGAGAAAAGTGACCCCACCGTTGCGTCGACCATCTCTGGGAGAGGTCCCTCGTTAACTGTCACTACGGGAGTGCCCGAGGCCATTGCCTCGAGAGGTATTAGCCCCTGGCCTTCGTAGAATGATGGGTAGACCACCAAATCTGCGGATCTGAATAGGGCGGCTAGACTCTCGAATGGCATCCCTGACTCTATGGCAACCTTGTCTCCGATACCGAGCTTGGTAGCCTGCCTATTCAGACGGCCCTTCAGATGCCCCCTGCCAACGATAACGAGCCTTGACTCGGGTACTTTCTCCTGTAGTCTCGCAAAGCCCCTTAGGAGGGTTCCGAATCCCTTTCTCGCCGCCAACCTACCGACGGCCAGTATCAATTTAGCGCCATCATCATTCGCGCCATATCTTCTTCTGATTCCCCTGTACTCAGACATCTCTTCCTGGGAATCCATGTCTACAGGGCGGAACATCGATGTGTCTACGCCCCAGTGAATCACTTCACAGTCCCACTTCTCGGGAACGCCGTATCTTTTTTCGAAATCTGCCTTTGTAGCATGTGAGTTAGCTACACAAATGCTTGACTGATTGACTGCGGCTCTCTCGAACTTTGCATACCTCCTGGCAGTGAGTAGAATCGCAAGATCGTTCGGATTCGCCCAAACTGCGGCCTCCTTAGCCTTCCCCGCTGCGATTAGCCCATCGCGTTCCCCTAGCCAAGAGCCGTGGAGGGAGGACACTACTGGGGCGACATTCTGGGTGCATCTGCGGAACTGAGACTCTGACCATGAAATCATCGGGCAATGCAAATGCACCACATCTACTGGATCGTTCTGATTCAGATCCTCCAAGGCACTTAGTGCCCTCCTACCATATGATCTGGTAAATTCCATGGGAATCTTGGCCCAACCAACTGTGATCACAGTAACACCGTCCTGAACGGGTGCATCTCCCCCTCCTGACCTTGTGATCACGGTGACCCTATGGCCCCTCTCCACTAGTGACGAAGAAAGGTGGAATACGGTGGACCCCATTCCCCCCCACCTAGGCGGGAATTCGGCTGACAGCATGGCTATGTGCATGGTTTTCGATATTCCGGGTTCAGCGACCACATTTCAAGAGCGCGTACACAGGGCAGGGGTTCGCATTGTTCAAAACGGGTTGGCGGGTGGGCGTTTTGATAATATGTCCGAGACACTGCCTGTACACGTAACGGTCGTGATACCAACCAGGAACGAAGAGGAGGCCATCGTGGACACGATTCGATCCATTCCAAGTGATGGTTGGTGTGAGGAAATCGACTTTCTAATCATTGACGGGAACTCCACTGACAGGACTAGAGAATTAGCGGAGGGAGAGGGGGCCACTGTATACGTCGAGCCCCGTAAGGGCTATGGTAGAGCGTACAAGACTGGTTTCTCCATGGCACCAGGTGATGTCATTGTGACGATGGATGCAGACTGTACATATCCCGGAGAGGAAGTTCCTGGCCTAGTCAGGAAGCTTCTGGAAGAGGATCTTGAATGGATTACCTGTGACAGGCTTCGAAAGGCCGAGGAGGGTGCGATGCCAGGACTGCATGGCTTCGGTAACTGGGTCCTTTCTACCACTGCTACTATGCTATACTGGTACGGGATTCACGACTCTCAGAGTGGGATGTGGGTATTCCGTAAGTCGATTTTCGAGGACGAGCGAGTACGTCCGAAGCACGATGGGATGCCATTGTCCCAGGAATTCAAGATCAGGGCTCGCAGGTATCTCGGCAAGAAGAAGACTGCAGAGGTCAGTGTCCCATATCGTCCGAGGGTGGGCGAGGCCGAGATCAACACATGGGGAGACGGTCTTCTGAATCTGAGGTTCCTGTTCACACACAGGCTAGGGCTTACTCGGCAAGTAACTCCTTGGGGACCAGAGTAGCTGATTAGCGACTGCAGTGTCTGAACTATGAGGCTGGTGTCTTTCCTACTCCTTGTCGGGTTCATCCTCTAGATCTCTGGAGTCGAAGGCCGACCATGACTCGATCATATCGAGGTCGTCTTGGAGCATTCTGCGTCGATTGGCGGAGTAGAACATGCCCCATATCACTACGACTGTTATGGCTGCGAAGAGGAACGGCAAGCCACTACCCAGCATCCAGTCCAAGAAACCCGTTGACTCCTCTGATGTCACTGGGACTATGAAAACCATGACTGGGCTTACTGCGTCGCCGTCGAGAGCCCATGCTTCGATTCTTGCTGAGCTCGAGCCGGTGACCTCCCATGTGGTCTCATAAGTCCAAATGCCATCATTGGCGAGAGTATCACCAAGCTGCCCGTCGTCCCTCATTTGGAATCCCTTGGACATCCCTCCTGCAAGCATTTCTCCACCAACTGAGGAGGTCGTGCCATCTGGGTCTATGAGCTCTACAGTGATTCTCATTGGGGTTGCCTCTCCGTCAATCAGCACGCCCGGAGTCACAGTCAGATCATTGAGCTGCGGGGAGGATGCTCCGACAGTCAGGTTGATCGAAGCGGAGGATTGCTCGCCTCTTGAGTCCCTAACTATGAGGTCGATTTTGACAGGCCCTGGCATCAGGTTGATGGAAATGGCCTCCTTATCACCTATCAAAGAGCCATCTATCATCCACTGGTAAAGGGTAATGTCACCATCATAGTCGTATGACTCAGAGCCATCGAGATTTACTTCGCCCCCAGGGGGGATGTACTGGCCCTCAGAGATTCCAGAAATTACTGCCACCGGCCCTGTCTCTAGTACCGTAATTTGCTGGATGTGAGTCCTCATCATGCCCTGCTCGTCAGTGAGTTGGAAGGTCAGATTGTGCAAACCCGCCGGGAGGTAGTCATTGTACCAGAAGTCAGTAGTCTTCGAATCCAGAATTGGTTCGGGGACTAGGTCGGAGAAGACGGAGACGGTGAACTCATCCCCATCCGGATCGAATGACTGCCTGAAGTCGAACAATATCGGGAGGTTGGAAAGGACTACGGAATCGGGGACAGGTGAGTCGAGAATTAGTATTGGAGCGGCTTCATCGACTCTTACCATTATCTCGTCCGACACAGGAGGTCCAGAGCCGTCATCGACTGTCAGTGTGACTTGATGCACCCCCTCTGGAAGTCTTGTCTCTATCGACCAACCGCTCCCTAGTGGTTCGCTCATGATGTCACTCTCCCAGAGGACGCTGACAAGGTCCGTGCTAGTCGACGTTAGCGGGTTACATACCAATCCGCTACCATTTGCAGGTAGGCTTTCGCAGGAGAGGTCCCAATCCCCTGAGCCTATCGCCTCGAAGTTGATGATCGTACCCGAATCTGTCAGTACTCCATCCTGGGGGGATGCTATCACCGCGACAGGTGGAGAATTGCTGACTTGGAGGGTCTCTTCCGCATTAGTCCACTGTCCCGAATGCCCGGGTAGAACGTCACTGGCGTACATGGTGATCTTGTGCTCGCCTTTGGATAGTGTGCCATACCACTCGATAGCAGATGCAGGCGAAACTCCCGAGTACAGCAGACCGTCCCTGTCGCTCCAGAACTCAAACTTGACGTCATCTCCCTCTGGATCAAAAGTCATGGAACCGTCCAACATCACTGTGTCAGATGACCTGTTGCCGGACCTAGTCACCACCATGTTTGCAGTTGGGAGTTCATTGAATAGTTCCACATCGAATATCCAAGAGACTGTCGGGTTGATGGAATCGGATGCGAAAACTGTGACAGAGAACTGGTTGGGAGCACCCGGGAAGGAACGAATAATCTGATCGGGGCACCCGGGGGAAGGGTCGGGCGGGGTCCCGACACCTCCCTCGTACGAGGCCTCGACCCAACAAGTCAGTTCGTCTCCCTCTGGATCATAGGTCCCCCCTAGGAAGATTGTCACATTAGCGGTCTTTCCGAGGTATAGCGTCCCCCACGGGGATATTCCCGGAGATGTACCAACAGACAACACAGGGGGCAAGTTGGTTAGCTCGATCTGTCTAGACTCTGTAGTGCAGTGGCCCTCTGAATCACAGACTTGCAGGGTTATCTGGTGAGAGCCGTCGGAGAGGCACCCCTCGTTGGAGTAAAGTGGGTCATTGACAGAAATCCATGAGTTGTTAGTTTGACTGCTGCTGGCCCCACACGAGGCTGCTATGTCTCCATCGATGCTGCTGGTCCAACTGAAAGAAAGTTGATCGTCGTCCAGATCCCATGACCTGGTGGCGTTGAGAATTACCGCTGATCCACTCGCGTATATTCCTCCTTCCTGTGGGGAGTCCCAGATGATGAAGGGTGGCTGATTGGGTATTTCCAGTAGGCATTGAACGTTAAAGTCCGAGACCATGACTACTGGGGCCGAGTCATTGTGAACTCCGTCGTAGTCGCATCCGATGTATGCGGTGTTGTTCGCGGACCATCCCTGTAAAGGCGTCCATCGCTGACCCACGAATGGGCCGAGCACCTCATGGCCAGAATAAGGCAAAGTGCCGACGTACTCCGGATTATAGTCATCGAATGTGATGTTGACATCGGCGAATGGGATGTTTCGGTGATTCTGGTTTACCACCCCGACATCAGCCCTCCACATTACATCCACGATATTGCTCGATTGCGAGGATGTGGGAGTACCCATCTGAGATGATGAAATCCAACGAACGTGACTATTCTCGACTGCATGGAAGTAATCAGTGGTCCCAGGCAAGAATAGTGAGTCGGTGAAGTTGACGATGGCTTCAGTGACGGTGGGAGCTGGGCCCGGACAGGCGAGAGAGACATTATTGACGAGGAGTTCAGTATGGTCCGAGATGTCGAGACAATGGCTCTGCCCCCCTCTGATTACACTGAAACTGAGAGACGATGTTTGGTCTCCAGCTGCGCTCCAAGACATTCCCTCGTTGTCACCATTCAGGTCCATTAGTTCTATCTCTGCATCGGCGCCTTCTATTTCGACCGCGTATGTAGTTGAGTTGGAGTTTATTGCAATGTCACTGATCAGAATGTTGCCTTCGTGGGTTAGTCCACTATTGTCTATGTCCAATGCTGGGCCAAATGCTGGATCTCTTATCTCAATCGCTGAAAGCTGCAGGTCTATGCTGTCCCTGACAACTAGTCCGAATTGGTCCTCAGTGGATGAACATGTGACGCAGCTGACGTTCTTTCCCGCGCTACTGACATCGTTTGACTCGTAGAAGTAAATTCCAGAGCCCAATGACTCAGAAATCGCGCCCAGTCCGTTCCTGTATGTGTGCACATGCTCGAGTTCAACATTACTGGACTCTCTGATTGACACCCCGTGCCCGGTGTTGTTCTTACTCAGTACCAAGAAAAGTTCGGGATGGAACTCTCTGATGTCTAAACCATTGGCCCCATTACCATCAATCTCCCAGTAGCTGCCCTGAACGCCTCCCTTCCACAAAAGCACGCCAGGGCCGGTAGAATTCTTAACGACAAGATCATTGATGGTAGGGGCCCAGTTTGCACTCCTTAGGAATAATCCTGCTCGATCATTGAAGGGTGAGACGGCAGTAGTCTTCCCGTTGCGAAGGAGTGTGATATGATTCATAATCGTAGAGGAGTCTATCATGTAGCCTCTGATTCCCACAGCTGCATTGTCCTCGATTAGGGCCCCGTCGATATGGACCCCACTAGTGTTGATGTCGAAGGCCGCTATTGCGAGGCCTTGGGCCTTGGCCCCCGGACCCCCAGTTCCTCTGACTTCCAGATCATTGAATACCGCATTAAGTGGGAGGTTCGAGTACTGGCTATGATTGTACTGCTCGACCATCACCCCCCTGTACATGCTGTTTTCAACAACCGTACTTTCTATCGTCGGCCTTGTAGTCCAGCCTTGTGTTATGTGCCTGACGTAGATCCCATTGTCGCATCTGTTTACGGAGGAGTCTGAAATTAGGGGGAACGAGTCCTCAATCCACATTCCGGCGCCGATAGCGAGAGTAGCTCCACTGACGTTAGAAATTTGTAAATCGGAGAGGAGTCCTCCCGAGCTGCCCCATTGATTTAGCCCTCTAGTTATCACTCCCTCAATTATGGCCCCCTCAACCACTGGTGCTGAGTATGCGCCGATGGAGAGGCCGATTCCATACCTCCAGGTTGTCGAGGTTCCATGTACATCTTGTCCGCCCCCGTCTATGACAAGGTCTCTGATTGTAGGAGACGCGCTGCTGAATAGATCGATCGCAACATTGTCGGCATTAATGATCGTGAGATTGGATAGTACTGGATCGCTACCATAAACTGTAACTCCGTACTTGGAATTTGTAACTGTTAGATTGTCAATCTCCGAGCCTAGCCCGTTGCTCGAATAGTTGAACACAATTCCTTCATGGTTCCCCGCCACCGAGTCCAGGAGTACGGGCGAGGCGGACGTTCCCGCCACCGATATCCTCCCATCGACGTCAATGGTGTACCCTGCACCCAATTTTATCGTGGTACCGGGAGATACGGTTAGCACATCACCAGACTCTACTGTGTGCCCCTCTGGCAGTAGGACAGTTCCTGACCACACAGTTGTCGTCCTAGAGTCAGCAGTAACGGGCTCAAGTGGGGTGATGGATAAGATGAGGAGGGTTACGATGAGGAATGGCCCTAGCGACCGTTCCGAACGTCCTCCCATAGAACTTGGGGCGACTAGTTCCATGTTATCCCTTCGTACACTTGGGCAATAGGGGATTTACGAATCGGAGAGGTCATAAACGGATAGTATCGGGAGGCGAATGGGAGAGGAAAATGAGCACTGCGTTCGTTCTCATCAAGACTGCCCCTCAGAGGGAGCTTGATGTGTATCTGACATTGCTAAATCTGGAATCTGTGACCGAGACTCACGTATCTTACGGAGAATATGACCTAGTGGCCAGAATTGACTTTGAAGATGAGAAGGAAATGGCTAGGACCCTGATAGGTCAAATGCGTTCCATAGATGGAGTTATTCGAACGGAGACGCTGATTGCGGTGGAGGTCTGATCATGGCTGTCGGTTTCGTTCTAATCACTACGGAGCCTGGCGCCGAGGTTTCTGTCAGGGAAGCCGTTTCCGGACTTTCCTCTGTGTCCGGGCAATGGATAGTTTTCGGAATGCATGATCTCTTCGTCAAGGTGGAAGCCGATGACGAGTCGGAACTAACACGTTGCATAGTTCAAGAAATTAGATCGATAGAGGGAATTGCGGAGACTCGGACGCTTATTGGCGCTGAGATTTGATTACTATGTCACGAGCTACTGAAATTAGAAGTAGACTAGTTGCGATTACAGTACTCGGTTTGATGGTATTACCAGCTCTCGCTGCAGCCGTTCCTACGACCCATGGCTCGATTGACACGCCACAGGAGTCTGAATGGTGGGAACACACCAATATGGATCATGATGGAGACTACATTCATGATGCGATTTGGAAGGCCGCAAAATCGGAACATTATGACTATGTGGATGAAAATGGCAGGATTTCAGTAATTGTCGATTTTGACCATACGCCCACTGCGGAAGATCAGAAAATGCTAGAGGATTCTGTGGGTTTTGAAACCCAATTCAGATATTGGCTAATCGACTCCATGGCAGGAACAATCTCTCTGGACATAATCCATGAAGTAGTCCAATTGCCAGGGGTTGTCTTTGTCGAGTTAGATGGCCGTTTGGAAGTCCAGATGAATGACGTCAACGGCATCCATGGCGTCGATATGGTCTGGCAAGACACGGGTTACACTGGTGAGGGCGTAACGATGGCAATCATCGATACCGGAATTGACGGTAATCACTCCGGTCTGGACGACTTGGACGATGATAACTCCACTAACGATCCAAAGATACTGGCATTCTATGACTCTGTGAATAATCCTGACCTGCGGAATGGTACCGAGGTCGAGCCTTACGATGGAAACGGGCATGGGACCCACTGTGCTGGAATCACCACAGGTACGGGTGCTCCTACATTCGAATACGTCGGAGTCGCTCCCAAAGCGAACTTGGTTGGGGTTAAGGTACTGAGCGACGAAGGAAGTGGTTCTTTCGCGCAAGTCATGGCGGGTATGGAATGGACCGTTGAGAAGAAGAACGAGTTCAACATAAGGGCTGCCAGCATGAGCCTTGGTGGCCCGGGCGCCATTGAATGGACATCCTCGGAAGAGGAGTCGGTGAATAGAATGGGCAATGAGATGATGAGAGCAGGAGTAGCCCTATTCATAGCAGCAGGAAATAGTGCTGGGCCAGCGACTATTGGTACTCCAGGAAGTGCAGAGGACGTCATTACTGTGGGAGCCCTTGACAAGAACACTGCGATAGCCGTCTACTCTAGCCAAGGGCCCACTGAGGAAGGACGGATCAAACCCAATATTGCATTCGTGGGGAGCGATGTTATGGCCCCTGATGCCAATACGGGGACTGGTTACGTCGCTCTATCCGGAACAAGCATGGCCACTCCCGGAGCTGCAGGCGTTGCGGTACTAATGTTCCAAGCGAATCCCGATCTGTCTCCCTTCGACATCAGAAACATGATGCAGGAAACTTCGACTTACCGGCAGTGCCACTACATGGCTGCGAATGAGCCATGTGCAGAGGACGCCATACCAAAGAATCGCCAGAACAATGTGTATGGGCATGGGCACGTCAATGCCCTTCCCTCTGTGGAGGAGGCAGCAAACTACCACTATGAGTTGAGTTTGTCACTCAACATAACCCTTGGCAGTGAGTATGGAATGGACAACAGGGTCCAAGTGGGCCCCGGAGACTCCGTGTTATACAATCTGGACGGGGCTATTCAGAGGGTCCAGTGGAGAACATGGGATATGAGGGACAATTGGATGGACCTAGCAGAATTTGATATTGGGGACTCCCAGTTTGAAGTCACCCATAGCCTTCTTGTCGATAGGCTGAAGTATCTCCCAAACAACTCGATTGAAGGGGACCAGGTAATTCTCGTAAGAGCGATTTCCGGAGATGAGGCTTCGACTAACCTAGCTGCGAATATTCACATCTCCGGCGAAGAGAAGATCGAGGAGGGCGAGGAGGAAGGTTCGATTGCGGGGGTCTTAGTCGCAGCTTTGTCTCTGATCATACTGCTATTGTTGGTTACCCTAGTCTTCGCCGGCATACAGCTCAGGGAAAGGGGCTATTTCGGAGATGATGAATTCTATGACGACATAGAAGAGGTTGTTGACTCAATGACGGTGGAAGGTGAGGGCGAGCATCCCTCTGGATGACTCATAGCCCCCTTGCGAGCCTTGTTGCTAGTTCGTTCGCGGCACTATTGCACTCTGCCTTCCTGAACCTGCTAATGGCCTCGTTCCAATGCGACATTCTGAGATTCGGCTCAAGAATACCCCTCCAGTACCATCTCTGGGCCGAGAGCCTCCTAAACGCTGCTACATCTTCCCTTAGAGGGATATCTGATGCCTCTGAATGTGCCGAAACTAGCCACTCGGGAGGAGACTCGCCACAGGATTCCAAGGCAACATGGATTGTCCTGATTCTGTCTAACGGCGACTCAGATTCTTCGATGATACTGCGTGATGCCTCTATGGCTTCCTGTGAAGCCCTTCCGTCGTTCCTCACCGCAAGCCTCGACCTGAGGTCCAACATTACCAGTCTTGGGTTGTCCTGACCCAGTCTCCTCTCTATGGATTTACGGGATTCGGACGCGGCAGAAAGGTCGTAGGAGCTGAGTGCGATTCCATGTCGAACTAGGTCTATTGCAAGTTTTGCTGCTTCTGTATCAGATTTGGAGAGGCCGGATAGGTCAATTTCCGATATCCTCGAGGACAGGGTTTCCAAGAGTTCCTTTGAAATGGCTCCCGGGAGCCTGTCATCATAGAGTCTGACTAGGGATGATATCGACGCCCTTGCCCTCTCTGATGGCTCTAGCATGGAGATAGCTTCCTGCTCGAGTCTGTCTGCTTCGGAGGTCCTTCCCTTCATCCTAGCCGAGCGTGAGGAGAGTAGTTTCCTAGATGGGCCATCCGAAAGTTCCGTGATGTGGGAATCTGCAATTTTCACTTCACCCCTCTCCAGTGCCAGATTGACTGCTGACTCCCTGATGGAGTCGTCTTCGGAGATATTTACGGCGCTTTCAAGCAGGATGGCCGCTGCTGAACTATCGTTCTCGGCTATTTCCTTGATGTTCTCTGAAATCCAGGAGATGTCTGCTTCTTCCCCCCTCTCCATCCTATGGTGGGCCTCGAGTCTTCTGGCTCTGGCCCCTCCTATGCCGGACCATCTTTCCGCAGCTTCGGAGTGCATAGCTGCTGCCTTTTCGTCTGTCCAGGAGGCCCTTCTGACATTCCGGACTAGGTGATGAGGCTCTACTGAACCCTCCTTCCACCTTAGAACCGCGGAGTCATCAAGCTCCAATGTGCCTTCCTCACTTTCCATCTCTTGGATCTCGAGGGGTATCGGGGAAATCGAAAGCTCATCTAAGGACCCCAGTCCCTCATCGCTAAGCCTTCTTATGACGGTCGACTGTACATATTCCTGAATTGCCTCTGCTCTCTCTGGTATTCCCTCCTCGGGAGACCACAGGCGAATCGCCAGAGGGTGCCCGCCGAGGGCCTCTATGATCTCGTTTGCAGAGTCTGAATCTACCTCTGGTAGCAAGGAAGTCGCATCCTCATTCTTCAATCCGCCAATCCTGTAGTCATCAAATCCTACCAATTTTCCGAACGGGCTTGGGGCCCTGACGATTACCAGTATTGGCGACGGCCCCGAGGAGGCCTCGTTGAGAAGATCAGATATGGAGTCCACGTGTCTTGGGTGTAATTCCTGAGACTCATCTAGAATCAGTAGTGTCCTTTCCGTGGTAGATGCCGATAGTATAGCAGAAGAGTCCGAAGGCGCATTTTCCCCCAACCACATTCTTCCAATTGAGTGGACGTCGCTGTCGAGGTTGCATGACGCCCAACGAATCGTCCATCCTTTTTCGCTGAAATACTCGGCTACCGCGCCAGCGAGAGTAGACTTTCCTATTCCTGGAAGGCCACTGAGAATTATGGATTTTCCATCAGAAATGGATGATGCGATGTGATCTATCTCGTCGACGCGTCCACTTACCACTACTGGTTCGGGAACGGGGCCAAACCTCATTCCCGAAGTGGCCATACTGACGTATCCTGATTCTTCTAACTCATGCCGACCTTCCTGAGTGATGTGCACTACGGTTCTACGACGACTCCCGCCTCCGATTACATGGGCATTTCGAGTACTAACCATGCCCTTCTCCTCCAATGAGGACAGAGGGGAGTGAAGGGCTGATCGAACCACCCCCAGGGACTCTGCTAATCCCGGTAGTGAGAGGCTCCTGGGGACATCCCAAGCTGTTTCCAAGGACTCTGAGAACTCACTCAGGCGGGCAAGGATTCTCGTCTGCGCCTCCGTAAGCACGCACCTGTGGCGAGGCACGGGTTCATTGGTATTGACCTCGGGCGCATCAATGGAAATGCCAGTGGACAAGCCATCTCTTGACCTTCCTCGCAAGCCGGGGGTTTACCTATTCACTAGAGAGGATGAAAGGGTGATGTACGTGGGAAAGGCCACTGATATCAAATCCAGAGTTTCTTCTTATTTCTCTAAAAATCCGGATCGGGAGATGATTCCTAGGCTCGTCGCGGAGGCTGACCGAGTGGACTTCATTGTGACTAAGAGTCCATCTGAGGCCCTAATTCTGGAAAGGCAGCTAATCCGCAGGCACAAGCCGAGGTACAACTCTCGCATGAAGGATGACAAGTCCTTCCCATACATCGCGATTACATCCCACGATTTACCCCGGATTCTCTACTCGAGGCATCCTCCCGAAGGTTCGAAGCGTTGGGGGCCATTCACCGATGCGGGAGCAGCAAAGAAAGTCGTCGAGCTCCTTAGGCGCTTCTTCGGAATCAGAGATAATCGAAACAACCTACCTTTCGGCTACATTGAATCGGATGACCCAGATGACTACCGACGAAGAGTCCGTGCGATCGTTAGTATCCTAGATGGTGATGCGGGAATTCTAATCAAGGGGCTGCAGGATGAGATGGATGAGCACAGTAAGAATCTGAGGTATGAAGCCGCGGCTAGGTCGAGGAATATGATAGCCTCTGTGAACGGTACGATCTCGGAACAGGCGATTCACAGTAGGTTCTACCAAGACTGCGATGCGATAGGCTTCGCTTCTACCGGGGACTCGGGGATGGTGACAATACTACACGCAAAGGACGGCGTGATAGAGGGACAGACCGAATATCCACTGATTCACAGGGGCGATGCCTCTGAGTCCGTCTCCTGCGTACTCGTCGAACATTACTCAAACAGGCGACCTCCGAAGAGCATCCTAGTGCCATCGCAAGTCGGCGAATCAGTAGAGTCCTGGCTTTCGGATCTCAGAGGCTCCAGAGTTGAAGTTAAGATACCGAAAAGGGGAGATTTGGCAAAGCTTCGTAGTATGGCTGACAGAAACGCGGAAGTTCTTGTTAGGCGTTCAAGGAGGAGTAGCTCGGGAAGCCTTGAGCAGAAGGCAGCGGACGACGCGGCAAAGCTGCTTGGTCTGGATTCACTGAACCACTTGGTTTGCTTCGATATGGCCCAGCTTCAGGGAGTGGAGCGGGTCGGGGCTTCGGTAGTCTTCAGAAATGGGCGTCCTTCGAAGAAGGAATACAGGACTTACAGGGTGAAAACCGGTGCTAACGACGATCTCAGAATGATGTCAGAGGTTGTCGAGAGGTGGTTGAAGCATCAGGAGGAGTGGCCGGATATGCTACTCTTGGACGGAGGGGAAACTCATCTCTCCACGATCGGAGAAATGCTCGAAAGAAGGATTCCGAGGGGTAGTTTCCTTCTCGCTTCATTGGCAAAGAGGGAGGAAACCCTCCACATGGATGGCATGAGCCCGATGGTTCTCGACAGGCGAGGGCGCGTTCTGGTCCACTCTAGGGACGAGGCTCACAGATTTGTCAATCAGTATCATAGGAAAAGGAGGTCCAAAGGTGCTCTCAAAGACCCCCTAGAAGATATCGAGGGCCTGGGGGCGAAGAAGATTCAGTCGCTACTACGGCATTTTGGCGGCAGGAGCGGGATAGAGCACGCGAGTGTGGAGGAGCTGAAGAGGGCCCCTGGGATTGGCGGGGAAATGGCCAAGAGGATCAGGGGCCATTTTCATCACTAGAGTCTGCCTCTTCGAAGAACTGCTCATCTACTACGACGAGCTTCTCCTCCAGCTTCCCGAACTCGCGCTCCATCGTTACTTCCATGACTCTGGCCTCCTGCTCGGCGATGTTCTTCGTTCTCCTCTCCTTCCTCTCCTTCCTCTTTCTCCTGAATCTGCTGATTGAAAGTGCGATGAATACCAGCAGGACCAAAGCATACGGAGCTAGTTCTCCCACAAGGAACACCCAAGTTACCTCGACTGAGTAAGTCACTTTGTCGGTATTGGCATCCCTGCTGCATTGTGCCCAGGATTCCGCCTCGGGGCAGATTGGGAGGGAGTAATTCAGGACCTGCCTACCATTTACGGTCCCGATTTCGCCTAGCCCCATCTCGCTTTCGAACGATACGATCCTGACTGAGTCGGGCATCAGGACGTGGAATCTTGCTGAAGACCTGATGGTTCCAAAGGCCGTATTCTCCATCAGGGGAGTGATTCTCTGGGTCACAGAAGCGCCCTCTATTTGCATGCCCGTATCTGTGAAAAATGGCATCCCGTATGCTGTGGCTAGTATGCTGGATGCCCTCAGGGCTACAGAGGCTGGTTGAATCGAGATGTCCACGTCCTGCTGCCTAAGAGACATCGTAATCTCTGCATTACTGATTGTACTCGAAAGCCTAAGTGGCACCCTGTCGCTCATTTGCGGGTCGTTTCTAATCTCTATGGTAGAGAAATCTGCGAGAAATGGAGTCTTTGAAAAATCAGCATTAAATGTGTAATATCCGATCCCTAAATCTTGATTTTTCAGGCTTATTTCGCCCAGTCCCTCTATCAGTTCAGATGACGACTCTGTCAGAGTCCTAGCGAGTTCCTGAATGCCATCATTGGATATCTCGAAATCGATGGGGTCACCTATTCCGATATCCAAGGTGGATTCAATCTCCGATCCTGCTAGAAGTCCGCCATCCAGACGGTCGCCCATCACGATAATTCTCCTTAATGCGTCAGAGGGAACTGGTAGGAGGTCGATTTCATCCTCCCCTGGGTCTATCCCCAATCTGTATATCTCCAATACCACTTCTGAGTCGAAGTCCACTGAGACAGAGGAGGACAGTTCGTGTATCGCGACCTTCTCGATGTCGATTGTCACATCGAAAGAGACGCATGTCTTCTGATTCGCTGCGCAGATAAGATCGGGGCTGTCATCCTCGCATGGATCCGATTCCAGACATATTGGATGCTCCCAATCAAATGGGCTCGATCCTGCGAATCCTAGTTGTCTGGTGGAACCTAGTTGATTGTCCCTCTCGTCATTGTTGGGAATTTCAATCACGATCATATCGGGATCACCGATGGTTGAGTCAAGCCATTCGGGCAGGATAACTGAGATGGTCAAATCCGACTCTGGGATGTTATCAGGCATAATGTCCCTCAACCACTGGACGTCCATCTCGATATTGAGTTCCAAGAGGCTGAGTAGGATAGCCAAATCCTCGTCGTTTGTTTTTGAGAGGTCCAGGGTTGCTGCGTCTCCATCACTATTCGACAATAGATTCTCGATTATCCCCGCCAATCTCACCTGTGAAGGTGGAGTTGTACTGCGGACCAATACCGGCCACTCGTCGCCCATTGCATTGTGTCCATCGATGCAGTACCTTACCTCGAGTGCCTCATCACAGGTTTCTCCAGGTATGTGCCTAAACATGAGTCCTTGGTTTGACGTGGAATCCACAAAGAAGGGGGAGCCGAAGTCAACGGTTGTGCCGATAGCATCGGAGAAGGACCGGGACAGTTCACTAACAGGGAGGCCATCCAGAATTGATGAGAGGTCTTGGTCGAATTCTTGGTCAAACATCCTGATTCCGTCAGAGGTAACCCATGGAAGTGAGACCTTGCCGCCGTAGAATTCCATTCCCCACTCTGAAAGGGTTTCATAACTGAGGTGGTGGATTCCTATTTCCAAGTCAAATCTGGTGCTCGAGGAGTCCCTAGCGTCGATTACTAGGTTGATATCCAGAGGTGCCCGTCTCTGAGGGTCTATGGACACTGTTTGAGTAGATATTGGCCTGTGCTTCAGAGTTGTGATAAGGTCTTGCGTGGAAACTCCAGAGTCGATTGATGACTCTGTATTATCCAGGGAGAGAACGGAGAATTTCTGTTCTTCTCCATTGACGTTCCTGGACCAAATCTGACCCGGTGGCTCGACTTCCTCCGCCATCGCGTAGTCCGGGGGGAAGATGGAGAGGTCGATAGCGTGACCCGGGGCAGCTGATGCAGTGAAGTGTGACTCTATCTCTGCACCCATTACGAGAATACCCTCCATCATTCGATTCAAGTCGGAGGTATCTTCCTCCATCCCCATCCGTTCAGAGTCGACCTGCAGGAGAAGCGTGGATTCGAAGCATAGTGGCGGATAGAATGGATCATTGGGCATACCATTCACCTCGTCTATGGAGTCTTGATCTGAGTCATAGACGCATTGTGTGTCCATCTGATTTCTGAAGTCAATCTCGGATATCGTGGAAATGGATGATGTGTTTGCAGTTGGGAAATTGACATCCACATACTCTTCGATAACCTCCTCCACTCTTTCGAGCATCCTCTCAGAAACGGTTGAGCCGCTTCGAAGAAGGGATTGGTAATTTCGGATGTAATCAGCGGGAATGCCGTCCAGAGGGGTGCTATCGCCACCTAGTTCAAGATCCTCGAGTCCCAAATCCTGCCTAGACATCTCATGAACGGCCAATTTTACTGTCATGATCACCATCTCCGCGTCCTCCGACTCGACCTCTACCGTAGCCCTCATCCATTCATGTCCGGGAGACGGGTCCAACATCGACTGGTAGTCGTCACAGATGCCCTCGCTACTGTTCCAAGTGGAGCAGGTATCGTTGGAAACCTCGGGCTGACCCGGGGGTGGTGCACCTGCAACGATGGGTGCGATGAGGAGGATTACCAGAGCGAGGGCGTGGTGACGCACGCCCTCGGGGGCGTGCGCTGTACCATAAGTCTGAATCAGTGATGTTCTCCCGTCGTATCGTATGTCGGATAGTGGGCCGCACGAGAGGCTTGCAGAGTCAGTTTCGAAATATCTTGGGATGAGGCCGCCGGATTCGTTGCCCAGGAAGTGGGAGAAGTTCTCTGATGTCGTGCTTCTCCCTTCGGATGCCTTCACCAGCAGAGGTTGGGCGGAGTTCAGGGGCCATGGACTATGGCGGGCAGTGGCAGACGGACTAGGCGCGACGCGGCTCGGTCAAATTGGCGAGGTAACTGGCGATTACAGGGAGAGCGGGGTTAGGATGCTTCTTGGCGATGACGACTGGGTGATTAGGAGGGAGAGCGGGGTTGACTATGGGTACAATATGACGAAGTGCATGTTCTCGGCCGGGAATGTGAACGAGCGTAGAAGAATGGGGGAGGTGGTCAGTCAAGGAGAAGTGGTTGTGGACATGTTCTCGGGTATTGGCTATTACTCGCTACCAGTACTAATCCACTCAGAGGCTGCTCACGTGCATTGCTGCGAATGGAATCCTGAGGCGATAGGTGCACTGAAGTGGAATCTGAAGAGGAATGGGGTCAGAGAAAATTGTACCATCCACGAGGGTGACAATCGTCAGTCATCTGGTGTTCTGAAGGGGGTTGCAGATAGGGTAATCCTGGGTCTCCTGCCCACATCAGAGAGTAGCTTCGGGCCCTCAATAGAGGTTCTACGGGAGTCTGGTGGGACTATACACGTTCACGGATTGGCTAATTCTGATTCCCACCGTGAGTGGTCGGAAGAAGTGGTCAGAAATTTTCGCAGACTGGATCCGAGTTACGAATTCGCAATTTCTGATATCGTTCGAGTCAAGAGTTACGCACCAAAATGGGATCACTTAGTTCTGGACATCCGGGTCAATTGACATCCGTCGAACTCAAGTCGTTTGACTGGGGCCCGGTACCGTGGCAGAAGGCTGGCTCATGGGTGCTGCGGCTAAGTACAACGAGCACTCGCTCGATAGCCGGGATGACTATCCCGCCATACTGCTGATGCCAATTGACACTCTATCGACGATTCTCGAGTGGACGTTCCAGTCCCTCCCTGACGAGATTCTGGTCGGAATGGACCCCGATCCCGATATTCCCCACCCAAGTGGCGTCGATGACATGTTCTGTGGATGTGACTACTCCGAGGGGCTTTTCGCGGGCCAGGGATTCGTCCTCGGGCCGCCGCATCTAGTGAATAGAGGGGACTCTTACTCGGTCCACCATGTCCCTGAAGAGTGGGTCGATGGAGTGCTTTCCGAGGACAGGGGTGTCAGAGGGGGCAGATTCACCCATTGGATTCACACCCACCCGAATGCTGTTGCGATCCCGAGTGGGGCCGATGCCGAGGCGGCTCAATGGACAGAGGGGTGCGACATGATACTGGGAGTGAGATACTCACCGGAAGGAGTGCTACCCTGGTTCGACGATGTAGAGGGTGCGAGGAGGAGGCTGACTCCCGATGAAGTGGTCGATCATGAGGATTCTGACTTGCCATACCTCGGTAGATCCGTGACGGGCCATAGGATCCATGGATTGGAGATTATTGCATTCCACAGGACTGGCCTGGGCGTCAACCTGATTCTTACTGACAGGGAAGGGAGCCCCATACTCACTGATCCCTGAAGATGTGCTCCCTGAAGTGCGATAGTTCCTGGATGCTCCCCCTGATGTCGTCAAGAGCCCTGTGGCCAGAGGGCTTCGAGAACCTGGGTGCCTTGGGGTACCACCGCTTCGCAATCTCTTTCACCGATGTGACGTCGACGCTTCGGTAGTGGAAGAACTCGTGTAGCTCGGGCATATATCTCCTCAGGAAACGTCGATCCTGGCCTATTGTGTTTCCACAGAGCGGTGAAACACCTGCTAGGCAGTGCTCCATCAGGAACTCCAGAGTGACTCGCTCTGCCTCTGCCATCGGAACACCATCTGACCTGACCCTCTTGAGGAGGCCGTTCTTGGTATGATGAGTCAGGTTCCAGTCATCCATCTTTGCTAGCTCGGACTCAGGTTGAGATATTGCCAAAGCAGGCCCCTCGGCAACTATTGTCAGATCCGCCTCGGTAACAATTGTAGCAATCTCGATGATTGTATTCTCGTCAGGGTATAGTCCCGTCATCTCGAGGTCCATCCAGACGAGTCTGTCCTCCATGGGTGCAAGACGACAGAGATGCTGTCTTGAGTGTTGGGGGGCCAGAATCATAGAGTTGGCTGCTCGGGCATGCCCATGGCAGAAGTGAGTTACATTGGCCTCCTGAGGTCGAACAAGGCCTACAGAAGGCTGTTCACTGCCAATGAAATATCGTACATTGGCGATTGGTTCTCCATGATTGCCCTCTTCTTGCTGGCAGGCGAGGCATCGGACAATTCCCCGTTGGCCATTGCAGGGGTTCTCGCAACCAGGAGTTTCACTTTCGCCCCACTGGAGCCCCTCACCGGCATGCTAGCAGATCGTTATCCAAGGAAGTGGCTAATGGTGATAGGGAACGTTTGGTCGTTCGCAATTCTAGTTCTCGCTCTGTACTTGGGGCTTCTTGACAGTCTGGCTTCTGTATACCTGCTGGGTATGGCGATGGTCGTGGGCAGGGCTATTTCCTCCAATGCTGAGTCCGCCTACGTTCCCAACATTTGCACTGAGGACGAGTTGCTTTCCGCTAATGCTCTTTCTTCCGGAGGGTGGTCTGCGGCAATGGGAATCGGGGCCGGGATAGGTGGATTGACAATATCGAAGTACGGCATAGAGACGGCGCTGTGGATTGACTCCCTTACTTTCCTGATAGCGATTTTGCTCATTATGACCCTTCCCCATGGCGGTCCTAAAAAATCGGGGAAAAGGGACGGGGGGGCCACTGTCATGCTCGACGAGATCTGGTCTGGATGGAAGTACATCCTATCGAATCCCCCGATCAGGAGAGTCGTGCTGGCGAAGGCGATGTGGGCCTCTGGTGGTGGGGCCCAGGTATTCCTGCTGATACTCATTGGCAAAGAGGCCGGCTTCGGGGATGTAGCGGCCGGAATAGGGATACTGTACATGGCCAGGGGCTTTGGCTCTGGTTTCGGACCCATAGTCAGTCGACGATTGATGGCGAACGTTGGGCTGGTTCCCTACCTACTAGGTGGAGTTCTGATTATCAGTGGGGCGTTCTACATGGCCGTAGCGGTTTCCGATTGGACGATGGTTATCCTCGTCTATGTGTTCATTTCACATGCCGCTAGCGGGGTGAACTGGGTCCTTTCGACCACCATGCTTCAGAAGAGGTCGGCCGATGAGTGGCTAGGGAGGGTATTCGGCACTGACTCGCTTGGGATCACGATGACAATGGGGCTATCGACAGTAGCCGCTGGGTTGATTCTTGAAAATGGGATAATGACCCTGAGGGAGACAATAATTGCCACGGGGGCCTTGCAAATTATGGCTGGATTACTTTGGATATTACTAGCTACGCCCGAAGAGAAGAAGATGCTAGATCAAGCGATCTAGCCCCACTAGCACAATTATCGGCGCTATTGAGAACAAGATGTTCTGGACAAGGGACCTTGCAGAGGCCTGCGCCCTCTTCGTGACACGATCTTGGATCTCTCTGTCGAACTTCTCCATGGCTGCCGATGCTGGCTCCTTCACTTTGCCGAGAATCTCTTCGAGAGCGTCCGCACCCAAATCCAACAACCCGTACACGACTTCCTTCAGGGGGTTGTCTGCAGGGACGGTTGTTGTGATGCCATCTACCTCGTGTTCAACGTCAATCACCTCTCTCCAGGGCCTAGGTATTCCGGTCTCAGTGACATTCTGAAGTATCTGGCGGCCGGCGACTGCTCCCTGAACAACCATCTTTGCGGTACTGAGGTTGTATTTCGATATCATCTGGATGTCCCTGCGGGAGCGCATGACCTTGGAGAAGTCCGACAAGAGCCACCCCAAGCCTGCGAGAATTAGAAGGAACACACCCATCTGAGGAGTTTGTTCCCACGTAGGCCAACCGATGGGGCCGAGCCAATACCTAGCCCCTACGGCAATCAAAGCTGGTAGAATGAATGCCATCACTTCGTTGGCCACTATTAGCCAGAACCCCTTTACTGGTAATGACTTAATCTGTCCGAGGAACCACTTGACGTGTTTTGTCCTCTCGCCGGGTGGGGCGTATGTGTTGATCAAATCTACCAATGGAGGAGAGATGAAAACTAGTCTCAATATGAACGGTATTGCCAGCATCAGCAAGTATGCGTCCCATGGTGATGCAGGGGGCATACTGGGTATAGCAAACGCGTCCGCCATATGTGCACTCAAGAGAGGCCCAGCAATCAACCTCTCTACGAATTACCCGTAATTCACCTTCTGACACTAGATAGGGTCTCGGCCTGGGTCATCGCTGTCCTAAGGAGGAAGAATGCGATTATGCACCCTGCGAAGAAGCTCCCTCCGACGTATACATGGGTCTCGAACATCAGTATTCCGATAGCGGTCAAAGACAGGTAGGAGATAGTCTGGCATATCAGTGACAGCCTCTGCAGCATGACATACTCCATCTCATGGACATTAGAGGCCTCCTGTATGTACGAGTTGATCAGGAAGAATATGGCTTGGAAGGGGAGGGCGGCTGCAAGGATTGCTAGGCATGCCACTGTTACCATCTCAGGATTATCGGGATCTAACTCGAGTCCACGAAACAGTAGATTACCCGTATTTAGACCGATAATGGCAGCATGAATCGCCCATGCCTTATCGGCTGGCGTTTCTTCACCGTCCTCGCCTATTGGGACAACCATGCGATGCTGCCATCAGATTCACCATTGAAGGTTACTCCGATGGAAGAGGTCGAAGGCTCGGTTGCTGGATGTCCAGTTATGCATCAGACACCAGGTGCCCTACCCCTCATCAACCTCCTCCAGATTGGGGGTATCAAGCAGGGCCACCAGCATGCATAGTAGCCGGAGGGGAGAGTCGGAGAATCTGGATAGGGCCTGAGTTTCCAGAATGGAACTGATGCTCTGAGATGGTGGTCTGAGTGGCGAGTGAGTTCCAGAAGGCTCCATCTGGACCACCGGGCCTCGGTATTCCAAGCGTGTTCTTCCTCGAACTTCTTGCCACCATCCCCTCTCCTAAGGGCCCAGTGTCTGATGTAGTTGACATACTCTAGAGTCATTATTGCGATTGTGGAGACAACCAACCAACCTGATAGTACTGGCAATGCCCATAGTTGGTCCATCAAGTGAGACACTATGAGTAGGGATATTACCAATATCTGGGCCCCCAATCCTCTCCATGAGGGGTTTCTTAATCCGGTCCTCCCCTTCCTATTGTGGACCCTAACCGATGAAATGAACTGCCCGGGGATGGTCGAAATCCAGAATGACCAGATTCCCTGTTCGTAAGTAGCGCTCGCAGGGTCGCTGTCCGTTGCCACATTCTTGTGGTGATTGTGGTTGTGCTCAGTGGTGAAGTGAGGGTAGTTGATACTGAACAGAAGTGCCCTAGCGAGCCTCCAACCCGGGCTCCTTGGTCTCTTGTGCCCGAGCTCGTGTGCAGTCACAATGGCTGAAGCAGCGGCCACGAGGCCCGTCGACAAGGATGCTGCGAGAAGCCATCTTGTCATTCCCTCAGAGGCTGCGAAGAAGACGAATGTCCCCATCATTACGAAATGAAGAATTCCATGTACCCAAAGCAGTGCCTCGAAGGGGGTACCTGATTCCCTAGGGGGCCGGGGGGATTTTGACTCTCCCATGACCACATCGAGTATTGGGCCAACTCCCCAAATGAAGACGACTCCCATCAGGGTATAGACGCCACCGAGCAGGTTCCCAGAGATTGCGAGAGCGGGGCTGATCAAACCTAGGAGGTGGACAGGCCAGGGCTCGGGTGCCAGTTCCGCCTCACTCATACAGGTGGGCGTGCTTGGCTCTGGTCTTAGCAATTTTCGGAGCCACGACCATCATGCAATATGGATTAGATGGGTTATTCTCGAAATAATCGTGGTGGTATTTCTCAGCCTCGTAGAAATTCTCAAGGGGTGAGACCTCGGTCATAATATCATCGTCAAATGCATCTTTGAGGCCATCAATTACTGACAGCACGTCATCCCTCTGTCGACCGTCTGAGTAGAATACTGCGCTCCTGTAATGTGGGCCTATGTCGTTACCCTGTCTGTTCAGTTGAGTTGGGTCATGACATGTGAAGAATACCTCTAGAAGTGCGATCCTGTCCAAGATGGATGGATCGAAAGTGACCATTACGACCTCTGCGTGCCCGGTCCTCTTTCCGCAAACCTGCTCGTAAGTCGGCTCTTCAACGTGGCCACCGGAGTACCCTGGGACGACCGCTGAGACTCCCCTCAGGCCCTTGATTGCCTCTTCGACGCACCAGAAGCAGCCTCCTCCGAGGACGATTGTCTCCACTGCTTCACCTCCTATAGTTCGGTGCCTCGCGGGTTATCTCAACGTCGTGCACGTGCGATTCGGAGAGTCCTGCATTGGTGATTCTGACAAAGTCGCATCCTCCCTTCATCTCAGGGATGCTCCCATTTCCTGTGTAGCCCATCGAAGAACGAAGGCCGCCGACGAGCTGGTGGATGACATTCTCGACCGGTCCTCTTGCAGGTACCCTACCCTCGATTCCCTCGGGGACGTACTTCTTCGTATCCCCCTGCTCAGATTGGAAGTAGCGATCGTGCGCTCCCTTGCTCATTGCCCCCACGGAGCCCATTCCCCGGTATACCTTGTATGAGCGCCCCTGGTATAGGATGGTCTCCCCGGGAGACTCATCAGTACCTGCTAGCAATGACCCTATCATCACGCAATCAGCACCGGAGGCTATGGCCTTGGCTATATCGCCGCTGTACTTTATCCCACCATCCGCGATGACAGGTATGCCTCTGGCCTTGCATGCCTCGACGACGCTCTGTACTGCAGTGAGCTGCGGCACCCCTACTCCAGAGACTATCCTGGTGGTGCAAATTGAGCCTGGCCCGATACCGACCTTGACTGCGTTGGCTCCAGCATCGATCAGAGCATTGGCAGCCGCACCGGTTGCGATATTACCTGCTATGATTGTGGCTTCAGGGGATTTGTTCCTGATCTCGGCGACTGTGTCGATTACTCCATGGGAGTGTCCGTGCGCTGTATCGATTACTATCGCGTCCGCGCCTGCCTCGATCAGGGCCATAGCCCTGCTTAGCCCCTTCGCTCCGGTACCGGTTGCGGCTGCTACTCTCAACCTTCCTTGATCGTCCTTGCAGGACAACGGGTGATCCCTTGTCCTCTGAATATCCCTGACTGTGATCATGCCTGCGCAGTTGCCTTCCCCATCAACCACGACTATCTTCTCGATCCTGTGCTTCTGGAGGAGGCTCTGGGCCTCTTTGGGGTCATAATCGAGTCCGACTGTCACGATGTCGCTAGTCATCATCTCAGAGACTTTCGTAGTATCGTCCTCTACGAATCTGATGTCCCTGTTGGTGATTATGCCTGCAAGACTTCCTCCTCCATTGACGACCGGGAATCCTGAGAAGCCATATTTTGACTTCATCTCCCTCAGCTCGCCGATCGTCATGTCGGGATGTACGGTGATTGGGTTCAGCACGAGTCCGGACTCGAATCTCTTGACTCTCTCGACCTCGGATGCCTGCTCCTCGATTGGCATATTCCTGTGAATGACCCCCAAACCACCTGACTGCGCCATGGCGATTGCCATTGAGCTCTCTGTGACAGTATCCATCGCGGCAGATATTATTGGAATGTTCAGGCCGATTTCCGAGGTCAAATCGGTAGAAATGTCCACCTGGGCCGGAAGAACCGCAGACTCTGCTGGCATCAGAAGGACGTCATCGAAGGTCAGTGCCTCGGGAATGCCGTCTTGCGCCATTAGGGATGGCGTATGGCATCGATACTTGAACGATTCTATCCCTATTCCAGAGGGTTCCGTGAGAGCGTGGATGGATATTCTAAGCGTCGTATTGAAAAACCCCGGTTGGGGGGGCCGGGACCATGTCCAAGAGGGGAGGTGAGAGGCTAGTTATGATTGGCTGGCGTGAGTGGGTAGGAATTCCCGAGCTCGAGGGGGGTCCGCTTCTCGCTAAGATTGACACAGGCGCATGGTCGAACACGCTGCACGCATCGGACGTAGAGATCATTGAGTCTGACATGGAGACCCGAGTGAGGTTCAGACTGGAAGACAATGGGGGCTGGGTCGAGAGGCCACTGCATGACTGGCGTCGGGTCAGGGACACTGGTGGTCATGACACCCTAAGGCCGGTGATTAGGACTACCTTGGAGATTGCCGGCATGGACTTCGATATCCAGATGTGCCTCCAAGATAGGTCCAGAATGAAACATCGGCTGATACTTGGCAGACGATTCCTGAGAGGCGGCTTCTGCATACACCCCAAGAGAGAGTGCATTCACTCGGGCGAGCGCACAGTTCCAAGAATTATGCTAGGCTCGTGATTTCACCCCTCCATGTCATTAGCGATGCCCGCATGGGTAGAGCGTGTCCGAAGCGCGAATCGAGGGTGCTTACGCCCCTGTAAGCGAGCCGTCGCCATGGTGGTTGAGGGGGCTTGCGATCTTCATGGCCCTGATGGCGATTTTTTTTGCGTTCAACGCTTTGATGACCGCGGTCACACCTATGCTCATCTCCGAGTTCACGGACATGGAATGGGAGGAGGTTGAGGCTTACCCCGAAGACGGCAGCGACGAGGAGAAGGAAGAGTGGGAGGAAGGGAAGGCTGCCTGGGATGACATGCAGGACTACGTGGACGATTTTTCGGAGTTTATGGGTCCGATAGCCTTACACAACGCCCTTCTAGCCATCATAGGCCTGGCCAGCGCAGTCCTGCTGTGGACGAACAGGGAAGCCGGCATCAAGGCAGTCGGGGCATGGATAGCCGTCAATTTCGCTGGGGGCGTCTGGATGATGTGGAAGATGTCGGAAATAGGGTTCACGCCGGTTGACGACTATGGTCCGGAGGCAGGGGGAACTGCGATTCCTGATCTTGTCGACCAGATCTCAATGGTGGCGGGGGTTAGTCAGATCGTCTTCTGTAATGGCATGCTGATAGCCATTCTGATTCTTGTCGCTAGCAAGTCCAAGCCGGAAACCTCCTATGACATACCCTCTGGCTTCCGGGATTCCTAGTGTCACTATGTTCAAGTGGCTTGAGCCCTAGGGCAAGGCATGGAACAAGTAGTGAATGGAGTGCTAGTGGTGAACACGGAGACGATTCCGGGGAAGTTGATTACGGAGACTTTGGGGGTCGTTAGCGGCTCCACAGTCAGAGCGAAGCACCTCGGGAAGGATATTTTCGCAGGCCTGAAGAACATAGTCGGAGGGGAGTTGTCACAGTACACGGAGCTCCTGCAGGAGTCCCGTCAGGAGGCAGTTGGAAGGATGGTGGCAGATGCGATGTCGCTCGGTGCGACAGCAGTCGTCAACGTGAGGTTCGCGACTTCCGCGATCACCGCAGGCGCAGCAGAGCTCTTCGCCTACGGGACTGCCGTGAAGTACGAGTAATCGGAGGTCTTTCGATGGCTGATTTCCCATTAGTGTTGTTAATCCTAGGCTTATGCCTAGGGCCATTACTCCTATTGGCATTGGCAGGTACGCTGTGGAGCGTCTTATACCCATTTGTATTCCTCTGGGGGATGCTCACCAGCGGAAGGAATCTCGATAATATGATTCAGGACACCATAGACAGGGAGCGGGCCACGAAGGAGTCTCTTGGAAGGGATCCGCTAACCACGGTTGATGGCGGGTACAGGACCGATGTTCATGATACTGGATTGGTGTATGCCAGCGGAGTCTTCGGACCTAGTTACTGGCACCTGCTGATTGCATGGTTCAACAACCTATTCGGCGGTACCGTCACGATATTCCAGAAGGTGATCTCTGCAGGAAGGGCAGAGGTGATGCAGAGGCTAAGGGAGAACGCGATCGAGGCTGGCTGGGATGACGTGGTAAACGTGAGGATAGACACTGCGGACATGACACCCCAGAGCAGCGGAAGGGGCGTGAAGGGAGTCGAGGTTTTCGCGTATGGCACTGGAGTCAGATACTCCTAGGACTGGTCGTATATCGGTGACTCGTCCAGATGCATTGCGAGATTGAACAGCCACCAGGAAATCAAGTCGAATGATTCGACTAGGTTCTGCACCCCTGTCCCGTTGTCGGTAACCATCATGTCAATCATCGTCTCGAGGTTGTCGCACGGCCCATGGTAGCAGTCCGAGCCACCGGTGAGTGAACCGAAGTCCATCGAGACCACGCCTAGCTGGTCTGCTATCCTCTCGTAGTCACTCCTGCCCCTCTGAGACTCATGCACCGAGATAGAGAGTCTCTTCTGATCGCTCGAATCAACATCCTTCATCGAGGCATATCCTTCGGTATGGTAAATTTCTCTTCCAAGTCGCAATGCCTCGGAGATATTGTTGTTGTTCGAGCCTATCCATTCGGCCAGCCTGATCATCGGCCACTGCTCATTGAGTTGGTTATCGGTCTCGGGAATGATATCCACGACCAAGGTGTAGTATCCGGGCCAGTTGGTGCCCACCGCATCAGCGTTTAGGTAGTTGGAGAGAGTTACCCCCGCGGGGATATTATCGATCCACCTATCGACTCCGTCGTAGCCGTTCTCCTCGTTGGACCAGAAGCACACCACGATTGTCCTGCGGTGATCGAACTGGGCCAGTCCCCTGGCAGCCTCCAAGACCAGAGCGACACCGGCTCCATTGTCATGCGCACCTATTTGCGATCCCCCTCCGGGTGGGCTTCCTGGCTCGGCGATGTCGAGGTGTGCGCCTAATACCAGCCACTCGTCCGGGAACATCGTTCCTTCCTTGTAGCCACAGACATTGACGGCATATGAGAAGTCGGAAATCCAGTACCTGTGGACCTGTGAGTCATATCCCATCCCTTGCAGCTCTCCCTGCATGTAATTGGCAGCCCTCATGTATGTCGGATCATTGAGGGTAAAGGGGCCCCATCGCTGATTGTACCCAGTTTCAGGATCGGCGAATTCCTCCAGCCACTCGAATACATTGAGGCCGTCAATAATTCCAGTGCCGTGCATAGACCCCTCCTCAGGGGAGAAGCCGGATCTGTTCTCTCTGAAAACGGGAATCTGTACGTGAGAGTAAGGGGAGCTGCTGAATGAAGGCGAGTCGAACCATTCGGCCCAACTTTGGTTTGTTTCCCTGAGAGGCCACTTTGTCCTCCCATCCTCGCCCAGAAGGAAGTATGCCGAGTCGGTATTCGAAGGTGCCAGCATTTGAACAGTCTGAGAGCCAGTGCCTCCGAAATGAAGTGTCGTGCCATTGACCACTAAGCCCGAGGAGGGGTCGATGACAAGATACGGGACGTGTACGCTCATTGGGCTGGATGCCAAGATCTCGACCTCCTGGAAATGAGCACCAGAAAGAGTGCTTGGACTGACCTCTAGATCGGCTGTGGATATCATGGGGCTACCGCCATCTGAGGATAGGCATCCCTGAAATGTGCCCGAAATGAAGACGAGTGCGAACAGTATCGCGGTAATCCGCCTCATCGGCAACGGATGTGAGTGGTTCGTATATGGATTGGGTATAACGGGACAATTTCAAGACGTGTTGTCTCCACGCAGGCTCCTCGGACACGGCCCCTCTGCGGGTTTCGGAGTCGGGGGTGAGTGCTTGCAGGGTCCCGTGACTAAGATTGAACCGGCGATCGCCGCACGCCTTTCCAAGCAGAAGTACCAGCTCGTGGGTGAGCATGGGGGGGTGAAGACGTGCCATTGGACGAAGCAGAGCCTGATAGCGGACAGGTCTTGCTACAAGGGCACATTCTACGGCATTGAGAGCCATGGGTGCATGCAGATGGCACCCAACGTGGATACCTGCAACCTTGGCTGCACGTATTGCTGGAGGGAGCCTCACTCTGATACCCTGAATAAGATCGATGACGACCCGTACGAGCTGTATTTGGAGTCCGTTAGGGGGCATAGACGTCTGCTCACTGGATTCGGGGGGAATCCCAAGGCCGACCCTGTGAAGTTCGCTGAGGCTCAGAACCCGAAGCATGTGGCGATATCACTGAACGGTGAGCCCACACTATACTCGAGACTTGGGGAATTCCTGGATGTCTGCCACCAGCATGGCACCTCCACGTTCCTAGTCACCAACGGTAGCCTGCCTAAGGTAATCGAGAATCTTGATCCGTTGCCAACTCAGCTGTACGTCTCAGTAGATGCACCGAACAAGGAGATTTTCGATAGGCTATGCAAGCCTAAGTTCGACCAGGGGGCTTTCTACAAGCTAGAGCAGACCCTGGAGCTGCTGCCTAGCTTGGATACGCGTACAGTGTGCCGGCACACCCTGATCAAGCACGAGTCGCTGGGCCACCACGATGACTACGCCCGCTTGGACAACATCGCTGACCCCGACTTCATCGAGGCGAAGGGGTATGTCAATGTCGGGAATAGCCAGAACAATCTCTCGATAGAGAACATGCCAACGCACCAGGAGGTTATGGATTTCTCAAACACACTGGCTCCAATGGTCGGGAGGGAGGTTCTTTCTGACAGGAGGGAGAGCCGTGTGGCACTGATCGGCAAGGAAATGATCCCAGTTACACTGCCCGAGAAGGTAAGGGAGCTCCCGAAGGACCTCGGCATAGCGAAGCCCCAGAGATTCTTGCTCCCTCAGGCTTGAACCATGGGCCTGCTGGATCCGCATTCAGGGCAGCGCTGCTCCGGGCTTTCCCCGTAATCATGGAAACATGCCGGACATGTTGGCGAGAGGGTGAGCTCGGTTTTTCCTTCGACGTCGATTCTCTCTTCGGAGACTCTCTCGAGGTTCAGAGAATCTCGTACAACCTCCGGTAGCTCGAACCTGCCTGGGCCCCCGATTTGGGTGAGTATATCGGGCGGCAGGGTAAACGTCCCTGTATCATCGATGATTAGTTCGCGGCTTCCTGATAGATCTGCAATATCCACATCGGTCCCGTGCTGGGCGACGAACCTACCGTCTCTGAGCTCCAAGGATCGCTCACAGAAAGCGGCTACCTCTCTGTTGTGTGTCACTAGGAAGAAGGCGACGTCTTCCTCTCTATGGAGGGTATCGAAGAGCTCCAGCACCTCCCTGCTGGTAATCGGGTCCAAGGCGCCTGTCGGCTCGTCGGCAAGTATCAACTTGGGTTCTGTGATCAAGGCTCTGGCGATTGCAACCCTCTGTTGCTCCCCGCCGGAGAGCTCCTCGGGCATCCCACCGGACCTCTCGCCCATTCCAAGGCGGTCCAGTAGGGCCTGTGCCTTTGACCTTGCAACGCCAGGCAATACGCCTTGGTGGCGGAGGGGCTGCGCTACATTGTCCAGTGCGTTCATGTGAGGGAGGAGGTTTGAGTCTTGGAAGATGAAGGATACGGTTTCCTGGCGAAGTTTGACCAGTTGATTTCCTGTTAGCCTAGTCATTCTATTTCCTGCGAGTTCGACCCCTCCGGCTGAAGGCTTCATCAATCCCCCCAGACACTTGAGTAGTGTGGATTTACCAGAACCGGAAGGTCCGACTACAGCCACTGCCTCGCCCTCGAAGACTGTCACATGAAGTCCCCTCAGGGCGACTACGTTGCCGTCTTCGGCCTTTGAATCGTAGACGTGGTAGAGTCCGTCCGCTTTCAGAATCTCATTCCTCTCAGACATATTCTCACTCTCCCTTCAGCACCACTGACAAGTCTGCTTGCAGTGCCTTTCTGGTTGTGTAGAGCAACGCTAGAAGCACCGCGATGAGGACGGATGCGTTGACCAATACTAGATCGGCCCATGGCCACACAAGTTCTCTTGCTATGGGGGCGCTTTGACCCAGGAACAATTGGAAGATGAAACCGAATATTCCGAAGAATCCGTTGAACGCCTCGGCTATCGCGAGACCCAGGACGACCCCCAAGGCCATGCTAACGGTGAGGATTGAGAGGATCTCGAACAGGACGAGCCTCGTTACCTGGTTGGGGCTAGCTCCGATTGCCTGCAGGATGGCCAGCTCCCTCTTGCGCTGGGTGAGTACGAGTGAGAGGAATACGAAGGCGGATGCCACTGATGCCAGTGATGCTACAATGAACTGCATGCTGAGCAATCCCGGAGTGCCGAAAATTAGGCCGCCGTTACGCTCATTTTCGCGGTGGGCAGTAGACCAGTCGGAGGCTGCACTTACCCCGTTTCCATTTATCATCTCGGCACTGACTGCTCTGAGCGCATCGGCACAATCGTCGTCAGTCTGATCGCACATCTCGAAGAACCAGCGTGTAGAGGAAAACGTATCCGCAGTAGTGTTCCCGACAAGTTCCCTGTAGGATGACTCGCCGATAACTATCGCCTGCTCTGCCTCGGAAGCAGAAAGTCCCGGGACCCACCTGTGTCTCCCTTCATATTTGACCTCAGATTCAGTCGTCGTTGTCGTTACGATTAGTTCGAAGTCTGGCCCTAGTTGGAAGTCGTAATCTGTGTACTCTATCGTCTGACTCCCCCCTTCCTCCAGATTATCGAAAACATCCCTAGCGGATGACCCAGCGGTGAAACCACCAGATGCCCATGAGGAAACTATCTCGTCAATGCCATCCCCAGGAATCGCCTGTGCGTCCCATATCAGGGTGTCATCATGCCCATCGAAAAGAACCCATGTCCTGACCAGGGCATTCTCTCCCTTCGGATTAGTGAAAATATCAGCTACTGCCGTCATGGAGGATATGCTTGTGATATCACCGTCTCCAGCCCTCTCGATTGCCATCATCATCTCCGCTCTGGCCTGATCTTCTGTAACTGCGGATTCGAACTGGACCTGCATATCTGCACCAGTCTGTGCGGATGTGGTGCGCTCATCGACTTCTGTACCGGTGTAACCCTGGACAGCAGCGAGAGTGACGATGGAGAGTGTGAGTAGCATGATCACGGCCAGTCGGTTCACTGACTCTGATGACCCTGAGCCCCTGAGCCCCCTCCTAATGTCCGACACTGCTGGAGACCATGAAAGGAGGGCGGTCAGAATCCTCGGGCCGGCTGCACCTATCCTCCCGAGAACCAACGCGCCGCCTATCCATAGGAGGAACGGTCCGAACAGTAGGAGGAGCGCGTTAACGATGAAGTTGGAGATGAGTCCTCCTGATCCATATGGGCCCCATCCTCCATTGGACTGGATCCAGCTCTCAAAATACGCCAGCAGGCCGAATGCGAATGACAAAATATGGAGCCATGTTCTTGGCTCTCTCTTTTCTGATACCTTCCTGACTCCCTCGTCGATCTCTATCCTGAGGAAGTCCCTGGTCCTGCTTCTTCCGAATAGAAGAGACAGGCCCACTGTTAGCAGTATGATGAAGATGGTTGACCCGAGGCTCAAGGTGGGGCTGATGTCTATTCCGCCGGACCTGAATGACATGAAGCCGACTGCATCCAACACCAACGGCACCGAAAGAAGTGCTAGGGTGTAACCGAAGAACCACGCGAAGAGGCTGGTAACTGCTAGTTCAAGCATTATCATTCCTGTGAGGGTTCCCTCGGTACCACCGATTACACGATGTATGGAAACCTCCCTCTTGCGCTGCTCGAGGGAAAGGACCAGTCCGTAAATAAGGACTGAGAACGAGAGTACCACTATTGGAATCATCAGGATGTAGTCGAAGACCTGTATGATTCCCAGGAATATATTGAGGAAGGTTATGGTGCCGGAGATAAGGTCGTTGTACTCCACTAGTATGCCTGCACTGGTGTAGTTGCCAGCCTCGACTTGCGACTTTAGGTTGTCAAGCCACTTTGTGGCGTCGGCTGTGGAGGTGGTTGGAAGTTGGTTCCTATCGACTGCGAGTCCGAGGTACCCGTGGTCGTTGTCCATGAGGATAGTCTTCTGCTCGTCGCTCAGGACGGCGTCGGAAATCATGAGCGGGTTGAACAGTAGAGTGGGGTTGCCTGCACCGCCTTCCTGGTAAACGGCTGCTACGGTCAGATCGCTCACAGTTAGGTTCTGCCAGCAGTAGACATATGTCCTCTCGTTCGCGGACCAGAACTCCTCCTCGCCCTGACAATCATCGAAGCCATTCGAGAAGCTCTCTATGGGCAGGAAGTCTGCTACGTATCTGAAGGTCAGAGAGGAGATTGTGTCGTTCACTGCCACTCCGGCGCTGCTGGCTATCTGGGAGGGGAGTACGATCGTTCTGTTAGCAGCGGCATCTGCGGCACTAGTCGGCCAGCTACCATAGATTATGCGGGAGTCCTGGCCCTTTGTCGAGTGTCTCTCTCCTAGGGCTCCATCCCATATGCCGTCCCCATAGAAGCGAACAGTCCTTTGGTCGTTGATGGGTGGTCCTGAAGAGAGGGCCTCGGGGTACTCCCAACTGACGTTCGCCCAATTCCCAGTGGGACCCTCGGCGGCGATGACGTTGAGCGGTTGTGGGACAATGAAGTCCTCATCGAAGAACCCGTCTACCCTGACTCCCTGACGGCCATAGACCAGACCGCAGTCCGAGAATTCGTCCATCTCTACGAATTCTATGCATAGTGACTCCCAAAGGGCTGAGTCGTTCGTCCTGCCCTCTGCATCTGACCCGGGGTCCTCTGAGAAGTCTATCTTCGCATCGAAGACCTCCTCCTGGAGTGAGAACTGGAGGAATGCTTGCGATAGCCCGACCCCATATGCGAGGACTGTGGATATCACCAGGGACGCCAGGAATACCCCTGCGAATACCGCGAGCACCCTCTCACGACTCCTCCAGGAGCTTTTGGCGGCCATAACCAGGTTATCCGGCAAGGACAGCAAGCGTACCTTCATGGGTAGTTTCTCGATTCTCTCGAATTTACCGCTGCTGATGTCAATGTTGAACAGCAGGAGGACCTGGGCAATCAACCGATATGGAAGCAATATGATGAACGTGAGAATTTCCCACTCGAGCCAGCGGAAACCATAACGACCACGAGCCATTATTCCCCGACCCCCGCGTCTTCGCCCCATGCAGAACGTATGTCCGAGGCTGCCGTGACCCCGTCTCTGAGCAGGAGCATCCTATCAGCCATGGATGCTAAGGATGGGTCGTGTGTAACCATGAGGATCGACATCCCGTCCTCCTCGCAGAGCTGCTTGAACAGGTCGATTATGCCCTGGCCGCTCTTCACATCGAGGTTTCCGGTCGGCTCGTCTGCGAGGAGTAGCGGTCGGGAGCCCGCGATCGCCCTGGCGATTGCGACCCTCTGCCTCTGACCGCCGGACAGTTGGTCCGGAATGAACTCCATGCGGTCGCCGAGTCCGACCCTCTCGAGGGCGTCTCTCGCCTGCTGCTCCGCCTGCTCTGTTGGTACGCCAGATAGCTCGAGCGCGAAAATCACGTTGTCCAACGAGCTTAGGCGATCGATCAGGTGGAAATCCTGGAATATCCACCCGACGCCCCTCCTCCGTACATCGACGACCCTGCTTGGTGGCTTGGTGCCGTAATTGAACTCTGAAAGCGAGATTGAGCCCGAATCTGCCTCCAAGAGGCCCCCGATTATATTGAGCAATGTGGACTTGCCGCAGCCGGACGGACCCATCAACGCGACGAGTTCACCTGACTTGATTTCGAGGTCGATCCCCTTGAGTACCTCCAGTCGCCTCCGGCCTGAGCCAAATCCCTTCTTGAGGTCCCGAACATCGAGCACGTCAAATCGTGAAATGATTTGTATTTAATTCTGTGTTACACGTTTTGGTTGGGCCTGACAGCTAGGTCATAGGCATCTGCTAGTGACTTGCCGTGAGAATCGGGACTAAGCAGCGATTTGACGTGGTTGATCAGTTCCTCGTCTGGGTGTCTTGGAACTCCGCCAGATTTCCTCCACTCAGAGTGAATTCTGACTAGCTCATCGACCCAATCAGCGATGCTCATAGGATCCAGCAGGCAACGGTCCGGAATGATCTCGTTGTGGGCTGTAAGATCGGATGCCATCACTGGGCAGCCAGCTGCCATGGCCTCTGCAGGAGGGTATCCGAATCCCTCGCAGGCACTGGGGAAGAGGAGGACCTCTGCGTGCTGGAAAGCAGCGACTAGTTGGTCATCGGTGACCTTGACCTCGCTACCTATGTGGAGGACATTGACGTCCGAGGATACCTCATCAGGTAATTCTCCTAATACCTCTCTAGCGAAGTGAAGCCTCTTTCTGGGCTCGTCGCTTCCAACAGTGATTACGAGCATCTTTGATTCGTCGTCCAGATCCCCCAGTAGCTCCCTTGGCTTGGGGTTCTTCGTCGGACTCCAGTAGTCGACATCTACCTGGTGCCTGACAAGGGCGGTTGGCTTCCCGGGAAACGACGCCATGACGTCCATGCGGGTGCTCTCAGAAATACAGATGAGCAGATCGGCCCTATTCAGCCCCGATCTCAGTTTGGACAAGTCCCTCTTTCTGACTGGGCCCGGACTGTGATCGCCAACAGGCACGATAGCGTCGCCACCAATGACATTCCTGGGACGGAGGTGGAAGAGGTCATGCACGGTAACAGCAACTGGAACCTTGCTATCTTTTGGAACTAGGTGGGCCTGCTCCTGGTCTGTTATGTGGAGCAGGTCGGCTGGGCTTTCCGCGATTTCCTCCGAAACCCTCCGAGGTTGCTTCCACCACCTAGTTAGTATCCTATCAAGAGAAGATTTCGGCTCTTCGTGCTGAATCGTACCGACCTTGGTCCAATTCGGAACCAACGCTTTCTGGAGTAGTGACTCTATGGAAAAGTGGGCCCTTCCTAGGCCTGAACTCTCGGGCAGGTTGGCCCCTCTGGCCAGCAATACTCTCCTCACCACGCCATCAGCAAGGCGTATCGGACTTAAACGAGGGCGGGTGATGGGTCACCGATGGCGGGCAATCGCGAGGTGGCGGGGGTTCCCCGGCCTAGGCTACTTGTTGCCAAGGGAAGCTTCGAATCGATGGGCGGGGCGGAGAGGGACCTACTGAGGAACCTGCCTGCAATAGCTGAGAGCTTCGACGTCAGTGTGGCAACCTTGGCTAGCGCTAGCGAGCTGGGCTCCGCATGCGAGGGACTGGGATTGGAGCTGATGTGCCCTGAAGAAAGGTGGAGTCCCCCCCAAGGAGTCCTGTCTTCAGTCTTGGACAGTGGGATGGGCAGCGCCTCGAAAGCGTGGTTGTCAATCGGAGGTCTCGTTGACTCACTCAATGGATTTGACTGCGTTCATCTGACCAGTGGAGATGGCAGCCTTGCACTTCTTGAGCACATTCCCGAGATGGTCCCCGTCCATCTTCACCTATTGGAGCCGCACAGGGGGCTGCACGAAGACGTGCTACACAGGGGATTAGACGGGACCCCGAAAAGGAGTCTCGGGCTGACTAGGGCAATCCTTTCCAGATCCAGGCGTCGAGATATTTCGGCAATCAGAGGCCTCTCACTGAGAAGTAATTCTTCGATCAGCGGGAACTCGTCATACACCGCCGGAAGAATCTCCGAGGTCTACGGGGTTCGCTCAGGGGTATTGCTACCGAGCGTGGTTTCCGATGAGTTTCCCGAGAATGCGGGTGAAAGGGAGCCCGAATCGGTTGGAGAACTGGAAGGGGAATATGTCGTATCGGTGGGCAGGGCGAGTTGGGTCAAGGGCGCTTGGGAGACGATATCCATGCTATCCGGCAGCGGAGTGGCGCTGGCACACGTGGGAGGAGGCGACGAGGACGATCTGCGGAAGCTAGAGGGGCATGCGAAATCCATGGGTGTTGGATTGTGGTGTGCGCCTAGATTGAGCTCTCCCGAGTTGGCCTCTCTGTATCGTGGAGCTCTTGCTGTGGTCAGCATGGCACATGGGGAGCCTTTCGGGCTTACTCCAATAGAGGCGCAATCGGTAGGCACTCCAGCTCTTTTCGTTGACGAGGGCGGATTCAGGGAGACTATCGTTGACGGAGTTTCTGGAAGACTTCTGCCAAGGGGGGATTTTGATGAGTGGCACCGGGCTTTATCGGAGGCCAGAGATCCGGAGAATAGGTCATCGTGGTCTGAAAATGGCAGAGTTGCGATTTCAGAGGCTGGGCTTGACCCACGAGGTCATTGTGATCGGCTAATTGCAATTCTGAGGATATAAATCGGACCTCTCATAATAATCTCACTTCCAGTAATTATTAGTTTATTTTAATATGCTACTCTGTTGGATCCTCAGCGTATTCACCTATGGAATCAGCTCCACTGGCGATTGGTTGCAATTGCTCGCTGCCTCGTGTTGGATGGTATCAAACATGGCAAGCCTATATCACGCCGGCACGGCTTAATTCTCTCAGTACAATCACTATACAGATAATGCTGATGAGAATCCCAATCGGCCCCCTCTTGATTTTAGAGGACGGTTTGAATCCCAGGATTGGCTCTGCCTTGCCTGCCAGTTTTTCTTCGATCTCACCTATGGGCTTCATGAAAAATTTCGTAAAGTTCCCACTTTATGAATAATTGGTCAACTTATTGACGCCCGTATTGAGGAATCACTGCCTTTTCGACACGATAATTTCTGATGGTTCTGGACGATTCGCTTTGAAGGAATTTATTTTTTCACCACTCGGATAGCCCAAGCAAATCCCGCAAAGTAACGAGTAATTTTTACTGATGTCAAATTCCTTACGGACCGCATCTTCCCAAACTGCAACAGCGCCTTGTGGGCACGTACCGAGTCCTTTGGAATGTGCTGAAAGTATTAGATTCTGCATAAACAAGCCAGCATCAGAGGCGGAATATTTGCCCAACGATTTGTGAGTAAAAATAAACAGTTCAACCGGCGCTCCGAAAAAATCATAGTTTCGGGCCCAGGATTCATCTCGGGCCTTTTTATCATCCCTTTCGATGCCCATATGGGAAAAGAAATCCCTACCTTGATTCTTTGTCCTCTCTACCAAATCTTTGTGATAGGGGCGCGTTATTATCCAATTACTCGTAGGCAATCCCTTTCTTTTCAGAACGGCTTTAATCTTGCCAAATAAACCACCACGGGCACCCTTTATTGCCTCCCATCTAGAAAGAAAATCTTTCGAAAGTCGATCACGTACGTCATCTTTAGCAACTGCCACCCGGATAGGTCTAGTGTTACTCCAACTAGGTGATGTGAGTCCATCGGCGATGATTTCTTCGATTATTTCATCGGAAACTGGAGTGGGCAAAAAATCCCGTGTCGAATGTCGTGACGATACAAACGCTCCAAAATCATTGGATCCAAAATCCATACTCACCGCTCCTCGGACCAATTAGTAGGTAATTGATGCCCACGACTACATCAATGCTGAGTAAAGGCATATTGCAATGAGTCCGGGGAAAATTACCATTGGTGGTGTTGGAATGTGTTCCAAGTAGCCCCTGAGTTTTGCTCCAACGATCGTCCCGAACACTAGTGCCAAGCCTATTGCAGTGCCAATTAGAATTGCTTCTGTTGCCACTGCGTCTTCTACATTGAAGCTACAGTAGAGGTTGATTGCTCCTATTCCTGCAAAACCCCCTCCGATAAGCATCCTCATTGACGCTGCTGGTCCCCCTTCTACGCCCTCAACATCGCCGAAAATACTCTTGTTGAGGCCAATTGGGTCTCTATTCTTCATTATTGCTACGAGGACCAAGACGGCCCCCACGATCCGCATCGCCAGTGTGTGCTCCATATCGCTCCTCTACTCCATGTGGCCCTTCAAGATACCGGACGCTGACCCCGGAAGATTAGAGAGGGCTGCCCGAGAGGCACAATATGGGAATCTACAGGGGATGCATACAGGATGGTGAGTTTGGAGGATGTTGGAAGGGTGCAGCAAGAATGGGGCGATGGCATTGTTGCAATTTCCAAATCTTACACGGATGGTGGCGACTATGTCGGAATAGCCGCAAATCACATCAATACATTGTACGGATATCAGATTGGATCCGTCCTGTTCAAACCTACCTTGGCCGTAATTGATCAGTTCCGTCCAACTTTTGACTCAGCTTTGTCGTACTTCGTCGCATCAAACAACGCTTGTCCGGAGGATGAGGGATTTGCCATCAAGGGCTGGACAGAGGTGAGGTTTGAGAATAACAAAGTTATCATTGATGGCAATAGGGCATTTGCAATGGGCAACTATTTCTTTACCGGTCCAGAAGGATTGGAGATCAAGGTTGAGTACACTTTTGGCTATATTGAGGATGAAAATTCGGATCTCAGAATCCAGCTGCATCACTCGTCTATGCCTTCAGCCTGAAATTGATGGATTGGTAACTGTGGGGGAAAGGAAATGTGCATTCGAGGGCTGCAATGCCCTGGAGTTTAGGACATCCGGGTATTGCCTCCGACACAAGGGAGGTTTGCCGTGCGAGAAAACTAGTTATTCCGAAACTCCAGAGAAGACGCGCCCGGAACCGGTAACCATAACTGATCCTTTGCTGATACCTAAGATTGCTTTGGGGTATGTCCCATTTGTCTGGTTTCTTCTATTTCTAACATCATTTAATGGTGATGCATTCGACGGATACTATTTTTTCATCTACAGCGGTATGTGTCTAGTGTTTCTACTGCCGCTTTACGCGGTCTATCTAGTCGGGCTTACTTGGCAGCGATTCAAAGATGGGACGCTCACCTTGTCTGTTTTCATATTCCATATTCTCTCGTTTATGGTCCCATTTACCTGGTTTCTGTTATTTGCAACATTTAGCGGCTCTCCGGCATGAGTCCCTCGTTTACGCCCATGT
>MDTG01361856.1_pt1 | contig 48909 bp, 45 predicted proteins | sample 811421 | NCBI WGS metagenome assembly MDTG01 (sample SAMN05326645, study PRJNA326480) | marine metagenome | isolation source: seawater | place: Pacific Ocean: South East | collected 2011 | reverse complement strand
TGTCTTAAGACAAAGTACCATTGGCGCTGAAAGGCTTGACTTCCGAGTTCGGAATGGGATCGGGTATTACACTTTCGCAATAATCACCAGGCAAAAGTCTTATACAATTAAATCTTAAGTTAGCAAGGAATATTTAAATTTAAAAAAAACGATAGTTAATTAAGGTTTTTATTGCGTGGAGTCCGTCGTAAAAATTGATTTTTTTACCCTCGTCATAAGATCTACCTTTGTAGCTAATAGGTACCTCAATAATTTTTTCATTCAAAAGAGAAACCTTAGTTGTAATTTCTGGACAAAAGCTAAAACCATTTTCTTGTAATTTTATTTTTTTAAATAAACTTGCGTCAAACACTTTGTAGCAAGTGTGACTATCAGTTAAGGCTTGATTGTTTATTAAATTAGAAGTTATGGTTAACACATGATTAGCAAATATTCTAAATACTGAATTAAATTCTTTATTACTATATCTTCTTTTGTTTAAAACCCTAGATCCATAGACTACTTTTATTTTTTTTTTGAGGATAGGAGATATAAGTTTTTTGTAATCATTTGGTGAATACTCTAAATCAGCATCTTGAATTATTACAACTTTACCTGAAATATATTTTTTAGCAGTTTTTATCGCTGCACCTTTTCCCATATTTTTTTTATGAAGTATCAATTTTTCTCTTTTCCTAATTAATTTTTTTAATTTATTTCTTGTGCCATCATCAGAGAAATCATCAACCACAATTAACTCTATATTTAATTTTTGTTTTCTTATTAAATTGATAATTTTATCAATTGTATTAAACTCATTGAAACACGGAAGAATTACTGTAATCTTATTACCTGGGGTCATTTATATTTTTTTTACTTTTTAAATATTTAAATAAACAAGAACCAATGTAACCATCTGATCCTGTAATTAATATTTTTTTCATTTGTATTAAATATTCTATTTTTAAAATCTGTTTTAAATCTAAAGGATTTATTGCTCATATTGTGATAAACGTTAAATATATTTTAAACTTTTAAGCGTTAAAATTGTACCTTTGTATAGATCTACTTTTGGTTTCCATCCATATTTTTTACTTAACTTATTTTCTAATAGTTTTCTTTTTACACCATCTGGTTTTGATTTATCATACTTAATTTTAAGTTTTGCTCTCATAATTTTCATTAAAAACTTTGCATAATCATTTATAGATTTATCTTTTCCAGACCCTATATTTATCAAAGTATGTTTTGTTTTTTTTTTCATAAAAAAAATACATGCTTTAGCTATATCATCCACAAAAATTAATTCTCTTTTTGGTTTGCCAGATCCCCATATAGTAATAATTTTTTTTTTATTTTTTTTAGCTTTTATTATTTTATTAATTAATGCTGCATAAAAATGAGAATTTTTAGTATCATAATTGTCATTTGGACCATAAGAATTGCATGGCATTAAACATTTATAATTTGTCTTATATTGAATATTATAACTTTCACACAATTTAATTCCTGCAATTTTTGCAATTGCATAGGGCTCATTTGTGTATTCTAATTGTCCAGATAATAATAATTTTTCTGAAATTGGTTTGTTAATATTTTTTGGATAAATACAACTTGATCCAAAAAAAATTAAATTTTTGACACCGGCTAAAAAAGATCCATGTATTAAATTATTTTGAATTTGTAAATTTTCATAAATAAATTTTCCTCTAAATTTATTATTCGCATATATACCTCCAACTCTTGCGGCTGCTATAATTACAACATCTGGTTTATTATTTTCTAAAAACTTATAAACTTTAGATTGATTTAGTAGATTTAACCTATTTTTATTTATAGTTAATACATTTTGGAATTTATTGGTTTTAAATTCACGTAAAATTGATGAACCCAAGTGACCCCTATGACCAGCAATAAAAATTTTAGAATTTTTATTTATCATTGGTTTTTAACTCTGAATTAATCATATCATCAATCAATTGAGTTAAGCTAATTCTTGGTTTCCATTTTAAAACCTTTTTGGCTTTTGAATAATTACCCTTTAAATTTTTTACTTCTAAAGGTCTAAAATATCTCTTCTCTATTGCAATAATTATATTATTGTTATTATCATAGGCCTTTTCATTCAAACCAACACCTTTCCATTTGATATCTATTTTTAATTTTTTACAAACAATGTTAACAAACTCTTTGACAGTTTTTTGGTGATTTGTTGAAATTACATAATCATCAGCAGTTTTGTGATTAAGAATTTTCCACATAGCAATTACATAGTCTTGGGCATGTCCCCAATCTCTTTTGGAATATATATTTCCAAGGTAGAGTGTTTTTTGTTTACCATTTTTTATCTTAACTAAGGCTTTTATAATTTTTTTTGTTACAAATGTTTCACCTCTGTATGGGCTTTCATGATTAAATAAAATTCCATTACATGCAAATAAATTGTAAGCATCTCTGTAAATTTTAGTAATTGAATGTGCAAAAATTTTTGCTGCAGCATATGGGCTTTTGGGATCAAACTTCGTCTCTTCATTTTGCGATTTTGATTGAGATCCACCAAACATTTCTGAGGTACCTGCTTGATAATATTTAATTTTTTTTTTCTTTTCTAAGCTTTTAACACAATCTAAAATTCTTAATGAACCAAGAGCATCAACATTGGTTGTATATTCTGGAATTTGAAAAGATACAGCTACATGAGATTGAGCAGCTAAATTGTAAATTTCATCAGGCAAAACAGATGAAATAATAGAGTTTACTGATGAAGTATCTACTAAATCTCCATAATGCAAAATAAAAGTTCGTTTTTTTTTTTCAGGACCTTGATAAATATCATCAATTCTACTTGTGTTGAACGAAGAGGATCTTCTTATAACACCATGAACAATGTAATTTTTTTTAAGCAAGTATCTTGATAGATATGATCCGTCTTGACCTGTTATACCGAATATTATTGCTTTTTTTTTCAATTAGTCTTTTTTAAATTTATAAATATTAGTTTCTTTATTAATTATATTAAAATTATTAAATGTTCTAAATACGTTTTTTCCTGATATCTGGTACCAAATATCTAGCACAAAAAAATTTGATCCTGCAAATTTATGAAATCTTGTATCAACATACGGCAAAAATAATAAGTTTGAGTATTTTTTAATGTCATTCTCTGAAATTCTTTGGCCAATATTTATTTTTTCGTTGATATAAGTATCATAAAAATAAACTTTTAACCCAATAGTCTCAGCATATTTCATTAAATCAATAATAAATGTTTCTTCTAAAGATGGTGTATGAGATTTATAACCAACACCACAGAATACTAAAGATTTAAAATTATTTTCTTTAATTTTATTGAGTTCTAACTTTAAAACGTCTAATGAATATTTATTAGTTGCTATTACCGATTGCGCTAAAAAATTTTCAAAATTATTTTGATTAGAAAAACTATTAAGTGCAGTTGTATCTCTTGGTAAGCATGGTCCAGAAAATGGCCCACCTGGTTTCAAAAATTTTTTACCCACTCTTGAATCTGAACCTACTGCATTAAGAATCTTTGAAATATCTATAGTAGAATCAAGGATGGTTAAATCTTTTACCATATTAGAGTATGAGATTTTTAATGTCAGAAAAGAATTAACTAAAAGCTTTGATAATTCTGCCTCTTTAAAATTTAAAAAAATTAATTCTTTGTCTTTATAAATAATATCATAAAGTTTTTTTAAAAGTGCTTTAGTATAATTATTCTCTACACCTATTAAAACTAAATCTGGTCTCTCTAGCCCCTTAATCACATCTCCTAAAGCTACAAAATAAGGATTATAAACAAAACTAAAATCACTATTATATATTAATCCTTTTTTTTCTAAAAAAGGAATGAAATCACCTCTTACACTTCCTGGCATAACAGTAGAGTTTATATTTATTACATATGGTTTCTTAACATCTACCCTCATTTTAATAAATCTTGAAATTTCCTCTAAAGCTGAAAGTATAAAATCATTTGAGAAAAAACCGTCAGGTTTACTTGGCGTTGGTACAGTTATAAAAGCCATATCTGTGCCATTTAAGGCATCTCGTATATCTAAAAAATAATTTAAGTCGTTACCATTAGATTTGTAGACATCTAAACCACGTTCAAATTCCAAGAAAGGTTTTTTATTTTGTAAATTTAAAACATGCTTTTCATTTTTATCATAACAGTTTATAGAATATCCTGATGAACTTAAAAATTCCGCCATGGGGTAACCTAATTTTCCTAGACCTATTACACAAAGTTTCATGATTGAACGTAAATATTATATTTCTTTTGTTGTGGCAACAAGAAACGATAATCATGGAGGAAATATGATTAAAAAAAACCAATACTTCATCGATAATTGGATTAAAAAAACAAAAAAATATAAACTATCAGCAGAGCTAATAATAGTTGAGTGGAACCCTGATAAAAATAAAAAGTCTTTAAAAAAAATTCTAAAATTCCCAAAATTACAAAAATATCAATCTATTAAAATAATTACGGTAAAAAATGATGTTTATAAAAAAATGAACCTTAATAAAAAAATAAAATTTTATCAAATGATTGCTAAAAATATAGGGGTAATCAGATCTAAGGGGAAATTTATTTTATCAACTAATATTGATATAGTTTTTTCAGATGAACTAATCAAAAAATTGAGTAAAGAAAAGTTAAAAAGCAAAACCATTTACACATCGTTACGATACGATTTAAATTTTAATGATTTTAAAAAAGAAATAAATAATAATAATTTCTTTAAGTATCTTACTCATATAAATAAAAAAAATTATACTTATGACTTCATAAATAAAAAATATTTTTTTGTAAATAGAACTTTCTTATCATTATTTTTAGACAGCAGAAAAATGTTTAGAAAAAAGTTTAGAAAAATTATATTTAGAAATGTTAAAAAAAGAATTTTATATTTATTTGAATATCTTGCTAATATTTTGTTTGAAAAGAATATTCATACCAACGCATGTGGAGATTTTACATTGATCGACAATAACAGCTGGAAATCATTGAGGGGATATTATGAATTTAAAGGATATTCTTGGCATTTAGATTCGTTTTTACTTTTAAGAGCGTATTATAAAAATTTTAGTTTTAAAATTTTTAATGAAAAGATATTTCATATAAACCATAAAATTGGTTCAGGTTTTACACCAGGAGATAAAGAATTATTTAAATTTTTAAAAAAAAATAAAATTAAATTTATTACTGATACTAGATTAAAGAATATTAAAAATAGTTTGAAAAAAAATAATAACTTTTTAATTAATAATAAAAATTGGGGATTTAAAGCAACATTTTTTAAAACATTTACTATCTAAATATTTTAATACTTTTATTTTTTTTAGCTCAAAAAACAATAGATAATTAGTATTTAAAATAACTTTTTTTGAATTTATAAAAATTAAGCTCTTAAAAACTTCAAGCTTAAAGTTAAATAATTAGAAAATTGCTGAAAAATAATAAAACTTAATTAACATTAATTTCGCTTAACTGTAAAATAGAAGTTTTAAAGTGATGATATATTTTAGTTATAAAAAGAATTTAAAATTTAATCTCTGTTACTCCTTAGGTACCTAATATTTTTTTAAAAAAAAATTTTGATACTTCAAAATCATATTTATCATCTATAGATACACTAAATTCTTGTGGCATCTCATAAAACAAACATTTGTAACCATATAAATTTTTCTTTTGCATAAAATTTTTACAACTATCTATTAAGAAAGCATCATTCCAAATATAATTTGTTGGTGATGCTTGCTTTTTTGTATTAATAACATTTTTTTTAAAAGGTTTTAAAAAACCTTTTTCTTTTTTAAATAATAGGTGAAGTGGGTTTATATTTTTCCTAACACTAAATACTGGATATTTAAATTTGTTTTTCTCAAATAAATTATAAATTTTGATCAAATCTTTTTTTCTTCTCAATGGATTGGTTACTGGGAGTATAAATATTATATCATCATTTTTAATATTAAATTTAACAATTATTTCCTTTGTCAAATCTAATAAAGTTGAACGATCAGAGCTGTTTTTTTTTGAACGTGAATATTTAATTATTTTTTTATTAAATTTTTTATTTAAAATATTTTCATAGTTTGTTGCTAGAATAATTTTATTAAAAAAATTTGATTTTAATGAAAAATCAGTTGTCCATTCATAAAGTGATTTACCATGATATTCTAAAATATTTTTATCAGTAAGTCTTTTAGACCCACTTCTAATTGGGATTATACAAATTTTTTTCATTTAAAATAAAAATATATATAATTAAAGAAAAAATCATACTATAATCATGCATTCTGAAAACGAAACCTATTATACTTGATTGTACTTTAAGAGACGGTGGTTACTACACTAATTGGAAATATAAAAAAAATTTAATAGATGATTATCTTAATTTTTTGAAAAGATTAAAGATAGATTTAATAGAAATCGGTTTTAGAAAAAAAAAAAAAAATAAATTTAGTGATCTTGGTTTTTGTCACAATAAAGTTTTAGATAAGTTTTCAAATTATAAAAATATTGTATTAATGACAGACTTAAAGGATTTAATTCAATTAAATTCAGACAAAGAAATTAAGCAATTGTTTACATTTGGAAGAACAAAACCGAAATTAATAAGGATTGCTATGTTGAAAGATCAAATAAAATATTTATCAAATATTTCAAATCTTCTAAAAGATTTAAATCTAAATTTTTGTGTTAATTTAATGCAAATTTCTAATTGTAAATCGAATGATTTAAAAGATTTTGTTACTAAACTAAATGCGTTAAAATTAAATAAAGTTCTTTATTTTGCTGATACATTTGGCTCGTGTGACACAGAGGATATAAAAAGAATTGTTAGAGTTATAAAAAATTATAGTGATTTCGAAATTGGAATTCACGCACACAATAATATGGGTAAAGCTTTATCTAATACTTTAGCCGCTTACGATGAAGGTGTTAAATATTTAGATAGTACAATAATGGGTATGGGCAGAGGTGCTGGAAATGCCCAAACCGAATTTTTGTACGATTTTTTTAATAAAACAAATGAATATTCTGAAAAATTATTTACCTCATTGATTTATAAACATTTCTATAATTTAAAAAAAAAGTATATGTGGGGCCCAAACTATCTATATTATTTGTCAGCTAAGAAGAATATTCATCCTACCTATGTTCAAAAAATTAGTGAAAATGACGTTAATGACAACCTTATTTTCAATTTAATTGAAAATTCAAAAAGTACAAATTTTGAAAATTATAATGATAATAAAAGAAAAGAGTTATTTAAAAAAAATAAATTTAAAAGAGTTATAAAAAAAATCAAAAATAATGAAAAAATTTTATGTTTGATTGATAATTTTATTTTAAAAAAAAACAAATCAAAAATAGAGAATTTTATCAAAAAAAATAAACCAGTCGTGTGTCGATTAAATTATAATTCTATGTTTGAAGATTTAACTGATTTCCATTTTGTAACTAATAAAGCAAGAATTTCTAGAGATTTAGGTGCTTTGATAAATTTCAAAAAAGATATTATTTCTAATAAAATATTAGTAAAAGAATTTTACGATATAATAAATATCAAAACTTTTAATAGTAAAGTAAAGAATAATATCTTAGAATTTTTTTTAGAGTTTTGTAAGCATTTTAAATTTAAAAATATCTATTTTGCAGGTCTCTATGGGTTTGATAAAGATAAAGATTTTAGACATGATTTTAATCAAAAATTATTAGAAAAATATAAAAATATAAAAAAATTTTCTTTAACAAAAACTAAATACAAATTAACTTACCTTTAAGTTACATATTTTTTTTTAAAATTTTAGCTCTCCTAAAAAATAAATATATCTTGGAAGATTCTTAAATTATTGATACTAGTATATTATGTTTAAAGGAATTTTCTCTACACCACCAATCCCATATGTTAACAAAAAAATCAAACTTGAGCTGTATGATAATTTCCTAAATTGGCAAAAAAATCAAGGGATAGATAATGTTTATTTGTTAGGTACCTGGGGTGGACATGGTTTATTAAATTTTAATGAAAAGAAATCGCTTATTAATAATTTTAGCAAAATATGTAATAAGGTAAAACTAAAACAAATTGTTAACGTTTCTTCATTTAAAGAAAAAGAAATAATTTATTTGTCAAATTTGGCAGAGAACACAGGTGTGGAAGCTGTTTCAATTTTATTACCACAATATTATTCAACGGCCGGTTATTTAAAATTATCTGATTATAAAAGATATGTGAATAGATTATTAAAGGAAATTAAAATTCCTATTTATATATATAATAATCCAAGAACTATGTCAGTTTCTTTGTCTCCAGTTGAATTTTCAGAGCTAAGTAGTGAGGGAATTTCAGGAATAAAAGACGGGACAAAAGATATATCATGGTTAATAAAAACTAAAAATATCCTAAAAAGAAAAAAATTAAATTCAGAAATTATACCAGGAAATACGCAAGCATTAATTTATGGATTTTTATATGGATGCTCATCCGTAATGACTGGAGCATCAATAGTTTATCCAAAAACCGTAAGGAAAATTTATGATTTAATAAAGCAAAAAAAAATAAAACCAGCAATAGATTTACATGAAAAAATTTTAAATTTAAGATCAATGTTTGGTATTTCACCCCCAGCAACAGCCCAAGCTCTTATATCAAATAGGATATATAATTTAGGTAATTCGCATCCATTGTGGACTAAAATTAAAAAAAAAGAATTGTTAAAAATAAAAAAAATGGAAAAAAAATTTAAGTTATTTTAAAAATTAAAAACATTACTTAATTATTAACAAACTACGTATCGAATTTTTAATAATTGTACTTTCCAAGAAGCTCTCTTTGATAAAGGTGCATTTACAATTTCAAATTTTATTTCACCACAACTATTTTCTGCAAAATATTCTTTTATATTTGAACCCTTTAATAAAGGTATCTCAATATAATTTTGATTATTTTTAAAGACTCTTAACAATAAACCCTCAGAATATACATTAATATCAAAATTAATTTTGAACAAAATTAACCTTTCCTCTATTCTTTTTTTAAACTTAAATAATATATGCCAATGAGTTAAAGATTTAAAAATTTTTTTTATTATACCTCTGTTTGGAATAGTTGGGGTAATCATCTTTTCAATTTTATCATTAAATATTTTTTTCTTGTCTAATAAATTGATATTAAGGTTTGAATTAAAATAATTTATGTTTTGGTTGTATTTTATCATAATAAATTTATCTAATTTATTGAATGTATTAAGTTTATTTAAAATATTTATAGACTCTTTATCATTAATAAAATTTTGACTTAGATCTAAGTTGTACTTTACCAAATCATCTAATTTTATAATTTTTTCTAAATTTTTTAATAAATTATCTAAATCATTTTTATCATTTATTTTAAAATCAATAGAATTTTTTTTATAAGTAAACTTAAATATATCTTCTAATTTTTCATCGACTTCAATTTTTTTTTCTAAATATAATTTTTTTAAAAATTTGAATGTGTCAAAATAATTATGATCATCACTGGTTATAAAAATTGAAGATAAAAATTTTGACTCTTTAGTTTGATTATAATGGTCTTTATTCGAAATGTTACTTGGTACAACATGAAGATCAAAACCAAATAAATTTATTTTTTCTGGATTGTATTTCATTATGTGAAGTAGAGTTATCATAAGTGAGTTAGGTAGAAACTTAAGAATACTTTCATATTTATAAATCTCATTTAAAGGTACCATGCTTATATTTTTAAAAATATTTAAATATTTAGTTAAATAATATTCTTTTCCATAAAATTTGGCACCTATTGAAATTAAGTGCTGACATCTTAATGAACTTAAATCTCTAAAAAATCCTTGATCAATACATAAACTGTCAGGAACAAAATTATCTTCAATAGAGGCTGTATTATGAAATAAAATAAAGTTTTTTTTTAATAATTCTTTTATTAATTTAATGTCACTAACGTGAAAGTTAACTAATATATTTAAATCTGACGAGGGTATTTTTTTTACATTTTTTTTTAAATATTCAACATTTGGAGCAAAAACATTAACCTTTTTTTTATATAAAAATTTTTTTAAATTTTTAATATCTATTAATTTTTCCATTCTAAATTACTATTATAAACATTATACTAAATATTAAGTAATACATTTAAAAGTTTTCTTTATTATTTGGGTGCCAATTTATACAGATACTTAGATTATCTTTTAGAGGTTCATAAAATTTTTTTAGAAATTTTTCATCGCATTTGAATTTATACATCACACATTTAATATTATTTATTTCAATATCCTTAACAAAAAAAATATCTTTATCATATTTTAAATCAAATTTTTTAGTGAATTCATCAATATTAATTTTAGTGTTAATTATTGATTTATAAAAATTTTTTTTATTTGGTAAAAAAAAAATGTCTTTTTTATTAAAACTATTTTCAAGAGTGAGTAATTTTTTATTCTCATCATAAAACATACAATTCATGTGTGGATCAATAAAATAAAGGTTTTCTTGAAAGTTAAAAGTCACTATAACGTGTGTGAATTTGGTCGTCTCTTTACCAAAATTATAGGTTCTATTATCAATTTTTTTTTTAAATAAAAAGTTTGAAAATAACGTACTTGATAAACCACATTTTGAGAGTAACCTTTTTTTTCTAATATTTATTAAAGCTGATTTGTAAGCAGAAATATCATAATTATACAAACCTTGTATATTATGATATTCCTCGTATATAGGGTTTGCTACATATGGAATTATTAAAGCTCTAGATATTATTGAGCAGTATTTTTTAATCTTATCTATACTAACACCAGAATTCTTAATGTTAAAATTTTCCATTTTAATTTTTTATCAGTCTAGATAAAGTAAGTTTAAATATAAACCCTATTTAACAAATCTTTGTACAATTTTATTTTTTACCTCAAAAATTACATCACATCCTTTGAGATTTCTCATTTCATGAGACACCAAAATAACAGTATATTTGTTTTTTAACCCATAAATATTTTGTATTATCTTTTGTTCAGTTTCAAAATCTAGAGCATTTGTAGCTTCATCAAAAATAAGTATATCTTTTGCATTATATATGGCTCTTGCCATAGCTATTCTTTGTTTTTGTCCTGATGAAATTCTTCTAGAATGAGATCCAACCATATAATCAAGATTATTAGGAAAAGTATCAATAACTTTGTCTAATTGAGAAAATTTTATCGCATACTCTAATCTATTTTCATCATGATGTTTCTCATCTTGGCTATAAAATATTATATTATTTTTTATGTTGTCTTCTATTAAGAAAGTGTCCTGTGAAATAAATCTTATTAAATCTTGATATCCTTTAATTTGATTATTTTCGCTTAAAAGTTTACCATCTAGATAAAAACTACCCTCATCTGGTTTAATAAGAAGTGTTAGCAAGTTTAAAAGAGTACTTTTACCTGAACCACTTTCTCCACATATTCCAATAATCTCTCCTTTATTAATCTTTAAATTTACATTTTCTAATATTTTGTTTCCATTTTCGTATGAAAAAGATAAATTTTTTAATTCTATAAATTTTCTAAATTCGCTTTTAGAATTTTTAATTTTTACAAGTGATCTTTTATCCTCCAAGCTTAAAGTGTCTTTGATAATATTTAAAGAATTTTGGGAATAAATAAGTTTTTGATATTGAATTAAAATTTTATTGTACGAAGGTATAGCTTTGTAAGCTATGACAAAATAAAATGTTAAATTTGTTAAAATACTATTTTTATCTACTCCAATTTGTGAATAATAAATAACAAGAACTAGTAAAACAAATAGCCCAGCAAGTTCTAGTAAGGCTTTTGGAAACAATTGATAAGTTGCATTATTTGAATCTATATCTGCTTGTCTTTTTAAATAAAGATAAAATTTTTCAGCAAAATTTACTGCATTATTTGATAAAAGAATATCTCTAATCCCTATAAAAAATCTTTGAGTTAGAGTCTGCATTTTTTCAGCTGTATCGACACGTAGAAAAGAAAAAGATTTAATTTTTTTATTAATTGATTTTAAAATGAAGCCTACAAATAATAAAATCGGTAAGATAACTAGCAATCCCTTGTGATAACCTGATACAATTATTAACAAAAAAATTGCTAACAAAATCATAGCTTCACTTACAAATATAATAAAGGGATCTAAAAATTTATTCGCTAAATTTTGAGTCTCAGAACCAATAATATTTGATAATTTTCCTTGTCTATTTTTAGAAAAAAATAAAAAATCTTGGCTTAAATATTTTAATAAAATTTTTTTTGAAATACTTGCTCTAAAATCATTTATAAAAAAGTTTTTTAACCTTTCAGTAAAAAGAGAAAATAAATTTTTAAAAACAAAAATTCCAAAAAAAATAATACTAGATATTACAAGTAATTTATCTTTGTATATTACTAAGTAGTCTGTATAATCTCTTAGAAATGGATAGGATGACAATTTTTCAGGATTAAAAATTGCAGTAATAAATGGAATAACTGAAGCTATACCTATAACTTCTAAAAAGGATTGTATAATAAAGAGAACAATAAGGACATTAAATTTTGTTTTTTCTCTTTTATCTAATAAGCTCCAAAGAACATTAAAATCTTTCATCAAATAAGTTTTACTATTTTAAATTTGTTTTAGTAAACCTCACAAACTCATCATTTTTTTTATCTAAATAAATTTTTTCAATCCAACTAAAAGTTTTTTTAATTCCATCTCTCAGTGAATAATTATAATTCCAATTTAATTTTTCTTTAATTAAATCATTATTGCTAGATCTTCCCTTAACTCCTTGAGGCTTATCTAGCTGGTAGTTTCTTTTAAATTTTTTTCCTGATAAATTTTCTGTAATTTCTAAAAGTTGATTAATTGTTACTTTTTCATCACTTCCAATATTTATCGGATCTGAAAAATCAGAATGGAAAAGTTTTAATACTGCATCCAAACAGTCCTCAATATATAAAAAACTTCTGGTCTGTGTTCCATCCCCCCAAACATCAATTATTTCTTTATTGTTTAATTTTGCCTCTATTACTTTTCTACAAATTGCTGCAGGTGCCTTTTCTCTCCCACCATCAAAAGTTCCCATCGGTCCATATATGTTATGAAATCTTGCAACTCTGGTCTCTAACCCATAATCTTCTGTAAAATGTCTACACATTCTTTCACTAAATAATTTTTCCCAACCATACCCATCTTCGGGCATCGCTGGATAAGCATCTTGTTCTCTTAAACCCTCTGTATTAGGATCAGTTTGTAATTCTTTATTATACGCACAGGCACTTGATGAAAAAAAATATCTTTTTATTTTATTTTCTCTACAAGCTTTCAATAAATTTGTATTGATAAGAACTGATAACATACAATCCGCTTTATTATTTTCTATAAAACCAATTCCACCCATATTGCATGCTAAATTAATTACATAATCTACACCATCAGACATTTTTAAACAATTATCGTATTCCTGCATATCTAATGAAAAATTTTCTGCCTTATTAAATTTTTGAAACCAAAAATCTAAAGGTTTTAGATCAACTGCTCGAATTTCATTGTTGTCACCTAGTAATCTCTTTATAAGATGTCCACCAATAAATCCACCACCTCCGACTATAAGATATTTACTCATATTTTAAAAAGTATGTTTAGATGCAAATTAAATAAAATCAATAAAAAACTTACTTTTATTTTAAGGTTAATATTTTTAGACAACAATTTTTATTTAATTTAATAAATATCTAAATGTTCTAATACCAACTATATGCTTAATGCTTTTATCAAATGCTTACAATATAGTTAATGGAATTAATGGTTTGGCTAGTAAAATTTTCCTGAGTTGATCAATTTTTTTAATTATAAAATTTCCATTTTTGATAATTTTATTTTTATTAATTATTTTTACTATACATATATTCTTATTTTATAATCTAAAAATAAGGCATTTAGGAGACGGAAGTAATTACTTTCTCTCAATACTATCAGGAACTGTAGTTACAAAGTTTAATAACTACCAATTAGATTCAATTTATGGGGAGAAAATTTTTTTTTATTTTTAATTGCTGGAATAAATATGCTCAGATTATTTATAACAAGAATTAAAAATTAATAAATCTATTCTGTGGTGATAGAATTCATTTCCACCACTTTTTACTTAATTAATATAGACTGCAAAAGTCACTGCTTATTTAACTCATACTTGTAAATAGACCACTAAATATTTATTTATTATTTGTTATCATGACAAATCTATTTTTTACTTTCTATTAATAAGAATAAGTGTTTTAAAAAAAATATAAGGATAGAGGATCAAAGAAGTTATTAATCTTATATATCTAAAACTTATATTGGAAAAATATACATTCGAATGTTTGTGGTATGAAATTTTCTTTACTTGAGAATCTTGTTCTGGCCAAGTTCTGAAATAGCCAATTTTAATATTATAAGTTTCTATATTTGTAATTTTAGAAAATTTCACCCATAGCTTGAAATCTCCTGCAATTGTGGGTTTTAATCCAAATCCGCCTACTTTCATAAATAACGACTTTTTAAAAGCAACTGACTCTTGTTGTAAATAACCCCACAAGTCATGTCTAACAAAACTTTGCTTAAAAAGAAAATTAGGATAAACATATGGAATTCCAGAGAATTTAAAGCCATATTTAATGTAACCATTAATTCCTGAAATCCATTTTAATTTTCTATTTTTTTTAAAAATAGTTTTAACATTTTCAACTGCCTTATAATGAAGTTCATCATCTGAATTAATCCATATTATAACTTCACCCTTTGCCATCTTGATACCTTTTTCAACAGCATCATAAATCCCTTTATCTTTTTTAATTATTAGTTTATCGATTTTTTTTTTTTGGTTTTTTAGAATTTTAATTGAATTATCAGTTGATTTACCATCAAGTAATATAAATTCAAAATTTTTATCGGTTTGATTAAAAACAGAATTTAAAGTATTTAATAAATACTTTTCACCGTTATAATTTGGAGTAATTATTGTTATGAAAGGTTTACTTTTTTTCATTCCTATATATCTAGTTAAATTTTTATATAAATTGAGATCAAGATTAATTTAAACTACTGTTTTAAGACTATTTAAAATATTTTCTATTGAGTTCTTAACAAAATTAATTGAATTTTTTAAGTTTTTCTCATTTAATCAACCGAAACAATTATATAATTAACTATTTTTTGAAACTTTAAATTTTTCCCTCCATTCATATGACAAATAAATGGAATTGACCAGCAATATTTTGTTTTGTGATAACTCTGACCTGAATCTGGATAATATATTTTTAATTTATTTACTAAATTATAAGAATAATTGAAAGTAAGGATATTTGGCCAATATGAATTTGTATCTGAATTTTTTATTCTCATAATATTTTTTGAAATATTGAAAAATAAAGCAATTATAAGCACAAATTTAATCCCATCTTTAATTTTTAAATATTTAAAATTAAAAATTTTTAAAATTAAAGAAATACTAAAAAATACTAATAAAAACAGATAAGGAATTCCAAATCTAATTACTGGGGATTTTAAGAACCAAATAGATATTCCAATAACTATAAATAAAGTAATAGTAAAATAAAATAATTTATTTAATTTTAATTGAATTTGTAAATTTTCCTCATTATTTTTAAAATTACTTTTGAAATTAAAAATTAATATAAGTATAAAGGGTATTATAAGTGGTGCCAAATGTTCTGAAAACTCTATTTTGTTTCTTCCAAACCATGTAGAAACCCAATTAAAATTACTTAAATATTCCTCAGGTGACAAACTTCCTTTGTATTGATTAAAAGATTTATTTACTAAACCAGTTGCATCACCAACCGCATTAGAGACACCATCACTATACCAAACTACCGACTCAAAACATGTAAATTTAAAAAATGGAGATATACAACCAGAATAAGCAAACTGTTGTAAAAACCAAAATAAAATAAAAAATGAGAAAAATATAATAGGTAAAATTAAAAAATCTAATTTTATTTTTTTGTTTAATAATAAAATGAACGCCGAAATAACTAATATCGGGGAAGCAAACGTTGACAATTTTATGGTTATACAAAAAATTGAAAAAAGAATTAATAATATAAAATTTTTTTTAATTTGAGTATCACTATTATCCTCAAAAATTTTAAGAAAATAATAAAAAGCAAAAATTAAAAAAAAGTTTGCAGGGAAATCAAATCCATGCTCAGATATCCTTGAAAATTTTATTAATACATAACATGAAACTATGAATATAAATGAATGTGAAAGTTTTAAAAAATTCTCTTTTCTTAAAGACTCCTTTAAAAATAAATAAATTACAAAAAAATATAATATTGAATTTGATAATTGAGTTCCTTTTAATTTTAATAGAGGCAAATAAAAAAGAGAAGAAAAATTTAACCAAGTAGAATTCCAAGCAAAATTAAGTTGAATATTAGAAAGACCAAATACAATTTTTTCTGATACTAGGTTAATTATGTAGGGTAAGTGATAATATCCATAATCCTCATTGGGCCTGTATTTTAATGTCATAATAAAGACAACTAATAAAGATACAAATATCAAAGTTATATTAATTGATTTTATAAATGATGAAAATTTATGAATATTTATTAACAAAATGAGGAGTATAATTCCAAACAGATAAGAGTTTGTTTGGATATTTAAAGCAAAAAAAAAATGGATAATAAATGATAGAAATACTAAAAAAAAGATACCAATAAAACCAAATTCATAAAGTTCTAAATCATCTAAATTTAATCTAAGAAGATACTTAGAGGATATGACACCTGCTGAAAAAACAAAAAAAATAGATAAAACTAGAGAAAAAAATATTTCAAACATATATATAATTATTGATAATGCAAACTTAGATAATGATAAATAAAAAAATTATAATTAGTGCAACTATTAAAAATGAGGCTAAAAATCTAAAAAAATTTTTTAAAATTATTGACGATATAATTTTTAAATTTGAGGATTATTTTTTAATTTTTGTTGAGTCAGAATCAATTGATAAATCATCGTCAATTTTAAGAAATTATTTAAAAAATAGAAGAGGTCAATTAATTACCTTCAAACTAAATAATAAATTTAATAGAATTAAAAACTTGGAACTCTGTAGAAATAAATATTTAGATCATATTAAAAATGAAAATGCTTTATTAAAATTTGATTATTTAGTTGTAATGGATGTAGACGGGGTTAATAATAAATTAAATTATGCAAAGATTAAAAATTCTTTAGATTTTCAAAAAGACTGGTCTGCAATTTTTCCTAATCAAAAATATTATTATTATGATATTTTTGCATTAAGAATTTCTAATTTAATTGAAGAAAATTTTGTAGAAAAAGTTCAATTTGAGTATGCAATAAAAAAAGTCAAATCTTTAAAAAAAATTTTTTACGAAAATTTGACCAAATTTTTTTTTGTCACTAGGAAAAAAAAGAATCGATTTATAAATGTTAACTCTGCATTTGGAGGTCTAGGAATTTATAAATTAGATAGAGTTATAAAATTTAAATATGATAGCAACAACGGGAAAGATTGTGAACATGTAAAATTAAATGAGAGCTTAAACTCAAAATTTGGAAAATTATTTATTGATAAAGAACTTATAAACTCGTACGGAATTAATAAACATACATTAAATGGTCTTTTATGCTCAAAAATTAATTTTTTTGCTAAAAGATTTTACTCAAAATTAAAATGAAATTATTTTTTTTAGGTATAAACATAATTATAATACTAATTATAAATAAATATAAAAAAAAAATATCTAATAAATTTAAATTAATTTTATACTCTGACAAAAAATCAATTCATCAAAATGAGTCTTATTTGCTGGGCGGTGTTATTTTAATCATAACTTTTTGTTTAAATTATTTTTATTTATCAATTTATCAAAATGAGAATTATTATTACAATTTTTTAATTGTTGTTTGTTTTTTTTTAATTGCTTTGGCTGATGATATTATTAAGATTTCTCCCTATAAAAGAATTTTTATAAGCACTTTAGTTTTAATTATCTGTATCTATTTTGATAATACTTTATCAATAAAGACATTAAATTTTTACTATTTAAAAATTTATTATTTTCCAGATAGTTTATTTATGAAATTTTTATTCCCCACTTTGTGCATAATCATACTAGTCAATGCATTTAACTTTATTGATGGAATTGATGGTTTGGCAATTTTAGTTGCAATTAGCCTTATAACTTTTTTATTAATAAAAAATTTTTTGTTAATTAATTATATTTTTCTAATATTAGCAACACTAGGTTTATTAATTTTTTTAAATCTAAAGAAATCTATATTTTTAGGAGACTCAGGTAATTATATTTTATCTATAATAATTAGCTGCATCCTAATAAAAGAAAACTATTATTATCCAAATTTATATTATGCTGAAGAAATCTTTCTTTTATTACTTATTCCTGGAATTGATATGTTGAGATTATTAACTAAAAGAATTTATAATAAAAAAAATCCTTTTTTAGGCGATACTGATCACTTGCACCATAAACTCTATTATAATTTTGGAAAATCAAGGACACTTTTTATCTATCTTTTAATTGTTAACCTGCCAATTTATATTGTTTATTATAATAAAAATTTACTTGGAACAATTTTAGTTTTAACGCTTGTTTTTTATTATATTTTAATAATTTTTTTATCAAAAAAAAATACTGAAAGAAAAACGAGGAAATTATAGATCTAAAAAGTCTCAAACTGTAAAAAAATTTAATTTCTTATTAAAATAAATTGTAATTTGGAATACCCCTAAATTGGCATTCACAAATGTTAAATAAAGTATAATTTTACAAATTAAATCAAAAATTTATTTGTATTTTAAATTAAAAAATTATATGTGAGATATTATGCATTCTAAATGAGTATTTTAATAACAGGATCTGCAGGCTATATAGGTAGTTACTTTACAAAAAAAATTACTGCTAAATTTAAAAATATAAACTTTATTGCAATTGACAATATTAATAATTATTACGATAAAAAAGTTAAATATTTTAGATTGAAAAATTTAAAAAAAATAAAAAATTTAAAATTTATTAAACTTGATATAAAAAATAAACTTAAGTTAGATTCTTTATTTAAAAAATACTTGTTTAAAGAAGTTTATCATTTTGCGGCTCAAGCTGGAGTTAGATATTCAGAAATAAACCCTCAGGCATATGTTGACTCCAATATTACTGGATTTATTAATATTTTAGATGCTAGTAAAAAATTCAATATTAAAAAATTTTTTTATTCATCTTCAAGTTCTGTTTATGGTGATTATAAAAATGCACCTTTTAAGGAAGAAGATGATCTTAAACCGAAAAGTTTGTATGCTCTATCAAAAAAATTTAATGAAGATTTGGCAAAAATATATTTTGAAAATTATAAATTTAAATCTGTTGGTCTTCGCTTTTTTACAGTAATCGGTGAAAGTGGAAGACCAGATATGCTTATAAATAAATATCTAAATGCATCATTCAATAAAAAAAAATTTTATTTAAATAATTATGGTCGAGGTGAAAGAGATTTCACATATGTTCACGATGTTGTGGATATTATTTTAAAATTAAGAAATAAATATATTAAAAAGAACGAAGTATTTAATATTTGTGGAAATAAAACTACCAAAATTCAATCGGTATTAAAATTTTTAGAGAATGAGGCGCCAAAGTTAAATATTATTCATAGAAAAATGAATAAACTAGACGTACTAAAGACTCATGGGAATAATTCTAGATTGAAGAAGAAAATTGAAAAATTCAAATTTACAAAATCAAATAAATCACTTCTAACTACAATTAAATGGTATTTTAATAATCATAAGTTATTAAAATAAACCTATTTTACATGAATAAAAAAAAATTTAATAGAAATGTTTTCATAAGATTACTTGGTCCAAAAACCAAAAAAGTTAATCCTAAGCCTACTTCAGTAATTTTAAAAAAATTTAAAACTCATAAAATTGAAAAAATAAAATATAATGTTGAGAAAAATGAGAGGATATCTGGATATCTATTAACTCCAATTCCATTGAATAAAAAATTACCTTTAATAATTTGTCATCATCAACACGCGAGTAATTACCTAAGGGGAAAAAGCGAAATATCAGGATTAAAAGGAAATAAAAACCTTCATTATGGTAAGGAGCTTGTAAAAAGGGGTTTTATAACATTTGTTCCGGATGCAATAGCATTTGAGGAAAGAAATTTTTTAAATAAAAACTGGTGGGGTGTTGAATACTATGAATTAGCTTCTAGGATTTTACAGGGCAAAACTTTATTGGAAAAAAATTTATCTGACCTATCTAGTGCTTTAGATTTTCTAATAAAAAAAAAATTTATTGATAAAGAAAAAATTGGATTTATAGGTCATTCATATGGTGCGAGAATGGCTGTTTTATTTCCTGCTTATGATAAAAGAATAAAGGTTTCAGTTTCAAATTGTTGGTGTCTAAATTACAAAAAGTCTCTTGATACTAAGTATAAAACAAGAATACCAATGGAAATGGTTGTGCCAAATATATTAAATTATTGTGATTATAGTGATATTGTAAAATTAGTACATCCTTGTCATCTATTAATTTCAAGTGCAAAAAATGATAAGTGGTCTAGAGATTCATTAGATGTTTATAAAAAAGCAAAAAAAAATTTTATCAAATCTGAGCTTAAGATTAAAATTTGGGATGGGGGTCATAGATTTTCAAAAAAAATGAGAATAGAAGCTTTTAAATTTTTAGATACAAAACTAAAAAGGTAATAAAAAGAAATTTATGTGTGCAATAGCTGGTATCATTGGTCCTAAAATAAATAAGATTTCAAAAATGATAAGTGTTCAAAAGCATAGAGGGCCAGATGAGCAAAACTTTAAATCTTTCAGCAATAAAATTTCATTGGGTATGGCCAGATTAAGTATTATGGATCTAAAATCTAAAAATCTTTGTCTTTATCAAGAAAAGAATCATATTTTAACCTATAATGGTGAGATATATAATTTTAATGAGATTAAACAAGAGCTTAAACAAAAAGGAATTAAATTTTATACAAACTGTGATACTGAAGTTTTTTTAAAATCTTTTATATTTTGGGGAAGAAATTGTTTTTCAAAATTTAATGGAATGTTTGCAGCAGGTATTTACGATCTCAAAAAAGAAAAACTATTTCTAGTAAGAGATATTGCTGGAGAGAAACCACTATATTACTACAAAAAAAATAGAAATTTTGCTTTTGCTAGTGAAGCTAAAGCATTCCATAAAAACTTTGAATTATCGAAAAATCTAAATAGAAAATTTTTTAATACTTTTCAGCATTGCCTTAATAAAACATTATGGAATGAAGTTTTTAGTTTGGCTCCAGCAACAATAATGGAAGTTGATGTAAAAAGTTTAAATATTACAAAAAATAAATATTGGTCATTTAAAAAAAGACATATAAACTTAAAAACAGCCACTGAGGAACTTGAGTCTTTATTAAAAAAATCTACCAAATTGAGAACCAAAAGTGACGTTCCATATGGTTTATATTTCTCTGGCGGAATAGACTCTTCTTTAATTTCAACTTTTCATAATTTTAAGTATAAATTCTATTTCGATAATAAAAAAAACCATAAAAAAGAGTTTTATAAGGAAATAAAAAAAATTGCATGGCATCTCGATTTTCCAGTCGGCTCACTTTCATCTTATCCCTTATGGAAATTGGCAAAATTAGCATCCAAAAAAATAAAAGTAATATTATCTGGTGAAGGAGCTGATGAAATTTTTGGAGGATATGTTAGGTATATACCAATTGCAGCTGAGTACAATCTCAAGCTTAAATTTCCCTCCTACAAAAACTATCTTTTCAATAAATATTTTAAGTACAAAAATTACCTAGACGGCTTTGCAAAAATTACAGCAAGGGATGAAAATTCTTTTGAATTTACAAGAGAAAAACTTAAGCCTTATTTTGAGATGTTTGATGACCCTATTAATGCAATGGGGTATGCAGACTTCGATTTGATAATGCCAAGTCTGTTACAAATGGGTGACAGAATGTCTAGTGCATTTTCTATTGAAAATAGATGTCCGTTTTTAGATAAAGATGTTATAGAATTTGGTTTTAGTCTTCCTTATGAATATAAAGTAAAAAATTTGTCTCAAAAAAATATACTTAGAGTAATTGCAAATAAAAGAGGTCTAACCAATGCAACTAAAATGGAGAAAAAAGGATTAATAATAAAATATAATAAATGGGAAAATAGAGAAGACTGGGATAGATCCTACTATTTTAATTTTTTAAAAAAAAACAGTGTTTTTGTTTAATTTATTTACTTTATAAATTGGCTTAAGCTGATAATAAGACTAAATATGAAAAAAATTCTTGTCACGGGTGCTTCAGGTTTTATAGCTCCAAATCTTATTACAGAATGTCTTAAAAAAAACTATGCGGTTGTAGGTGTAGATTTAAAGGATAAGGACAAAACGTTTCCAATTAATAGTGAAAACTATAAATTTATTAAGATGAATGTATTTGATATTAAAGAAGATTTACTTAGTGATATTGATTACGTATTTCACTTAGCTTTTGTAACAAATATACCAAATTCTATTACCAATCCAGTAGAGACAACAAAAGATAACATTGATATGACAGTACATTTATTAAATGAGTGTACAAAAGCAAAAGTTAAAAAATTTTTGTTTCCTTCGACTGGATCTCTTTATGGAAATAATCCAATACCCTGGCACGAAGAAATGATACCAGATACAATTGAGCCTTACAGTTTTCAAAAATTGAGTTGTGAAATAGCATGTAAAACTTGGGCTAAATGTTATGATTTAAAAACTGTTGTGTTTCGTTTTTTTCAAGTATATGGAGAAAATCAGAGAAAAGACACAGCAATTTCAAAATTTATACAATCAAAAATTGAGGGAAGACCAATTACTTTAGTTGAAACAACTGCACAATCTAGTTTTAAAACAGGAAGAAGAGATTTTATATATGTTAAAGACCTTTCAGAAGCAATTTTAATTGCTGCTGAGAGTAATAAAACTGGTGACGGGGAGGTATTAAATATTGGATCAGGAAAAGCAACGACAGTGGAAGATGTTGCTAAAGCTGTTGGTGGAGAAATAACTTTTATACCTAAAAGAAAGTTTGAAGTAGAAGCACATCTAGCTGATATGAAAAAAACTGAAAAACTTTTAGGTTGGAAATATAAAACTGAAATTTTAGATTGGGTTAAAAAATTTTCAATTAAAGTAAAATGATCAAAAGAACAAAGTGCAGAATGTGTGAAAGCACTCGTCTAAAAAAGGTTTTAGATCTTGGTACCCACTCATTGGTAAATAGCTACATTAAAAAAAGTGACTTGAAGAAAAAAGAGCTACTACTTCCTTTGGTAATACATCAATGTATTAGTTGTGGACTTATTCAAATGATCAAAACAGTTGATCCTAAAATAATTTATAGTGGTGGTAAATACCTTTATTTTTCGAGAGATATTCCTGGTTTAGAAAAATATTATAAAGAATATGCAGACAATGTTTACAACAAGTTTGTAAAATCAAAAAAAGATTTAATAATAGAAATAGCAAGCAATGATGGAATATTATTACAGCACTTAATAAATAGAACAAAAGTGCTCGGGATTGATGCGGCACCAAATGCTGTTTTAAGAGCTCTAAAAGAAAATATTCCAACTTTTCCATCTTTGTTTAACTATAACACAGCAAAATTAGTCTCAAAAGAATATGGTGAGGCGAAAGTTGTAATGGCAAATCAATGTATAGCACATGTTGATAATTTAATTGATTTTATGAGTGGTGTAGACAGATTGCTGAATAAAAAAAAGGGAATATTTATTTTTGAAACGGGATATTGGACTAGAATGGTTGATAGGACAATTTATGAACAAATTTATCATGACCATTTTTCATATTTTAGCTTGGAGGTTTGGAAAAAGTTTTGTAAAAAATTTAATTTAAAAATATTTGATGCTGTAGTTACACCCGCTCAAGACAATTGCTCAATAAGAGTTTTCTTCTCAAAAAATAAAAAAATTAAAGAGACCATGAGACTTAAGAAATTAATGAAATATGAAAAAATTAATAAAATAAATTCTTACACGACAAGCAAGATTTATGAAAAAAAAGTAAAAAATTCCTGGAAAATACTAAAACAAGAACTAATAAAGTTAAAAAAAAAGAATAAAACAATAGTGGCTTATGGAGCTTCAGCAAAATCAGGAACAATTTCAAGATGTGCAGGTCTTGGAAAAAATCTAATAGATTTCTATATTGATGATTCTCCGTCTAAGCAAGGTTTGTACACTCCTATTTATAATATTCCAATTTTGTCAAAAGAGGATGGTTACAAAAAAAAAATTGATTATCTTCTGATATTAGCAGTTAATTATGCTGATATGATAATTAAGAAAGAAAAAGATTTTAAAAAAAAGGGAGGGAAATTTATTGTGCCAAGAGGAGAAAAAATCCAATACATTTAACTTATCTGGGATCCAGTAAGTATTTATTTATTTTAGTTTTTAGGAATTTTTTAGACTTTTGTTTTATTTTACTTGCAACACCAAAGCGTCCTATTTTTCTAATATAAAAAAATTCGCTTAGAATTGAATAATGATCTCTATTTATTTTAGATGTCCTAGGTTCAAAATAATCATCAAAAATAATAGTAAAATTTTTTGTATTATTTAAAAAATATTTATAAGTAAAAAGTCCAACCAAAACTCTATACCTTCCATCTACTAGAATAAGATCAGGCAGATTATTTTTTTTTAAAACTAAAAATGGATTAGATGAATAATCAAATGCCTTTTTTTGAGAAAATTTTAAAAAGTACGGATATGAATAAAAACCAACTATTCCAAAGTCTACAAAATAGAATTTTTTTTTATTTACTTTTTTAATCATATAATCAAAGAAATTTTTATCACTCTCAACTGATAGAAAATTTTTATTTTTTATTTCAGCTAATAATGTTGAATTCCCTGAACCAAATTCCAAATAAAATTTAGATTTAGAAAGTTTATTATTAAAAAATTTACTCTCTTTTGCTCCAAATAAAAGTTTGGTGTTAATTTTATAATCAATATTGATTAAACTAAAATACCTCAACGCATGATAAGGATAAAAATTTTTTAATCTATTTTTTGTGTCACGTAGAAAAAACCAAAAAAAATTGGGTAAATATTTTTTAATAACTTCCTTCATGTATATTTCAAATTTTAATTAATTTTAAGTGTCTGATGCGTTTAAATTGTTCTTTTGCATTTTGTTTAATGATTTTATTTCTAATTTTTCCTTCTTTATAATTATTTGTAGAATTTAAAATATTAAAATTATTCTCTTTTATGGTCTCTTTAGAAAAAAAAACAGCATTAATACCACCAATAACTTTAATTAAATTATAATTATATTTTTTAAACATTTTTTCAAAAGCCTTGAGAGAGGCACCATGATAAAGGCCACTTTCATGCTTTTCAAACCTATCAAAATTTTTACTATAAGGAACAGAACATGAAAAATTTAAGAATGATGGATTGTATTCTACAATAAACACACTAGGTTTAATTCCTATTTCTAAAATTTTTTTAGCAATCCAAAAATCATTTCCGTCAATATCTATAGATACTATACCAACATTTTTTTTACCAAAAATACTTTTAATATTTTTGGTTTCTACATGAAAATGTTTAACTTTAACTTTTCTACTTTTACCAATTAAAAATAAAATTATTTTCATTAAAATGACATTTAAAAATCTTCCGCTATCAATCATCATTCCAGAAAAATTTTTTTCAATTAAGCTAATGGAATTAAATTCTGTATTATGAAAACCAATTTCAACAAAATACTTATTTTTTATTTTTTTTGAGACTTTTTTTAAAAAAAGGTTCTCTTCGTTATTATTTTGACTTTTGGCAAACTTAAAAAAGAAATTATTACTAAATATAATTCTAATTAAAAAAATAATTTTAAATACTATTTTAAAAATCATTAATAATTTTTTAATTGAGCTTTTAGTTTAAGCTTCATAATACTTTTAATTATATTAATGTTTAAATATCTAAAAATAAGATAACTAATAATTCTAATTTTAAAGTTTTTTTGAAAAGAATAATTAATTTCCCTCAAAAAAACAGGTATTTTCATTTTTATTAACCCTTTAGGTTTTTTTTTACTTGAAAAAAACTTTTCTCTTTTATTAATATGAAATCCTGACCCATCAAAACCTATATTTTCAACTAAATCTTCTAAAGGATTAATGCATAAGCCATTATTTTTGACAATATTCCAAATCCACCACACCTGAAAAGAATTTACAAATCCTAGAAAATCAAGTTTAATAGTTCTCACAAGGTCATCACCAGCGGACGATAATAGTTCAATATTTTTTTTATTGTTAATTATTTTTCCATGATCTTGCTTTATTTTTTTAAATTTTATCCAAACTCTTTTCCACGTAGCTTTTGACCAAGACATTGATCTATTCGATAAATAACAATCATAATTATAATTCCTAGGTAGCTCCACATACGATGAATAGCCTGTTATCGACATAATTTTAGAATTTTTTTCATACCTATTGAGATAATATTGCATGAAAGTTAAAAAATTTTTTTTTATAACTATATCATCTTCTAAAATAATGACTTTTTTATAAATACTAAACATATAATTATAGGCCCTGTACCAATTTTTTTTTGGTCCTATGTTATTATTGGTTTTTAAAACTAAAATTTTATTTGATCGAATATTTGCAAGGTATTTCTGTACATTTTTACTTGATAAAATTTTTTTTTTTAAATCTTTATTTGAATGAACATCTAAGAATATATAAATTTTATCTTTTTTATTTTTATATTTTATTACTGATTTCAAAGTTTTTTTTAAATGCGCCAGCCTATTATGAGCTAAAATACAAATACCAATATTGTCGTTGTTTAAACTATTCACTAGGCTGTCTTGACTCTAAATTTTTAAATTTCATCTTTTAATACTGTATTTTGAATTATTTTTATAAAAAAAACTCCAAATTAAAAAAGTTAATATATACCAATACATAAAAGCATTATTTGTTGAAAACATACTTCCATGAGGCTTTAGAGGAAAAATAAATGAAAAAAATATTGCAAAAATTATCGAATCAAATTCATTTTTATATAATTTTTTTTTAAAGAAATAATAAATCATATATATTGTAAAACATAAAAAAATTAAAAAACCCAAGGCTCCGGTATCTGAAATAAATTCAATGTACATATTATGTGGATGGGTTGAACAGAGTATTTTTTTTTCTTTTATATTCTGTATATCGTTACATGCAAATCTAAAAGATTTGAACCCTGACCCAAAAAAAATATTATTTTTAAAAATTTCTATTCCACCTCTATAATGCATAAACCAATGAGAATTATTGATAATTTGAGTCTGATTTTTAATATTTTCATAAATTGATTTAGTATTTTTGATATCTATTTTTTCTACATTTTTCTCTAGTGAAGTAGGTAAAGATGAGAATGAATACTTCTTAGTCAATATTTCAGAATTTTTTAGAATTAAAAAACAAGAAATAATGACTATTAATGTAGATAAAATTAAAGTAATCCTAATTTTTTTGTTTACTACAAAAAGTATAAATAAGAATAATAGCGTTGTTAAGGCTGCATTTCTCTCCCCGGTAAGAAAAATTATTATGCATAGTATGCTTATATAAATTATTTCGGTAATTTTATTAACATTGTAAACATATTTAAGCATTGCTAATCCAATAAAACCAAAACAAAATAAATAAATACCTATAATATATTCACTACCAAAAGGTCCTGAAAGTCTTCCCCATGCATGTGAAAAATCAACTTTGTTACCAAAAAGATCTACTTTAAATAAAAATTGTATAAAAGTATCAAAAGATACAAAAGTAACTACGCTTATCAACATAAAAACGAAAATTTTTTTCAATTTTAATTCCAATGTGATTAAAAAATAAACGCCAAATAATAAAAAAAAAATAAATCGAAGGTATGAGATAGATTTATACAGAGAGTAATTTCTTACATCTGACAATAGAGAATTTATAACCAAAAATATTAAAATAGTGAAAAATATAAATATTTCTCTATCTTCAAAGGAAATTTGTTTTTTTACGCTTAACAAAAATAAGTAAATTGATGTCAAAACAAGCACAACATTTACCAAAAATGATCCTAAAATAAATGCTATTGGTATACAAAAAAAAATTAAGATTTCAAAAAACCTAATGATACTAATATTTTGACTTACTTTATTTTCTAAGTTCACTAGCATATTATTTTTTAAATTTTTAAAAATTTATAAAGTAAATCTATAAACTTATTTTGGGTTTCATTTTTTAAATTAGGAAAAATTGGTATTGAAATTTCTTGATTGAAAAATTTTAAAGAAACAGGAAAATCATGGTTTTTGAATCTAAACAATTCTTTATATAATCTGTAAGTATGTATTGGTTTGTAATGAACCTGTAGTCTAAAATTATTTTTTAAAAAATAGTTCATCATAGATGCTTTATTTAATTTAAGTTTTTTAAAATCAATTAAAAGTGGGTATAAATGATAAGCATGGTAACAATTTTCTCTTGTAGGTGGAATAACAATATTTTCTAGTTTTTTAAAATATTTATCATATTTTTTTGCAATTATTTGTTTTTTCTTAATTAAATTATCCACTTTAGAAAGTTGACTAGAGCCTAATGAGGCTTGAAATTCAGTTAATCTAAAATTATATCCCAATTCTTTTACTTCTTTATTCCAAAAATTTTTTGATCTAGATAATTCAAAGCTATGGTTTCTTAATTTATCTATTTTATTATATATTTTATAATTATTAGTTATTATAGCTCCACCTTCTCCAGTTGTTATATTTTTTAATGGATGAAAGCTTTGAGTCACAATATCAGCATACTTTGTGGAATAATCTTTCTGACCATAATATCTTGCTCCTAATGCGTGACAATTATCATTAATTAATTTAAAAGAAAATTTTTTTGACAAATATTTTAAGTTCTTCCAATCACAAGGGTTACCAGCATAATCCACTGCAATAACAGCTTTAATTTTTTTTCTATTTTTTTTTAATTTTGTCTCTAACTTATTTAAATCTATTTGATAATCATTTAAATTTATATCAACAAATATTGGTTTTGCATTTCTGTAAAGTATTGAGTTAGCAGTAGCAATGAAAGTAAGTGGTGTAGTGATTATCAAATCATTTTTTTTCCAACCTAGACCTGCAGCAGCCAAATGTAAGGCTGCGGTTCCACTTGAAACAACAGACACATATTTTGCCTTAAAATATTTTTTTAATTTAGATTCAAAATTTATTACTTCACTGCCTTGAGTAAGGATACCACTTCTTATACTTTTGTTTACAGCTCTTAAATCATTATCACTGATGGTTTGTTGTGAATAATTAATAATTTTATTAGACATATAAAAATGAAAATTTTAATAAAATAGTATATATACAATTAGTTGAATTTATCAAAAGTATTTATTTATTATAAAAAAAAAAATATCAATTATACAAATATTAAAGAACAATAAGAAAGCTTGAAGAGATCTCTTTTAATTATAATATTCAAAATTATAGTCTTTAGAGTTAACATATGAATACAGTTTTTTTATAATTTTGTTATTTTTTTTTTCATTATATTCTTTAAGCCAAAATTTATATATTAAAGGTGAAGTATAATCAGATCCAAGAATTTGGACTATTTTATAATAATTTTTAAACAACTTATTTACTCTTACAAAACGAATAAAATAATATTCTAAAATTTCATTTTTTGAGAAAGTAAATTTTAAGTTTTCTAAATTTCCTAATAATTTTTTATATTCATTTATGGTGCTTGCGTCTTTCACAAAATTATATTTTTTATATGGATGATTTTTTGTTGCTAATATTGATGGTATTCCAAAATAAGCATACTCATAAGCAACTGATCCATAAACAGTTAAAACAAACCTTATGCCCTTTTTTATCAATTCCTGATGAGTTACAGACTTAGGTAAAATTTTAATATGTGGGTATTCTCTTAGAATATTTTTAACAATAGATATTTCTTTATCATAAAAAATAGGATGAACTTTAAGTAACCAATTAAATTTATTGTTTTTTTTACTTTCTTTTGCCAAAAAACTTAACCATTCATAATTATCTGCAAAAACAGTGTTACCAAAAACATGTGGTGCATCTGAAAAACTATGAATCGCTATTAATATATTATTGTTTAACAAATAATTTTTTCCTTTTTTTATTTTTTGGGTTATTGGTATCCTTTCTCCCAACAATGTATCCATTGTTTTTACGCCTTTAAATTTTCTGTTTAGGTTTTTAGCGGATAAAAGTAATGCTTTTTTTTTTTTAAAAATTGATAGTTTATTAAAGTTCTTCTTTACATCATATTCGATGTATGGATATTTTTTTGAATGTCTATATGTAAAATGAATGCCTGAAGAAAATGAATCTTTGTTACCGCTGTTGTATGAAATTCTAAGAGGAATTGCATTTTCATAAACTGGGTGGCTTATTATGACAGATTTTACATTATTTTTTTTTATGTATTCGAACCAAAAATCAAAAAGTTTACAAAAATAAAAAAAATATTCTCTAAATTTTTTTGAATTAATTTCAATTGTATAAGTTTCATATTTCTTTAGGTATCCATCATAAATTAAATCCCCAATGAGTATTCCTTCAAATTTTATTTTTAAAATATCTGACTTATTTTTAATTTTTTTTATTTTGGCAAAATAACTTTTGCATCTTGACACTTTATCTAGATCTGGAATTAACAACTTTTCATTTGAATAAAAAGACTCAATTTTTAAATAAGAAAATTTAAATTTTTCTATAAACTTATAATAAAAGGTTTTAAATTTACTAGGTCTTATCGGTAAGTATAAAATAGTTTTTGCATTGTACTTTCTGCTCAATACAAAAGTAAGGTAAGTAAAAGAAATTATAGAAATCCAAGAAGGATAAAGTTCAAGTAATATTAAATTCTTTTTATTTTGGTTATTATTTTTTTTAAAAACTTTATGTAGATGATTTAAATATTTGATTTGATATTTTCTATAAATTATATTATCCAAAATAAATTTTTTTATTTTAATAAAATGATTCATAAAAAATATATTTTCATTTTATTCTATAATTAACGAATTAAAGCAATATCAAAATATGCTAAAAACTGATTTAAAAAATAAAGTGATAATTGGCACTGCTCAATTTGGACTAGATTATGGAATAGCTAATTCAGTTGGAAAAATGAAGACTATCGAAATAAAAAAAATAATTAATTATGCTAGAAAAAAAAATATAAAAAATATTGATACTGCTCATGCTTATGGCGACTCTGAGAAAAGATTGGGTAAAATTGGCATTAAAGATTTTAATGTTATAATAAAACTACCAGCAACAAAACCAACTTACCCTTATGACAAATGGGTAAAGAAAAGTCTAAATTCTTCATTTAAAAAGTTAAAAATAAATAAAGCTGATACAGTGTTAATTCATAACGCTAAATTTTTATTAAATCCAAAAATGGGTATAAAAATTTACAAGGAATTAAAACAATATAAAAATAAAAATATTATTAAAAATATTGGCGTTTCTCTATATTCAATTAGTGATTTAAAAAAAATTATTAAAAAATATCAAATAGACACTGTGCTTATATCGCTAAATATTTTCGACCAAAGAATACTTAATAAAAAGATAGTAAATGTTTTAAAAAAAAAGCAAATTAAGATTTATACTAGATCAACTTTTCTCCAAGGTCTTTTGTTGATGTCAAAAGATAAATTACCTTTAAAATTTTATAGATGGGAAAAAAAATTTAATATGTGGTTTAACGAGCTTAAAATCAAAAAAGTGAAAGCTTATGATGTTTGTTTAAATTTTGTTTTACAAAATAAAGACGTGGATAAAACTCTAATTGGAATTGATGATTTCAAACAATTTAAAGATATATTTAAAAATAAACCAAAATTTAAAATTAATTACAATAAGTTTAATTCTAATCAAATTAATAAACTAATCAATCCAGCTAAATGGTAAGATATTAATTTATTTTATATTTAATTTTTTAATTAATTCTATTTTAATTGGCTCTCCATAAAAGATTTTTTTAGGACTTTTTTTTCCTAATAATTTATCATAATACGATGGAGAAATTCCATGTCCAGGTCTAATACTTTTTATATTTTCTTTGCTAAGTAATTCTCCTTTTTTTATATTTTTAATTGCGAAAATTGATCTTCTAAATAATTTCATTTTTTTATCCGAAATATTTGTGTATGAAGAATTTTTTTTAATTAACATTATGGAGTCATTAATCGTTTTAACATATTCTTTTATCTCCTTACCTTTTGCAGAAAATTCTATATCGACTCCCTTTTTTTGATTATCTAGAGCTATATGTTTTTCAAAAAATTCTGCACCAAATGAAGTGGATAACGCTGCTATTAAATTACCTTTAGAATGGTCAGAAAGACCAACCGAACATCTGAATTTTTTTTTTAAAATTTCAATATTTACTAAATTAAAGTCACTAATTTCAGATGGATAATTACTGACACAATATAATAATATTATTTTTTTTGCGCCATTTTTTCTTGCAATATTAACTGTTGTTTCTATTTCTTTGAGACTGGCCATGCCTGTAGAAATTATTATAGGTTTTTTTGTTTTAGCAATTCTTCTTACTAGTGGATGATCTATCATTTCAAATGATGCGACTTTGTAAAATGGACAATTTAATTTTTCTAAATAATCAACAGCTGTTTCACTAAAGGGAGTGCTAAATAAAGTAATACCAATTTTTTTTGCATAATTAAATAGTTTTGGATGCCATGATAAAGGTGTTTGTGCTTTATTATACAAATCCCACAAATTATAATCTTTCCACAAACCACTTTTTATTTTGAAATAGCTTTTGTTACTTTTTATGGTCATCATGTCTGGAGTATAAGTTTGAAGTTTTACAGCGTCAGCACCATTAACTTTTGCACATTTAATTAATTTTTTTGCCCTTTCAAAGCTACCACAATGATTTGCAGAAATTTCTGCTATAATATAAGGGTTTTTGAATTTCATTAACTTTTTGATATTTGATAACTGTCAAAAATTATATTTATTTATATAACATATCTAATGAAAATTATTATTAATAAATTCTTAATTTTAGAGAAAATTCAAAAGTCTAAAGAAAATATTGCAGGTGCTTACAAACTTTATAAATCTAGACCAAAATATCATCATGTAAGTGCAAAAAAAAAACTTCTTTTTTCAGAGCATACTAGGTTTGTCCAAAATAATCCCTATAGAAAATGGTTTATAATAAAATTTAATAATACTCCTATTGGAACAATATATTTTACTTTCGAAAATAATATAGGATTCTTTATTTTGCACAAATATTCAAAATACACTAAAAAAATATTTAATGGGGTTTTTGCTAAAATTAAACCACTTCCAAAAAAACTTTCGATAAATCAAGATAAATTTACGATAAATATTTCGTCAAACAATAAAATATATCAAAAAATTATAAATGATATTGGAGGGAGAATTATTCAAAAAACCTATATTTTTTAAAAAAAAATGAAAAATTCTTTAATAATAAAAAGGGTCTGAGAAATTTATGGATTATAATTTGTTCTCTATTGTTTCTTCTAAACTTAAGAATAATAAAATCAAGTCAATTTGTCTTTTAAAAGACAAGCAATGGAAGTTTGGAATAAAATCGCAAATGAAATGGTTTAGAAAAAATATTAAAAAAAACGATATACACAATTTATTTTATATTAAGTCTAAACTTGTAGGATATACACTTTTGAGAAAAAGAACTTGTGAAATTAGTAGCTTAAATAAAAGAATTAATTATCTTTTCTTTGATACTTTAGTCATTGATAAAAAATATAGAGGTAAAAACCTTTCTAATTTATTGATGAGTTTTAACAATACAATAATTAAACAATCTGGTTATTTCTCTTTTTTGATTTGTAAAAAAGAACTTGTTAATTTTTATAAAAAACATGAGTGGGTAAAATTTAATAAAAAAAATATAGATATACTAGACCACTCATTTTCTACTAATGGAATGATATTTAATAGAAAACAAATTTATAAAAATAAATATTATTTATACATAAATAAATAAATGATATTTAATCGCATTTATTCTAAAGTGTTTGATATTTTGTGTCTTCTATAGTGACTTAAGTTATAGATAAATCCATAACCTATTTGACTAATCAAGGTTATAAATTAAAGTATGTTAATTGGAATCAACATTTCAAATATATGAAGTACAGATTAATAACAGTAATAAATTTCAGTTTTTGTAATTAAAAAACCAAACTTTTCTTGGAATTCAATCATATTTTTTTTTTTCAAATTTAATAAAAGTTTTTTGTGCCGATAAAATTGCTTTGGTAAGGGCCAATCTTGTGAATATATTTTTTTAAACTTTATCGATTTTTTATTCATGAAAGATAAAATCTTTTTTTTATTAGCTAAACCAATTATAGGAATAATCATTTTCCCATTTTTATTTGTATAATTTTTAAATTCATTTAAAATTTTTATAGTAAATTTAACTCCATCAGATCCACTATTGTTGGGAGCATAATCATACCAGCCAGATATAGGGTTTAATTTGCTTGTAATAGCTGAAATATCATTAATTATGATGTCAAATTTATAGTCTTTCCAATTATCAAAAAGTTTAGATTTTTTAATTTCATATTTAGCTTTATTTCGAATAGCATTTAAAATTGAACAATCAATTGCAGAATTTGAAATATCTGAGGCATAAATTTTTTCTATAAATTTTTTTTTATAAAGATAATTAGATATAATACCAGAACCACATCCAAGTTCTAAAACTTTATTTTTTTTTTTTATTAATTTTTTAGATGCTTTTATTAAAAGGAAAGTAGTTAGATTTGGAGCAAAAACTTTTTTATTAAGATATAAATTAAAATTTTCATTTTTGTCTATTTGAATTTTTTTTAGTTCATAGTTTTTCATTTATGGTTTAACTAAATCCTCCATTTACAGGAATTATTGCTCCAGACACATATTGAGATTTTATTATAAAATTTATAGCATTATAAACAGATTGAAAATCCCCTATAGATCCAGTGTCTGTATTTTTTATTAATTTTTTTTTAGTACTTTTTTTCAAACTATTAGATAATTTACTTTCAAATATACCGAGACTTAGATAATTTGTTGTTATTCCAAATCTTGCATATTCTTTAGATAAAACTTTAGAATAGCCAACAAGGGCATACTTACTAATAGAATAACCTGAAATTCCTGCATCTCCCTTTAAAGCTCTTGAAGAACCTGAAAAAATTATCCTCCCCCAATTATTTTTAATCATAATTGGTAATACTTTTTTTATAATTTTGTGAGGATTAATTAAATTTGTATCTACTTCTTTTAATAGTTCTTTATCAGTTTTATTGATGATTAAATTTGAAATTGATAAGCTTTCCATGAATAATAGTACAATTTTTTTACTTTTGATTTTAGAAATAAATTTAGTGATAGTCTCTGTTTTTGTATAGCGATGAGTTTTGTATTCCTTAATTGATTTCAAATCAGAAAATTTTGAAAATGCATTAATTTCGTAATCTTTTTTTTTTATAAAAACATTTCTAGCAATATTAGATCCACCACCAACTATTATTATATGAATTTGATCAGACATTTTTTTTATATATAGCATAGGTTAATTAATGTATATTTTAAATTTTTAATAATTTAACTCGAATAATGATTAGTCAATTGACTAGTAATTTTAATTAATATAATAAATAATAGTATGTTGTTGTCAAAAGATGATATTGTAGATGTTATCATTAAAGTTCTTAAAGTTAGCAAAAAAAAAATTAATATAAATTCAGGATCTGAAAACATCGAGACTTGGGATTCTTTGGCACAGCTATCTATACTTTCTGAGTTAGATAAAAAAACTAAAGGTAAAATTTTTAAAATACAGGAAATATCTACAGCTTATTCTGTTAAAGAGATAATAAAAGTTCTAAAAAAAAAGAAACTTTTTAAGCAATAAATGAATAGTCTTACTATCCGCAATTTATCTCATGTTTTGGGATCTAAAAAAAAATCATGCTCTAGCTTTATGAAAAAAAACCCTCGTTGGAATATGGCTGAAGTTAAAAAAAAAACTGGAATTAACTATATTTATGAATCGGATGAGAATGAAGATGTTTTAGAATTATCTTACAAATCATCCTCCAAAACCTTAAAAAAATTTGATAAAAAAAAAATTGATTCTATAGTTGTTGTTACACAAACAGCAAAAAATAAACTACCTTCTGTTTCATGTGTGCTTCAAGAAAAATTAAAACTTAATAAAAATGTATTTACTTTGGACATTAATTTAGGTTGTTCAGGTTTTATTTATGCTTTGGCTACATTGCATTCCTTTTTTTCTTCAAACATTACTAGAAATACTTTGTTAATTTGCTCTGATACTTATACTAAATTTTTAGAAAATAATGACCGAACATGTAGAACAATTTTTAGTGATTCCGCTTCATCTTGTATTGTAAGCGCTCGTTCATCAAATATTACACCTGTATTTAATTTTTTTACTGATGGATCTGGAGCAAATGATCTAATTGAAAAAAATAATTATATTAAAATGAATGGCTCTGGTGTCTTTCTTTTTACCACAAAAACAGTTCCAAATCTTTTCAATAATTTGCTAAAAAAAAATAATCTTAAGATTAAAGATATTGATCATTTTATATTTCACCAAGCTAGCAAGCTAGTTTTGGATAGATTAAAATCAGAACTAAAAATACCAAGCAACAAATTTCATATCAATTATGATAAAATTGGAAATACTACTTCAGCATCTATACCGATAGTACTGGAGAAATTAATTAAAAAAAAAATATTAAAAAAAAATAATAATTTAATGCTTGCAGGTTTTGGAGTGGGTTTATCAGCAGCTTGTTGTGTTTTAAAGTGGAAATAAAGTCTTTTTATTAATGAAAAAATTAAAAATATTTATTAAAGGTGAAACGATCAATCTATCTAAACCAACTCTTGAGTTTGCAAAAAAATCTAATTGGTATTCTTGGCTAAATAATAAAATAATTACTAAACATCTTGACGATATACCTAAAAGAAAAAAAAATACCCCAGCTAAACAAGTAAAGTTTTTTTTATCTGAAAGAAAAAAAAGATTTATGTTAATAATTTCTACAAAAAATAACATTTATAAAGGGATAATTTCGCTATCCAATATTAATAAAACTAACAATTCTTGTGAATTAGCATTAATCACTGATACTAGTATTGAGCCTCATTTGGCTCCTTATGCTGCCCTAGAATCTGTAGCAAAAATAAGTGAGTATGCTTTTAAAAATTTGGGTATAAAAAAAATTACTGGTGATGGGAAAGTAGTTTTGAAACTTTGGAGACAAAGGATGGAATTATTAGGATACAAATTTATAACAATAACTAATGATAATTATATGTATAAAAAAAAATTGCCTCCATCTTATATTTCTTCTTGTCATTATGAGGATTATAGGAAAATAATAAAAAGGCGACGCCATTATTGGGATAATTTAAAAAATATGAAGAGAAGAATAAGAAAACTCCCTAAGGAAAATTTTGCAGATATTTATTTGAAGTTTTTAAAAAACCATAAAAATAAATATTATAAAAAAATATTAAAATTATTAAAGTAATTATTAACTCTTTTTATTTTTTAAAACTTCATAACCTTGTCTAAGAGATATTACTTTTTTATTATCTTTTGGCGGAATTGAACAAAATCCAAGAAATTGCTTTTCTAAATTATTTAACTTTGTATATATTCTGTTTGGCAAAAGATGAACATAATCAAATCTTTGTTTAATAAACCATGACTGCACAATGTAGACCAAAGTTCTATTTGGAGTATTTATTTTAGCTTCACATCTTCCATGCCAAATCCTACTATCATAGATAATTAAATCTCCCTTTTTGCCCTCTAAATAAAGATAGGAATAGTTTTTTTTATCTCTATCTGGGTAATTATCCTTACGATGTGTTTTTTTAATTAAAATTGTGCAAGCATTATCTCTAGTTCTATCATCTAGTAAAAAAAGAACATTAGCCATATAAAGTTTACTTGATGAACTAGGTATGTAAGAATCCAGATGTAAATTCATAAAGCCCTTCTCATCAATAATCATGGACTCTCCCAAAATGTAATTTGGAAGATTTAGATTGATGGTTTTGTAAAATGGATCATTCAATAAAGGCTTCAAAATTTCTTGGACATCTTTTTTACATATAATTTTTGTAAAAATCTTATCATAGTTATGTAGGTGCCAAATATTGTTTCCCGTTTTTACAGTATTTTTTTGTTTTTCTATTTTTTTAATTTTTTTTTTAATCAAAGATAATTCTCTAATGGATAAAAAATTTTTAATAACTGTATATCCTTGTTTTTTAATTTTATTGACATGGAATGTATGATTAATTTTTTTCATATAAATACCAACTAAAGATGAGAAATTTTAGAAGAATTAAAATTTTTATACTTACCTCTTGTATCAAATATCAATTTTCCTTCTTTTAAAATTTTTTTATAATTAAAATCAGAGTGATCTGTAAGTAATAAAATAGCGTCAAATTTATTATAGTTATTTGTAAAAATTGAATTATAGATTTTACCGTTTACATTAATATTTTTGATATACGGATCTTTGTAATTTATATTATATTTTTTTAAAACTAATGTCTTGAAAATTTTTAGAGAGGGAGACTCCCTCAAATCATTTATGTCTTTTTTATAAGTTAAACCTAATACAAGTATTTTATCTGTTTTTTTTAATCTTTGTAAAATATTTTTTATTATCCAATAAGTAACATTTTTATTTGCTCGGACACTAAGATTTATAAACTTTGTATCACTTTTATTTTTTTTTGCTAACCAACTCATGAATATTGGGTCAATTGGTATGCAGTGTCCTCCAACACCAGGTCCTGGTAAAAATTTTGTAAAACCAAAAGGTTTTGAGCCTGCTGCATCTATTATTTTATGAATATTTAGGTTTAATTTATGAGTTAATATTTTCATCTCATTAACAAGACCTATATTCACCGACCTATATATATTTTCAAGTAATTTAGCTGTTTCTGCAATTTCTAACGAGTCACATTCGTAAATATTTTTAAATACTTGTCTGTATAAAAATTCAATTTTTTCTAAACATTTATTTGAATAACCAGATATAAGTTTAGTAATATTTTTATATTCAGTTTGATTTTCAATATTTCTTTTGCCTGGATCTATCCTTTCAGGGGAATAACACAAGAAAAAGCTTTTTCCTAGTCTAAATTTTTTATTTATTTTTTTTTCAAAAATATCTTTAGTTGCTCCAGTGTAAACACTACTTTCTAAAATTATTGTCTGATTTTTTCTTAGATATTTATATATTTCAGAAAAACAATTTTCAATATGACTCATATCAGGACAATTTTTTTTCAGAGGTGATGGCAAACATATAATGATATAATCACAAAAAGAAATTTTATTATAATTAATATTGCTATAAAAAGTATTTAATCTTAATCTTTTTAATTCTGAATTTTTTATATCAGAATTATAAGATTTTCCTTTTTTTAATAAGTTAATTCTATCTATATCTTTATCAAAACCAAAAACATTAAATTTTTTATTTATAAGTAATAACAAAGGTAGACCAACATATCCTAAGCCTATGATACCTACATTTAATTTTTTTTTCATAAATTTTAATTCAATCTTTTAAAACCAGAATGACAAATAACACCTTTTAGTTTTTCATCTACAGATTTCTTACCTCTTTCAAATTCTGATATTTGGTAAAATAATTGATCTAAGATCTCAAAATAATTTTTCAGAATTTTTGTGTTATGTTTTACAGAAACAAATATTGCATTGGTTGCCAAATAGCCTTTTTTCAGCATTTCTTGAGTTATAAATGTTTTATACTTAAGCCAATCATTAGAAACTATACTGAATGTAGAGAGCGCTGGTATTCCATTTAACTGAATATTGATGTTGTTTTTTTTTGCTAGAAACTTCCATTTTTTTTGAACTTCATTTCCTATTTCAGTAATAGTTTCCCATGATTTAGTTTTTTCCATAATATCTAATGTTTTATTTGCAGCAACTGGTCCAGATCTTTCGCTCCAAAACGTGCTACTTATAAAACTATTTTGTGCACAGTCCATAATTTCTCTCTTTCCAATTATAGCTGTAATCCCATATCCATTTCCTAAAGCCTTGCCAAACCAAGCCATATCTGGATTAACTCCATAGATTTTATGAAGACCTCCAAAGCTTTGTCTAAAACCAGAAGAACATTCATCAAATATTAAAATTATTTTTTTTTTATTACACAAAGCTCTTACTTTTTTTAAAAAATTATTTTCTGGTTTTTGATTTCTTGATACTTCCATTTTAATTGTTCCAATATCATGTTCTCTCACTATTTTTTCTAACTCATGAAATTTATTGTAATTAAAAGGTATTGCAGTATTTTTTAAACTTTTAGGAACGCCAGCAGGATCTAAGCCTGGCATCAAATGTGGTTTTAAACCATCTGTACTTTTCAAGTTCGCAGACAGATACCAATCATGCCAACCATGATAACCGCAAAAAGCAATTTTACTTTTTCCACTAGCTGCTCTTGCAATTCTAACTGCTATTGCGCTTGCTTCTCCACCAGTTCTCGCAAGCCTAGCCATATCAGACCATGGATGCATAGCTACAAGTCTCTCACACAACTCAACTTCTTCTGCACAATTCAAAGTACTAATATTACTTTTTGAAATAGCTGATTTAACTGCATTATCAACTTCTGAATTTGCATAACCCAGTATATTAGATCCAACTCCCATTAGTGATACATCGGTATATTTTTTTCCATCCAAATCCCATATCTCACATCCCTTTGCCTTATTAAAATAGGCAGGCCATAAATCAGGGTGAAATAATTCTGGTCTTTTAGATAAAATCATATTCCCACCGGGAATTAAACTCTTTGCTCTTCTCCAAAGTTTTTGCGTTTTGGTCATTCTAGCACCTTCGTTTCTTAATAAACTATTATTTGAAGTTAATTTTTTGTTATTTAAAACTTTTTCTATAGCATCTTCCCAACTAAAATAAATATTTGGTTTAAATTCATCATAAATTAATCTAATTACCTTTAAATCTTCTAATTCATCAAGTGACCATCTAAATTTTGAATAATCAATTTTATTTTCATAATTATATTTTTTAAATTTTTTATTTTTAATTATAAATGGTGTAACATGCTCTTTTTCATACCTTGACTTGGCGTTTTTATATGTTTTTTTTAATGATTGAAAAGAAAAAATTTCAATATCTTGTCCATCAGGGTAGGTCATTGGTTGTGTATTACATAAAAAATCAACTTTTTTTTCTATGAACTTTTTTATCATTTTATCTAAAAGTCTATAATCAAGTATAACACTATCTCCTGTTATCCTTACTACAATGCTCGCATTGTGAGTATTAGCGGCATCAAAAAATCTTTTTAAAACATTCTGATCTTCGCCTATATGTAAATTTATATTTTTCTTTTTTAAAAATGCTATTAAAGGTAAATTTTTTTTATTTTTAGAAGTTGCAACTACTATATTGTCTAAATATTTTGATTTACTTATTCTTTTAAATAAACATTCTATTGCTGGTACACCATTAATTTTTTTTAAAACCTTTCCTGGAAGTCTAACTGAATTTAATCTTGCTTCAATTATAGCAACTATATTTTGGCTCATTAATTGTTTATTTTAGGTTAATTAATTCCTTTATTCCTTCTTCTAGATCTTTTTTAGGTCGATATTTTGTGTGACTATATACTCTTTTTAAATCGGGATATCTTTCAAAAATTTCTCTACTTTTGCTTCTGTCACTTTTATGATGTGGAATCTTTTTAATTTTGATTTTTTTATCTGATATTTTTACAAATTTTTTAGCTAAATTTATAATTGAAATTGGTTCGTTATTATTACCAATATTGTAAGTTTCGTTTGGTTTTCCTTTTTCCATGACTTTAATTAATCCTGTTGCCGCATCACTAACATTGCAAAAAGATCTGATTTGACTTCCATTTCCAAAAACTGTCAAAGATTTGCCTAATCTAATTTGTTTATTAAATTTTGACATCACAAAATTATCTTTTTGGCCTAAACCATATACATTAAAAAATCTTATAATGTTATATTTTAATTTATATTTTTGATAAAAACTTTTAACGTATTCTTCTCCGATAATTTTACTTATTCCATAGACTGATTTACATTTTAATTCTGCTTTTTCATTGATAGGAAATAACTTTTGCTCACCATAAACTTCAGAAGATGAGCAAAAAATAAATTTTTTAATTTTATTTTTTACAGATGCTTTTAAAATATTTCTTGTGCCAGTTATATTTACATCTAAACAATCTAATTTATTTTGATCAGTTAATTTAACACCTAATTTAGCTGCTAAATGAATTACAATTTGACATCCAATGATTGATTTATTTAAAATTTTTTCATCAGAAACACTTCCTTTAATGAAATTAAGTTTTTTATCTATAATTTTTGGTTTTTTTAAATCAAGACAATTTATTTTACAATTGTTTTTTAAAAGTTTTTTCAATATGCTAGTTCCAATAAAACCTGAACCTCCTGTTATTAATATTTTTTTCATTTAAATTAATCCTTTAAAATATTTTTACATCAAATCAATAAATTTTATTTATTGTACATTTAGAATTAAGAAAATTAGTATTTTTCATCTTCAAAAATATAGTCTTTATTCTCAATTAGTGAGTTAATTACCATATTTAAACCCGGGTCAAGCTTTTTATTATAAAGCTCTAAATAATTATTTTTGATACCGACATTTGGATTTTTATTTTTTTTTTCATAAAATGAATTGATAGGGATAGTTCGTTTAAACCAAAAATAATATGCATATTTTTTTGCTCTTTTTACTTGATCATCATTCATTGAATTATTTTTAAATGGAATTTTATTTAATTCATTTAAATATTCTTCTTTAGAATATACATCGTTAGTAATTAATTTGTGACTTATAAAGCTTTCTCCACAAACTATAGTTGGAATACCAGATGCCGCTGACTCTGTTGCGATTTTTGATGCATACACTATCAAACAATTGGACCTTTGCAAAAGTGCATAGGTACTGAAATTATCTTCTGGTCTTATCAGAAATATATTTTTTGGAATTTTTTTATACTTTTGTATAATCGAATCTTCTACTCTTTGTTTTGATGGCTTGGCTTTGCTTGCTTCGGCAGGGTGAATTCTTATTATAAGTTGAATATCCGGCTTTTCTTTAAAATAATCAATGGTGAAAAAAAGCCATTCCAACATATCTGAAAAAAAATTGGTTGGAAAATATACTTGCGCATCCCACAACATATTAGTTGCAAGAGCTACTATTGGCTTGTCATTTGAAATGCCTTTTTTTGCAAAATAACTATCAGCATCAAAATTGGGATTTTCAAAATTAAACTCCCAATCTTCTGAGCCATGCCATCTTGATTGCAAATATTTATCAAGTTTTTCTTCTAAATTACTAGTGAAATTAAAATTATTCCATTTATTTTCTTTTTCATGGAGTAATGCTTTGTGGTATGTATCGTTTCTAGTAATCCAAACAGAGTTTGTTCTATATCCAAAACACCAAGTAGAAGAGCCAATATTATTTTTTTTTGCACAATCCAATACTACGCCTTGTGGTACATATATGCCGTGATTAATAAACATCTCATCATATTTTTTTTTGCTAAATAAATTTTCACATACTTTCTTAGTAATTATTGCTGATTTTAAGTATTTTATAAATATAGATTTAGAATTTTTATAATCTTTAAAATTTGTTCCGGTAAAGTATCTAATGGTTCCAGAATTAGCATGTTCACCTACTGGTATTTCATCTATTGAAATTTTTTTTAATTTTTCAAATGTATAATTATCAAAATTCAAATCATTAATTTCTGCTAACTCTTTTTGTGATATTAAGTCCGAAAATTTTATAACATTACCATTGAAGCTCTTAATATAATTTTTAGCTCTTAAAAAACAAAAACTACAAATTTTTTTTGATCCATGTTTATTAAATTTTTCTTCTTGAATATGAAATATTGTTGCCATTACACAAGCTGGTAAAATTTCATCACACAATAAAAAATCTACTTCACAACCCTCGCTTTCTAAAATATTACCTATTAAACTTTCAAAAGTAAGAATTGATTGAAGACCTCCAGTTGAAATAGGAATTAAAATTTTTTTATTAATTTTTTTTTTTGAATTTTTTTGTAAATTTTTTAGATTGGAAAGCCTATTGCCTATTAAAAAATTTCTAAAAATTTTTATATATTTAATTAAATCTGTCATAAGTTTTTTTAACTAGCTTATTTTAATATAACCTGAGATAATTTAGTTGAACTCAGGCCTTTTGTTTTCTTAATACCATAATTTTTTTCGACTCTAACTCTGTCATTAAAGTGCGGTGTAGATGCTTCAATTATTTTACAATTAGTAATTGCTTCTTCTTGATGTACAGAATATGGCTGAAAATGAAAAACATCTCCTTTTTTTAAAATTTTATTAATTAATTTACCTTTGCCGTTATCAAATCTAACTTTTAGTTTTCCAGAAATTAAGTAACCACATTCATTTTTTTTACGGTGATACTGTAAGCCGCCTTTATTGCCTTTCTTGATATGAAGTAATTTTAAGGACAAAACTTTTGGAATTAGAGCTAACAATATCTCATTTCCCCATTCTCTACGACCAACGCTTTTTTTTTTTTGGAAATATTACTCCAACTTTTTTTTTTACTTTAATCATTTAATATTTTCAAAAAGTATTAATTCATCAGTTTTATGATCTTTTATAAGTTTCTTTCCAACTAATTTTTCATACATATATGGTTCTAATCCTCCTCCAGGAGATTTAAATGATAAATCTTCATACTTTAATAAATGACCAGCTTTTAGATCTTTTTTTATAACAATTGATTTTTTCATTTTAAAAAGCGGTTTTTCCTCACTTTTTAGAAGTTTTTTATTTTCAGATCCCATCATAACTTTTATTCTACTTATATTTCTCACAAATTTACTTAGACCTTGTGGTTCCAATGAAAACGAATGATCGGTTCCTTTATTTGCTCTATTTAAAGTAAAATGTTTTTCAAAGTATCTTGCTCCTAGCATATAAGCAATTGGACCAGCATCAATACCATTCTCATGGTCAGATAAACCTATTCCAAATTTTTTAAACTCTTTTTTAAAAACACTTATAACTGAAAGATTCATATCCTTAATACTTGCAGGATACGATGCTGTGCAGTGCATTATAATTAATTTATCATTAATTTTTGAAATATTATCAACTGCTCTTTTTACATCATCTAAACTTCCACCACCTGTACTTAAAAAAATTGGCTTATTTAGTTTTGCAATCTCTTTTTGAAGTGGTGTATTAGTCAAATCAGCAGATGCAATTTTGTAAGCAGGCATTTCTAGCTTTGCTAATAAATCAACACTAGGTTTGTCAAACGGTGTAGCAAAAAAACCTATTTTAATCTCATCTGAAAAAGCCTTCAAATCTTTAAATTGTTCAAAGTCAAATTCTAGAAATTCTCTATGTGTTCCGTATACTTCGCCAAAACTATTCTCGTGATCGTAAACACTATTATAAAAAGATTTTGTATATAAAGCTTTATTATCTCTTTTTTGAAATTTTACAGCATCTACACCACAGTTTTTAGCTTCTTTAATTAATTCTAAAGCCTGATCAAACTTTCCTTGATGGTTATGACCAATTTCAGCAACAACAAATGGTTTTTTATCTAAATTATCAAAAGTCATACTTTTTTATAACCGATTATAATAATATTAAAAGAATTGTTTTAAAAATTGTTCTAAATTTATAATTTTCCATTCAAGAGCTTGCGAATGTTTTATTGGACTTTTTTTTAAAATTTTATTTAATATTTTTGATTTCCCATAATTTTTATCTTTTAGAGAATTTGGAAAACCAGAAAAACCTGTTTTTGGCAAAATATTTTTCTTATTTAAATATTTTGAAAAAACCTTTTTAAGAATATATTTTTGTCTAAATCTGATATCTTTTACTTTTTCATTAATCTTATATTTTAATGGTAAATTTAAAATTATTTTTAGAATATTTTTTTGAATGTATACATTTCTTGGTTCAACCGAATTTTCACAACAAATAAGATCATTTGATCTGTTAGCAACATTAGTTGATTGAATAAAATAATCTAAAAATAGAGAAGCTTGTATATTTCTCTCTCTTTTTGATTTAATGAAACTATAGTGTTTCAATGTTTCTTGCCATTTTTTATCTAAATGATCTTTTAAGTAATTGTCTTTTTCTCTTAATAATAATTCATTGTTTTGTATTGAAGAGTAAGGAGACAAATTATTAGAAAAATCATATTTTTTAAGAAAACTTTTAAGATAAACTTGTTGACCTCCTAAAAGCTCATCAACTCCGTCTGCTGAAAAAAATACTTTACATTTTTCTTCTTTAAATTTTTCAGATAATAAAAACCTCCCCGCAAGATCGTGTGTTTGTAGTGGACTAGAAACTATTTTATAACATTTTTGAGTCAGTTTTTTATAATTTTTAATATTCATTTTAATTTTTTTTATTTTTGTATTAAAAAAATATTGAATAGTACCAATATTTTTCATTATTGGATCTTTAACTCCATAATCTACCGCTATATTTATTTTTGGATCTTTAAATTTTGAAACTAGTAAAGCTTGCAAAGTAGAGTCAATTCCACCAGATACAATACAACCAAATCTTTTGTCTGGTATCATCAATTTTATTTGTTGAACTAGTGCATCTTCAAATAAGTCTATTACCTCATCTTCGTGAAGATTATGAAAAAAATTATACTTTTTTTCTGATATCCAAAGAAGGGGATTTTGAGTTTGATATTTTATTATTTTTTTATCTTTCAATGAGTAGTTGATTGTAGAACCATATTTAAAAAGTTTAATATTTTTAAAACATGTATCTTCTAATGGCATAAAATGTCTTGTTAAAAAATAATTTTTTAAGCAAGAAAAATTTATTTCATAATTATTTATAAATTTTAAAATAGCACTTATTTTTGAACTGATAATAAAATAGTCATTACTATCATAATAATATAAATTTTTTTCTCCTTGAGGGTCATTTATTATTTTGAGACATTTTTTTTTTTGGTCAAAAATAACATATGCATACATTCCATTTAAATTGTTTGAAATACTCTGATCAGACTTTTCATCATATAAATTAGCCAAAACCTTTGTATCTGTTAAATTTTCATTAATTTTTTCCGATGCATTTTTTTGGTGAATATTTTTATAATTATATATCTCTCCATTAAATGATATTATATATTGTCCACTTTTAGATCTTTCTAGGCCTAAGTTTTCTTTTTTTCTTCCTGTTATTGATAAAATTGTATTTGAAATAAATAAGTTACCATTTTCAAAAAATTCAAATTTAAAACTATCGGGTCCTCTATTGTATATTTCTTTTGAAGCCCTTAAACTTTTAGATTTTGAAATTTTTTTACCTTTTTTTGAGAAAATTATCAGAATGCCACACATATTTAATTTGTATTTAATTTGTTGTATTATTGCTATTATATTAACTAACCTTTATCTTATAATTGTTATAAACAAGTGTCAGTAAATTTAAATCGATATTAAGATATTACAGATATATCATAAAAAAATAATATAATATTTATATATGCTATTGTTTTATAATGAAGAATAAAAAAAAAATACTTGGTATCGTTGGTATAAGATCCGGATCGTCTTCGTTAAAAAATAAAAATATTAGAATATTGGGTAATAAACCTTTGGTTGGTTGGATACTTTCTTCAGCAAAAAAATCTAAATATATTAATCGATTAGTTGTATCTACCGATAGTAAGAAATATGCAAAAATATCCCAAAATTATGGAGCTGAAACTCCATGTCTTCGACCTAAACATCTTGCTACAAAATTTTCTGATGAAATTGGATTCATAAAACATATGATCAATTATTTAAGAAAAAAGGATAACTATAATCCTGATATAATTGTTAGATTATTAGCAACTACACCTTTCCAAAAGGTTTCAGACATTGACAAAATAATCAAATTAGTTTTAAAAAATCAATATGATAGCGCCGTTATAATATCCAAGGCAAAACAACATCCATATAAAGCACTTAAAATTATTGGAAACACAAAAAAATATTTAGTCTCTTTTAGAACCAATAAAGGAATAGACGTTGGTAGAAAAAATAATCGACAATTAAATGAAAAGATTGAAAATATTTATTTTAGGTCAAACGTAATTGTTTGTAAAACAAAAGTTATAAGAAAATACAATTCCTTATGTAATAGTAAAACTGGTTACTTTATTATACCACAAACAGTAGATATAGATGATGAAGTTGATTTTAAGTTTGCAAATTTTCTATTGAAGGATAGTTCAAAAAAAAATAAAGATTTTTAATATCAATCTAAATAAATTTCTCATCATCTCTAAAGGCTAAACAGATTAATACAATTTCTGTTTTCTTAGGCATTTGTATATTTAATAATAAATATTATATCTTTGAAAATTTTTTTCAGTGCATAAATCAAGCCAATTGAGCTATTAGTACTGGTCAGCTGCACACATTACTGTGCTTCCACATCCAGCCTATCAACGTGGTGG
>MDTG01351274.1_pt1 | contig 48914 bp, 56 predicted proteins | sample 811421 | NCBI WGS metagenome assembly MDTG01 (sample SAMN05326645, study PRJNA326480) | marine metagenome | isolation source: seawater | place: Pacific Ocean: South East | collected 2011 | reverse complement strand
GACGGAGAGAGAGGGATTCGAACCCTCGATAAGGTTGCCCCTATACAGCATTTCCAGTGCTGCGCCTTCAACCACTCGGCCACCTCTCCAGCAGTATCAATCTATACTTTAATTATAAATTTTTAAAATTTTATTTAAATCGTCAAATTAAGACAAAAAATACTGTAAATAATACTTTTTATTCATAATTAATATAAATTTTTATCATATAATGTTAAAGAGTATTATAAATATTCTTTAACACGAATTAATGAAAAATGTCTTATAAAAAAATCTGTGAAGAATCTTTAAAAAGATCTAATTTAGATTTTAAACAATTAAGTAATTTACTTGAAATAGCAAAAAATGTTTCTATCAAGGGAGGAAAGTCTCTTATGGAAAATTTTGGGAAAATATCAAAAATTAATACTAAGACAAATATTGGCGATCTAGTAACAAATGCAGATTTATTATCTGAAAAAATAATTATTGAATATCTAAATAGAAAGACACCAGAAATACAAATATTGGCAGAAGAATCAGGAAGGGGAGGTAATCAGTCAAGTCAATTAATTTGGTGTATAGACCCTTTAGATGGAACGACTAATTACGCACATGGTTACCCTTTTTTTGCTACTTCGATAGGATTATGTTTCGAGGACATTCCACTTTTAGGTGCAATATATATTCCTTTTATACAAGAAAGCTATTATGGAGCTCCTACTATTGGTTCTTTTTGTAATGGTAGAAAAATTAATGTATCCAAAACAAATTGTTTAGAAAAATCTCTTCTCGTTACAGGCTTTTCATACGATAGAAAAACATCAGTGAAAAACAACTATTCAGAATTCTGCTGGATGACAAACATAACAAGAGGGGTACGAAGAGGTGGTGCTGCAGCTGTTGACTTGGCATTTATTGCAAACGGTAGACTTGACGGATACTGGGAGAGAGGACTAGCTAAATGGGATATGGCAGCAGGTGTACCAATAGTTGAGAATGCAGGAGGAATTGTAAGAGATTTTGAAGATGGTAATTTTAATCTTTCTAATGGAAAAATTCTCGCATGTACGCCTGCGATAAAGAATGAGATGTTAATTGAATTAAAAAAGACAAAACCTATAAATGAAAAAGAATTTTTAAATTAATATCTAAGTAAACATATATAATCTTAAAATATAAATTACTTAAATAAAAAATTGCAACCAGCAGCAGGCGCAATAGATTTAAACCCTCAACAGGTGGAAATAAATAGTTCAATAGCAAACAATATTGCTGAAACATATCGTTTATGGGGTTACGAAAAAATTTCACCACCTATTATTGAAAGATTAGACACTCTTATGGCTGGGGATGGAGTTGCTAATGCAGATATTTTAAAAATAGTTTCAGATGACCAACTTGGTCTAAGACCTGAAATGACAACTTCAATTTCAAGAGCATCTGCTACTCGTTTTAATAATCGAACTAGGCCACTTCGTTTGTGGTCTAGCGGACCTGTTTTTAAAAGTAAAAAAGGTAATAAAGGAGCGACGCAAATTGAAGAAAGTAATCAAATAGGGGTTGAACTTTATGGGGTCAAATCAATTAATGCAGAGTTAGAGCTTATTTCTTTACTGCTAGATTCATTAAAAACAATTAATTTTTCACAAAAACATGAGCCTACTCTTTTAATTGGAAATACAGAATTATTCAGATATATTTTATCAACATATGATGAAATATATAGAGTAAAAATAGAAAGTATCCTTACCAGAATCGACAGGGTAGAAATTGAAAAATTATCAATTAGTAATGATAAAAAAAATGAATTACAAAGACTATTATTGTTAAGAGGTGACCCCAAAAATATTTTAATGAAATTAGAAGAAATCTATGGCCAGAGTGATATTTTAAAAAAATTAAGTGATTTTTTTAATGTAATATGTTCTATATCATCAAACTATAATATTAAAATACAGTTTGATCCAACATTTAAACCACATTATAATTTATATAATGGATTTGTTTTTCAATTAATATGCAAAAGTCACTCTAAGCAAGTAACAATAGCAAAAGGTGGACGGTACGATAAGATAGTAAGAATATTTGAAAAAGATGAATCGATTGCTTCTGGGGTTGGATTTACTTATTCAATTGACAAAATACGCGAATTAATTACTGAAGAGAAGATATTTATACCTAAAGAAGATAGAATTTTAATAACATATAAAGATAAAAAATCAATTAATTTGGCTTTTAATAAGTTAAGGGAATTACACAGTAAAAGCTTAATTGCAATGATGGAATTATCACCATGCAATGACGAAGAAGAAGCAAGCTCATTACTAACTAAAAGAAATTGCAACAAATTAATATGGATTACAAAACAAAATTAGATGTTTTTAATTAAAAATATATCAGAGCATAGTACGGGGTATACACCAATCAATTAAATTCTGCTATGTAGAATTAGATTAAATATAACTTTCATATGACATTTCAAGAAGAAGGTCAGATTCAAATACATACAGAAAACATATTTCCAATAATAAAAAAGGCTGTTTATTCAGACCATGAAATATTTTTAAGAGAATTAGTTAGTAATGGTATCGATGCTATCAACAAAAGAAGAATGGTAGCTTTTTCTGGAGACTGTATTGAAGGTGATATTGGAGAAATAAATATAAAGATAAATCGTGAAGATAAAACTTTAACATTTTCTGATAATGGTATTGGAATGACAGCTGATGAAATAAAAAAATATATAAATCAAGTAGCATTTTCTAGCGCAGAAGAGTTTCTTGAAAAATATAAAAAAGGGGATGATAGCTTTATTGGACATTTTGGGCTTGGTTTTTATTCAAGTTTTATGGTTGCAAAAAATGTTGAAATAATAACCAAATCAGCAATTAATGATAGCGAAAGTGTTAGGTGGCAATGTGATGGCTCTCCAAAATTCTTCTTAGAAAATTATGAAAAAGAAGTAATTGGTACCGACATTATTCTTCATTTAATGGATGAAGAAATTGAATATCTTGAGCCATCAAGAATTAAGACATTAATAAAGAAATATTGCGATTTTATGTCAATAAGTGTTTCCTTAGAGGGCGAAAAAATAAATAGAATGGTCTCTCCTTGGAGAAAAAATCCAACAGAAATGAAGGATGATGATTATGTTGAATTTTATAAATACTTATATCCATTCCAAGGTGATCCTCTTCTGTGGGTTCACTTAAAAACAGACTATCCTTATAACTTACAAGGAATTTTATTTTTCCCTAAAATAACAGGAAGAGCCGATTGGGAAAATGGAGAAATTAAACTTTTTTGTAATCAAGTTTTTGTTAGTGATTCAATTAAAGAAGTAGTTCCAAGATATCTTTTACCACTAAGAGGAGTTATAGATTCACCAGACATACCATTAAATGTAAGTAGAAGTGCCTTGCAATCAGATAGAAAAGTAAAATCAATTGGTAATTTTATATCCAAAAAAATAGCTGACAGACTTAAAGCACTTTACAAAGAGAATAAAAAATTATACTTAGAAATATGGGATTCACTATCACCTTTTTTAAAAATTGGAGCAATGGATGATGATAAGTTTTCTGAACAAATTAATGATATTTTATTATTCAAATCAACAATAAAAGATGATCTAGATGATGTATTTAACTCTAATGGAATAGCTTTTACGACTTTAGAAGGTTACTTAAATAGAACCAAAGACAATAATAAAAAAAGAATTCTTTACTGTACCGATGAAAATGCTCAACAATCAGCATTAAATTTATGGACTTCCTCTGGTAATGAAGTTTTAATGCTTGATGGTGTTATTGATTCTCAATTTATACCATGGCTAGAATCGAAAAATTCTGAACTAATGTTCCAAAGAGTAGATTCGGAATTAGATAAAGATTTAAAAGAAGAAATTACAGAAATCGTAGATAAAGATGGAGAGAATGAAACGGATAAACTTAGAAGCCTCTTTAAAAACTCAATAAATAATAAAGAAATTACTATTCAAATAGATTCACTCAAAGGAGATAATGCTCCTCCATCAATGATTTTGTTACCAGAACAAATGAGAAGAATTAATGATATTGGTGCATTAATGGAACAAAAAATACCTGGCTTGCCAGACAACCATGTACTTTTAATTAATAAAAAACATCCATTAGTAAAAGGAATCCTAAAAATTAGCGAAACAAAGAAAATTATTATTGATGAAACTGCCGAAAAAACACACGATTCTCTCAGTAATGAAATTGCAAAGCATCTATACGATATGGCTAAAAATAGTGTCGGTGGATTAAATGCCTCAGAATTAGCAAATTTCAATATCAAAAACGCCCAAATAATGGCAAAGCTAATAGATCTCTAACAATAATTAACTAAATCATTTGCTATTATTGGTACAGAAAAAATCTTGAATCATTATGTCTAGAGTTTGCCAATTAACAGGTACAAGGGCAAATAATGGTATGTCTGTTAGTCACTCACACATAAGAACCAAAAAACTCCAGCAAGCAAACTTGCAAAAAAGAAGGTTATGGTGGGCAGAAGGTAATAAGTGGGTAAATTTAAGAATTACCACAAGAGCTCTTAAAACGATTCAAAAGAAGGGCCTTGGAAATTATGCAAAATCACTGGGAGTAAATTTAAACAATTTTTAATCACAGGAAAAGCAGTCAAAAAGTAAATGCAAAAGAATTTTTTTGTTCTATTTATTTTAATTTCTTGTATTTTTTTTAATCCACTAATTTGTAATTCTAAAGGTATTTTTCCATCTAAAGGTGAAATTGCTCCTAATTTTGAATTACCTGGATATTTAAATGGTGAAAATAAAAGATCACTTTATACCTTGGACAAATTTAAAGGCTCCAAATTAGTAATATATTTTTATCCTGAGGATTTTACAGCTGGTTGTTCTTTAGAAGCCAAAGGATTTTCATCCAATTTAAAAAGTTTTAAAAAATTAAACACCAATATTATCGGAATAAGTTCAGATAATATTGATGAACATGTTGATTTTTGTGGTAAAGAAAATATTAAATATCCTTTACTTTCTGATTTAAATGGAGTTACAAGTTCTGAGTATGGATCTTGGAGCGGAACCTATTCTAATAGAAATACTTTTCTATTAGACGAGGATGGTGTTATTTTGACTAGATGGATAGGTGTAAACCCATTGCATCATGCTGAAGAAGTTATTACTTTTATAAGTCAAACATAATTTAATATGCACGAATTATCATTATTTACTTGGTTTATTCATATTGCTACTGTAATAGAGTGGTTTATAGCAATTATAATTATTAGTAAAATTTCAGATAATTTAAATAAACCATATTTAAAATTATTATCTTATGGAATGTTGCCTAACTTAGCGAGTGCCATGACTGCAATTACATGGCATATATTTGACAATTCTATTATTTTAAAAGGTTTAGTAGTCCTTCAAGCATCACTGACGATTATAGGTAATTCAACAATGGCTTTATCAACTTATTATATTTTCAGAAAAGAGACAATAAAATCATGATTGGTTTTAATGATAGCTTTATTTACTTTTTAAATAATATTGATCCAAGTCCACTTTTTGTTATTTCATTAATTCCTTATTTAATATTTTTATTTTATGCAAGTAAGATAAAAATCATTCCTAAAGAATCATACAGAGGTTTTCAGTTAACTATATTATTTGTTTTTATGACAATTATTTTTGCGATAATTGCATTAAAATTCTTCGACGACGATTTAACAAATGTTGATCCATTACATGGTGCTGCTGAATCATTCTTAACAATTAGCGATGCTTATATTTTGTGGGGTTTTCTAAGAATCTATCGTAACAAAGAGAGTAAAAAGTCATAATCATTTTCAATTAAGTATAAAAAGATGCTATCTTATACAAAGTACTAAATCGTATGATGATCACACTTCTAGGAATGGTCGAACCAGTGACTTTCCATTGGTCTCCAAAATGCGCTGTAGTAATGATAATTTGTAATTTGCTAGCTTACGCTATCGCTAGAGCAAATATTGAGAAACCAAATGAAGGTTTTCCAATGCCAAAAGCGCACTTTTATGGTGGCTTAAGTCATGGATCTTTTGTAGCTGCTAATTGCTTAGGTCATGTGCTCGGTATGGGATCAATTTTGGGTTTAGCTGCTAGAGGAGTTTTATAATTCTAAAATATTTAAATAAAAAATAAATTTAACTTTCATATAATCTATTTTATTGTTTTATTTTCTTGATTTATAGAGATTGTATTTTCATAATTCCATTCAAATTTATTAACTATTTTATTATGCATCTGAGCAGGTGTTAGGCCTAATTTTTCTTTACTTTGATCTGGACTTGCATGATCTACTAGAACATCGGGTATTCCAATTCTTAAGGTGTTAGCAGTAATATTATTATCTGACAAAGATTCAACAATTGCGGAGCCAAATCCCCCAAGTAATGTACCCTCTTCCATAGTTACAACTTTTCCTATTCTCCTAGCCAAAGGATGAATTAAAGCTTCATCTAGAGGACGAAGAAATCTTGCATTTATAACAGTGGATAACTTTCCAGAATCTCGAAGTAATTCTGCGGTTTTAAAAGCCTGAGAAACCATTGAGCCATAAGCAATTATTAACAAATCATCGCCTTCCATAAGAATTTCTCCGTGACCAATTTTCAGAGGTTCCCAACCCTCTTCCATCAATAAAACACCTTCACCGGGTCCCCTTGGAATTCTCAAAGCAGAGGGTCCATTATGGTTAAGGCACGTAACCATCATTCGTTGAAGCTCTCCCTCATCTTTAGGAGCCATAACAGTAAAGTTAGGAACAGATCTTAAATAACTTATGTCATATTGACCCTGATGAGTTGGTCCGTCTGCACCAACAATCCCTGCTCTATCAAGAACAAAAGTTACTGGCAATTTTTGAATACCAACATCATGAATTAGTTGATCGTAAGCTCTTTGAAGAAATGTACTGTAAATTGCCACAACAGGTTTAAGGCCCTCACATGCCATTCCCGCAGCTAATGTCACTGCATGTTGCTCTGCGATTCCAACATCTATATATTGATCTGGAATGGCTTTTTGAAGAAGATTTAAAGCAGTACCTTCTGCCATAGCAGCAGTGATTCCAAATACTTTATTATCTTGCTCACATAATTTTACTAATGTTTGTCCAAATACTTTGCTGTAGCTTGGAGGTTTAGGTTTACTTGAAGGAATTGATTTACCTGTCGTTAAATCAAATGAAGATTGAGCGTGATAGCCAACTTGATCAGCTTCAGCAAAAGGATAACCTTTTCCTTTTGTTGTAAGGACATGCACTAAAACTGGGCCACCAACTCTATGAGCAGTTTGGAATGTCTTAATCATTTGTGAGATGTTATGACCATCAATTGGACCAATATATGTAAATCCTAATTCTTCAAAAACTGCACCAAGCTTAGGTACTGCAAGCCTACGAACACTACCTGTTAAAGATTTTAATTCCTCTGGTAATTCTCCACCCATGAAAGGTAGATTTTTCACACTTTCTTGAACGCTATCAGAAACAAATTTAACCGGTGGACTTAATCTCATCCGATTTAAATATGTTGATAATGCACCTACTGGAGGTGATATAGACATATCGTTATCGTTTAAAACAACTAGTAAAGGAGTCTCAGGTAAATGGCCAGCATGATTTATTGCTTCTAATGCCATTCCTCCAGTTAACGCTCCGTCACCAATAACTGCAACGCATTTATAATTCTCACCTTTTTTATCTCTGGCTAAAGCCATTCCAAGAGCTGCAGATATTGAAGTACTCGCATGACCAGCTCCAAAATGGTCAAAATTACTTTCAGTTCGTTTTAGATAACCAGCAACACCACTTTTTTGTCTTAAAGTATCAAAATTTTTATATCTTCCTGTAATTAATTTATGAGGATAAGCTTGATGACCAACATCCCAGACAACTTTATCTATGTCTAGATCTAAAGTTTGGTAAAGAGCAAGTGTTAATTCAACAACACCGAGACCAGGACCTAAATGACCACCGCTGGTAGAAACGACTTGCAAATGTCTTTCTCTAACTTGACATGCAACATCCTCTAACTCGCTAATAGATAAGCCGTGAAGTTGATTAGGATGATTTAGATCGCATAGACGCATTTTTTTCACCTCTCTACATACTTAATCTACGGGTTCTTGAGCACTTTTCGTGAAAACTTGAAAAATATCAAATGCACTGTAGAAATTAAATAAAGATAAATTGACAAAAATAAAAAAAATGGATCAATTTCTTCAAAAAATTTTAAGAGCTCGCGTTTACGAGGTCGCAATTGAAACACCGCTTGAAAAAGCAAAGAATTTGAGCAAAAGACTCTCAAATAATATTTGGTTAAAAAGAGAAGATCTACAAAAAGTTTTTTCTTTTAAAATCAGAGGAGCATTTAATAAAATGCAACAACTTAATGAACAAGAATTAAAGAAAGGGGTTATTGCCTCAAGTGCTGGAAATCATGCTCAAGGTGTAGCTTATAGCGCTCTTTTTTTTAAAACAAAAGCATTAATTGTAATGCCATTAACAACACCTAAAGTAAAGGTTTTAGCTGTTAAATCACTTAAAGCAGAAGTTATTTTATATGGAGATACTTATGATGAAGCATATTTTCATGCTATTTCAATCAGCAAAAATAGAGGTTTGACATTTATTCATCCTTTTGATGATCTAGATGTTATTGCAGGTCAAGGCACTATTGGTATTGAAATACTTAGGCAATCAGATGAGCCTCCAGATTCAATTTACATAGCAGTTGGAGGAGGTGGACTGATTAGCGGAGTTGCTTCTTATGTAAAGAATTTATGGCCTAATGTTGAAATCATTGGAGTAGAACCATATGACTCTGCTGCAATGACTCAATCTTTAAGTGCTGGGAAAATTATTGAATTAAATGAAGTTGGTCTTTTCGCCGATGGAGTTGCTGTTAGGAAAGTTGGAAAAAATACATTTTCAATTGCAAAAAAATATGTCGATTTCATGATCAATGTAAGTAATGATGAAATATGTTCGGCAATAAAAGATGTATTTGAAGATACCAGATCAATATTAGAGCCTGCAGGAGCACTATCCATTGCGGGAATGAAATCTGATATTGAAAAAAGAGGACTTAAAAATAAGAATTTAGTAGCTATTGCTTGTGGTGCAAATATGAATTTTGAAAGACTTAGATTCGTAGCAGAAAGAGCTGAGCTAGGAGAAGAGAGGGAATTCATGGTAGCAATAGAGATACCAGAGAAACCAGGTAGTTTAATTGACCTTTGTGAATTATTGGGAAAGAAAAGCCTTTCAGAATTCAGTTACAGGATGTCAGAAAGCAGTAAGGCACATATCTTTATGGGTATTAAAGTTGATAACAATAAAGACAAAGAATTATTAATAAATAAATTTAATAAAGCAAATTTTAATTGTATTGACTTAAGTAATGACGAATTATCTAAAACTCATTTAAGACACATGGTAGGTGGAAGACTACCCAAAATTAACGATACAAATAAAGAAAATGATAATGATCCTATTGAATTATTGTACAGATTCGAATTTCCAGAAAGACCTGGGGCATTGATAAATTTCCTTAAAAGAATGAAAAGTGATTGGACTATAAGCATATTTCACTATAGAAATCATGGTTCAGATATTGGAAGAATTGTGATAGGCATATTAGTTTTAAAGAGTGACCTACCTAAATGGAATAACTTCGTAGCTGAATTGGGATACAAATGTGTAGATGAAACTAAAAATCAGGCATATAAATTATTTTTAGGTGCGAATTGATCATTATCGAGTTATTTTTGGATAGCTTCTATATTAATCATCAACACAAACACACCAATCACTTCTGGTGAGTTGCCAGATGTCTCATTACCGGCAAGATTAGAAGCTATTCTTTATTTAAAAGGAAAGCCATTAAAAATATCTGAGATAACTGAGTATATGAATGAAGATTCTACTAAAGTTAAAGAAGCTTTATTCGCTTTAAGAGCTTCTTACGCTCAAAGAGACACAGCATTAGAAATTGTTGAAAAAAACGGAAGTTTTAGTCTTCAATTAAGAGCGGGATTAGGAGAATTAGTACAAAATCTTCTTCCTGTTGATATTTCAATTGCAACGTTAAGAACACTTGCAACTATTGCACTTAAAAAAAGAATTCTTCAATCAGATTTAGTAGAAATTAGAGGATCTGGAGCATATGAACATATCAAAGAATTGATTTCTCAAAATTTTATAGAAAGAAAGCGTCAACGAGATGGAAGGTCTTATTGGATAACGCTCTCTGAAAAATTTCATCAAACTTTTTCTATTTTGCCTGACATTTCTTCAGCAAAAGAGACAAAAGCAGCATAAAGTAAGTAAACAAATTATAGATTGAAATGGGCTCAGAAATTATTTCAAACATTTTTGGAGTTATCGGTCAAACGCTTTTAATTTATTCCTACCTTCTCATTCTACGAGTATTACTTACCTGGTTCCCAAATATAGATTGGTCAAATCCTATATTGGGAAATTTATCTGCAATAACTGATCCTTATCTGAATCTTTTTAGAGGAATAATACCTCCAATTGGAGGTCTTGATATATCCCCAATTCTTGCATTTGTTCTGCTCAACTTTGCTCAAAGTATTGTAGGTGCAATTAGATATGCTTCTTTGAGTGGTTCAGGCCTATATGGATAAAATAATCTAGCGATAATCTCCATTTCCTTTTATTTTTCCTCTTGATGATCTATCAGCTAATTTCTCAAGATTAGCTTTTGCGATATCTTCAAGCTCTATTTCGAGTTCAGTAGCAAGTTGAGCTACGTACCACAAAACATCTCCTAATTCCAGTTTTAATGACTTCTTTGATAGTTCATCAAAATTGCCATCATTATCTCTGAGAATTTTTTTTACTTTGTCTGCTACCTCTCCTGCCTCACCTGCAAGACCAAGTGTTGGATAAATAGGATTATTTCCAACATTAGGGTATTTGGCAGTTTCTCTGGATTTGTGCTGATAATGATTTAAGTTCATGATGTGATCTGTTGAAATTTAGGGAGAACTCCAATGATTGAAAAATTTAATGTTTTTAAGATATCAAGGTCCAATTAATGAGCAAAATTGACCTAAGAAGAAGGACCAAAATCGTAGCGACTATTGGCCCTTCTACAGAAAGCCCAGAAATGATAGCTGAGCTTATTAAAGCTGGTGCTACCACTTTCAGACTTAATTTCTCTCATGGAGACCATTCTGAACATGCTAAGAGAATTACAACTATTAGAGAAGTCTCGAAAAATCTTGGAGTTAACATTGGAATACTTCAAGATTTACAAGGTCCAAAGATCAGACTTGGAAGATTCAAAGACGGTCCAGTAAAAATAGTTACTGGAAAAGAATATTGCTTAACTTCTAAAAAAATAAATTGTGATGAAAAAATAGCAAATGTTACTTATGAAAATTTAGTTGAGGAAGTAAAAATAGGCAATCGAATACTCCTTGATGATGGAAGAGTAGAAATGAAAGTTTCTGAAATAAATAAAAAAGATGATTTAATTATTTGTCAAATCACTGTTGGAGGGGTACTTTCTAACAGCAAGGGGGTTAATTTTCCAGATGTACAATTATCAATAAAAGCATTAACTAATAAGGACAAAGAAGATCTAAAATTTGGTATAAAGCAAAAGGTTGACTGGATTGCGCTTAGTTTTGTTAGGAATCCAGAAGATATGAAAGAGATTAAGGAATTAATTGCAAAAGAAGGTGTAAAAATACCAGTCGTAGCAAAGATAGAAAAATTTGAAGCTATAGATCAAATAGATTCCTTATTACCTTTGTGTGACGGAGTAATGGTAGCAAGAGGAGATTTGGGAGTTGAAATGCCAGCGGAGGAAGTACCTTTACTTCAAAAATCACTTATAAAAAAATCTAATAGTCTTGGTATTCCAATTATTACCGCCACTCAAATGCTTGATTCAATGGCATCAAGTCCTAGACCCACTAGAGCTGAGGTGAGCGATGTAGCAAATGCAATCCTTGATGGAACAGATGCAGTAATGCTTTCTAATGAAACAGCCGTGGGAGATTATCCAATTGAAGCCGTTTCTACAATGGCTACAATAGCTAAAAGGATAGAAAGAGATTACCCCCAAAGAGCATTAGAAAGTCATCTACCAAGTACTATTCCCAATGCTATTAGTGCTGCTGTAAGTAGCATTGCAAATCAATTAAATGCTGCTGCAATATTGCCTTTAACTAAAAGTGGTGCTACTGCACATAACGTAAGTAAATTCAGACCGGCTACACCAATTTTGGCAATAACAAGCGAAGTTGACGTAGCACGAAGATTGCAACTTATCTGGGGTGTAATCCCTTTACTAATTCCTGATCAAATAACCACTACGAAGACTTTTAATCTGGCTATGGAAACTGCTGTAAAGATGAAAATTTTAAGTAATGGCGACAAAGTAGTTCAAACGGCAGGAACATTAACTGGTGTAAGTGGCTCAACTGATTTAATCAAAGTCGGAATTATAGGAACCGATATAGAATCAAAAGATACCCATAATCAAATTATTTGATTAATTATGTCGAGAAAATTGCCAATAAAAGAAATTATATATATGTCAATAAAAACTCTTAGATCTAACAAGCTAAGAAGTTTATTAACAATGCTTGGGATTGTAATTGGGAATGCTTCTGTAATTACATTAGTTGGTGTAGGGAAAGGTGCACAAAAATTAGCAGAGGATCAGTTAAGCAATCTTGGAGCAAATGTTCTTTTTGTAGTCCCTGGTAATAATGATACAAGGAGAAGAGGAGTTGCCTTTCCACGAAATCTTGTTTTACAAGATTCTGACGCAATTGCGAGACAAGTTCCTACTGTTAAAAGAGTTGCACCTCAAATAAGCTCTAATGAAGTAATCCAATATGAATCAAAAAGTAGTAGTAATTCCATATCAGGAATAACACCTGATTTTCTTCCTGTGAGAAGTTTTGAAATAGCAAAAGGAAGATTTATCAATATTCAAGATCTTAAAAGCGCTAGAAATGTTGTTGTTCTCGGCCCTGACTTGAAAAAAAATTTATTCTCAAAAAAATCTTCCATTGGTAAAACAATTAGAATAAAAGATCAATCATTTGAAGTTATTGGAGTTATGTCTCCCAAGGGAGCTGTTTTTGGAAATAATCAAGATGAGAATGCATATATACCTTTAACAACAATGGTTAGTAGAGTTACAGGTAAAGATCCTACCTATGGAGTTTCACTGAGTTTTATAAGTGTTGAAGCTATCGATGAAAATTCAACAAGAGCTGCTAAATTTCAAATAACAAATTTATTAAGACAAAGACATAAAATTATTAGAGAAGATGATTTTGCTGTTAGATCTCAAAAAGATGCACTTCAAATAGTTGGTACAATTACTGGAGGACTAACCTTAATGCTTGGAGCTATTGGTGGGGTTTCACTTGTAGTAGGTGGCATTGGTATCATGAATATTATGCTTGTTGCTGTAAATGAAAGAACCCAGGAAATTGGTTTAAGAAAAGCACTCGGAGCTAGACAAGCAGATATATTAAATCAATTTTTAATAGAATCATCAATATTAGCTGTACTAGGAGGACTTTTTGGTACTGGATTTGGTTTGGGGACTATAGGTTTAATATCATTTTTTACGCCTCTTCCTGCTTTAATTGGAACAAACATCGTTTTTTTAACTGTTATTTTATCTGGATCAATAGGTTTAACTTTTGGTGTTTTGCCAGCAAGGAGAGCAGCTATGCTTGATCCCATAGTTGCTTTAAGAAGTCTTTAATTATTCTTGCTTTAATATTTTTAAAACCAAATCTAAAAATTTATTAAACCAACAAATCAAATGTATTTAAAAATGGTTTTTTATTTATCAACGATTAGAGGCTAGTTTCGTTTAGAATTTAAAAAAATTTTTAAGTTCATGAATCCCAAGTTGCGCGGCTTAGCACTATGGATATTACCCATCGCAATAGTTTTGATACTTTCATGGCAAATCATTGGTAATAATTCGACTACTGCAGTAGAGACAAATAACTCATCTGTCGCCACCAGAAATACAGCTGTAGCGAGAATTAGTTACGGCAGATTTCTTGATTACATAGAATCAGATAGAGTTAAAAACCTAGATATTTTTGAAGGTGGAAGGAATGCAGTTATTGAAGCAGTAGATCCAGATATTGATAATAGAGTTGAAAGATTGAGAGTTGATTTACCTGGAATTACTCCAGATCTTATTAATAAGCTTAAAAATAAAGGAATAAGTTTTGATATACATCCAGTAAAGACTGCTCCTCCTGCTCTAGGTATTTTCGGTAATCTTTTATTTCCGTTTCTATTAATAGGTGGTCTTATTTTCCTCGCTAGAAGGTCTAATTCAATGCCTGGAGGTCCAGGTCAAGCAATGCAATTTGGAAAAACAAAGGCAAGATTTGCAATGGAAGCTGAAACTGGAGTTAAGTTTGATGATGTGGCAGGAGTTAATGAAGCAAAAGAAGACCTTGAAGAAGTTGTAACTTTCCTAAAACAACCAGAAAAATTTACTTCTGTTGGAGCTCAAATACCCAGAGGTGTTTTATTAGTTGGCCCTCCTGGAACAGGTAAAACACTTTTAGCTAAAGCGATTGCAGGTGAAGCTGGAGTTCCATTCTTTTCATTATCAGGCTCTGAGTTTGTTGAAATGTTCGTCGGTGTTGGAGCAAGTCGTGTAAGAGACTTATTTAAAAGGGCTAAAGAAAATAGTCCTTGTCTAATTTTTATTGACGAAATTGATGCAGTTGGAAGACAAAGAGGAGCTGGGATAGGTGGAGGAAATGATGAAAGAGAACAAACTCTAAATCAACTTCTAACTGAAATGGACGGATTTGAAACTAACAATGGAATAATTATTATTGCGGCAACTAACAGACCTGATGTTCTTGACTCAGCCTTAATGAGACCAGGTAGATTTGACAGGCAAGTAACTGTTGATGCTCCAGATATTAATGGAAGATTATCAATACTTGAAGTTCATTCAAGAAATAAAAAACTTGAAACTGACCTTACTTTAGAAAGTATTGCTAAAAGAACACCTGGTTTTACTGGTGCTGATTTAGCAAACCTTCTTAATGAGGCGGCGATACTAACAGCTAGAAGGAGAAAAGAATCAATAGGCCTTTTAGAAATCGATGATGCAGTAGACAGAATTATTGCAGGGATGGAAGGTCAGACTTTAGTTGATGGACGAAGTAAACGCCTGGTCGCATATCACGAGATTGGTCATGCTCTTATCGGTTCTCTCGTTAAAGCTCATGATCCTGTTCAAAAGGTAACTGTTATTCCAAGAGGACAAGCTAAAGGTCTTACTTGGTTTTCACCAGATGATGATCAAATGTTAGTAAGCAGATCTCAGCTCAAGGCTAGGATAATGGGTGCTTTAGGAGGAAGAGCAGCAGAAGATATAGTTTTTGGCAGAGGTGAAATAACCACAGGTGCAGGAGGAGACATTCAACAAGTTGCTTCTATGGCTAGACAAATGGTTACTAGATTTGGAATGAGCACTCTTGGTCCAGTTTCTCTTGAGGGTGACAGTCAAGAGGTATTTATTGGAAGAGATTTAATGACAAGAAATGATGTATCTGATGCAATTAGCCAGCAAATTGACGAGCAAGTAAGGGAAATAGTAATGAGCTGCTACAAAGAAACACTTGAAATAGTTAAAGAGAATAGAGTTGCTATGGATAAATTAGTTGAAATAATTATCGAGAAAGAAACAATAGAAGGTGATGAATTTAGAGAAATTCTATCAACATTTACTGAGGTTCCTGAAAAGGATAGATTTACTCCTGCAATAACTAAAAGTTAATTATTATTTAATCCACTGGTTTAACAGGTTTTTTATTGAAAACGCTATCTATCAATCCATATTCAATAGCTTCGGAAGGAGACATATAAAAATCTCTATCAGTATCTTCCTGTATCTTTTCTAAAGACTGTCCTGTTCTTTCTGATAATTCTTTATTAAGTCTATCTTTCAAAAATAGTATCTCATCTGCTTGAATTCTAATATCACTAGCTTGACCTCTTGCTCCTCCTAGAGGTTGGTGAATCATCATTCTTGAATGCATTAAACTGCTTCTTTTACCTTTCGCTCCAGCACATAGGAGAAAGGCTCCCATGCTCGCTGCTAAACCAACACAAACTGTCTGAACATCTGGTTTAACATGTTGCATCGTATCAAAAATGCCTAATCCATCATAAACAGAACCTCCAGGGGAATTTATATACAAGAAAATATCCTTAGTAGGATCTTCTGCTTCTAAAAAAAGAAGTTGTGCAACAATCCTATTTGCAGAGTCACTTGTGACAGGCTCTCCTAAGAAAATAATTCTTTCGCGTAATAACCTTGAATAAATATCAAAAGCCTTCTCTCCTCGACCGGATTCTTCTATTACTATTGGAATCATGATAAATATGAATAGTCACTTAATCCTAACGGTGTGAGATGAGCTGAGCTAATGTTTCTATAGAATTAATATTTGAAGTTTGTGGAACTAAATACAATTTCTGACAGCAAGGAGAGATTCTACAAAGAATTCCCCTATGTTATCCCTCATGTTTTTAGAAAGGTTGCAGACGAGCTTTTAGTTGAATTGCACCTTCTATGCCACCAAGAAAAATTCAAAGCTGACATTTTATTTTCATTAGGCTTTACAAATGCTTACGAAGCATTAACAGAAGGATATAAGCCAAAAGATCATCTCCCAATGCTTTTTAATGCACTTTGTAAATGTAATAATTTAAACCCAGAAGAAATTCGTACAAAATCATCACTAGCAATAGAAAAAAGTAAAGAAATAAAAATTGAAGATATTAATAAATTTGTAGACGAAGACAAATATGAGCTAAGTATATTTTCTAATGAAAATGGTATCTATAACAGATTAACAGCTGTTGGAATATATTCTGTCGTAAGTATTATATCTAATAAAGATAATAACCAAACTAAAGAAGAAATTAATAAAGTAACTATTAATATATCTAAAAAGCTTGGATTTCCGATAGAAAGAGTCGAAAAAGATCTTAGTGTTTATCAGGGAAGCGTCGATAAACTAAAACAAGCAATTGAGTTAATAAAGTTTCTAAACAAATCAGATTAAAGTAATTCATTTCTCTTTGTTCTTTATTCTTCGTCTATCCTTGAAATTAATATAAGAAATATATATTACAGATATTGTTATAAAAACAAGAGTTACTAAGGAGAAAGTTGAAAGAATTGAATACAATGAAAAATTATTAAATATCAATTGAACCGTCTCCATTTCTACCCCAAACAACCATTGCAATTGAAAAAGTAAAAATAGCAGCTAAAGATGCCCAGGCGAATGTAAATAACATGAAAAAATAACAGTTATAACCACTATACGACAAAGCAATTATAACTTCTACCATTTATAATAATTATATTAAAAAACAAGCTAAACCTTTTTCTTTATCTGGTAAGAACAAATGGGAAGAGTTGTTCTAACGCATAGCACCTATATAGAAGGTCTTGTAAAATGGTCAAAGAATTTTGCCAAGATTAAAGGAATCAAGACAATAACACCTGGAATAATAGGACGGACAAAAGGTTGTGAAAACAAGTTGAAAATAAAAATAACTAGGAAAATTATAGGTGGGTATAAATTAGTAGCTAGGAAAGGTTCAACATTCCAAGAGATTTACATTGTGACACCACTGAAAGAAGAACATCTTAACAATTTACTTAAACAATAAAATATTTAATTGTATTTATTGAGCTTTAAGATTTATAAAGTTATAATTTATCTATAGCTAACTTAACAATATTAATAAAAAAATGAATTATCGAAAGATAAATCTATTACTGGTTTTTTTAATATTTGCAATGAATTACACAAAAGCAATAGCAAAAACCGAAAAAGAAGTATGTAAAAAAGCGGTAAATTATGAAATGTGCATAAGAAATTATAATATTAAAACTAAAACTAATTATAGAAAAAAATTGTTAGGACCAATTCCAATAAAAGTTATTCCATTTAAAAAGCTTCCTCAATAAATTTATAGCTCATATTCGCTAAGAAAATCATTTAAAAAAGATTTGTAATTATCAAGCATCTGAATTGATTCATCAGTATAACCAGAAGTTTTATAATATTCTTCAATAGTAGTAACTTCTAAAACTACTTTTTGAAAAGACTGCCTATATTCTGTCTGAATATCTTCATCATAAATATCATTTATTTTTGCAGTAATAAGTTCAACCTGTTTTTTTGCTGCTACTATGTCTTTTTCCATTTCGGAGTTTAATTTTCTTCTTTTCTTCGCCATATCAAGAAATTTGTTTATTAATATAATTCAAATTTACTTATGAATGAAAAATTCGCAACATAGTATAAAGCATAAAAGTATTTAATGAAATAATTAATAGTTTCGTCTAGCGTTAAGAACTATAATATAAATTTAATATATATCATTTCAATAAGATGGAGCTAGATGATGGCATCAAATAAAACTAAACCAGAATTTGAAAAGAAAATACAGACTAATCCTGATCTCCCCTGGTGGGTAGAGTTGCTTTTTGTCCAAATAGGATTTCCAGACAAGTGGTTACCTAAAATACTCAGAAGAAAAAATATCGCTAGAAAATATATAGATGAAAATAAAATAATTATTAAGTATTTAGTAATTATTTCTATTGGATTAATGTATACATTGCCATCATATAAATACTTTCAAAGTCAGAACAGTTGTATCAAATATCAAGAATTAAAAAGTATAGAGAATAATAATTTTTCAACAAGAAATAAATTAAAAATAAAAGCAGATGCTGTGAAAATATGCAATGGGGCCTAATGATTATTCTTTATCCTTTTGATTTTTACAATCATTATTTTCAAATTTAAATGTTGGTTTCTTTATTGGTGAACTTCCCTCAATAAGATGTATAAATCTTGAAAGTATTCTTCCAAAGAAAGGAACCCAAAATTTTACATACGATGTCTTAAGTTTTTCAATCATTAAGCTCAAACGAAATTAAAGATACCATATTTAATATATACGGAAACTTGATGTATTAAAATTAAAATGTTATAGTGTAAAACTTATAAGGAAAGAATTTAATGGCAACAGCAAAAGAAAAAAAAGAAATAGTTAAAACCTCTTTAAAACTTTTAAGAAAAGAACTTAGGCAAATGCATCTTGGTGTTACAGAAGAGTTAACTCTCCCTGACCCTGTAGAAGTTAAAAAATTAATGACTAAAATGGAGGAATTGTTAGAAGTAGTAGAATCAAAAGCCACAAGAAAACCTAAGGCAAATACCTAATAAAGACATATTGAAATGAGTAAAATAAATTTTGATAATACTTTGGATCAAATTGCCGATGAGTTAATTAACTTAAATAAGGATTTAAATAAACAAAAAATAAAAGACGAATTAGTTCACCTATTAGAATTAAGAAGAACGATTAATCATAATTAAAAATGTAGTATATATAATAGCAGACTCCACCCAAGAGTATTGCTATCATTATATTTACACTATGAACAATTTCAATCTGATTCATATTATAAATAATATAAACTATAAATAATATTATATATTATTTATAGTTTTTTAAAAAGGAAATTTGAAAATAAAATAACCATAATTGGAAATTTATTATATTTTAATAAATAGAGAAAAGATATAAACGTAAAATGATCAAGTAATATCCTTATATCATCAGACATTTTAAAAAGACATAAACAGATTAAAAAAAAATAGATAAGTCTGTTAATAAGAGTTGATTTATTAATTACATTATTTGTTCTTAACATACTTGAACCTGGTAGTTAGTGTTAATAAAGCAGGAGCCAATGCAATACTTGACCAACTACCTATAATTATTCCTGCGGCAAGGGTAATCGCAAAAATTTTCAAACTTTCACCACCAAGAAAAACTATTGAAAATAAAGGCAATAAAGTACTCGCACTTGTATAAAGTGTTCGAGTAAGAGTTGAGTTAACAGCATTATCAATTTTTTCATATGATGGGATATCGCTTATATTCTTTAATTCTCTAATCCTATCGAAAATTACAACAGTATCATTGACTGAATAACCAGAAATAGTTAATAATGCTACTGCAAATAGACTATTTACTTCAACATTAAAAAGTAAACCAAGCCAAGAAAATATTCCACATACAATTATTATATCGTGAGCTAAGGCTATTAAAGCTAGTAAGGCAAATATTCTATCAAATCTAAAAGTTATATAAACAGAAATAACTAAAAAGGCTACTAATAAGGAAATTAAACTGCTCTTGTAAAGTTGCTTTCCTAAGCTTGGTCCAATATTATCGATAGATGTTTTTCTTAAATCAAAAAAATCATAATTTTTTTCAAATGATGAAATAATAAATTTAGTTTTAACAGAGTCTAAAAAGGGAAGCCTTAAAATAACTGTTGAATAATCATCTAAATATTGAATATTTACGTTTGATAGATTTACAGAACTATTTTTAAAATCATCAGATAAAGAAATATCTTTTATCGTATCCTGAATAATATTACTATTAATGATCTTGCATTTATTTTCAATACATTTACTTTCAAATCTAATTTGAGTACCACCAGTAAAATCAAGTCCTAATTTCAATGGAAATTTATAATTACTATTATTTACTGAGAATATAAATCCTAATAAACTTATAAGTATAGCTAATACTGAAGTTATTAAAATTTTTGCTCTATTTTTATATATAGAGAATCTAGAATTTGTATTCATAATAGTTCTAATCATTGTAATTAATAGTTAAATTTGAATTATTTATAAAATATTTCTTCTTACGTAAAGATTGATAAGACATGAAAAATTTTAAAATTGTTCGAGTACAAGTTAGTGCAGTAAAAAGACTCAAAGTCACACCAATACCAAGTGTTGCCGCAAAACCTTTAACAAAGCCAGTACCTAGATTAAATAACACTATACAACTTATTAATGTAGTTAAATGGCTATCAATAATTGAAGAAAAAGCTGATGCGAATCCTGCATCAATAGATCTTATTAAGGTATTTTCTCTTCGTAACTCATCTTTTACTCTCTCAAAAATTAAAATATTTGCATCAACAGCCATTCCAATACTTAAAATAAATCCTGCGATTCCAGGAAGTGTTAAAGTTACAGGTAGAAGTGCGTAAAAAGAAATATTAAAAAGTGAATATAAAATAAGAGCAATAATTGCAACTAATCCGGGTAATCTGTACGTATATATCATCAAAATAGAAACAAAAAACAGACCAATTAATGAGGAATATAGGCTTTTTTTAATATTTTCTAATCCCAAGCTTGGCCCTATAGTTTTCACTTGAATTATCTCAACAGGAAGAGGAAGAGATCCACCTCTTAATTGAACCTCAAGATCTCTTGCCTCTTCTGCACTAAAACGCCCTGTAATTGAAGCTGATCCGCCAGTAATACCGGCTGTCAAAAATTGTGGGCCAACAGAAGCTTCGCTAATTGATTCTCCATCAAGAATAATTCCCAATAATCTTGATGAACCAGCAATTGATTTAGTAAGGTCAGCAAATTTTTCTCCACCATCTTGATTGAAACTTAAAGTAACCTCCCAACTAGCTAGATTTTGCTCTTGCCTCCTTCCAGCCGAAACGAGATCAGCACCTGTCAATTTAGAGGGAGTAAATACTGAGGTTATATTTTGATTTATTCTCTTTTTAATATCAATTATTTGATTATAATTATCTTTAGTATTATCGATACCTAATAAATTATTATATTTAGTAATTTGTTCATTAATTTCATCATTATTATCAAAACTCTCTATATTATTTTCATATAAATAAGAACCTAAGTCTCTATTAAATTCTGATCTAATTCTTCTTAACTTTTGATATTCTAGTTCTGTACCTTCTCTTTGTGCTCGAAATTCTAATAATGCCGTTTTTCCAAGTACTCTTGCAGCACTTGAAGGATCTTGTTCACCAGGAAGTTCCAAAACAAGCTGATTTTTGCCAATAGTTCTCAATGAAGATTCTGATACCCCCAAACTATTGACTCTTTTATCAAGGACAGTTTTGACACCATCAACTAATTCAGGAGTTATAACTTCAATATCTACAGTGGGTTGAATTTCAAGAGTTAACTGGCTTCCACCTTTAAGATCTAGTCCAAGTTGGAATGGAAAACTTATTAGTACAGTTAAAGATGCAATTACTAATGCAAATATTATTGCTAACCAGCCTTGTTGCCTTCCCATTCTCTAAATTTCCTTTGCTAGTATTTTTTTTGCTGTCTCTACAATCTGATGAGGTTGAATTATCGTAAGATTTTCTAAATTACCGTTATAAGGGGTTGGAATATCTTGGCTGGACAATCTAACTGGTCGGGCATCTAAATAATCAAAACATTCTTCAGTAATAAGAGAAATCAGCTCAGCCCCAATACCACCTGTCTTCATACATTCTTCTACAACAATAACTTTATTAGTTTTTTTAATAGAAGTAGAAATTGTTTTCATATCAAAGGGTTTTAAACTAATTAAGTCTATTAAATCAGCATTGATTCCATCATCTTTTAACTGTTGATGAGCTTTTAAACAGTGATATCTCATTCTAGAGTAAGTAATTATTGTTATGTCATTACCTTCTTTAACTAAATCGGCTTGATCAAGTGCACAAGTATATTCTCCATCGGGTAATTCTTCGGTTAAGTTGTAGAGTAAAACATGTTCAAAAAATAGTACTGGATTATTATCTCTTATCGCTGCCTTCATTAGTCCCTTAGCATTAGTAGGTGTGCTACACGCAACTATCTTTATACCTGGTACAGCATGAAAATAAGCTTCTAATCTCTGACTATGCTCTGCACCAAGTTGTCTACCAACACCACCAGGTCCTCTAACAACTGTTGGGATAGTGTAATTACCTCCACTTGTATATCTCAACATTCCCATATTGTTAGATATTTGATTAAAGGCTAAAAGTAAAAAGCCCATATTCATACCCTCTACAATAGGTCGCAATCCAGTCATAGCTGCGCCAACAGCCATACCAGTAAAACTATTTTCAGCAATGGGTGTATCAAGGACCCTTAAAGGACCGTATTTCTCATAAAGATCCTTTGTAACCTTATATGAGCCTCCGTATTGGCCAACATCTTCACCCATTACGCATACATGAGGATCTCGTGCCATCTCCTCATCTATAGCTTCACGAAGAGCATTAAATAAAAGTGTACCTGCCACGTTAATCTAAAAATTACTGATAGGTGTCTACATAATCTAAGCTATAACAGAGCGTGCCATTTCAACCTCCAGCAGCAAAAGTTGCCAGAATTAAAACGGAAAGAAGCATTCCTGGAGATAAAAGTAAAACTAATAGACCTAAATCATGGAAATTCATTAAATTAAATTTATTTTTTACAATTCAATATTATGTCATTTTCTCCTTATCGCCATTAAAAAGACTTTTAACAAAAACAATAGCTAAACCTATTGCTATAAATGAAAAAGTAAATGTAGATAGAAAGCACATGCCTACAATAAGTGTTTTAAATCCAGAAGCAATACTTACGGCTATTTTAGAACTATAATCAAAATTTTGCTTAGAAAAATATATCACCACTTTATTAGAAATAATTAAACTAATCCATGCAAAGAGAAAACTTGTAAGTGAACCTGATAAAAAACTAACAGGACCTTTTTTTATTTCATTAGGCGAAGCATTGGAACTCGTACTATTTTCAACATTACTGCTCTCAAGTTCATTTATCTTGTTCACTTACATTTGGGTTAAATTTATAAAGATTTTACACCATTATTTAATAAAGAACAGCACCAAGCATCAAGATTTAAATCATCGAATTCCTTCAAGTTATTATTATATGTCTCTTTGGCATAATTAATATCTTCAAACAAAGCAAAGCAACTTGGTCCAGATCCACTCATAGAAGAATCAATAGAGTTAGGCAAATTTCTTAAAAATTTTATAGTGGTCTCTATTTGTTTGTATTCTTTAGTGACAATACATTGTAAATCATTACGTATACTATAGCCATCTTTATTTATAATTTTATTAAAATCAAAATTACGTAAATTAAATCTTCTGTATTCAAACTCAACTTCATTAGTAAGATAATTTAATCTATATTTCTTTTTATATTCCTTATAAGCCCATGGGGTAGAAATTGATAAATTACGGTCTTTAACTAAGATAATAGCTAGGTTTTTATTATAAGTTTCCAATTGTTCAAGAATTTCACCTCTACCGAAACATAATTGCCTACCACCTTTCAAACAAAAGGGAATATCAGAACCTAATTGAGCGGATAAGATTTCTAATTCTTTTATTGATAAACCTAATTCCCATACTTTATTGCATCCTATTAATGTAGCAGCCGCATCTGCAGAACCTCCAGCCAAACCAGCTCCAATTGGAATACATTTTTTTAGATCTATTTTAATACCTTTATCTAAAACATTACAATACTTTTTTAAAAGTTTTGCCGCTTTTATTATTAAATTATCATCAGTATTTGTAATCATTTTACTATCAGAATTAAAAACAATATTATTTTCTGAAAATTCTTCGAAAGATAATATATCATACAAATCAATACTTTGCATCATCATCGCTAGCTCGTGAAAACCATCATTTCTATCTCCTAAGATTTCAAGATGAAGATTAATTTTTGCTGGAGCTTTTAATTTAAGTACATTATTTTTTAATCCAATATTATTTTTCATTTGTAAATAAATTTCTTGTAATTAAATAGTTTGATAGTTTAATCCAATTAGATGGTGAGATATTTTGAGGTCTCATATCTAGAGAAATATCTAAATCCTTTGATGCAGAATTAAGAAAATTAATTGGAACTATATTACAAAGGCTATTACGTATTTTTTTTCTTCTGGACATAAATGCAATATTAAGTAATTTTTCAATGCAAGCTTCTACTTCTATTGATTGACGATTAGAAAAATTATACGGATAAACAGCTATTACCTTTGAATATACTTTTGGCCTAGGATAAAAAGCTTCAGGAGGCACTAAGCAGATTTCCTTACAATTTGAGATTAATTGCATTCGAACACTAAGGGCACTGTAATTTGAAGAACTGGGTTTAGCAATAATTCTATCTGCAATTTCCTTCTGAATTAAAAGTACAATACAATCAAATTTATGAGTCGAATGGTCAGCTAATTTTCCTACAGTTTTTTTTAAAATAGGCCCAGTAATATTATATGGAATATTAGCAACTACTTTATTTGGCTTTTGAATATTATCTTTATTAAAATCTACCGATAGAAAGTCCTCATTAAATAAAGAAAAATTTCTATATTTTTGAAATTTATTAGTTAAATAAGGTATTAAATCACAATCAATTTCATACGCCTGAAGAAAAGATGGTGATCTATCCAATAAAAATGATGTAAGATTTCCTTTACCTGGTCCAATTTCAATCAATCTATCTGTTCGAACAATACTTGCAATTTCGACAATATTTTCCAAAATCTTATTATCAATCAACCAATGTTGTCCAAATCTTTTCTTAGTTCTTTTGGAATATATCATTTAACTTTAATTATCATTTTATAAATATATCTCAAAACTTCTTTAATTGCATTGCTAACATTAAGACAAGGAAATTATTGATAAATATAAAATAAATGCTATATTAATTAAATATTAGAAATATTATGAAAAAGATATTATCAAAAGTTAAACTAATATACTATGTATTGTTACCTTTATTATTATATTTTGGGCAAAGAAGTTACATAGCACAAGACGAGGGATATTATGCATTGCAAGCAAAGTGGATTCTCCTAAATAATAATTGGATTGCTCCATTATGGTTTCAATCTCCCAATTTTGATAGAACGATAGGAATTCAATGGATTATTGCATTTTTTAATAAGATTTTTGGAGATAGTATATTTGTAACTCACTTACCTTCAATTATATTTGGTTTTATAATACTTTATTTGACCTACAAATTCACATTTATAATTGAACATATAAAGTACAAATGGATTAGTCCTTTAATTTTAGTTACAACTTATCTTTGGCTAAATAATGTTCATCTCTCTACACAGGATATTCCTTTATTAGGATTAGAACTTATTGGTATATATAATTTATATAAGATTAAGAGTCATAATCAAAAATTATCAATATTCCTTTCAAGTTTCTGGATTGGACCAGCTATATTTATAAAAAGTTTTATGGCTTTATTACCAATTATCGCAATTCTTCCATATGTTTTCGTATTTAAGCAATATATATTTAAAAACAAATATTTTTATTTAGGCCTAATTACAGGTTTTTTACCATTAATATATTGGTTAATGTTATGTATAAAAACATATGGAACTGAAAGCATTTATACAATTTTCTACAAGCTTAAATACCTAAATTCAAGTGATCAATATAGTCAACCATTTTATTATTACTTATGGAATATTCCAATAAATACAATGCCATGGATAATTTTTTCGCTGGCAGGTTTCTATTACGTTTCAATAAAAGAAAATATTGAGGAAAAATTCCTACTACTTTTATATCCATTAATCCTGATTATTCTTTTAAGTATTTTCAAAACTAAAACTCCATATTACGGGTTACAAATTACTCCTTTTATTGCAATAACATCAAATATAGGTATTGAAAATATATTTAATAAAGATAATAACCTAAATAAAATCTTTAAGCGCTCTATTGGATTTATTGGTTACATCTTAATATTAATTTCAATCACATTATTATTCATTAATTTAGATATTACAAATACTTCATTTAACAATAAATATATGATTGCAATAACATGTTCATCAATAGGAATATTCTGGTCCTTATTATATAATAGTTCATTTAATTTAAAAAAAAATATAATTTTACTTTTAATTGGTCCATACATAGCCTTCTTAGTAAATGTTCAGTCAGGTACATTTACAAATAGGGATATTACTTCTAAAGATATACTATTGAGTGCTAATATTCAAAATATAATTGGAGAAGATGCTAATTATATCTATTATAAAGATGAATTAAGTAATAAAGAATTTAGTATGTTGGTAAAAATTGCAATCTATACAAATAATAATAGCAAACTAATTAATAATTTTAAGCATATTCAGACTAATAATCTGATATGGTTGAAAAAAGATTATAAACTATTTAATAAAGAAAACTTCTCCATAGTATATGAAAATGAGATAATTAAACCATGGGTTTTAGTCAAGAAATATTAAAGTTTTAAACTTCATCTTTTTCATGTATAGTATTTAAGAATATTTTAATTAAATGAATAACTATCTGTCCAAAATTCATTTTAGAGAGAAAAATAAGACTTATTACAATGATTTAGAGTCAATTCATAAGCTCCTTGTTCCTCAGGGTAAAAGAGTTATTGAAATTGGATGTTGTACTGGTGATCTTTTAAATAACCTTAATCCTGAATATGGAATAGGTATTGAAAAGGATAATGAATTAGTAAAGGTAGCTTCTGAAAAATACAATAAATTAAAATTTATAAATTTAGATTATGAAAATTTATCTCTTGAGAATCTTGGGGAAGAAATTGGATTTGATATAATAATCTTAAACAATACTTTAAATACTGTTAATGATGTTCAGAAACTCTTAGAAAATTTAGAAAATATTTCAGTTGATAATACAAAATTGATAATAACTTTTCACAACTGGTTGTGGCAACCACTTTTGAAAATAGCAGAAAAAATTGGTGAAAGGCAGCCTCAACCACCAGAAAGCTGGTTGACTCCTGGAGATATAAAAAATTTACTTGATATTTCTGGATGGGAAGTATTAAAAGAAGGAAATAGGTGCTTAATGCCAAAACATATTCCATTAATAACACCTTTTACTAACAGATGGATTAGTCAATTTCCAATTTTTGAAAATTTTGGCTTAACTCATTGGATGGTTGCAGGCATTTCAAATAAGAAAAAGATTGATGCCTCCGTAAGCGTAATTATTCCAGCTAGGAATGAATCAGGTAATATAGCCTCGGCCATAAACAGAATGCCTCATTTAGGAAAATCTACAGAAGTCATTTTTGTAGAAGGTCATTCTCAAGATCAAACATGGGAAGAAATAGAAAAAATATCTAGAACATATAAAGGTAATATAAAAATATCAAGTTATCAACAAACAGGAAAAGGAAAAGCAGATGCTGTTTGGTTAGGTTTTGAGAAAGCAAAGGGAGATATTTTAATAATACTTGATGCAGATTTAACTGTTAGACCAGAAGATCTCACAAGATTTGTTAAGTCAATGGAAGAAGGATCTGCTGAATTTATTAACGGATGCAGACTTGTTTATCCAAGATCAAAAAAAGCTATGCCGTTATTAAATACTGCGGCTAATAGATTTTTTGCAATAATTTTTTCTTGGCTTTTAAGGCAAAGATTAAAGGATACACTTTGTGGAACTAAAGTTATATGGAAGAAAGATTACGAAGACTTAAAAAAAGGAAGATCATATTTTGGTGATTTTGATCCATTTGGTGACTTCGATTTACTCTTTGGAGCTAATAAGCTTAATTTAAAGATATCAGAAGTGCCAGTGCGCTATCAAGAGAGAACATATGGAAAATCAAATATATCCCACATAAAGGAAGGAATTATTTTGTGCAAAATGTGTATTGTTGCAGCGAAGAAACTTCGTTTTATAAAGTCATAATATAAATATGAATATTGGAAAATCTATAAAATTATTAATTTTTATAGTATTAATTTATACATTAATATGCATAGCTCCCAATTATTTTTCTGTGTCGTACATTTTTAAAAAGATCCATTTTGAAGTATGGTTTAATGGTTTAATTTTAATAATAATTAGCCAATTTTTAATGAGTTTCAGATGGCATTATTTAATAAACCAGTTTGAAAATAAGTTAAATTATAAAGAGAGTTTATCTATATACCTAGCTGGGTTATCTCTAATAGCATTTCCAGGAAGAACTGGAGAGGCAATAAGAAGTCTATGGATAAAAAAAAGGTACAATATTCCATTAAATATTGGTATTGGTGTAACAATATCAGAAAGATTAGGTGATTTAATTAGTGTATTAATTATTATTGTCTTCTCTACAATAGATAAATCATTATTTATTATAGTAATATCAATTAGTATATTTTCTGTAGTTTTATATAAAGCTTTTATTGTTAATTTTTTATCTTATGTATTTACTAAGATCATTTCTAAAATCAAATTTTACAAAGATACCATTATTTTTAATGAGATTAATAATGGCATAAAGAATACAATTAGATTATTTAATCCATTACAATTAATTATTTCTTTGACATTAATAACATTTGTTTGGTTAATTGAATCCTTCTTATTTTTAATTATTTTTAATCATCTAAATATAAATATTACATATCAACAATCTTTATTAATTAGAACCGTTATGGGATTAGGAGGAGCAATTTCACTATTGCCAGCTGGTATTCTAACAAGTGAAACGACATCTATAGCTCTTGCAATAGCTTATGGATCAGGAAGGATAGAGGCAATCACAGCTACTCTTTTTGTAAGATTCTATACTTTAGTAATCCCTCTTGTATTAGGAATAATTTCATTCTTTTATCAAAAAGATATCAATACAATTAAGATAAGAAAATAATTTTATAACTTATATGGGATTTGATTCAAAAAACAGAAAAATTCTAAAGGATTTCTCTAGAAATCTTATACAAAAAAACAAAAATAATGAACTAAAAAAAAATTCTCAAAGTCTAAATTATGCAATAAAATCTGAGAAACCAGATCAATTATTCTATAATTTAATTGATAAAAGCGAAGATGGGACAATATCAGCAGAATCATTAAATAAATTAAAAGATAATGAAAAAAGAAATTTATCACAATTAAAAAATAAGAATAATCTTAAATCTAATATGAATGAGCTCTATATTGATTTTGAAAGTCTTTTATTAGAAGAAGAATAGAACTAATATTATCTTCTAAGACATGATAAACACAAAAAATATAAGAATAATATCCATTGGGAAAGTAAAAAAAACATGGATAAAGGATGGTATAAAATCTTATTTAAGAAGGTTGCCTGGTATCTCCATTAAAGAGATAAAAGATAGTAATTCATCAAAAGAGAGTGAAACGATCATTTCATCAATTATGTCAAATGAATCTTTAGTTGTTCTAGGAGAAGAATTTAAAACCTATTCTTCAATTGAATTTGCAAATAAACTTGATTCAATAAGCTCCAACAAGTATGTATTCATCATTGGTGGTCCAGATGGATTGCCTGATGAGATTAAAAATAGATCATCTTGGAAATTAAGCCTATCGCCCTTAACGTTCCCTCATGAACTAGCTCAGTTACTACTTTTAGAGCAAATTTATCGCGCAAATACAATTCTCCAAGGACATCAATACCATCGTAAATAATAAATTTTCTTTAAATCATAGACATTAACCGATAATCTTGTAATACACTTGTACTATACAGCTGTCGGTTAATGGATTCAATTTACTTAGGAAAGTCATTAGAAAAAATTAATTCTCATGTAATTCGCCCATTAATGAACGAATCTATTTCAGCTGGATTCCCTTCACCTGCTGACGATTATATAGATATTGGAATTGATCTAAACGAACACCTTATAAAAAATCCAATCAGCACTTTTTTTTTAAGAGTGAGCGGTAATTCAATGACAAATGCTGGTATATATGATAAGGATTTAATAATAGTAGATAGAAGTATAAATCCAAAAATAGGAGATATTATTATAGCAGTTTTAGATGATCTATTTATATTAAAAAGACTTAGTCAAATCAACAATAAATTATATTTAGAACCTGCTAATAATGATTATCCAAATATTGATATAAGTAAATATGAAAAATTTCAAGTATGGGGTGTAGCAATTTATTGTGTACATAATTTAACTAGATGAAAGAAGCAATAGCATTAATTGACGCTAATAACTTTTATGCTTCATGTGAGCAGATGATAAATCCTTCTTTAGCAGGAAAACCTATAGTTATTTTATCAAACAATGATGGATGTATAGTATCAAGAAGCTCTGAAGCAAGGAAACTAAGAATAGAAAATGGGAAACCTTATTTCAAAATAAAAAATGATCTAAAAAGATTAAATATAAGTGTACTTAGTTCTAATTATTCTTTATACGGCGACATGAGTCAAAGATTAATGATCTTATTAGAAAGGTATTGTGAAGAGATAGAAATATACTCTATAGATGAGGCATTCCTTAGAGTTAGTTTTGCTAATAAGTATAATTTAAATTCATGGGCATATAACTTAAGAGAAATAGTACAAAGAGACTTAGGTATACCAATTTCAATAGGTATTGGAATTAATAAAGTACATGCAAAACTTGCAAATCATATTGCTAAAAAAGAAGCATTTAGTGCAGGTGTTTTTGATTTTATTTATAGAGAAAATAAAGAAGAATTTTTAAAAAAAATAAAAGTAGAAAACGTATGGGGAATTGGTTTTAAGCTAGCTAGTTGGTGTAAAGAGAGAGGAATAAAAAATGCATTAGAATTAAGAGATATGCCAACGCATAAGCTAAAAAATAAATGTGGGATAGTAGGTGTAAAATTGCAAGATTCTTTAAAAGGTGAAAAACATACAGAAATATCAAATAGGTTTATTCCCAAAAAAGAACTATGCGTAAGTAGAAGTTTTAGTAGGCCAATTACAACTAGAGAAGAGTTGTGGGAAGCAATTTCTAATTATATTACTCGTGCTGGTGAAAAATTAAGAAAACAAAATCAATATGCAGCAAAACTATCTATTTTTGCTAGAACAAGTAAATATAATACTAGATTCTACACTGGAAATGAAACAAAAACATTAAACTTACCTACAAATGATACGAATAAATTACTAAAGTTTGGATTAGAATTAACGATGAAAGTTTATAAAGAGAATTATTCATTTATGAAAGCAGGGGTAATAATGAGAAATCTTCAAAATTGTAATTATCTACAACAACATCTGGAAGAGAAGGATTATCATATTAATGAAAAAAAACAAGAAAATCTAATGAGAATTATTGATGATTTAAATAGGAGATATGGTGATCAAACATTAACTTGGGCCTGCTGTGGTAAGAAGAAAGGATGGTATATGAAACGGGAAAAATTAAGTGCCAAATCAACAACTAAATATAATGATATTGCTATCGTTAATACATAAATTAAATTAATATATTCTATATTAATTTGATCTAAATGAAAAATTTTTAAAATATGGTAATATAAATTATAATGTAAAAATATTTAAAAGATGGAATTTATATTATTTCTAGGAAGTAGGGAATTAGAAATATTAAACCTAGTTAGAAAAGCTAATTATAAATTAGAAGAAAATACACCATATTGCTTATTAGGTGATGAATATTTTGGATTTTTAAAGCGAAATCAGAAAAGGATAGTCATATGTACAAATAATGCAAAAAGAAAAGGAGGATACTTTTTAACGAGAATTAAAAAAAATGAAGACTATGAAAGAACAAGCATATACATAAAAAAAGCATTAAGGCATGAGGCTGTTCATGTAGCTCAACAATGTAATGATAATAATTTAATTGAATTAGAAAAAATTAAAAAATTAAAAATAAATCCTTATAAATTAAAAGCTCTTGAAGGATCAACAAAAATATCAGGAAAAAAAGATCATGAATATCAAGCATATATAATGGAAGACAGACCTAAACTAGTTATAAAAGCTCTTAAAAAATATTGTCTCTAATATAAAAGTTATAAATTAGACTGATACTTTGAACATCTCTGTTTATCTAAGAAATTTATATGTTTCCTTTCACTATAATATAAATCTTGAAAATTTAAGGCATCAACATTGAGTTGATTAAACATTAAATTAATTTTATCCTCCATAACATATGTTTTATTAAATTCAAAATCATACTCATTATTTATAAGTGATTCTATACATTTTTCTAAAGTTTCCAACCGTTGGGAACTCCAGGAATCAATCAAATGTCTGCATCTTTTAAGAGATTTCTGTCTCTCAAGTATTGCGGCAGCCCCAATAAGATGAGGTATTGGTTGATTCATCGAGGTTTTATTGAACTCATCAAGTTGCAGAAGCAAATTAATCTTTGAGATTGTTTTATTGTCTTCAGAAATAAAATTATCAATAAGCATTTTTGAAATATCATTAGTAGCTAATTCATTGCCTGAATTATCACCTCGATTAATTGATTCAAGAAAATCATTACCAAAAATATTTTCTTCGAAATCATTTATTGCTGCCCAAACTAATCTATGAGGGTAAAAGGCAAAATCCTCAATATCTCTTAGTCTTAATTCTTTTCTGATAACTCCTCTATGGGAGGGACAATGTATATATAACCGAAGGATGTCAGCCTCGCTTTTTTCCCTTACAGAAGATTCTCCAGGATTCTCATATTTTCTTGATCTACCATGCCAACGTTGACCTTTTATTTGACTACGTAAATCTTCCTCAAGTTGCAATGCTAATCGAGCATGGCCACCACTTAGTTTTTCTGAAACCTTCTGAAGATAGTGAGTTCTTAATGCTGAATGCGGTAATTTTCCTAAAAGTTCAACTATACCTTTTACAGCTTTTTGAAATTGATCGGATTTTGAAAGATCTAAATTTTTTAGAACATTCTCAATTTGCCAGTCAAGCCATAAAAGAGATTTATCAATTAAAGCCTCATAATCTGATTTAGAATTAGACTTTAAAAATTCATCTGGATCTTTTCCGTCTGGCAATTGAAAAACTCTTAATTCTATCTGACCTTGCATAGCTTGTTGCTCAACTTCTGTAATAGCCCTAGAAGCAGCTCGAATACCTGCTGTATCACTGTCAAAATTTAAAACAATTCTTTTACTATTAGTTAAACGACATAAATTTGTTATTTGATTATTACTTAAAGCGGTACCGAGAGATGCAACTGAATTACAAATACCAGATTCATGTAAAGAAATAACATCAAAATAACCTTCAACAACAATCGCATAGTCCTCTTTTCTTATATGTGTACTGGCCTTATCCATGCCATAAAGATGCTTTCCTTTTTCAAATAATTCAGTTTCTGGTGAATTTAAATATTTTGGTAATGAATCGTCAAGACTTCTTCCTCCAAAACCAATTATTCTTTTTTGTATATCAAAAATAGGAACTATAATTCTGTTTCTAAATCTGTCATAAAAACCATCATTATTCTTTTTTGCCTTAATTAACCCAGCAGCTTCTATGAAATCAGTTGAAATATTTTCAATATTTGAAAGATAATTTAAAAGACTATTCCAACTATCTGGGGCATAACCAATTTGAAAATTATTTATTGTACCAACTGATAATTTTCTTTGATTTATCAAGTATGAAAATGCATCTTTGCCACTATCAGATAATAATTGAGACTGAAACCAACCTGCAGAAAGAGCTAAAACCCTGTATAACTTTTCACGTTTAGATAATTGTTTACGAAATTTCTCTTGCTGAGTGCCATCTAGTGTCTCAACAGGCACATCATATTTTTTTGCAAGCTGTAGTATCACATCACTAAAACTTCTCTTTTGAAATTCCATTAAAAATTTAATAGAATTTCCACCAGCACCACATGAAAAACAATAATAAAATTGTTTCTGAGGAGAAACTGTCATTGAGGGTTTATTATCTTCATGAAAAGGACAGATACCAATAAATTCCTTTCCTCTTCTTTTAAGAACAACATGTTCACCAACTACATCGACGATATCAGAACGCTCTTTGACTGACTCTATGGTTCTTTGGTTAAATCTAGTATTAATCACTTGCTTGTACAGATGAATAAATTCAAGAGAATTGGTAGGATTTAAAGAATATTTTAATTAATTACTCTTTAAAAACTAAATAACTTTATAATCATATTATGAAAATAACTTTAATAAATTCTTCTAATGAAAATTTAAAGTTTATTAATGGTGTTTCTTCATTAATCATTTGTTCAATTTCGTTCAGTTTAATGAGTGCATGCGTCAAAAGTCTTAATGGTCGCATACCTGTTGCAGAAATAGTATTATCAAGAGCAATAATAAGTTTATTAATTACAAGGTATGTTTTAAGGAATTTAAATATTGATCCATGGGGAAATAATAAAAGACTTTTATTAATAAGAGGAATCTTAGGAACGGGTGCTCTTTTTTTTATTTTTAAGGCTATAGTGCTTCTTCCTCTAGCTTCTGCAACAATTATTCAATATACATATCCGACAATAACATCCTTAGCAGCTTGGTTGATTTTAAAAGAAAAAATAAATTCTAAAATAATATTTGCCGCAATAATTGGTTGGATAGGTGTAACTTTTATTGCACAACCTTCATGGTTAGTCGGAAATAATATTGGTTTACCTTATGAAGCAATATTAATAGCATTATTTGGCTCTTTTTTAACATCTATGGCATATATATGCGTTAAAAAGTTATCAAATAATGAGCATCCTTTTGTAATTATTTTATATTTTCCATTGGTCTCAGTACCAATCTCACTACCTTTTGTTATTTACCAAGGAGTAATTCCATCAATTGGAGATTGCATATTACTTATTGGAGTAGGAATATTTACACAAATCGGTCAAATCGGTCTAACTAATGGTTTAAAAATACTCCCAGCATCTCAAGCATGCTCAATTAACTATCTACAGGTTGTTTTTGCTGCTTTAATAGGTTTTTTAATCTTTAATGAAAATATTAATTCATATGTGGCTCTTGGGGGAATATTTATTTTCATTGCAACTATATTAAGTATTAGCGCTCGTAACAAAATAAACTAAAATAAAAAAAAGATAGGTCAATTTATGAAAAACTTTTTAGTCTTTTTACTTTTCTTGAGCAGCTCTAGCTTGCCTGCAATTTCTAATGAAATAGAATCATATCGATCCGGAAATTCAAACGCCAGAACTTGTACACGTAAAGAATATAGGGAAGAATACATTCCAGGAACTCCTGAAGCACCTGGATATGTGAAAAATTGGTACGAGTATGTAGAAATTCCATGCAATTCAAATTCTCAAAGAAACCAAAGAGTTGACGATAATGATTGCAAAGAAGGAAGTTGGATAGGAGGGTTACTTGGAGCAGGTATAGCTGCATCCGGTTCAAGAGGAAAGGGACGTTTATGGGCTGTTCCAGCTGGAGGAGTTACTGGCGCCTTAATCGGTTGCCAGATAGATGGCGGTTAAATTTACAAGATTTATATTAAAAAAAATTTTTCTTCTTAATTATTAGAATGATTAGTTGGATAAATGGAAAATTGGTAGATAAATGGTCTATTAATTCAAAAGAAGGTTACTTAATTTCATGTGGAGGATTAGGTTATGAAATTCAATTATGTAAAAGAAATATTAATAACAAATTAAATTCAGGAGAAGAAGTAACTCTTTGGATTCATCAAATAAATCGAGAAAATGAAACTATACTTTTTGGATTTAATTCTAGATTAGAGAGAGATTTCTTTAGGAAGGTAATACTTATTAACGGAATCGGTCCTCAAATTGCACTCACACTTCTTGATCAAGGAAGTCTTGATGAGATTGTAAATTTTATACATAATGAAGACATAAAGAATCTTATAAAAACTCCTGGTATTGGCGAGAGAACAGCAATAAGACTAATAACAGAGTTAAAAGGGAAATTAAACTTTTTAAAGATAGATAATTTAAAAAAAAACAAATCAATATCTATATTTACTCAAAAAGAATTATCGGAAGAAATAAATACAACCTTACTCAGTCTTCGATACACACAGCTAGAAATAGATAATGTACTAAGAAATATTCCTTTAAGTAATTGTTTAAAAAATAAGAGCAAAGAAAAATTGACTATGAATGATAAAGAACAGATTCTTGATGGTTATGTAAAAAAAGCAATCATATATCTAAGTCATGATCTTTCGTCAAAAGGAGCATGAGAGGGGGTAGATTAGTTTAAAATATTGAAGTTACTAAAAAAAGTATGTCACTTAATACAACAGAGAAACAAGAGCTTATAAACGAGCATCAAACTCACCCATCTGATACTGGTTCTGCAGAAATACAAGTAGCCATGCTAACCAAACGTATTTCAAAACTAAGTGATCATCTTCAAGGAAACATTCATGATTATTCATCAAGGCAAGGGTTATTAAAAATGATTGGTCAAAGGAAGCGTTTACTAAATTACATAAAAGAGAAAAGCGAAAAAAGATACACTGAATTGATAACCAAATTGTCAATTAGAGGATGAAAAGCAAAAACAAAGGAAAGAAAAATTTTAAGCAATCTAGTGATCTCATAAAGATTGGCTTAGATAAAAATATAAAAGATACAAAAAAAATTAAGAAGAAAAGATCTAGCAGTATTCCAAAAGAAGTTGCTAATAGAATGGCAAGACGTATAGCAATTACAACGGGATTACCAACCTTATGTGGTATGGGTGTTTTTGTATTTAGTTATTATTTAATAACAAATGGAATATCTGATGTACCTCCAGTAATAACTTTAGTTTCATCAGGTGCATTCTTTTTACTTGGCATAATAGGGCTAAGTTATGGAATCCTTTCATCGAGTTGGGACAAAGGTTCAGGAACGATCTTAGGCATTGAAAATATTAAACCAAATATAAAAAGAGTAAAAGAAGCTTTTAGAACTGAGGATATTAATTAAATTATTTTATTTATTAAGTAAGCTTTCACTGCAACTAGCATCGAATGAATTCTTTTTTAATAAATCAATGGCTTCATTAGCATCTCGTACACAAAATTGATGGCCAAACCTTATGTAACTTAATTTTTGATTGTCATTAACAACAGCTACAACTGGTACTTTCTTTCCAAATTCATCTTTCCCAGGCCTATTCTTATATAAACATTCACGTAATTTATACTGAATACTTATATCATCTACTTCTTTTAGATCTAATTTAATTAGCAAATAACGAAGATTATCAATCTCTCGACAATCATCGATGATTAATTGATTAGAATCATCTCTTTTATCAATAGAACCCCAAATAAGTAATCTAGTCTCAGTTAATAAATATTCAGATAATCTGTCATAACTCCTAGGGAAAACCACTCCATCACAAGAACCTGTAAGATCTTCAATCTTAATGATTGCCATTTGATCTCCCTTTTTTGTCGTTACTTGTTTTATGGATGTAATCATTGCAATACAACTCACTTTTGATTTGTCATCACGTTCATCAATACTCCCTAAAGATATTGGTGCAATCAATTTGGCTGGACTTGATAATTGTTTTAGAGGATGGTCAGATAGGTAAAAACCAAGAAGATCTTTTTCAAGTTTTAGCTTTTCTGAAGAAGAAAAATCTTCTACTTTAGATGCCTTTGGAGCGCCTGATGAAAAATTATCAGTTTTAGAAGAAACTTGAATATTAATGTCAAACAAATTACCTTGCCCACTGGCTCTATCGCGAGCTCTTGAACTAGCCCAATCAAGAACTAAATCAAGATCAGCTATTAATTGAGCACGATTTGAATTCTCTTCAATATTATCCAGACATCCGCAATGTATTAAAGATTCAATAGCTCTTCTATTCAAAATATTACCAGGTACCCGATCACAAAGATCAGCTAAAGATGTGTACATTCCTTTTTGGTTTCTAGAATTTATTATTTCTTTTATTGCATTATCTCCAAGATTTCGTATTGCTGATAATCCAAAAATTATTTTATTATCAACAGGCGTGAAATCAATTTCAGAAGAATTTATATTTGGCGGGGTTACTTCAATTCCAATACTATTGCAATTGGAGATATATCTTTGAACTTTATCACTTGAACTTGAATTAACAGTTAATAATGAAGCCATATAGGCAACTGGATAGTGAGCTTTTAAATACGCTGTTTGATATGTAACTGCCCCATAGGCAGTCGAATGGCTTTTATTAAAACAATATTCAGCAAAAAGAACCATCTGATCAAAAAGATTATTAGCAAGACTTGGATCAACTCCATTTTGAGCTGTTCCTTTCATAAATAACTGTCTGTGTAATTCCATTTCTTTAATTTTCTTTTTACCCATAGCTCGTCTTAATAAATCTGCTTGGCCTAATGAATATCCAGCCAGATCCTGAGCTATTTTCATAATTTGTTCTTGATAAACCATTATTCCATAGGTATCTTTCAATATCGGTTTTAATGAATCATGAGGAAAATCAATTAACTCTTTTCCATGTTTTCTATTAATAAATTTTGGAATCAGGCCAGCATCCAAAGGCCCAGGTCGGTATAAAGCAAGTATTGAAGAAATATCTTCTAGAGAAGAAGGCTTTAAATCCTTAACAATATTTTTCATACCGCTTGATTCAAGTTGGAAAACACCTTCTAAATCGCCCCTTGAGAGTAATTCAAAAGTATCTTTATCGTCGAGAGGGAAATTATCAGGTTCTAAATTTAATCCAAGGGAATTATTTAAAAGCTCAATTGTTTTGTTTATCATAGTAAGATTTTTTAAACCTAAAAAGTCCATTTTTAGAAGGCCTAATGACTCAACATCTTCCATGAAATATTGTGTTATTATCTGCCCGTCATTATTTCGCTGTAAAGGTACAATTTCATCAAGAGGGTCAGAAGCAATAACTACCCCGGCAGCATGAACACCAAAAGTTTTATTTGTACCTTCAATTCTTATTGCCATGTCAATCCATTTCTTAACATTTTCATCTTTTAAATATTTTTCTCTAAATTCCTTATTAGGTGAATCTTTACTAATCATTTGAGATAAATTAGCAGGTTTACCTCTAACAACTGGAATTAATTTAGCCATCCGGTCAGCATCTCCGTAAGATATATCTAATACACGTGCAACATCTTTAAGCACAGCTTTAGATGTCATCCTGTTAAATGTAATTATCTGAGCTACTTTGTCTTCTCCATAAGTTTCAGTGACATAATCGATAACTTCTCCTCTTCTTTCAATACAAAAATCCGTATCAATATCAGGTAAAGATTTTCTTTCAGGGTTTAAAAATCTTTCAAAGAGCAATCCATTCTTAACTGGATCAATATTAGTAATACTTAAAGAATATGCTACTAATGACCCAGCAGCAGAGCCTCTACCGGGACCTACAGGTATCCCATTTTCTCTTGCGAACCTGATATAGTCCCATACAACTAGGAAATAAGTAGGAAAACCCATTTGATCAATTACATTAATTTCATATTCAAGTCTTTCAGAATAATCTTCTGCTAATTCAGTAATTGAATTCAATTTTAATTTTTCTAAAAGACCTTCAATTGATATTTTTTTTAGATATTCAACTGGTTTATATTCATTTGGCAAGGGGAAATTTGGCATCTTATAATTACCTAAAATATTATATTCTTTAACTTTATCTGCAACTAATGATGTATTATTTATCGCCTCATTAATTATACTTTTATCTAAATGATCGCTAAATAAGCTCTGCATCTCTGATTCTGATTTGATATATTCAGTGCCTGTATATCTAAGTCTTTTTTCATCACTCATAAGCTTTCCTGTTAAAACACATAAGAGTGCATCATGAGATTCAACATCATTTTTAGAAAGATAGTGAGCATCATTAGTAGCTACTATTTTAATACCAAGTTCTTGAGATATTTTTACCATTTCAATATTAACAATCCTATCTTCTAAAGATCCATGATCCTGAATTTCAAGATAAAAATCATCTCCAAATAACTTTTTGTACCAAGCGGCAACATCTCTAGCAACATCAGTTCTTCCTCTCAAAATTGCCTGAGGCACCTCACCTCCTAGACAAGCAGTAGAAATTATTAAACCCTCTTTGTATTTTTCTAGATGTTCTTTATCTATACATGGTCTTGAAAAAATGCCTCTACCTCTATGCCCTCTCAAATGACTAATAGTGGTTAATTTAACAAGATTTTTATAACCAATAGTGTCTTTTGCAAGCACTACTAAATGATATTTCTTTTCTTTTTTTGGCTGCGGATTATCAATTGACCCATTAATTATGTACATCTCATTCCCAATAATTGGCTTTATTTCTGATTTCTTACACAGTTTTAAAAGTTCAATAGCCCCATACATAACTCCATGATCAGTTAAGGCAAGGGCCTTAATTCCTAGATCTTTTGCATGGTTTACCATCTTAGGTAATTGACTTGCTCCATCAAGCAAGCTGTAATCACTGTGATTATGTAATGGAACAAAACCCATTGATAATTCAATAAACTTTACGCTTTATAGAGGGTAACTCAATTTTCACAACACTATATAAAGTGTCATAGTTAATCAAGAAACATATTTTGATTCTGGCTTGGAATCCATTACGCAAGCATTTTTTTCGAACTGAAAAGCAACTTGAAGCAATTTTGCTTCATCTAAAATATTCCCTATCATTTGTATTCCAATTGGCAATCCATTACTGTCAAAACCGCATGGCAAGCTTAAAGCTGGAAGACCAGCTAAATTTGCCGGAATAGTTAACAAGTCAGATAAATACATTTGAAGTGGATCTTCATTTCTTGAACCAGAAGCGAAAGCCGTAGTTGGACAGGTAGGAGAGATAAGAATATCAACTTCTTTGAAAGCATTTTTAAATTCATTCCTAATAACTGTCCTGACTTTCTGAGCCTTTATGTAATAATCATCTACATAACCTGCTGATAAAGCATATGTTCCAATAAGAATTCTTCTTTTTACTTCATTTCCAAATCCTTCGGATCTACTTTTTGTAGTCATAGATATTAAGTTATTCGATTCTGATCTAAATCCATATTTCACCCCATCATACCTAGCTAAATTAGATGAAGCCTCTGACGGTGCAATTACATAGTATGTGGCTATTCCTTTATCAAAACTTGGGCAATCAATATTTTTGATTTCTGCTCCAAGAGATTTAAGCAATTCTGCAGCTGAAATCACAGAATTTTTGACTTCAGATGATAAACCTTTCTGATCAAAACACTGATTAATTAGTCCAATTTTAATTCCTGCAATTGACTTGGTTAGTTCAGCAGAATAGTCAGGAACTGAAGCATCTAAGCATGTAGAGTCTTTTTCATCAGGACCAGAAATTACTTGCAAAATTTTTGCAGAATCAGAGACTGATTCTGTAAAAGGTCCAACTTGATCAAGAGAGCTTGCGAATGCAATTAGACCCCATCTACTGACTCGACCATATGTTGGTTTTAAGCCAACAACACCACAAAAAGATGCTGGTTGTCTAATTGATCCACCAGTATCAGACCCGAGTGATGCCATGCATAGTTTTGATGCCACTGCAGCAGCACTACCTCCTGAGCTCCCTCCTGGGACCCTAGATAAATTCCAAGGATTTTTTGTAGAACCAAATGCCGAATTTTCTGTTGAACTACCCATGGCAAACTCATCTAAGTTAGTTTTGCCAAGTAAAATTGCCCCAGCATCCCAGAGCCTTTTCGTAACAGTAGATTCATATGGGGGCACAAAATTTTCAAGCATTTTGCTTGAACAAGTTGTTTCAATTCCTTTCGTACATAAATTATCTTTAATTCCAAAAGGTACACCTGCCAAAGGAGGAAGATCCTTGCCTAGAGCTCGATCATCGTCAATTTTTTTTGCTTTTTTTAAAGCGCTCTCAAAATTTAGTGATAAGTATGCATTGACGTCTTTGTCTAAAGTCTCTATTCGAGCAATAAAATTCTCAGTTAACTCCTGAGATGACATCTCTCCTCTTTTAAGTAGATCAAGCCAATTTGATATTGACATTTATTTTTTACAATAATGATTTAATGAAATTAAAAAATAATAATTAAGTTGTAAGAGGCTCAGATCTCTTACAACGTATCAACCTATGAGATATCGATTGGGAACCTTCATTCGATAAATCATTTATAAAAATTGAAAGCTTACGTTTTAAACTTCTTCTTGTTAAAAAGGGACCAAACCAATAGGTAACTTCAGGGTTCTTAGTTTCTACTCTGGCCCACCATGCCAGACCAAAACTATTACCTAAGCTGCGAATCGCCCTGATTGGGCTCATTAGATACAAAGCATGTATATACACTTTACTTATGATATTAAATAATTCAAAAAATATATTTCTAAATTACTTATGAAATCTTGAATTCATAACTAAATAGATTAAGCGTTCAAATAAATCGACTTAAAAGGCATGTAAAAATCCAAAAATTTTTCTCAAAAACTCATTTAAAAATTTGATAATTTATTGTTTTTAATTTAATTCATTAATTTTAGCTCTTTGAATCTTTGGAGAAGGAGCTTGACCAGAGATCCCTCTCATCCAACGATTTCTAGCTATTTCATATAAGACAATAGAGGTAGCTACTGAAGCATTAAGGCTAGTTGTGACTCCTCTAAGAGGTATTCTGACTATTTGATCACAGTATTTGCTGGCAAGAAGAGATAACCCTTTATCCTCTGATCCAATAACAACAACAAGAGGACCAGTAAGTTCCGCTTCTGTAATTGTAAATTCCCCTTCCTCTGCTAATCCAACAACCTTAAAGCCAGCTTTCTGTAAATCAAGCAAAGCACGATTGAGGTTTACAACTCTTGCTACGGGTATATGTTCAAGTGCACCTGCAGCGACCTTGGCTACTGAACCAGTTATACCTGCACTTCTTCTCTGTGGTAAGACTAAACCATGAGCTCCCAATGCTTCAGCCGAACGAATAATTGAACCGACATTATGTGGATCAGTTAAACCATCAAGAGCAATCAGTACCGTTGAATCTCCAAATGTTTCACAGGCTTTAATTAATTTTTTTAAATCTAATGTTTCTGAAGCTGCTTTTTGAATAACAATTCCTTGATGAACAGCTCCTCTTGTAATTTGGGCTAATCTCGCCCATGAAACTTCTTCAACAAGAACTCCTGAAGACTTTGAGTCTTTAATGTATTGAAAAAATTTTGAAGAACTTCTAAGTTCTGATGTACACCATATTCGATGAATAGGATTTCTATTTTCAAAAACAGCTAATGATGAATGTTTTCCCCAAATAAGATCATTGGATATTTGACTGTTGTCGTTGTGAGAATAATCATATTTTTCATAGTTAAATTTTTCTCTATTTAAATCTTTAGAAGATTTATAGGAATTTGATTTGTAAAAAGAACCTCTTTCTTTGTTTTTATAATTTCTGGTATTAATCAACCCATCATCAGATTCGCTATGGAGAGATTTCTTGTTGTTATTGTTTCTTCTTGAATATTGAGACTTTGAAGAAGAACTTTTGTTAGCTCCCCAATTATTGTCATTATTATTTTTTTGTCGGTAATTCATTTTTCATTGTTCGGTGCTGAGTTGGCAATTGTTTAACCTCTCAAGGAGGTCGGCTAGTCTAATGGGATTTTTTAAGAACAACCAACCTACCATTGTTTCAAAGCCTGTAGCTTTCGAATAAGTAGATGCTGGTATTTTTTTGGGTCCTCGAGGTGAATTGTTTCGACCTCTTCGCACGTAACTTTTTTCAGTTTCTGAAAGAAATGGACTTAATAAATTTAAAGCATCCTCTTGTGCACAGGCTCTAACTTCTGCTACAACCGCATGGTGAAGATCTTTAGATTTTCTTGGTTTTTCAGTGTGTTTAAGTCTTTGATGCATTTCCCAAACAGCATCCCCAATCCAAGCAAGTTGAAGCGGGCCTAAGTCATCAGGAGAACCAGATGGTCTCTGAACACGTATCCAATCAGTCAAGAAGTTAATTTATCTAGAGCAGCATTTAAATCTTGAACCAAATGGAGATATTGTTCAAGTTTGACTAATTTAATAGTCTGTTTAACTCTAGGGTTCCCAACAACTACAAACGATCTTTTTTGTTTATTACATTTTTTAGCAGTTTGAACCATTGCTCCAAGACCTGAAGAATCAATGAAATCTATTTTTGAAAGATCAATAATTACTGACAATTCATTCGTTTGAAGTACATCAGAAACGAATGATGTGAATTGTTTCTCTGAATAAGCATCAAGTTGTCCAGTGAAATAAAAGACTAGACATCCCTTACGTTTTTCAAAGCCGCCTCTAAGAGAGACAGTTAACCGCTGCAAATCTTTTATGGGTTCAAACCCTCCAATCGCTTATGGAAAGAAGTGTAGTTAGATAAACGAAACTAAACCACGGTTTTTCGTTGTTTTTCCATGAGGGAAATAAAATATTCAAAATGATGATCAGCATCATGCGGGCCAGGACTAGCTTCTGGGTGATATTGGACACCAAATACAGATCTGTGTTTCATAGAAAAACCAGCAACTGTTTTGTCATTCAAATTTAAATGAGTGATATTTACAAGATCTTTATTTAATGAGGATTCTTTTAACGCAAATCCGTGATTTTGACTTGTTATTTCAAGTTTTCCAGTCAAACCACATGGATGATTAAGTCCACGATGTCCAAATGGAAGTTTGTATGTGCTTCCTCCAAGCGCTAAGCCAATTATCTGATGACCTAAACAAATTCCAAAAATAGGAGTTAATGAATGTTTTATAAAATATTTTGCTAAGTCTATTCCATTCTTTACTGTTGCAGGATCACCTGGACCATTTGAGAAAAATATACCATCTGGATTGAGATTTAAGATTTCTTTAGGCGTTGTAGTTTCTGGAAGAACGGTAATTTCACAGTTATGAGCTGCCAATCTTTCAAGTATTGATTTTTTTATTCCAAAATCTATAGCTACAACTTTATAAGGCTTTTCATCTCCTATAACTTTTATCCGCCTATCAAAATCAACTGGAGTTAATTTATTCCATAGAAATTTTTCTTTAGTAGAAACTTCCTTAACCAAATTCATACCTTCCATTTTTGGAGCAAATTCAAGTCTTTTTTTTAAATCAGTAATTTTAAATTCATTTTCACTTGAAATAATTGCATTCATCGAGCCAAAATTTCTTAAATGTCTAACTAATGCTCTTGTATCAATTCCAGAAACTCCTACAACGTTATTTTCTTTTAACCAATTATCTAAAGTCATTCTAAGTCTCCAGTTACTTGGAAATTTTGAATATTGTTTTACAATTACTCCTTTAACGGAAGGTTTATTAGACTCATTATCTTCATAATTTACTCCTGTATTGCCAATTTCTGGATAAGTAAAGGTAATTAATTGGCCAAAATAACTTGGATCAGTAATAACTTCTTGGTAGCCGGTTATACCTGTATTAAAGACTAATTCTCCAGTCACTGTACCTACTTGACCAAAAGATTCACCTTCGAAAAAAGTTCCATCTTCAAGGAGTAATATAGCTTTTTTATCAGAAAATAGATTCATTTTTTTTCTAGAAAACTTTTTAGAGACTCAAAAGTATTCCACGCTTCTCCAGACTTTAGTTTATTCAATGAAGATTCAAACCCTATTTTAAAATCATCTTGAATTCCAGATACCCATAAAACAAGTGCATTATTTAGAGCAACAACATTTGATTGAGAGCTTGAGCCCTTGCCTTTTAAAATGGAACTTAAAATTTCTATATTTTCCTCTAAATCACCTCCAGCGAGGGCATTATTTGAGGACAGATCGATTCCAAAGTCATTTGGATTTAAATCAATTCTCCATATCTCATTTTTATCAATGAGTCTTATTTGATTTGTACCTTCTAAAGATGCCTCATCAAGCCCCCCTGCGCCATGAACAACTAATCCCCTCTTCATTCCAAGATTCTTTAAAGCTTCTGCCATGGGATCAAGAAGATTTGCACTTGCAACTCCAAGGACTTGAGAATCTGGCTGTAAAGGATTTACAAGAGGGCCTAATAAATTAAATACTGTTCTAATTCCAAGATCTCTTCGTAATGGTGCCAAATTAATTAATGATGAGTGCCATGCAGGTGCAAAAAGAAAAGTAACTTTTACTTTTGTGACTGCCTCAATAATTAAATTTTGAGAAGAATTAAGAGGCAAGCCAAGACCTTCTAAAACGTCAGCAGATCCAACTTTTCCACTTGCACTTCTGTTTCCATGCTTAGCAACATAAACACCACATGATGCCGCTAAAAATGCAACTGCAGTTGAAATATTAAAGGTATTAGCACCATCACCTCCAGTTCCGCATGTATCAACGAGAGAGAGGCTCGGTTTTTGAATTGGAATTTTACATGCATCTCTCAAAACCATTGCCATTGAAGAAAGTTCAGAGCCTGAAACTCCCTTAGATCTCAGAGCAGAAAGTATTGCCCCTGTATTAACAGGAGATATTTCTTCATTTAACCAAGCCCTCATTAAAGAAGTTGCATTTTCATTCGTTAAATTTTCACCATTTAACAGTGTTTCAAGTATTTCTTTGGTAGAAAAATTTTTTATGGACATTGTTTCAATAATAATTTCGCATTTATTCCATGATATGAAATAAATGATTATCTAAAAAAAGTTAGTTAAATAAAATTTCAGAGTGAATTTTAATTTGAAAATTTAAAATTCTTTATTTTTCATCAAAACTATTTCCTGGCTTATAACCATTACTCCATATTTCTTTAACTGATTCATTTAGTGAATCAATATTCAATTTCCAAAACTTTAAGATTTTTTTTATATCAGACTGAATATCAAAAGCACCTGGGAAAGACTGATATCTTATATTTAAGCGAGCAAGATCAACCAAATCTCCTTCTTTTGGGTTATTTTTAGACAATAACTTATTCAAAACTTCTCTATCTTTTGAATACTGGGGATGACTCTGCTCTTCCATTAAAAACAAATTTAATATTTCATACAAAAATAATCACACCTTTATGCCTTTACAGCCTAGGTTTAACAAGAAATTAAAAATCAATGAGCAATCTTAGATTAGATCTAATAAAAAAATACCTAAGACCACACAAGAAAACACTTGTTTTAGGAGTTATCACATTACTTATAGTAAATCTCTTAAGTGTAGTAATACCAATGGAAGTAAGGGATATTATAGACAACCTCAAAGAAGGTTTTACCTTTAAATTCATCCTTAAAGAATCAATTTACCTTGTAGTACTTGCTTCAATAATGGGTTTTGTAAGACTTATGTCTAGACAGCTAGTATTTGGGGTTGGAAGACAAGTAGAGGTTGATTTAAGGCAAAAATTATTTGAACACATGCTTCAGCAGGAACCAGACTGGTTACAAGAGATTGGAACTGGTGAAGTCATAACAAGATCAACAAGTGATATTGAGAACATTAGAAGACTTCTTGGTTTTGCAATTCTTAGCCTCACAAATACATTCCTTGCCTACTTATTCACACTCCCAGCAATGATCGCCATTGATCCATTGATGACGTTCGTTTCATTATCGCTTTATCCATTAATACTTGGAACAGTTGGACTATTTGGTGGGAGAATGGTCAGGCAAAGAAAAAGACAGCAAAATGCGCTTTCGACTCTTAGTGAATTAATTCAGGAAGACCTTTCTGGAATAAGTGCAATAAAGATATATGGACAAGAAAAGTCAGAACGTAATGCATTTTCAAGATTAAATAATGAGTACAGAGATTCTGCAATTAACCTTGCTAAAACGGCAAGCACACTATTTCCTCTCCTTCAAGGTATTTCTTCAATATCTCTTTTACTTTTAATTGCTATCGGCAGCTCAAGACTAGAAAATGGAACAATAACAATTGGTGGATTAGTTGCACTTATTCTTTACGTAGAAAGACTTGTATTTCCAACAGCACTTTTAGGCTTCACTCTTAATACCTTTCAATTAGGTCAAGTTAGCTTAGAAAGAGTAGAGGATTTACTTAAAAGAAAGCCATTAATTTTTAATAAGAAAAATTCAATAAAGATAAATAATAAAATTGCAGGCAAATTAGAAGCTAAAAATCTTACGTTCAGATATGAGAAAAGCAAATTTAATGCTCTAGAAAACGTCTCATTTGAAATTAAACCTGGAGAAATCGTTGCATTAGTCGGACCTGTTGGATGTGG
>MDTG01033667.1_pt1 | contig 48917 bp, 79 predicted proteins | sample 811421 | NCBI WGS metagenome assembly MDTG01 (sample SAMN05326645, study PRJNA326480) | marine metagenome | isolation source: seawater | place: Pacific Ocean: South East | collected 2011 | reverse complement strand
GAAAAAGGTGGGCAGATAGATTATTTCGAGCAATATGATAAATTACCCTCAAAGCCGAGAAAAATAGTTGAAAAGTATCAAGAAAAGATGGAAGAAGGGGATTATGATTTTAAAGATAGTGCCGATTTTCTAAAAGAGATGGAAGCTGAAGGATATACTTTTGAATATGGCTTAGATAACGAACCTTATGATTTACACAAAATGGCGAAGGGTGGTAAGCTTCAAACAATAGATTTCAATGATTTTAAAGACAAATTAATAATATTAAGAGTTACACCGCCAAGTCAAGGTGGACCTGGTGGTAATCCAGGTGGTGATCCTGGAAAAGAAGAAGTAAATGTTAAAAATCCTTTTGAAAAAGATAAAAAACAACCAAAAGAAAAACCAGACAAGGATAAAAAAGGAAAAGATAATAAAGGAAAAGAAAAACCAGGTGGAGATGATAAAGGAAAAGATAAAGCAGGTGAAGACGATAAAGGGAAAGATAAAAAAGGAAAAGATAAAAAAGGAAAAGCAAAAAATAAACCTGATGAAGATAACAGTACACGAGGAAAACCTCAAAAAGGATTTGAAAGTCAATCTGAAGATGAAGAAAATACTAAATTGAATTTAAGCAAATTAGAAGAAGCTTTAGGAACATCGGATATAAAGAAAACTTTTAGAAATAGAACAAACGTAGAAATTGCTTTAACTGGAAAAAAGGTATTTGACACAGATAACGATAAAAAAATATCGGAATCTTTAGATAAAATTTTTAAATAAATAAATATGAACGATAAAGATATATTAGAAAATATAATTGCTACTACAAAGGATAGTGGCATGAGAGATATGGCTACTCAGCAATTAAAAGAATTAGCAGAAGAAAATAGTGGTGAGGATGTTACATCACAATTAGTTGGTTTATCCTCTTTACTATCTAATGTTGGTGGTACAGATAGCAAAGAAGTAAAAGAGATAGTTAAAAAAGAATTAGAAAAAAGAAAAATAACTATTGAAGATCTTGACACTAAATTAAAAAATATTGTAGAAGGATTATCAACGACTATGAATGTTACTATGGTAACAGCATCAGGTAAAAGTGTAACTCGCACAGTTACAATGGATGATGCCATTAAAAGACCATTAATGCAAAAAATATTATCCGATTGTGCTGCTCGTAATAATGTTTATTTGTATGGTGGAGCTGGTACTGGAAAAACTTTTGCTGCGAGTACAATAGCCGATGCTTTAGGATGGGAGCTTATTGAAGTAAATTGTAACCAATTCACAAGTGCCTTAGAATTGATAGGTGGTCAAACAATAGATGGGTACCAGGAAGGTAAGGTAATTCGTGCATTTGGAAATTTAAATGAGGATGGAACTCCTATGACAAAAGGTGGCTGTGTATTATTATTAGATGAGCTTCCTAAGATTGACCCCAATACAGCAGGATTATTAAATTCTGCATTAGCTAAAGCTGGTGAATATAAAACATTAAAAAATGGCGATTTAGTACCTGCTTCTATACAAAACGCAAAAGGTACTAAAATAGTAAGAAAAAATGTTTTCATTATGGCTTCTGGAAACTCTTTACTAAATACTTTAGACACAGAATATGAAGCAAATTTTAAACAAGATTTATCACTTCAGGATAGATTTGCTGGTTCAACTTATGAAGTTTTCGTAGATAAAAAATACGAGTGGGAAAAAATACTTAATAAAAAATGGGCGTTTATTTATATCTATTTAAGTAAATTAAGAGAATCCATTGTAAGTAAAAAATTCCAAGCAAAAGCGTTTGTTTCTATTAGATTAATGATGTCGGCACAAAAAACTTATAATGTTTTTAGAGCAATTAAAGATGGAAAAGGAAAGAACCCAAAATATGACGAAAATCCAGAAATATCTTTTACTCCTGCAGCTAATGATGGAACTTCTCAAATAAATAAAACCAGTGTAAAAACTATTACAGATACATTAGAAGAATTTTTTAATCTATTTAATGATAGGGAAAGTAAGGAATTAAAAAGTGCTACCGATTTTGATGGCTTTTTAAGAATAGTAAGTGCAAAAAATAAAATTTCATTGGATAAATTAAATACTGCTGACGAATTAGAAGAAGTAGATAAAATTATTAATAGCTAAATGAATGTTTTAGATAACATAAAAAAAAGTAATACTCAAAGAGGATATAAACCTGATTTATTGTCTTATATTAATGTTTTAAAAAGTCAATTAGCGAGTGCTGAAACTATAGATGTAAAAAACTTTGATAACGGAACATATTTTTTACAATGTAATGATTTGAAAGAGGCCTATGATTACTGTTTCAATTTTTTAACTAATGCACCTGCTAAATGTACTCAGTATAATGAATTTTTGATTTATTATCCGAAATATAGTGATTTTAAAAATGAAATAGAAACAAGCAATTCAGCTATAAATAATGCAATAGAAGTATTAGGCAATATCACAGCAAACATAAAGGAAATTATAAACATTGGTGGATTAATAGAAAAAGATAAAATAAAAGTTACTCAAGATGATAGAGGATTATTTGATTTTTCACTCGCAAGTCAAGGTTTATTTAGACCTATTGAGTTTTATTCACATGAATTTTATAATTATTTAAAAAACACTGAAACAACTGATCCGTTTGTTTTTTTTAATAATCCGATAGGAATTATACCTGACAAAAAGGTTAATAAAATAGGTAATAAATATATATTTTCTTTTACAGGTATTGAATTTGAGTGTGAAAGAAGACAAAAAGGAGCTACAAAAGTATTTGAAACTTTTGAAAGCGAATGTTTTTTAAATGAAACAGAAAATAAAATTATTACTACATATAGTTTGGCTGATCCAAAAAAAGTTTTTAATGGAAAAGGTAAAATAAAACTTAAATATTCATCAACAAATAAAAAATGTTATTTAGTATATGATGAAAAAAACGCTTCTGCTCGATATGTAGATTTTTACGTTCCTGCTAACTATGTTAATGATAATAACTCTTATTGTATAATGAGTTTATTTTCACAAATATTAGCTTCTGCAATTTTAGAAAATTATGGTATTCAAACAAGAATTTCTATTATAAGATGCGGTTTTACCAATTATGGAAGTACTTATGATAAAATGTCTATAAATGCTGCTGTTCCTATTAAAAATTATAACGAAACAATTCAAGAATCATATATTAAAGTTTTTAATGTAGCTGCAAATGGTAGTCTGCTTAGTACTCTTTTTGCAGGATTAAAGAACAAAATAGAATATGAAAATAATGTAAGTAAAAGCTGTAGAGGTGGATTTAACAAAATTCAATATCGTAATTATGCTTACATGGTATCACTTTTAGAAAGGTATAAAAACTTCTTAATTAAGAACCCAAAATTAAATTATACTAAGACTATTTCAGACAATTTTATGGCTGTAAATAATTTAGAAAGAAATATTGAATATAGTAAAAGTGAATTTGAGTTTTCAGAGTTATTTTTAGATGAAAATATCCAACTAATATTATTTAAACTATATCTCAATATTGATAGTATTGCTATTGAATTAAATGATATGAGTGAATTTGTTGAGCAAATAAAACAAAGGTTATCGGAAAACGAGTATTTGCAAACAGCATTTAAAATAAATATTACTGATTCATCTGATTTTAATTATATTTTGTTTGAGTATGTTAAGCTAATAATAAGACTTAAATATGTTCCTATTGATGGTAAATCAGCATCTTATGGAGATACTCCACAACAAAGAATAGAACTCAATGATAAATTCGACAAAAAGCTTTTAGAAGCGCAACAAATTATATATGGAAAAAACTAAATATAAAATAACTGAAGCTCAAATTAGGAAAATGATTGATTTTGGAAAATCTTTTGATAGATACGAAAATCAACCTGTAAAAGATTATACATTTTACTATAGTCATTTAACGCCAGAGGATATTTATGTAAAATATGTATCTTATTATATGCACAATGATGGTTCGATTGGTACAGATACGGATATTCAATGTATAGATAAGGAAGGTAAAATGCGAGATTGTGTAGATCAGTTTAAAACTGTCCAGGAAAAGCTATATTTTTTCAATGATTTCGTTGAATTAACAATAGATGATATGGAATTAGTTAAGTTTAAATAAGTGATATGAAATTTACAGATGTTTTAAAGGACATACAAAAAAGATTGGTAGTGATTATCCAAACAAAAGATTTGGATAGAAAGAAGAAGCTTATAGTAAATTTAAGTGCTGGTATTTCCGTACTACAAACAGATTATCCTTTAACTAAAAAAGATAAGGAAATATTAAATCAAATATTAAAAATATTAGCAAAAGAATATGAAACATTAGATAAAGATGATCTAAATCTTGATGATTTGGATAGTATGTTTGAATTAGATTTAGATGATTTAGAAAGTCAATTTACTTTTAGTGAATCTAAAGAAACACCCAAAAAAAACGAAAAAGGAGCTGGTCGAAAGTTTGATACTAAATGGGTTGATAGATTTTATACAATAGCTGAAATTCTTGAAAAGAATGGAAAAACAGAAATGAATGGAGACCTAAAAAAATTCATTGAAGGTAAAGATGATATCTTTTATTTTAGATATTATAATAAAAAAGGTGTAGTAATTGTTTATAGGGCAAAACAATCGGATTCTGAATATGAAAAATTAACTTTATCTAAGTATAATAATACAACAAAAACAAGAGAAAAGAAATTTAAGACCAAAAAAGAATTTTTGGCAGCATTAAAACGATTAAGAGCATAAAATATGGCAACAATAGATAAAATAGATAAATCAAAGTTAAGTGGTAAAACTTTAGATTTTTATGAAAAATTAGAAAAGCAATATAAATCTGATAAAGATTTAGGTGAAAAAATTGCAAAACAATTTTATGATAGATTAGTTTCCAATAATCACCCATCAGTAGCTAAGAAAAAAGCACAAGCTAAAAAAATTACAAAAGCAAAAGCTCCTGTAAAAAAAGCACCAGCTAAAAAAGTAGCTCCAAAAAAAGTAGCTACAAAAACCACTACTAAAAGAGGTAAATCAGGATGGCAAAAAGAAGTTAAAAAAATTCAAGCTGATTTAGGGATTACTTATAAAGAAGCTACAAGGGTTTACAAAGCGAGAAGAAAAGATACGAAAGGAAAATCCGAGAGTATATCTGCCTTAATTAGTAGGTTTAAAAAAGATTTTGGTGCTGTGAAACCCAATAAGACCAGGAATTTAGATCAGGATAGTAAAATACCTGCCAAAACAGCAGTAAAACGTAAAAGCCCTACCTATGGAAAAAAAGGAGGTGCAAAACAAGAATATTACTACGAATATAGAATGAATCGTAGAGATAATTCTAAAAAACCTGCATATTTAGAAAAAGGAGGAAAGATAGATTTTTCTAAAAGAACAAGTGATGATTTTAAGTTAGGTGAGTTAGTTTATGACACAAGCAATAAGAGATATGGAACTATAATAGGAAAGTATGATGGAAAAAATGATTATTTTGATAAATATGAAGTTAGATTGGATAGTGATGGTATGCAACCAACTGAAAATTTAAGAAAATTAAATGAAAGTGGAGATAATGGAACTAAAAAACAATTATTTGAAGCAGTTGCAAGTATGGATAGACTAACAAAAATGTACCCAGATTCTAATTATCCTAAAATTATAAATAATCCTTTTTACGCTAAAGGAGGTCAAATAGATATAGATTATAGTGGTTCGGATAAAGATTTTAAAGAATTAATTAAAAAATATGACTTAGAAATTTCTAAAATGGATAAAGGAATGGCAATAATTAAAGGAGATAAAGATAAATTATTAAAGTTTCTTAAATCCGATAATTATGGAATGGAAAATGACGATATAAAAGACATTTATCCTGAATTATTCGCTAAAGGTGGTGTTACTAATAAAACAGGCAAATTTGTAATCGTAAATAAATATGATGATGACGTTATAAATGTTTATGGCACATATCCAAATAAGAAAAAAGCTGACCAAGACGTAAAAAAAATGCAGCAAGAAAGCGACTGGAATCCATATAAACAAGATTCAGAATCAATAGAAATGGATAAGAAAAAATATGCAAAAGGAGGAAGTATAGAAAGTGTTTCTGGTAATTGGAATCCTAAACAATTAAAAAATTTATCAAAAATAGCTAAAAAGTTAAAAGCTAAAGAGTGGTATGATTACGCAAGTGGAGGTGGATTTGAGCATTTAATGATTTTATTACCTAACAATTTAGTGGTAGAGTTTTCTAATGGAGATCAAATTTCAATATCAATGACAACTGTAAAAAATTTGGATGAAGCTTATGATTTAGGTTCTGAAGAATACGCATTTATGGGAAGATACCCTGATATTAGTGTAGAAGATGACTTTAGTAATGTAGATCAGATAGTAAAAGCTATAAATGATGAAAAAACGTGGCAATTATCATTTCGCAAAGAAGAATATCCAAAAGATTATAAATATGCTAAAGGTGGAGAAACGCATGGTATGGATTGTGGATGCGTAGATTGTTATGCAAAAGGTGGCGAAATTGATTTCTATGATGCAGACGATGAGATAAATTGGAATAATTCTTCATTAGAAGAAAGAAAAAAACTATTATCTAAAACTACATTTTCGGATAAATACATAAATTATGATTACAGAAATTTAAGCCCTTCAATAAAAGAAAAATTAAAATTTGCACAAGGAGGTAAATTAGCTAAAAGTTCAGGTGATTATTTATTTTTCAAAGAAAAAGGTGGAGAGATTGATGTAAGAGATGAAGGTAACATGGCAAAAACCTATGATGGAAGAATAGGTAAAATAAGTAAGGTAGATGGCTTATATTATACTTTGAAATTTAAAGATGGAAAATTACCATATAAATTAACGCTACACCAGAAAGATATAATTTTTTCCGACAGTAAATTCTTTGCTAAAGGTGGAGAATTAAAGTCAAAAGAATCTGATCTTAAAGAATATATTAAAGAAATAGAGAAAGAACATAATATTGATATTGAATATGGTGGTTACGAAGAATATGATGGTGAAAATCTATTTTTTGTGCATTATGAAATTCCAGAAGAAAAATTAGTAGAAAATAAATTAAACGAATGGGTTAAAAAATCTAAATTAAAAAATATAGAAATTTATGAAGCAACTGATAATTTTTCGGATTACTATGGTGGTTTTTGGACTATGATAGTATCTCAATGGGATGATGATAAAATGATGGCAAAAGGTGGAAAAATTCAAAATGAATTAAACGAATTGGCAAAAAAATTAAAACAAAAACAAAATAATAGAATTAAAAGAAAACCATATCCAGATATGGATTATAAAAATTTGTGGTGGGAATGGTATGGGATACCGAAAACAGATAGAAAAAAATTAGCTTTGTTATTAGGAGCTTCAGAATCTACAGCTACTGACGTAGCACAGACACAGGATTGGGGTGATATGTCATCTTCTAAGTTTACAGGAATAGCTGGTAAAATCAAAGATTTTTTAATTAAGAATGATATTTTTAGAAAAGAAAAAAGTTTTGGAAAAGGTGGAGAAATAGAAAAATATTACGCTACTGCTAAAAAATTAAAAGCTAAAAATTTATCTAAATTGTATGAAGAATCTGATGAATTAGTAGGAAAATCATTTACTTTCAAAGATATGGATAATGAATTAGTACAAGTTTATTACGATAAAGATCAGGATGGTATAGCAATAAACCAGGATGGTGAAATAGATGATATAAGTATATCCCAAATGTCTAATATGATTTCCGATAAAATGGCTAAAGGTGGTCGTGTTTTTACTGAAAAAGAGATGCAAGATATTATAGCTTCAGGTACTATAAGCAATTATAATAAAAAAGAGCAAAGACAAATATTTGTGTATGCTTTTGGAGAAGATTTTATGGATGAAGATGATGAATTAAAAGGACGTAGACGAAAATATGATAAAGCAGGTAATAGAGTTACTGATCCAGATAGGGATTTTATGGCAAAAGGTGGAGAAATAAAAGATTATAATATTGCATTAGGAACAATAGTTATGCAAGTAGGTAAGAATCCTAAATTGGATAAATATAAAACTAAAAGTGGTATCAAAGTGGGTGAAATCAAAGACTTAGGCAAAACTGAAGTAATAAAATTAGCAAATAGCTTAAATTCTTCAATGGAAAAAGGTGGTAAAATAGGATATAGAGAATAAAAAAAATAATTATGAGTGTAATAGTATATGAATATGATGAATTTGAAGGTGTTGCAATAACACTTAGCAAAATTAAAGCACTGGAACCAGTGGTAATGTCAAATAGTTATGTAAAAGAGTATAATTCAAGGCAAATGCCAATATCTTTTAAATATACTATGGAATCTGTAATTGGTAGATTATTGTGGTATATGTATGTTGCTAATAGAGTAGCTTATTCTTTACAATACCAAGAAAATTTAAAGATTTTTGAGGATGAATTACCTGCAAAAAAGTTTACTGATACAGAAGCAGCCGATAAATTTGGAAGTTTTATGTACAATATTTATACAAATAATGGAACAGTCTTTTTATCTAAAGAATGGTTAGGATTAGCTAAAGATATTGAAGAAGCATTAAAGTTTTTAAATATAACTTCACGATATGCTAAAGGTGGAGTAACTAAAGGACAAACTTTGGCAGAAAACTTTAATCTAAATGATAAAGTAAAAAATGTAGAGTTTTGGAATAATGATGTAATAGTTCAAGATAAGGAAGGAAAAGTAAAAAGAATTGATTTAGATAAAGGAGAAAGAATATCATTAAACGCTAAAGGTGGTAAAATAGCATTTGAATCAGGTGATGTAGTTACTTATGAAGGTGAAGACCATACAGTACAGAGAATTGAAGATGATGAATTAGGGGTAAGAATATACATTAGACCAAATGAAAAATCTTATTATGGTGGTAGAAAAGATACTTTTTGGGTAAAATCTGAAGATTTAGAATGAAATTTTAAAAAGAATAAAAAAAGTACAATGAAAAAAAAGGGAAATGTAAGTATTGTAAATGAAGGCGAAAAGTTTGATTCTAAAAGATATGATTTTTTAGTTGGAGATATAGATGGGGATGGAACTAAAAACGTAGATGATAAATATCCATTTGATAAAGAAAAAACAGGATATGTAGAAGCATCTCCATTGTCTGAATCAATTACTAACCTTATAGATTTAAAAGAGAGTTTGGATGAAACTATGTACGATACTGTGGATAAAATAGTAGCTTTTTCGCCAGGATCAGATGTTTATGCAAGAACTAAAACACCATTTTCTATAATTAATAAACTTGTAAAAAAACGCTTATTAGACGTTAATAAAGGATTAACGGACTTAGTGGGTACAACTATTGCTGTAGATAATCTAAAGGAGCTTAAAAGGGTAAGAGATGAGATTAGAGAGGGTAAATTAGGTACAGTTTTAGAAGAAGAAAACTTTTATGATAATCCTAAAGGTGGTTATCAAGCTATTCATTACATTTTAAATATAGATGGAAACCAAGTTGAGGTTCAATTAAAAACAAAAAGAACCAAAGAGTTTAATGAATTAACACATGAAGCTTACAAAAGAGGGAAATTGAACGTAGAAAATGTAAATTACATAATGGATATTATTAATAGTGCCGATATGGGTAATGAATTAGATATTATGAAATTTGATAGTTTAATGACTGATAAAGAAAATGTTAAGAAAATGATTTCCGAAAAAATGGAAAAAGGAGGCGAATTAGATAATTTATTGTCTGAATCCAGCTATGAAGGTACTTCATTACCATATACTTTTTCAATAACTAACACAAGTGCAACTCCAGAAAGTGCAACTATTTCGCCAATTAGCGTAATGGCAAAAGGAGGTGAAATTGAAAAAATCCGTAACTTTAGAGATGAATTAGATTTAGTAGTAGATGAAAAGTGTAAAAGTTTAGAATGTGATGGTACAAGTAGAATAATTGATTATGTTGCCTCACTAAATGGTATTCAAACTCAACCTAAAATGGGAGCAATAATTAAAAAAAATGGATCAGATATTGTAGATGGCTTTGAACCTCATTTTTGGAATGAAATTTATATTGATGGTGAAAAATATATAATTGATTATCGTGCTCAAATGTGGTTAGGTGATTCTGCACCACATGGATTATTTAAAGAAAGCGACCTTAAAAATTGGGAATATATAGGAGACAACGTAAATTTTGATAGAAAAATATCCTCTATATTTTATACTACAAGGGGTAATGATTGGGATGAATTAATAAATGAATATAATAAATAATAAAAATAAAACTATGGAAGCATATTATTATCATAAAGAAATAATGGAACAAAGGGGAATAACTACTAAAGATTTACCTCAAAACTTAAAAAACTATGTTATTAAGTTTAATCAAAAGAAAAGATTTACAAAAGACACCGAAAAAATAAGAGAACTACAAGAGTTTTCTCAAATTTTAGGTGAAAAAATAGCTGAAACCGAAATTAAACGTAAAAGTACAATTAAGGATATTACTTCAGAATTACAAAAAGAGCCAGTAGAGGTTTTTAAAGATGGTGGAATAATAGAAACGCCTGAAATGACTGAAGAAAATGTAGAACAGGATGAGGAGAGAAAAGCCGAGAGTGTTAAAGCCACATCTCAAACTGTTTCTATACCTGAAGAAATCGAAAGACCTAATTTAGAGGAAATTGATGAAATCGAAGAACCCACTTTAGAAGAAAAAGAAATCGAAGAACCAGATAATAAAAGTGAAGTAATCAAAAAAGTAAGTGAAATAAATAAAGAAGAATCTCAATCTGCGGAAGAAGAAAGTGATTGGGGTGCATTAAACTTTTTAAAATGGTAGGATCAGTATTAGATATTACGTCAAAAAATGATAGAAAAGCAATTATTTTACTGTTATTAACAGTATCAACATTAACTGCTATACATTATTATCACCAAATAAAAATATCTAAGTTAAAAATTGAGCAATTAGAAAAAATTAATAAAGATTTAGAAGAACTAAAAGCAAAGCAAAATACAGAAACAGATAGTGGCAGTTAAGTTCTGTATATTATGTTAGGTCTTTCTGTAGTTGGATTTGCTGTGGGTTAAAGTTATTCAATAAGAACAAAATGAGTTATAAAATATCAGCATATAGTAAAAGACAAGCTAAAAAATTAGGTGTTCAAATTAAACCTTCTAAGGTTAAGAACAAAAAAATTGATGTTTTTAAGAATAATAAAAAATTAGTTAGTATTGGTCAACTCGGATATAAAGATTATCCTACCTATATGAAAGAAAAAGGAAAAAAATACGCAGATGAAAGAAGAAGATTATATAAAATTCGTCATGCAAAAGATAGAAAAGTTAGAGGATCGGCTGGTTATTATGCAGATAAAATATTATGGTAAATAAATTAAAAAATAAATAAAATGGGAAATATAGACGGATTCGGACAATACAAAATTGGGGGAACTGGAGGTTCAGGTCCTTCAGGAAATACAATATATACTGGAAACGACACAGTTACAAGTGATAGAACTGTAGATGCAAATAGTAATAAAGTTGATTTTAGTGATGTGGATAGCATGACAATATCGGATGATGGTAGCACTACAAGTCCAACTGTTTTAAAAGTAGATAGTACAACTAAAGGATTTCTGAAACCGAGAATGACTGGTGCTCAAGTAGAAGCAATAGGCACACCGCCAGAAGGTTTAGAAGTGTATGCAACGGATGCAGGTTCAGGTGATGTAACCGAATCAGGATGGTGGGGATATAATGGTACAAATTGGGTACAAATAAATGGTGGTAGTTCTGTTTCTGGAGATGATCCCACTGCTACAGTTGGTGCTACTGCTACTAATGGTGTGGCTACAACATTTATGCGTAGTGATGCTGCTCCTGCCTTAGATACCACTGGAGTAACTGCAGCAACTTATGGTGATGCGTCAAATGTGGCTCAAATAACAGTTGATGCTAATGGAAGAATTACAAGTGCGTCAAATGTAGCAGTATCTGGTGGAGGAGTTTCAGCATTTACTGCAAAAGTTGGTGGAGCTACGATTGATTGGGATTATTTAACTGATGGACCTAATATTAAAGTAACTATGTCAGCAGGTGATGAAAATGCTATCGTAGTAAGTGATATTAATGAATTTCCAGATGGTTCTTCAGGATTTTTAATTTTAGACCCCATAAATACAACTACATATAGACTTCCATCTGAAGATTATGGTAGTGATACTGGAATACAAAGTTTAATTACTAACGGAGATCCTTTTACCGAAGGTTCAAATCCAGTTCGTATGCATTGGGTATATGATGGTTCGACTTTTTGGTTTGATAGAGATGTAAATATGATAGAACCAATTTATCCTCCTTCAGTAGAATTTGATACTACAAATCTTATTGCGTTTTATCATCCAGATTCATTTAATCAAGCAGTAGCTGGTCCTGTATCGGCAGGTGATACAGTTCCGAATATTGCAACAAGTACTTTAATAGGTGATTTAGTTATTGGCTCAAACGTAACCAGTTTTACTTATGAACCAAAAACAGCTACTACTGCCTCTTTTTGGAGCATGGGAGGTTCAAGTAATAGAATCTCTAAAACTATTTCTGGAAGTTTATCTACTGTTGTTACCGCAAGTTTCTATTTACAACAACCTGCAAGTACAGGGTATTCAGGGTTAATTGATTTTTTTGATGGTAGTGGAAGTTTTGTTGAAACGCTATACTTATTAGGTAGAGAATTTACAATTTTTAGTCCTGGGGTTACGTTTGGTTATCCTGAACTTATTGACTATTCAGGAACTGGCGGTGCTAATTTATTAGTTGATTGGTTATTTGTTAGTTTTTCAATAGATAATGTTGCTAATGAATTTGTTTTATATGTTGGTACTCAAAGTTCTTTAGACTGGGCGACAGCCAACCCACCAGTTGCTCCAGCAACTACTACAAATTGGGATTATCAAAATGGAAATGGTACTGGTTTAACAGTGCCTGTTGATGCTAATGGATTATATAAAGAAACTGTATCGGCAACAATAACGGAAACAACATTTGACCAATTTTTCTATGGTAGTCCTGCAACAGCAACATCAGAGAGTAGTCGTTGTCATTTAGGAATGTTAGGTGTTTATGGTGCGGTATTGACTGATGCACAAGTAGAAGCTAATTGGATAGGTTCAAGGGGCACATATTTTATAACATAATATGGAATTTATAGTTTCGATGGATTATTCACCTCTTAGTTATGCGTATGATTCAGATTGCACACATTTAATAGATATAATATATGAATATAAGAGTAGTATTGATTTCCTTAATGTTAAGTAGTTGTTCTATGTATGAAGTAGTACAAGAATTGGGCGATAACCAATATCATTTGTATAATAAAAAAAAAGGTAAAGTAGAGATTATACATTCAAACGATAAATTAGAAGTTGGTAAAACCTATAATCTTAAAAAAGTGAAAAATGAAAAATAAACTGATCCAGAACACAAAAAAAAAATGGTTTGAAAATTTTTTAATTATATTTAAGGCATATAATTAACATTTCTGACATAATTTTTATATTTTCGTTTTTAGTTTGCAAGACAGCGACAAAAATATAGTTACTATCGTAAAAGAGTTTTATTTAACTATTCAAAAATATGGTTATCGTAAAGTTTTGAACAAATTGAACGAACTAAAATTGCCTACTTTTTCGCAATATGAGAATAGCATACAGAATAAAATAATATACTTAGTTGTATCTGAATATAATATCACAGAGAATGAATTATCAAAAAATAATGTAAGGGGTGATGTTGGAGAAGCTCGTGCTATGTGTATAGTATTATTAAAAAAATACTTAAATGTTTCGCATAACCAAATAGCTATTATCTTTAAAAGAGATACTCATTCAATGGTTAGTAATGCTTTAAATAAGCATAAAAATAAAAGTGAAAATATCCTTACTGAGCAAAAATACTTAGGTAGGTTTAAAAAAATAGAATCAAGATTAATTAAAGAAATTAGTAAAATGACAAAATTAACTGCATAATGAGTGAAGAAACGACAACAGCCGATATTCCAGTAAAAGAATCAAGTAATTCCACAGGAGTTCCTAATTTTTTCTCACCATTGGATGAGCCAATGAAAGAAAGAAGCTATAGCCGACCTGAAAGTATAGATACAGGGGAAATAGAAGAACCTACTTTTCAGGGAGGATTAAATATGGAAGATTTACAAGGTGGTGATCCTGAAATGGAACAAGAGGAAAACAAACCATTTGATAATATTACTAATGAAGGTGTAAACCAATTAGATAATAAAGACAAAAAAATTGCTTGTAAACAATTAGTAGAAACTTCCTTAGAAGTCTATAAAATGTTACATCAAGTAGGTCAAAGATTCGCTAAAAAAGACGAACAAGAAATTATGCAAGCTGTTCAGAATGGCGATATTGATGCAGAAATGGAAATCCCTATTGATGAAAAAGGAACTACTACAAATCCCATAGAATTTTTCCAAAATTATAATGAGCAAGTAGAAGAAGCTCTTTCCTATGATGAAGAGTTTGGGGAAAAGGTAAGACCTGCTATGGAAAGAGTTTTTGAAAAGAGAGGTTGGGGAATGAATGATGAGCAATATTTAATGTATATGTTTGGAAAAGATATTGCTATGAAAGGGATGATGGTTGTAACCCTTAAAAAACAAGCAAATATGATTTTTAATACTTTTGTTGAACTAAAACAACAAAAGTTTGAACAAATGCGTAAAGAAAATGTAGAGGTGGTAAAACCTGATTCAATAGAAACAGAACCAAAGCCAAATATTGATGTTGATGAGCCAATAGTGGAAAATCAAAGCGATATGGAAGAAGTTTTTGAAGATGTAGAAATAAAAGAAGAAAAACCTAAAGCAAAAAGAAAAGGAAGACCAAAAAAATCAAAAGCAAAATTAGACGCAGAAGAATCAATCACTGGATAATATGAGAGAAGCACTTTTAGGTATAGCAGTAGGAAAAAAAGGTGTAGGCAAAACCTATGCAACTTTAGAAATGGCAACTTCTTATATTTTAGGAAATTCTAAAGTTCCACCTCGAAAAGTGTTAATCTTAGACGTTAATAATGAATATGCTGAGGTTAAAAAAGACCATAATAACCCTTTATTTCCTGAAATCAAAGCACTTCGTCTTACTGATGTTCCACGATTTACATACCATCCCAAAGTAGAAGCTCGTAGAGTTTCAGTTTTAAAGCCAGAAGGTGGTAAAATGAGTTTAGTAGAAATACAAGAAGCGTTAGGTTACATTTTATCTAATTATCAAAATGGATTATTAATAATTGAGGATATTAATAAATATATATCTGATAATTTACCAAATGATTTAATGGGTACTATTGCTACGCAAAGGCATGTTTCTGTAGATATTATTACTCATTTTCAATCAATAGGTAAAGCTGCTAATCCAAAATTATGGGCTAATTGTAATTGGTTAAGATTTCATAAATGCGAAGATACTGTTGAAAGACATAAAAATAAATTTGCTGGAAATATAGAACATCTTAAAATTATGGAAATGATGGTAGATGATGCTTATAGATCAGGTGATAAAAGATTTTGTTGTTATTTAGATAAAGATTATGGTACTATTAAGGGTTCGTTTAATAAAGCAACTTTTAAAAAAGCTATTGAAAATTTTTTAGAAAATAACTATATAATAGTAAAAAGAGAGCTTCAAAAAAAGAATCTATATACAGGGGAATTAAAGCATAAAGACCATAAAGCAGCAGTAAATTCATTAGTGAACAATTATATAGGCACTTATTATGGTAATAAAAAATAGTTTAATTTTGTTACATGAGCCAAAGTGTAACCTTAAATTTATTTAACCCTACATCCGAGCCAGTTGTCGCTGAAGTTTTCCAATCTCCTACATCTTTAACACAAATAGGTGTTGGTGAAGGGGCAGGCGAACCAATAAGTTCTGTAACTTCTCCTGCTAATTTTACAGCCGAGTATTCTCTTTATCAGCCATATATAAATTCTTATCTTATTTTTGGTATAAATTTGACAACTGGTTTAGTAGGATGTTATTATTATAATTTGAACGATGGTTTAAATTCATTTGTACATGATATCCCAGGTGCTACTACAATTCGAGGTTTACCAATATCTTTAAGTAATGTAACAGATTTAGATGGAAACCCTAATGCTCAAGGTGTGGTTTTAACTGTTGTTCAAGGTGGTTTTGTAAGGCAGGTATTTGTACGAAAGGATGTAGGTGATGTACCTATAAGTGAATATATATCTAATACTTCTGTAGCAGGAGGAGTAGGTAGTGCAAAATCAATTTCTATTGTATCTGTTGCCACAAATCAATTATGGGTTTTATCTGAAGCAGGTGGAAGTTTTGATATAGTAGGAATAGATAATATTAACGAGCCATTTGGTTTTGGTGGTAGAGTAGGAACTCTTTATGGTTTAGGTTTAGCAGGAGCTAATAGACCTTTTCAATTTAAGCATGATGCAGTAAATAATAAAATAATAATGGTTACTAATGAAGCTATTAGGTCATTTATAGTTTTTGATATTGGTGCTTTAGCTTTTAATTTACTTCTTGGTTCTGCAGGTTGGCAAGCATACGATTGTGAGTATATAGAACATAGAAACGAATATTATTTATATTATAGAGATGGTTTAGCAGCTAATTATAAATTGAGAATATTTGATGCTGCGACATTAGCAGTTATAACTGAGATAACTGATCCTGCGGTAGCATCTGGATTTGATATCTTTACAATGAGTTATGATTTTAGTACAAAAAATGTTTTATTTAAAAACTTTTTAATTGCTGGAAATGGTCTATGCTTTTTTAATTCAGATACTCGAACTGTTGTCGGTGTTAATAATGATGTTCAATGCGAAGCGACATATTGTGATAATCAATTCGATTTATATTATCCTTCTGGAAATAATTATAATAGAGTTAATGGAACTTCAGGTACAGTTTTAACTACTGTAGATTTGAATTTATTTACTTCTAATGAATTATTAATAGGGGATTTAATAGAGCCAATTACACAATTTCTTTCTCCTGGTTCGTTTAGTGCTGGACAACAACTATATATACCAGGCACAGCAGTAGCAACTGGGAATGGTGTTTTAAATATTTTTTCTGGTCAATCTACTATAGGCACATCTCCAATAACAGTTGAACCAGAAGCTGGGGGTCTTACTTATGCTCAAATTACGCAACAAATACAAAATCAAGATTATGTTATAACTGATCTTTATATAAGAACTTTTAGTGTTGCACAAGCAAATAAAACTGTAACTGTTAATTGGATAAATCCAAATGGAGCAAATTATAATGAGGAACATTTCCCCACAATTAATCCTATGCAACCACAGTTAGTAATAAAAGATTTACCATTTAATTTTACATCTAATGCGATAAATGATATTAATTATGAAATATTGCCAAACGAAACTGTGGAATTTATTTTTACCTATGAAGAATTTGGTAGTGCCAATGCAAAAGATCAGTTTCCAGATGCTAAAAAATTAAATAAACTTTTAGGTATGGGTGAGTTTGAAGAAAAAAATGGTATTGATTTAGAATTTAAAAACACTCAATCTATTTACATATCTAATAATCCATTGACAAGAATTATTTTTTTAAATAAGTATAAAGATTAAAACACTTCTGACATCAATTTTATCTTAGGTTTAGTATCAGATTTTAATAATTCTTCTTGAACATTTTTTAAACGAGTTTTCAAAGCAGTATAGAATAACCATAAATTTTCTTCTTCAGATTTATGTTTTTCATATTCATCTAATAAAAATTTCATTCTAAAATCTACATTTAATTCTGCTACTTCTTTTGCTATATCTAAATATGAATCTAATTTTTCTTTAGCTTCTGCTAATTCTATTTCATATTTAGGTAAAAAAGTTTTCAAATAATACTCTTTTCTCTCATTTAAGCGTTTACGAAGCGTTTGAATATGATTAAGGGTATCAAATATTTCTTTTCTTAATTTAGCACCTTTATAACCTTCTGAGTTGGTTTTTAATTCTTTTACACATTCTAATTTATATTCTTCTAAAATAATTAAATGTTTTTCTATATCATCTATTATTTTTGGCATTTCAATATTTGCAGGTGTTTGAGTAGTAGCACCATATATTTCATATAAAGCTAAATTTTTAGAAGTCTCTGCATAATCTTTAAATTGAGTAGATTCCTCTATTTTATCTAAGTCTTTATTGGATAATTTTTTTCTTTCTTCATCAATTTGAGGAATAATAAAATCCTTATACTCTCTAAGTGTATTTTTATAAGAAGTAACATAATTTTTTGCTTTTATTTCAATTTCAATTAACTCACTTTTTAATTTCCAGTATTCATAATTAGAATCATAATTATCTTTTGTAATTTTATCTTTAATTACATCACATAATTCCATATTAATTTTTGCACCATTTTGATATTTATTAAGAGTAAACTCAATAACTTCTTTTCTATATAATAATTTTTCTAATTTATTTTCCATTTGCTAATTTTTTAATTTCATCTAAATTTACTAACCATGTAAAGTTTTTATGTTTACATTGAATATTTGTATCTACAAAAATTGGTATGTTATATGAATAACAATCATTTGCAAACCAGGTATCTGGAAAATAATCAGTTCCTTGTTCTGCTCTAAATTTTATATTTTCTAATACACTTTTTTTAATCATCATACATCCAATACCTGCATGATAAACTTCTTCTACGTTTCCTGTAAAAAATGACGATTCACGATGATCGGCAAATTGTACGCTTCTATATTGAGAAACGCTTTTATCATATTCTTCCGATAATTGAACCATTAATTTTCTTTGTTTTCCATAAAAAATATCATAACTACCTCCTACTACCATTCTATCGTGTGCCAATAATCGTTCTATTACATCAAAAGGTGGAATGACATCAGTTTCTATATGTAACATATAATCGTATTCGTTATCTAACATATATTTTCTACACGCATTATGAGAATCATTAATAGTAAATACTAAACCTTTCTCATTTTGAGGTATATGTTGACATTTATAACCATATTTCTTAATTTTTTTATAGTTATCTTTTGTTTTAGAATTATCAGCTATAAATACATCATAATTACTATAAGTAAGATTATCAATTCTGTTAGACCATTCTTCCCAACAATAATTTTTCGATTCATGTTGGGGTGCTGCAATCAATACTTTTTTATTCATACGACAAATTTAATCATATATACTACAAATATTTATTTTTTGACATATATTTTGAAAAATATTATGCTTTGTGTATCTCTCGAAATACATAATATAAACTTTTTTTGACGATTATTTTGTCAATTTATAATTTTTCTACTATCAACATTATTTTTCAAATTTGTTATGCGTGAAATATGAGTTTTGCGAAAACTAATTTGTGTAAATTAAAAAAATTATTATGAAAAAAGTTCAAAGTTTAGTAATGGCTATGTTGCCTGTAGCTTTAGGAGTAGCAGGAGGAATGTTCCTTTATGACCAAATCCAAAAGTCTATGACAAAATAGTTATTAGAACTATCGTTAAATGTTAAATATCAAAAAATAAAAAAATGAAAAGTTATTTTGATGAAGCAGAGTTCTATGCTAACGAAAACTATTCAAATGCGTCTGGTGAGTGGTCGAATTTCGATACTTATGACTATTTTGATGAGTACAATTACGCTGGAGGCGGAGGACATAGCAACGCTAATCCTGCGAGTTCCTTACCTTACATCCTTAACATTCAAAACACAGCTACTACTGACCAAGCTAATGTGTCAATTTTAGGTGCGAATGTGAATATTAATGCTCCAGGTGGAAACTTCGGAAATCCAGCTAATATCGTTATCACAATGGATAATGGTGCAGTAACTTATGTTCAGTTTTTACAATCAATCATTTCTGAGCCATTCAGAGTTGGTTTAATGTATTTACAGTCAGCTAATGCACTTCAACCATTTAGACAATTATTAATTGAGTACATCGAGCCAAATGGTCGTACAGTGAACACACCACTTACACCTGCGCTTGATCCAATGCAGCAGCAATCAGGGGTAACAGTTGTAAGACACATGTTCCCAGTTAATGCTAATACTGCAATCTCAACTACAATCTTAGCTTCGGCTACGCTAACTCTTAGACTATACCCATCTGAAGTTCTTGACATATCAAGAAGTTTAGTAGGAAGACGTGTAGATAAGATTTTTGCTAACCCAGGTGAAATTGACCAAAGTAAGCAAATTAGTGGTAAGATGTAGAGAATTGTAAAAGATTTACAGCAAACTCGAAAAGAGGGGAGGGTAGAAATTCCCTTCCCTTTTTTTTTTAAAATAAATTATGACAGTTTACGATTATTGTGCAATTAAAAACCCTTCTGGTACAGCCAAAGTAATAGCTTCTTTTGGTATGCGTCCAGTTAAAGACAAAAGGGAATTAGCTGAACAGCTTAAATTTCTGGCTAAAAGAAATGGTGGAGAAGTATTAAGGCGTATTGTTTTAATACATCCTGATCGTTCTTTATTTGAACATGAAAGAAAATTAAAAGCAGAAAAAGAACAAAAAATGTTATCTGCTTCAGGACCAGAAACAACTACTACAAAAGAACTTACTGAAAGAGAAAAAGAAAATTTAGTTCAAGCCGACAAAGATAGAGAAAGTAAAAAAGAACATGATTCTAAAATACTAACACAAAATAATATGATTATTGGTGGCGTGGTAATATTAGGATTAGCTATAATTATGAAAAAATGATATATCCTAAGAACTCAACAATAGAAATATACTCAAATGCTAACGGATTAACCGATAGAGAATTTATTACACAGGTTTATTTGAGTGAAATAGCATCTTTAATTAGAGATCAGCCACGAAAGGTTATTGCAATTTTAAGGTTAGCAAGAGTGGAATTACCTCCAAATCCAACCAGAAAACAAATTACAAATACATTAATAGACAGGTTATTTGACAATCCTAAATTAAGAACTGAATTATCTAAACTTGTTGCTTCGGCTCAGGAGGGTAGAAAAACACCATTTAAACCAACTTATTCAAATGATACAGGTGGAGAACCTGCAAATTTAAGTGGTAGTGTAAACACCCTAAATCAATTAGTTAATTCTGTTGGTAATGTTGGTGAAGGAGCTGCTGCTGGAGCTTCAGCAGGTGGACCTGTAACTGCGGTAATTGGTGTTTTAGCTGGATTAACCGAATCAATTTTTGATTGGAAAGGAGCTAAGTTAGATGCGGAAACACAAGCTAATAAATATAAATTAGAAATATTAGAACAAATAAGAGCAGGAGAAAAACCTAATTACACACCTTACATTGTATTAGGTAGTGTATTATTAGTTGGTGTTATAGTATTGATTGTTGCCCTTCGATAAAGAATGAAAGCAAGGGTAGTAATACCAGTAAATGCTGTTAAAAGGACAGCAAATGGCACAGGAGTTTTAAAAAAACTTTTAAAGCCAAATAGTATTGTAAAAGGAAGATATGTGAAGCATGGTGTGCTACCTGAAAATATGGTAGTTTTATTTGAAACAATAGATGGATATATGATTCCAACTAATTGTATAATGCAAATAAACGAAAGAAACAGTAGAGGAACTTATGAATCTATGGATGAGGTTCAAGAAGCTGAACAAGTTGAAGAAAACGATTATTTGGATAAGGATAAAATAAATGAAATAAAAGAAAAAGGAATTTTAGACGTAAAAAGTTTAATAAGTGGAACTAAAGAAGAAACAAAATATATTACAAATGGCGCTATCGCAGGAGGGCTTATTATGTTAATAATTGCTATGTATAAAGGTAAAAGCAAATTTCTTTTTTCCACAGTAGGAATAATAGCTGGTGGATATGGTGGTAAATTATATAAAAAACACATGGCATAATGAGAAATTTTTATAAAGATACATTTCATCACGCAGATGCTAATAAGCCAGTAGCAACATTAGAAGCTTATAAAGGAAAACCAAGACAGAGTTACTATTACCTACCTATTTTACCTCAATTCCAATGTGCAGCATTTAATAGTGGAACTAAGGAACAAAAAATTGAAGCTATTAATAAATATATTAGAAGTATTACATCTCAATTTGGAAGATTATCTCATAATATAAAAGCAAACGATAAAGAAAAAGAATCTTTTTATAGACCACACTATAATTATAATATTGCTCAAAGAAATTTAGCTTATCAGTGTAAATCGGCTATTGAATATGGTAAGAGTGTAGAAAATATTAAATATACAGCACCTAAACCTGATCCTGAACCCGTTGAAACTAAACCAAACAAAGTAGAAACTGAAAATACTAAACCAGCTAAAGAAAATGAAAGTAAACCATTACCACCACCACCAATGGGTGGAGGCGGAAGCGGAGGAGCTTTTACACCACCTTCATTTTGTGATGTAAACCCAGATAGCCCAGATTGTAAAGGAAATGGACAAGAAACTACGAATAGCAGCAGTGAAAGAAAATCTAAACCTAAAAAAAATAATATTTTACTATTATTAGGTGTAGCAGCTATTGGTTATTATGTATTTGTAATAAATAAGTAAAAATGACAACAGAACAAAATATAAGATTTAGAAACTTTGTTGAAAAAGTAAATGATGGTTCCTGGACAATGAATAAAGCTTATAAGGAAGCCAAAAAACCTTTTTCAAATGCAAACGGAGATACAGAAGAAGGATTTGGAGGGGGATTTAAAGATTGGATTACTCATGCAAAAAATGAAGGATGGATTGACCAGGCATTTTCAGTTTTAGGAACGATGTTACAAGGTAGAGGTCAAGCACCACCACCACCACCACCACCAGCACCGACCAGAACAGGTACAAATCCATTAGTTTGGGTAGGATTAGGTGTAGCAGTTATAGTAGGTGGATTTGTAATATATAAAATAGCAAAATCAAAATAAAATGAAAGTAAGAAACGATAATATTATGCACGCAGTTTGGAGAGGTAAAGCTGGATTTTCCAATGCTGTAACTTCCCAAAGCGATATTGAAAGAATATGTGAACCAGTATATGAAAAATTTGGAGCTGAAGGCGAAGGAGGTTATAATGCTTGTTATTCTGCTACAAATTTATGCGTAGGATCACCTACTTTATGTTCAGAAGCTCAAATATGGGAAAAATATTCCCAAGCATTATCTGAAGGATATTCGGCTGATTTTCAGTCATTTAAAAGACGTTCTCAACTTGCTGGATATTTAACAGCAGCAGGTCAGATATTACAAGGTCTTTTTACCAACAAAGAGCAAGCGCCACCACCTGGTACAGGTTCAGTTCAACCTATGAAAAGCGATAATACTATGATATGGGTAATAGGTGGAGTAGCAGTATTAGGATTAGGTGTAGGAATATACTTTTTAACAAGAAACAAATAATAAAATTATGGCAAAATTAAAAGATATAATGTCAAACGCAGCAGGATCAGATTTAGTAGATTCTTATAACGAACAAATAAATAAATTAACTGCGGATATAGCTAAATACGAAAAAGAAGCATCTGACTATTCAGGAGCTTATGGTGATTGGATGGAAGCAGCTTATGATGATTGGAAATATGCTGATAAATCATATAGGAGAGCAAAATTTAGAAAAAGCTACTCAACTTTTTTAAGTATGTGTAGGCATACAGATATGAGATGTTTGGGCGCTGGAGAAACAGGGAGAGGAAGTAGATTTGATGATAGATATAAAAAAGCTATCGCATACTATAAAGATTATTTAGCAAGAACAAGCGCAGTTGCTACATTAAAACAACAATTAACCACTGCTCAAGGCGCATTAGTAAAAGCTGAAGAAGCTGCGAGAAAAGCATTAGCTGCTGGGAAATCACAAGAACAAGCTGATGCTTTAGCACAAGCTGAACTGGATAAAATCCAAGCCGAAACAGAAAAAATATTAGCAGATACTAACAAAGCTATATCAGAAGTTAAAACTACAGCCGAAACAAACCCTAATACAAAATATATTATAATGGGAGTTATAGGTTTAGTAGCTTTAGGAGGATTCCTACTTTATAAAAGAGTAAAATAAATGAGTACGCATCAACAAATAGAGAAGGTTTTACACAAAACACGCCATAAGTTGTTAGAATTTTCTAATGCTGGAGGAAATGATTCTCAAATTGCAAATATGAATAATTCTTTAGCTGAAGCTAATAATGCTGTGCTTGCTAATCAAATAGCTATAGCAAATTGGGAAGATGGCTACCAAGATAGATGTAGATTAGCATGGGAAGATTCAGAAAGTGCATTAAGAAAAGGTACTTTTACTAACTATATTAACGTATGTGTAAAACCAAACGATGATGCGTGTTGGGATAAAAATCAGAGTTTATACAAAGATAGATACCAAAGACGTTATACGGAATGTATGACAAAATACAATTCTTATTTAAACGAAAAAGCAAAAGCAGCAGGGTTAGCCCAAGATGTGCAAGACATTCAAGATCAGATAGATAGTTATTTAGCTAATCTTAATTCTTCAGTAGCTAACGGACTATCTTTAGAACAAGCTGAAGCATTAGCTAACGCAGAATTGGCAAAACTACAAGCTGCGCAAGAAGCTGAAAGACTTTTAAGGGAACAAATGGAAAATGCTCGAAATTCAGATAAATTTTCGCCATATACAAAATATATAGTAATAGGTGGATTTTTAGTAGCAGCAGTCGCTATGGTATTAATATTTAAGAAAAAATAAATGGAAACTAATAGACAGACCGCAAGTTTAGTAGCAGCAAATGTGAGATTTGGAATTTTAACTGCATTATTTGTAGGAGGTTTGTATTATATAATATTTAAAGCGTAGAAATGGATAAGAATTTACAGGCAGTATTTATTATAGGTGGAATAACGGCAGTTATACTCATGGTAGTAGGCAAAAGAAATAAAGTTGTTTCTGATTTAGCCGATGAGCCAGTAGATGATACAGGCATTGTAACAATAGGTGAAGAAAGTGATGGAAAAGGTTTTGGACCATCATGGCATCCACCAGCACCTGTACCCTGTACTCCTGCTGAGGTAATATTCAACGAATTAGTAAAAGAACATAATTTTAGTAATCCTAATGTAAAACCAGATACAGAGTATCTAAATCAAAGAGCAAAAGAATTGTACGATATATGTAAAGCTAATCAACATATCCCAAAAGGATTTTCATAAAAAATAAAAAAAATGGATAATAAAAAAATTATAGAAGGTTTAATCGGAGGTGTCCTATTTGGATTCACCGCAGGTATTGGCTTTATTTTAGCCACTCGAATAATGACAAAAAAGATAGTAGTAGAAGATCAATCAAAAAGTGGGGGTGGAGTAAGTATTCCTACTATGCCTGAAAGTGATGACAGTGATTTTAGTGGATTCAATGATGGTGTAGAATTTTCTACAAGTGATTTTATAGAAAACAATAAAGAAAAAAATAGACCTATGCCAACACAAAATAATTGGCAACAAACTGAACAAACTACAATACATAATAGAAATTTCGATTTCTCAACTGGAAGATATTTATAAAAAAAAACAATGAAAGCAGAAACAAAAAAAATACTAATACTTGCTGGGATAGGGGTGTTAGCTTATATGATTTTCTTTAGAAAGTCAGCCACAGATACTATTGATGTAGATTCGGTAGAAATAGAAGATGAACCAATAGAGGATACTGATGCACTTGATGAAGCGGATGAATCTAAAGAATCAGGATTTAGTAATGCAAAAGGATTTGATCCTCGAAAATTTGCAAGAAACAGCACAAAGTTTTAACAATAAAATAAAACATTAAAATAAAAAATATGGACGCAAAAACAAAAAAACTGTTAGCACTCGCTGGAGCAGGTGTATTAGCGTATTACTTCTTTGTTCACAAGAAAAAAGAAGAAACTGTAAGTGAATTTTCTAATATTTTTGGGAAAAGAAAGCGTAAAAGAAGAAAGAGAAAAAAAGAAATAGTAGATGCGATTGTAATTGATGATTATAGCCCTGCTTTAAAAGATTGCAAACCACCTAAATTTTATTGTGCAGCATTGAAAAGATGTACAGCAAGCGAGGAAAGATGTGTTAGAGCAATAGAAAAAAAATACATTAAAGATAATTATTAAGGTAAATGATTGAGCAAATTATAAATAGCAATAAAAAGAAGTTTAACCTTGTAACGGAATTATATGCGTATAACCCTACAAAGGTTAGATTGATAGTTTATAACCCTTATAAAAAGGGTGCTATTTATATGGATAGATGGAAAACTATAAATGGATCAGAAACACTTGAAACTCGATTACCTACTTCTCCTAAAAGATTAATGGTAAAAGTAATACCTGAAAATAAAGGTCAAGTTAAAGTACAGGGATTCAAAACTAAAAAGTTATTTCAGCATCCTATGTGTTATAATAGGAATAAAGACATTACGAATTTTGTAAAATTTGCACAAAATTTTTCAGAAAATTTATTTTATTTACCTACAGGAACATATAAAAGCAATAATAAGAAATTTAGAATAGATTTATTTAATGTAATTACTGACGATCAAACAGGAAGAAAACTTAGAACACCTGCGAGAATTAGCAATAGTACAGGTAGAATAGAAGTATCTAAATCTCATTTTATGAAAATGACTATCCCAATGAGAGTAGCTATTTTATTACATGAGTTTTCACATTTTTACTTAAATAAAGAAACAACTAATGAAGTAGAAGCGGATTTAAACGCTTTAAAAATTTATTTAGCACTCGGTTATCCATATATAGAAGCTCATAAAAGTTTTATTCATACATTTAAGGGAAATCAATCGCAACAAAATATAAATAGGTATGAGCATATTAAAAAGTTTGTTAAAACCTTTGAAAAAAGCAAATACGCATTGTGTAATTTATAGATATGGCAGACGATATAAATAAAGAAGGAATAAATTTAATTAGAGTTACTGCAGTTCTTGTGGGTACTGTTTTAGTAGCTGGTTTAGGATGGAAATTATCTAAGTTTTTGGGTATAATTCCTGATTTTTCAGACGATAGATTCTTAAAGAATAAAGCAGTTACACCTCAACTTTATTTAGATAATTCTGATAAAAAAAATATTAATGGAAATTTGGCTATGGCATTAGCGTCAAGAGTTTATGATTCAAAAGGAACTTTTAATGACAATGAAGAAACTTTGTATGGCTCTTTAGAACAAGCTGGAAGTCAAGTTAATTTATCTTATGTAGCATACTTATTTTATTCTCAATATCAACAAGGTATGGCTCGTTATATAGATGATTATACCAATGCTTCAGAAAAGAAAGAATTATTAAAAATAGTAAATAGATTACCAAAATTTTAATTATGAATTATAAATTAAATAGTGCATTAGGTTTACCCTTAGTAACAGCAAAAACAATTCGAGAATCAGTCGGAGAACAAGGATTGCACACACCTTCAACAGGATTAACTAATCCTTTTGATGATAAATTACCTTATGATAAGCAATTTTTTCCAAGACAATCACCAATTCCTGATATGTCTTTACAGGGATATGGTGAAACCATAGGTGGTAGAAGAATACAAAAGCCATTTAAAGAATCACCAGAAGGTTCGTGGACACTACCAAATACATTTGCAAATGATTATAGAGTAAAACAGTCTAATTTCAAAGCTTTAAAAGGTCTAAAAACTAACGAAGATAAATTTTCAAATGCTTTAAGCCCTGCGGATCAGGCAACAGCAGCAGAAATGTTTAAAGAACCTGAAAAACAGGAAGTAGATAATATTATTCCACCCAGAGATAATAGTATGCCAGATTATCAAGTTGAACAATTAGAACGTGCAGAACGAGAATCTAATGGATTTTTTGGGATGGATAAAACAAGATTACTTTTAGGAGCTTTAGGATTAGTAGTAGTCGTAGGTGCTTATAGTATGTTTAAAAATAAATAATAAAATAGAAATTATGGAAGAAGGATTTAAAAAACCAATGGAAGATTCGTATGGAACTCCTACATCTTCAAAACCATCACCAACAGGTATAGCCGATGGTGAAAAAACTTTAGATGACATTATGGATACAGGTAGTAATGTACTAACTACAGGATTTCAAACAGGAGGAGAATTAGTTAATCAAGGCGTAGATGTAGTAGAAACAGGATTAGAGGGCGCTGAAGAAATATTAGATCAGGGATTATCATTAGCTAAGAATACAGCTAAAGACACAGGAAAATTCATGCTCGTAGTTGGAATTGGACTAATGTTACCTTTTGTATTTAGTAAATTAAAATGAGTTTACTTTTTGATGCCATAAAAACAGTAAAAGGTAAAAGCATTGAAAAGGTTACACCTATTACAAAAAGTATTAGAATGGATACTTGTAAGGGGTGTAAAAGATTAATGAAAACTGGAAATTGCTCTATCTGTGGGTGTTTTGTAATAGATAAAACAAAATATAAGACGGAAAAATGTCCTATAAATAAATGGTAAATTAATAATATATAAAATGAAAGCAAAAACAAAAAAAATAGCAATAGTAGCAGGTTCTTTAGCAGCAATAGGGGCTTTGTTATATTTCTTAATGAGAAAAAAAGATGATAGCACAGGAGATTCCACAAGAAGTGGTGGATCAGGTGGACTATTGGATACTGGAGGTGGTATAAGTACATCTGTAGATACAGATAACAATGATAGCACACCTGAAATAGAGAAAAAAGTTTGGTCTTTTCTTGATAATTATTGGACTGGAGGTTTTTCAGATGTTGGTCATTTAGGATTTGTAGGCGCTTCAAAACCACCTTTCTCAAATGGTGATATAGTGTATGTTAAGCAATCAGAAGGCGCTAAATATCCACAATATGATGGAATGACAAAAATTGATGGAATACATCAAACGGATGCAGGATGGGTAGTAGATACCACAAAAAGTAGGAGAGGTGATACACCTGTTAACGCTGGAATTATGACAAATTATCCTTTATAAAATGAATAAAAAAATATTATATGGTTTATTAGCAGCTACTGGAATAGCAGGAATAGCAGGATACCTTTATTGGTCAAAAAAAGACAAAAAAGAAAATGGAGGAACAAGATCAGGTGGCAAAGGAATGAATTTACCTTCATTTCCAACACCTAATGGTACTACGACAGTAACTGATACAAGTGAAGGTCAAACTATAGAAATAAATGATGGTGCAAACTCAACTATTATAGAAACCACTGCCAATACTTCTACTAATTCAAATATTCCAGATTTTTCTAATTCAGGACTTTCACCAGATACAGTAAGTACGGAAACTTCTGCCGATGGAACTACTACTACCACTACTACTACTGCAAATTCAACAGTTATAACAACAGAATCGGATTCAGGCGTTACTACAGAAGAAATAGAAACTGAAGACTTTGTAGATCAGCCATACACAAGACAAGAAGTTGTGGCTCTGTATGCAGGAGGACATAATGGCTTATGGACGTTTGCCGACAATTATTACTCTGGTGGTTTTTCATCTGGAAATTTAGGTTTTTTAGGAAGAGCAGTAAATTCAGGTGGAAATGTTTTTTATGTGAAACCACCTTATTATGTAGGTCAAACTATTTATGTAAGACAATGTAATAATCATTCTCCAAAATATCCACAATATAATGGGGCACATCAAATTGATGGAATCCACCAGGGTGTAAATGGTCAATGGATGGTAGATACAACAAGTAATAGATTAGGAGATACACCAGTAAATCCAGGTTTAATACAAATTTCATCAGCTATGTTAGGAAATGAATTACGTTGTTAAAAATATAATTAAAACTAAATGATTTATTTAAGTAGAAAACATAATCCTATATACTCTCAATTTTTAGATGAAATTAGAGAATTTTTTGGTGGTGAAGAAGCCAAAGGGAGATATCCTGAGTGTGCTGGAATAAATTACCCAAAAGAAGCTTGTAGAGAAGCTAAATACTTTTGTTCAATGAAGAAAAACTTACATTGGAAAAAGGGTGGGAAAGAGTGTTATAATGAAAAGGTATTAGAATTATCTGGAATGGTACCAGAAATGCCAGTTGAGGAAACAATAAATGAACCGAGAAAATTAAGTAAAGATGCTATGTTAGGCATAGGCATTGGAGCAGTATCATTGTTATTAATAATGGGAGTAGTAATAAAAAGAAACATATAAAATGGAAAAGAAAACAAGAAATATATTAATAGCTTCTGCAATAGTATTAGCTGGAGCTGTAGGTGCATATTTTATTTTTAGAAAACCTAAAGATACTTCAGGTGATACTTCTAATGAAGGACCACAGCAAAACTCAGGGAATACTAATAATACTAATACGACTGATCCTACACAACCTGCTGGGAATTGTGCAACTACAAATGTAGTAGGTAAAACTGCTCATGTATCAGGCACATTTGCCAACACAAGAGAAACAGCTTGTGCGAATGGTGATTTAGTAGTTAAAGTTGAGGGTTCAGGCACAGCTATTGGTGTAGTAGAAAAAGTTAAATTAGGGTGTAATGATAATACAGGTAGTTTTCATTGGTATTATGTAGCATTAACGCCTGATAATGTGGATAATTCAAGTATGTGGGGATGGGCAGGAGAACATACTCACGCTTGGGTAAGATGTGATATTTCTTATTTGACATAAAATTATAAAAATGGAGCAAAAAGAAAGTAGAGCAAAAAGAGCAGGCAAAAGCGTTGCTAATTTCTTAAATCGAGTAAATCGTGGTGAAAATGAAAGAGTAGCTACGAAACAGAGAGAAAGGGAAAAGTTAATGGAAATTGCTGCTGATGCTGGTATGACTTATGCTACAAGAGGTACTAATAAAATAGCACAAGGAGCTCCAAAAAAAGCTAAAGGTGGAACCATGAAAAACAAAGCTTATATTACTGAAACATATAATGACGGATTTGCTCTCTTAGATTCAAAAGAAAGATTAATAGAAACTGGATTTAATTCTATTTCTGAAGCTTATGAGTATGGAATATCCAATGGTTTTGATCCTCAACCTATAGCTGGATTGAAAATGGCTAAAGGTGGCAAGTTAAAAGGAATGAAAAAAATTAGACTTAAAAAATCCTTTAGTGATAAGTATATGCCAGGAGTAACACATATATATTTTGATAAAAACGCAGGTGGTAAATATTATTTTTTGGATTTTGAAGGTGATCCGATGAGACTTAGAAATAAATACACTTTAGAAGAATTAAAAAAAGAAGGTTATATTATGGCTAAAGGAGGAACTATGAAAAAAGATGACAAATGGATTCAGAGTACAGTTAAGGAAATGGAAAAAAAAGGAACTGTTGGATTATTCACAAAAAAAGCCAAAAGACGTGGAATGACAACTCAAGAATTTATGCGTGAGGTTCTTAGAAATCCAAAAAAATATACCCTTAAAACTCGTAGAGAAGCTCAATGGATGGCTAATGTAACTGGAGATGAATACGAAAAAGGTGGTAAATTAAAAGTGGAATTAAAAGAAATACTAATTGAAAAATTTAAACTTAAAAAAGGAGATTATATAGATAATGGAGTTGATTTATATGTTGTTTATAAACCAGAAATTAAAAAGTTTTTAGATGAAAATTTAGAATATCCACACAATTCCAACTACGAGCATATGACATACTTCACAGATAAAATAAGTAAACGTAGATATATTGATATTCCACAGGGTGTAAATAAACGTAGATATATTGATATTCCAAGGGGGGCTAAGAAAAAATTTGCTAAAGGTGGTAGTATAGATGAAGAAACTTTAGTTGTTGATGTAGTTTGGAAACAATTAGATGAAAAAGGTTTAGGTAAATTTAATTTAAAAGAAAGTGATGTTGAAAGATTAGAAGATAACTATGGCTCAACTTATTATTTTGAAATATATGATGATACCAACGAAAAACCAATATCTTATACTAAAATGAAAAACATATTAGATAAATCTATGAAAGATATGGGTTTAATGGATAGTTATTACGCTAAAGGTGGAACGATGAAAAAACAAGGATATAACGACAAATTAGATGAATCTTTAGGTAACAGAAAAGGAAAAGAATCCACCAAAAAACAATCTCTAAAAGATAGGAGAGATGAAAGTAAAGGTGAAGAAAAAGCATTAGGTAAAAGAGCATATTCAAGTGTTAGCACTATGGATGAGTTATTACCTTTTTTAAGTTGGCATAAAAAATAAATATAAAAAACAAACAAAATGAAACATAGTAAATATTCAAATGCAGGAGGATACGGATTTTGGTGTTGGGGAAAGTGCGTAGATAATAAGGTAGCAGCAGGTATTCCACCTTTGGGAGCTGGAAGGGCTGCTAAAGTATATGATGCACAAGGAAACTTATTATTAGGTCAAGCAGCACAATCTTCATCTACAAGAGCAAGCACGTCATGGACTGCTACTCAAACCGCAGGTGTGGCTGTAGCTGGTTTATTAACAATAGGATTAGTTGGTGTATTAATAGTAAAAGCTAAAAGAAAGAAATAGTGAAAGCAATAGGTAAATTGTTTGTCTTTGGTGCTATCATTGGAGGTGGCGCTTATATATATCAATATATAACATTGATTACTAAATTAGTATATAATGTAACAAACTTAAACCTTAAATACTTTTCATTAACTAATACAGAAGTAAATGCTGATCTAATTGTTGAAAATAAGGGTTATTTCACAGCTAAAATTTATAAAGTAGAAGTTGATATCTATATCGAAGAAAAATTTATGGGAAAACTTAATAAAACAGAAGAATTTGTTTTAAAACCTGCATCTATCAGTGTTATTCCTGTGATTTTATCTATTAATCCTAAAACCTTTGGTGGAAATATAGCTAATATTTTTGAAAATATAGATTTTTCTACAGATACTAATAGTTTAAGCAATTTAAAAGTTAAATTTGTAGGTAAACTAACCACTAAAGTATATGGAATACCATTTAAAATTCCATTTACATATAGTGATATTATTAAAAACTTAAAATAACCGATATGATAGTCTCAGCTATAAGAAAAACAATGAAAACAGCCCTAAAAAACTTTGCAAAAGTGGAAAACACTAATCCCACTAATATTGAAGTGGTAATACACACTAAATCAAAAGAAAATGTACCTGAGTATTTTTATATGGTAGATAATAAGCCAAAAATGAATGAACAAGGAGAAATAAAATCAATTACTTTTCCTGAAATGTTAGGCAAAAAATTTGATTTAATGAATAGAGAGTTTTTAGCTGCTCAGTTTTTGCCGACTTTTTTTAAAGCAACAAGTGAAGAAGAAAAATTAGAAACAAAAAATATGTATATAAGGATAGGTACACACTCAGAAGATCTTAGTCAATTAAGCATTGAACTTTCTAATAACGGACAAAAAGTAAAAAATTTAAAATTAGAGGACATATTTATAGAATAAAATTAATAAAATGGCAGATTTACCTTTAGAACAAAAAATATTTACAACAGCTTTAACAAATGATAGCTTAACAATTTTAACGTCAAGCAATCTAAAAGCAGTTTCCATATATAATACAAGCGCAGTATCTGGCACAGTGAGAGGAACTTTACAAGTGGGAGCTACGGCTTCTACAGCTATTACTATAGCAGAAAATGAATCATATAATGTTGTATCACAGGGAACAAGTGTATTGGATGGTATTACTATAACCGCACCTGCTGGATGTACCTTAAATGTAACTGGATTAGGATAATATAATGAATGAATTAGAAAAATTAACAGCTAAAAAAAATAAACTTCTTTTATTTAGAGCAGGGATAGCTTCAGCAGGAACTATTTTAGGTTTTGTCTATGCAAATAAAACAGGTGGTGGATTTTGGCGTTATGTTGGTTTTGGAATTATGGGTACAATGGCATTAGGAAGCGCTGGATGGCTTACTCTTGGACCAAAATTAATAGATATACAAGTACAAATAGATAGTGAAATGAAATTAAGAGATAATGTAGTTTCGGAAACAGAATAAAAAAATAATTATGGTGTCAAAAGTAGTAAATAGTAGTTGGTTTAGATCAGCATTAGCAGGTGGAATAGGAGCTTTATTATTAATTGAAGGTGAAATCTTATATGGTGGAGTTGCTATTGGAGTTGGAGCAAGAGAATTTTTCCTGGCATTTAAAAAAGACAAGGATGATACAGCAAAGCAGTCAGAAAAAAAATAAGCCAAAACCTAAATATAAGGTTATATGGATGGGTTCTAAGCATCCTGAACATCAGTTTGAAAAGTATTTTTTCAAAAAGGGTAATGCTGCAAAAATGTCTAAAAGAGTAGAGGGTGCTTTAGTTTTAGAACATCAAAAAACGAAAGGTAATGGTGCATTATGGCATATTTTACCCACTAAAACAAGTAAGGAATTAATAAAAAATATCAAAGTTGCTCGAAAACTTAAATCTAAATATTCTTCAGCAGACGGCGATCAAATGACAATAACTACTCAAAATTTTGAAAGCAGACAAAAAATGAAGCTTTTTAAAGGGTTGGTTATTTCACCTTTTCTTATTTATACTGGTATTACATATAATTTACCACCTATTTTTAGAGTAGGTTTAGTAGCAGGAGGTACTATTTTAGGTATCAATGAATTAAAATATTATATGATAAATAAAAAAGCACAAAAAAGTGGATAAATTAAAGCAAATAATAAAAGTTATGACCTTAAAAGGTTATAAAGTATTTGAATCTGATTCTAAGCCATTCAATCTTAATATTGTTGGTATAAGGGAATCTAATCCAACTACTAATTTATTTAATGATACTATATCTATTTTTTGGAAATATGAAAAAAGATGGAATTTTGTTGATTTTCAAGCTACTACATTACCAGGTTTAAAATATTTAGAAACACCAATGAATCCAAAAGGATGTGCAATTTTAGTTCCTAATCAATATCAAGGCGTTTGGGAACTTGGCTTGCACAATGGGAAATATGAAGCTTTAGTACAAAGAAAAGGTGAAGTTGAGGTTTATCGTGATGAAAATGAAGATCAATCATACGATATGGCAAGTAATAGTAGAGAATCTGGATATTTTGGAATAAATATACATAAAGCAAGCGAAGGTGAAAGAAACACTGTTGATGGATACTCAGCAGGGTGTCAGGTTTTTCAAAATTCTGATGAATATGACATTTTTATAGATTTATGTAAAAAAGGAGAAAAATTTTGGGGAAATAGCTTTTCCTACACCTTATTAAACGAAAAAAACTTTTAAAATGGCATTATTTGATATTAAAGAATCCAAATTAAAAGAAATAGGAATAACTGCAGGATTAGTTACAATATTGATAGTTGCATATTATGGTACTGGACTATATCTAAATATTAAAAAATTAAAAGACCTTGATAAAAAATGAAGCTATAGCTAAGTGGGAAAAAGCAATAGATACTCAAAGTATGAAGCTTGTAATGAATGTATATGATTCAAATGCAATCCTATTGGCTACATTTTCAGCTAAAGAAAAAAAAGGAATTAATGAAATTATCCCTTATTTCGAGGGTTTATTTAAGAAGAAAAATCTAAATGTAAGGTTTATTACTTACACTACTCAAAAAATAGGTAAAACAGAAATTTTAAGTGGTCATTATATATTTTCTTATGATGGCTTACTTAATATGGTACATACTATCAAAGCGAGATATACTTTTGTAACATTAGAAACTAAAAAAGGAATCAAAATTATTAATCATCATTCATCATTACAACCATGAAACTACCTTTATCATACGATCAGTTTAAAAAAAATCCAATAAAAGCAATTTTATTTATGGTTCTTACTGCAGTTGTATTTTTATATGTGGAAAATAGAATAAATTATACTAAACAAATAGATAAATGTGAGTATCAATATCAAGTCTGTGAAACTAAAATTGAAAAATTAGAGGGAAAAGTAGAAATATTAGAATTAGCACTTAGAAATTGTGATAGCACATTAGCAACAGCCAGTACCAGATTACAAGTATTTAATGAATTAGGATTACTACCATGAAAAATTATTTATACATATTATTATTTATTTTAAGTGGATGTTCGTCCTCAATATCAGAAAACACGCCCTCTGATCTGCCCCTAACTGATTCAATTATTGAGGTTGATTCAACACTATTATTAGTACAACACATGGATAGTATAAGGCATTGTATATTACCAGAAATCAAAAAAACTGAAAAAACAGAAATAGCAGTAAAAAACACTGTTAAAAGGGAAAAAAAACTTAAAAAGCAACTTAAAGAAACTAAAAAGGAGCTTAAAGAAACTAAAAAAGACCTTAAAAAGGTACAAGAAGAATTGACACAGCTTAAAAAAGTAGCTGGTAAAAGAAATTTAATACAAAAAGTATTAAATATTGAGGTAGATAGTGTAGAAGTAACAGATTATACAAAAGAATAAATGGCAGCAATAGCATCACAATTAGTTCAGGGAAATCAGCCATTATTTGATAAATGTGCTAATAGTTTGGCTAAACTAAAATATGATGGAGATGTATTAAGCTGTTTTAGGGCTGAAAGAAAAAAATTAGGTTTAGATAAAGACGATATCGATTCTAATATTAATGTAACAGAAAAATCAATGGTAAGTTGGTCTAATGCAGATGGTAGTGTTACTAATGGATTTGCTCATAGTAGTAAGGAGAAAGTTATTTTAGGTATTGGAATTTTTTTAGGAATATGTTATTTGATTAATAAATGATAGTAAGTGGTAAAATAACGGATAAAGCAGATGGCGAAGGTTTAGTAGGAACTAATGTGTTTTTATCTAATAGTTCAGGTAATAAAGGTTCAAATCCAATAGGAACTTCTGCCGATATTAATGGTAATTATACTTTTGATACGCAGGGAAGCTCATTACAGCATATTACAGCATCATTTGTTGGATATACTACCCAAACTAAACCTTTATCTTCAAATGTGGATTTTGAATTATCGGAATCTGATACTATGTTAGATGAAATTGTAATTACGCCAGATGATCCTAAAAGAAATTGGAAAAAAATTGTAATTATTAGTACCATTTCTATTGGAGCTATTATAGCAGGTATTTTATTATATAAAAAATATAAATAATGGAAGGAAAAAATATATTAATAGGAGCAGGAATTATAGTAGCAATCATATTTATTGCTAAAAAAATGAATGAAAATTCATCAACAACTGATGAAACAAAATCTAATGCAAGTGGGTGTGGCTGTGGAAAATGAATGGAAAGCAAAAGAAAATAGTTATTATAATGAGTGCTATATCTCTACCTTTAGGAGCTATAGCATTAGCATATTATAATAGAAAAGTTATTTACAAAAATTGTAAAGAACCAAAAGGAATGATAAAACAGTTATTTAAGAAAAATTATGATTGTGAAATAAGAAATAAAACAAATAAAGAATAAAACAATGTTAACAATAAAAGGAACAGTAAAACAAAGGTCAGCTACAGATAGTAAGTTGGCTTATATTATGCCAGATGTTGAAGTATATGGTATAGATACACAGACAGGCGAAAAACTTTTTGGACCAGTTAAAACTAACGAGAATGGTTTTTACCAAGTGGAATCGAATTTTGCAGATAGAATTGAAGCATCGAGGGCAAGATATAGTATGGTAGCAAAAGCAACAGGACAAGGGAAGGAACCTTGTTATGGTACACTAACTCAAAGTAATGTATTATCTTCCACACCTAATTCAAGTGGAGGTACAAATAACAAGTTAGTAAATACAAATGGTTTTAACCTTTTATTTGAGCCAGATGTATGTCAATCGGAAGTACCTGTTTCAGATCAAGAATTATCTACTACTGAAAGCGAAAGTAGAACAAGTAAGACGAGTAAAGGTAAAATGGCAATTATTTTAGTTGGATTAGCATTAGTTGGTTTTTTTGCATATAAAAGCTTTAAAAAATAGAAATTATGACAAAAGATACAAAACAAACGTTATTAGGTGTTGGAGTTTTAGTTGGATTGGGTGCTTATCTAATGTATAAGAAAAAACAGATTCAAAAACAAAATGAAATTGATGATTCAACACAAAATTTTGTTGGTAATAGATATAATACCAAAAGAAGCGGTAGAAAAAGAGCAAATAGTGGATTTCAAAATGCAACTGGATGTACTTCTGGACAACTTGCAGAAGCTATGACGCATTGTGAAGGTATGGCACAACCAGGCGAAACTACTACAATAAAAAAATGTAAAATAAGAAATAACGGAAATAGACATGTAACTTGTCAATATACCAACGCAAATGGTGGAATACGTTATATAAATACAGATGTAGGTAACAGAAAAATGGAAAGAAGAACCAGATAAAAAATAAAAATTATGTTTAATATAAAAAACCCAAATACCTTTTTAGGTGGTCAAAATGTACACAATTTATTAATATTAGGAGCATTAGGATTTATAATATATAATCAATTAACTTTAGCTAAAAAATTACATGTCGCTGAGGTAACTTCAGGATTTAGTAATGCAAAAGGTGATGATCCAAAAGAGATGGATTCGTTATTTGGAAAGGGAAAAAAACCTACAAGTGAAGCTAATGTTACATATAACTAAAAATAAATAAAAAACATGAAAACTAAACAACTATTATTATTGGCAGGAGCAGGAGCTTTGGCTTATTACTTTTTAGTGTATAAAAAGGAACAAAATGGATCATCAGCATTTTCAAACGCTGCAGGAAGTTGCAAACCACCTAAATTTTATTGTGCAGCATTAAAAAGATGTGTAAAAAGCACGACAAGATGTGATAAAGCAATAGATAGAAAATGGAATTAATGTAAATAAAACAAATATCATGGCAAAAAAAATGAATGATTTTATGAAAGCGAAAGAGAAAGCACGAAAAAGTGGTGCTTCATCATTTTCATATAAAGGAAAAACATACAAAAAGAAAAAAACCAAAACTGGAATGGTTATTTATAAAGCTGCTTAATGAATAATGGTCTTAAATGGGGATTAATATTAGGTGGTAGTGCTTTTATAGGTATCGGATTATTTTATATTATAAAACATCGTAAAAGTGGTAAATCTGAAAGTGAAAAAACAGATTCAAAACCACCAGCTGATTTAACAAATGTAACTATTACTGCTAAAGCACAAAATGGTAACATTGTTATTGAGGCAGGTAATAATACTTATACTTATGAATTGCAAGGATATAAGTTTAAATGGTGGACTATTGATGTAAATAACATTGATTTAAAAAACAAAAAAGTTACTTATACTAATCCTCAATCTGGACAGCAAGTAACTGAAGCTCTTGAAGAATGGGTAATAAACGATATCAAAAGTGGTTTAGGAAACAATGATATTTCTATGGGTGAAACGAGTGATGGTATAAAAATAAGACTTCAAAAAGCATAAATGGTTTTATTAACTAAATATGAACATTAGTACAAAACATATATATATGGATGAAAACTGGTTAATAGCAATAATTGGAGCTTTAGGAATTAAAGAAATTTGGGTAATCGTTAAAAAGCGTATGGATTTAAACGCTAAAAAAGACGAAAGGGGAGAAAAATTTACTAATGCTGCATTAAGAGAAATGCAATTAAAGATTGAAGAACTTGAAAGCAAAATGCTTACACTAATTGAAGAAAATACTAATTTGAAAGTAAAATTAGCCAGAATGGAAGAAAGATTATTAATGCACGCTAAGAATACTATTAAAAAGAAAAAAAATGGCACAGACAAGTAGAATAAGATTAGATTTTTCTGAAGGAAAAGGATTTAGTAAAAGACTATTTACTCGTAGTTATGCTGTAGATTTGGAAGGAAAAGAATTGTATGGTCAGCCGAATATGTATCATCAAGGTGATATTTTTTATGGACATGATGCTATTGAAGAAACTTTAGACCCCTCCAGTGGTGCTGTTCTATCTCAAAAACCTGTAATAATTCAACATCATCCATCCGATGAAGCATTTGAAGAATGGTCCAGTGGTTTTAACGAAAACCCTAATCAAGGCGTTACAAGTCCTATCATTATACACCCTGCAGACGCATCAAGACCATTTAAGTATATACCAAATAATCCAGAATTAGACGCTAAAGTTGAAGAATTTGCAAGACCTGTACAAAACACTATAGATATAGGTGAATCATATTTAGAAAAAAGTTTTTATGATATTAAAATATATCAATTAGTAATTTTAGGTTTAGTGGCATTATTAATTATAAAAAAGTGAAAGGAAGAACCTACATAATTATAGGATCAGTCTTAATTGCAGGAGCTTTAACCTGGTATTTTACTACAAAAGGTAAAGAAACCAGTAATATTGAAAAAGAAATACAATAATGGCATGCAATAAAGAAACATTATCATTTGCTCAAATTAAGAGTTTAGTGGCTATAATGAAAGCCAGAGGATATATTGTATATACAGAACCATATAGATTAAATATAGTAGGTGTAAGAAATCCCTCTCCACGTCCAGAATCGTTTGACGATAATTTTTTTGTTTTTTTTAAAGATAATGATGGCAAATGGATAGGTTATAAGTATACAGGCACTACTGATCCTTCAACAAGTTATTTAAACAAAGGTGGTTTTAAAGATAGTACAACTGGAATTGCCATAGTTCCACAAGGACAATATGTGGATACCTATTCTATTGGCTTACATAATGGTAAGTATGAAGCTTTGGTACAGGAAAAACCCTTTTGTATTTATAGAGATTACAATAGAGATGATATTCTTAATTTTAACGTAGAGGATAAAGTATGTGGTGATTTTGGAATAAACATTCATCGTGCTATGTCAGGTGGCGCTGAAGATGGTAAAGGAAATACTCTTAAAGTAGGTGTATATTCTGCTGGTTGTCAAGTGTTTAATAATTATTATTGTTGGTTAGAGTTTATGGAAATGGCTCGAAAACACAGAGGTCTCTATGGTAATTATTTTACATACACTTTATTAGATAAATCATTAAGAAATAAGTTTCTATTAAAACGTAGTATAGTTGCTGCTGTAGTAGGATTAGGTATTTTTCTTACAATATTTGGAATTAAAAAATTAAAAAAATGAAAGAGTTAATAAAACCAGTAGCAATAGCAGTAGGTATAAATTTAGTTTTACCTCAAATAGTAAAGCCATTTGCAACACCAGAAGAAATAAAACCTCCTACAGGAAATGCAAAAGATTTAACATTTAAAGAACAATTAGTACACATGATGGTTCATCATTCCCAAGTTCCATTATCAAGTTCTATTATTGTAGGAACAATAGTCGGCTTGAGTGTATTTTTATCTAAAAAATTATGAGCAAAAAAGAAAAAAAACCTTTTAAAGATACTAAGTTTGGTCAATTCGTTAATAAGGTCAAAGATATTGGATTAAGCAATATTAATGTTAATGAAATTATAGGAAAAGCATCATCTGGAAATATAGTCGGAGCAATCGCATCTGTAGGTAAATCTTTAATAGGTTCAAAGCACGAAAAAGCACAGGAATTATTAGGCGAATTAATGGCACAGCAAGAAAACTATCTTAAAGAAATGGAAATGATATACAAAGATAAAGAAAGTGCAAGAGATATGCAGAAAGTAGCATTACAACAAGATGATCGCTTTGCTAAAAGATTCATATACTATTTTGCGTTTGCAATTTTTGGATTAAGTGCTTCAATAATAATTATGCTATTTTTTGTTACTATTCCTGAAGATAACCAACGTATTATAGATATGGCAATAGGTATCTTAATAGGAACTGGATTAGTAGGTGTTATTCAATTCTTTTTTGGCTCAAGTGAGGGTTCAAAATCAAAAAGTAAGATGTTAGATTTACTAAAAAAATGATTCACTACGACAAAAAATTAATATTTATTCATATTCCTAAATGTGGTGGAACATCCGTAGAAAATGCTTTATTTAAACCACATGAAAAAACTGCCGAATCTTTATTTACCTTAAAAGGACACCCAGACCACGATAAATACGAAACAGGTGGATTACAACACCTATCAGCTTCAAAAGTTAGAGAATTGGTCGGAAATAATACATACGATAATTTTTTCAAGTTTGCAGTAGTTAGACACCCAGTTAAAAGGTTAATATCACAATTTAACTATACTTACCAATTTCCTTATTTTGTTGATATGCTTAATTTACAATTTAAAAATTTTTCTTTTAGAGAATATTTAGATGCTATTCGTAATAAATATCATGTTCACTGGAGACCTCAATACGAATTTATTTATGACAACGATAGATTATTAGTAGATAAGATATATAAAATGGAAAATTTAAAATCATTAGAAAAAGACTTAGATATTACTTTACCACATCATAATAAATCAACTAAGCACATCACGTCTATATCCGAAAGTGATGAAAGTATTATTAAAAATATATTTGAGAAAGATTATGAATTGTTAGAATATGTGTAAATTAGCATAGTATTAAGGCATTATGAATAAAAAAACGAAAAATATTTTAATTGGGGTAGGAGTAGCAGGTTTGTTACTCTTTTTATGGTATAAAAATAAGTCTAAATCATCCTTACCATCATCTGGATCAGGAAATCAATTACCTGGACCAGCACCAGCACCTGAATTATCTTATGAGCAACACACTTTTGGATTAATAGCTGAAGAAATAATGCAAAAAGGAAATGACGTAGGAGTTGATGAAGAATTAGTTAAAGAATGTAAACCAATATTTGGTGGTTGGCAGTGGCAAAAATGTTTTGACAAATTTGGAAAAGGAAAATCTATTGAAAATTTAATGCAAGCACTCGAAATTATAGATAAAGACGATCCAAGTAAGGATGAGATTATAAAATTTAATAAAATAATGTTAGCAGAATGAAAAAAGAAACAAAACAAATATTAATAGGATTAGGAGCTATAGCAGTGCTATATTTCTTATTTAAAAAGAAAAAGCCAACAAGTGATTCGACACCTTCTTTACCAGGACCTTCTGATCCAGTTTCTGAATCAGTTACAACGCCTGAAAGTACAAGTAAAGATGTAGACTTAGATGAGATAAATGAGATTAAATCATTAAATTTTGCCAATGCTTCAGGTGGAAATTATAGCTATCAAATTGTTTCCTCACCAAATAGAGGTGGAACAGCTACTTTAAGTGGTAGTATTTTAACATATACACCAGCTAAAGATTTTGTAGGTACGGAATCATTAGGTTATCGAATTGTTGATAGTGATGGAGCATTTTCTAATACAGCTACTATAACTTTTACAGTTACCGCAGTATATGATGGTCCACAAGCAAAAAATTTGACAGAAACAGTCCAGGAAGATGGTACAGTTACCTTAGATATTCAAGGATCAGGTTCACAAAGTCCTGATGGTTTTGCAGGTAGTTCTTCTCAAACTCAAAGTAAAGGATAAATGACCATAACCCAGACTGGCGAAACAACAGTAAAAGAATTATCAAAAAGTCAAACTATTAGATTAATAGATGTTTTTTTTATAGGTCCAGTGTGTATATATGCAGGAACATATAAAGAATTACCAGATTGGTTAAGATTTTCGTTGATAGGCATAGGGGTATCTACCATATTTTATAATGGTAAAAACTATTTATCTAATCAATAATTTATTTATCTCTATACACATTTCCTAATACTACTATTAGATAAAATGGAAATAAAAGAATAAAAATTAAAGCTCCTAATAAAGCAAGTAAATAATCCCTAAAAGGATTTTTAGTAGTCTGTTTTTTCATAATTTATTAAGCCATTGGTTATAAATTTCAGTAGCTACGTTAGCAGTCATAACAGGTGGTACACTCATACCTATTAGGTATATTGGTTTTTTAAGCATAGAAAAATCATAATCTAATGGATAACTACCAATTAAACATAGTTCTTTATTATTAAAATATCTTTTGATATAAGGATGAACTTGACATGCAGCACTTTTACTTTGAGATGTAGTTAAAGTAGAAGGAACTTTATTTCTATCTAATCTCGCAAATTGAAAATATTTCTCACTTGTTTCTCCTTCTTTTATATTATCATATTCATTTAATAATGAAGGTGTCATTTTATCATCTTCTTCATTTTCATATTTTTTAGCAAATTCACTAAATGGTATAGGTTTTTCTTTAAAATTTAGGTCCAGTTTAGGAACCTCTGTAAACATATCTTTAAAGTACAAAAAAGGTGTGGCTAAATCTTTGCGTAAACAAACAAAAAAAACTCTCTTTCTTCTTTGTGGAACACCCATAGTTGAAGCGTCTAAAATCCAATGCTGACAATAGTAACCTGCATTTTCAAATTGCTTATAAATTTCTCTAACATAACTTTTAGCATTACCCATCATTAAACCTGTAACATTTTCGGCAACTACTACTTTTGGTTTTAATTTTTTAGCTAACTCTATAAAATCAAAAAATAATGTATCCAAAGTTTGTTCTACTTGTCCTTCCCTAAATTTCTTTTCTTTTCCCCAATCCTTTTCTCTATTTCCAGCCATCGAAAAACTACTACAAGGTGGTGATCCATCTAAAATATCCAAATCATATAACTCTGGTGGAAAATTTATTTTATCTTTAAAAGTTTGGATTCCTTCTAAATAGGTATATTTAGGATTGTGATTCGCTATGTAAGATTTCATCATAAGAGGATCTATTTCATTACACCCTATTACATCAAAACCTGCTAATTTATATCCCATAGTGGAACCACCACCACATGAAAAACAACTAAATACTTTCCCTTTATCTTTTGTGAAATTTGTTTCAGCTAATTTCCATTCATAATTAAACCTATGTTCTTTCATATTTTTGATAACCATTGATTATGTATTTCTAAACTTATTTGTGCTATCATAACTGGTGGCACACTCATTCCTATTAAGTATCCTGTATAATTAGCATTATTTTTCCCAACACTAAAATCATAATCAATAGGATAAGTACCACCTAAACAAAATTCTAAGTTATTTAACTTTCTACATTGAGTAGGATGAATTAATCCTGCGGATTTAAAACTATTTATTCTTTGAGCTCCAGCAATAGTAGGCAAAACTTTATTTTGGCATACTTTAACTGTGTTAAAGCCATAACCTACAAATTTTTCTAAGGAATCACCTTCTTTCATTTTTTCCCATAATTCGTACCATTCTTGATTTTCAAATTCTTTATCTATTTGAGATATTTCTTTAAACTTTATTTCAGGTTCGTTAAATTGTAAATTTAATTTTGGAACTTCAGTAAACATATCTTTGAAATACAAAAAGTTTTTTGCTAAATCTTTTCGTAAACAAATAAAAAATACTCTTTCTCTTTTCTGTGGTACGCCCATTGTAGAACTATCTAATAGCCAATGCTGACAATAGTAACCAGCTTCGTCAAATTGCTTATAAATTTCTCTAACATAGCTTTTGGCATTACCTAATAATAATCCTTTAACATTTTCGGCTATTATTACTTTTGGCTGTAATTCTCTACCTAATTCTATAAAATCAAAAAATAATGTATCTAAGGTTTGTTCTGCCTGCCCTTCCCTAAATTTCTTTTCTTTTCCCCAATCTTTTTCCCTATTACCTGCCATAGAAAAGCTACTACATGGTGGTGATCCATCTAAAATATCCAAATTATATAATTCTTTTGGTAAATCTTTTCTAATCTTAAAAGTCTGTATTCCTTCTAAATATGAATATTTAGGATTATGATTTAGTATGTAAGATTCCATCATTTTAGAATCTATCTCATTACATCCTAATACATCATAACCTGCTAATTTATATCCCATTGTAGAACCTCCTCCACATGAAAAGCAACTAAAAACTGATCCTTTATCTTTTGTAAAATTAGCGTCTTTAAGTGTCCAGTTATGTTTAAATTTATGTGTCATTTAATAATAAATTGTACTGTTTATCGGTTAATGCGTTCCATTCATATAGTTTTTCAATACAATAATAATCTGGTGATAATATCTCTTTAAGTGTTTGAATTGATTTTTTAGATAAGTATTTATCGTATTCTAAGCTACTATTATTGTGGTGATGTATATTTAGTTCAATATCTAATAAGTTTTTCATATCCTCTTTAATATTTTCTTGTGTTAAAACACATTTAACTCTATCCGAATTTTCAGAATCAACTAAAGGAGCTAAATAATAATAAATATCTTCATGGACCTGGTGGATATAATTACCTGAGTTTTGCTTGCCTCTAAATATCCATTCTCCATTTTTCCCAATTTCCCTAACAAAATTTTCAACTGTTTTCCATTTTAAAAGGTTTTGATATTCTTTTTTAAACCTATTTCGTTGAATATCACTATCAACAACTAATGCACAACGCCAATAGAAAGCCGAAATAAAGCGTTTAATGGGATTTCTTAGTGTAATTATATACTTATGACCATTTGACAAGTTTAATCGGTTTAAATGCAAATATTCTGTTTTTTTAGCTAACTCTAATTTTTTAGAATTAATACTATCCCAAATAGAACGACCAGCACATTTGCCTATATGAACAAATGTAAACTCGATTTCTTTTGAAGCTTGTTTCTCATATATGTTGTCTATATCCATTTTTTTGTGTTAATATTTATAATCCACAAAAACCACTATCACACTCACTAAAATCCTCAAATTGTATTTCCATTTGTGAATTAAAATTCATTATTTGTTTATATGTAACATCTTTTCTAAAAGTGTTAGGTTTATTCATTTCTTCCATTTTGGCAAACCATTCTATTTTATTAGGATGTTCTTGATACATTTTATTTAAAAATAAAGGTGATCTATGAAAGCAACCAACACAATTATTATAATAACCTTTGGAAAAGGTTACATGTTTATTTTTTTCCCAAAATGTATGTATTTGTTTATTATCTATTTGATTTTCAATTAGAGGAAAAGTAGGTTTTCTCCATTCTACTATTCCCCATTTTTTTTGTCCGTTACTATGATTTCCTATAACAATTTTAATTTCTTCATTACCTTTATCATTTAATTTACTCAACATATTACTTTGCCTTTTTTCTTCACCTTTTCTAAACCCTATTCTCATCTCGCAAACTTCATTGATATTTTGTTTCCAGTAATTAAATATGGGAATCATTTTTAAATGAGTAGTACAATATCTTACCATTTGATTAGGTAAATAATTACTTCCATTTTTACCTTTATTCCATGTGCCATTTATTATATTTTCAAATGGTTCTGCAGTAATCCAATCAATATCAACTATTTCGGATAACTCTAACATTATTTTAATAATCTCATCTTGTTCGGTAGTACCTATAAATTCACATCCTATCTTATCACTTACTATCTGTCTTACTTTAGAATCTGGATACATACAATCTTTATCGTTCGTCCTAACCAAAGAAAATACATTATAGTCAGCAGGATAATTAATAGCTATATAACTTGACGATTTACCACCACTGAGACTATTTACTGTTTTCATAACAATTTGATATCTTATTTTGTCAAAAATAATAGCAGTGTAATAAACGCCCAAATAATAATTAACAAGCTATTTACTCTCGCTAAAAACCAAGCAGATTTTGCTCTTCTTCTTGTATCACTCATTATTAAATATTATCTGTTAGTAATGCAATACCATGGATTCTAACTTTGGTGTCAGTATAATTTTCTCTTAAAACTTCAGTAGCGTGGTGATTATAAAATCCCTGCTGAGATGAGGTCTTATTAGAATTATATATTATGTACGCATCCTGGATAGGTAGAAACATTATGTCGCAAGGACCTTCTACTATATCTTTTAATTCACCTATTGTGAAAGTTTTATCGGTATTACCATCATATTTTTGTGGTGAACTACCATGTTTATATATTAAATTCATAATTTGGTTTTTTATCGGTTATTGGTGTAAATATAGTATTTTTGAAAATACAAATTACATTCCATAATATCTATTTTGTAATTGTTTATCTAAGCTATTAGCTACATTCAATATAGAGTTTGCTCTTTGGCGTAAGGATTCAATATAAGTTTTCATTTTAGTTACATCGTGTTCAATGTAATAACCCTTACTCGAAGCCATTAAAAATGGTATTTCGTGATTTACTCTTATATAGTTAATAAGTTTTCTGATCCGAGCAGAGTTTAGGTCAAAACCTTTATTTTGTAATCGTTCAAGAATCTCATTAGAAGTAACTGCTTTTTCCGCACCAATTTTAGTTCTCAATCCTTTTAACAAAATAGGTAATAATACGTTCTTTTCATAATCGGAAAGTTCGTATGTTTTATTTTCAAATCCGTTTATCATACTGCTTGTTTTAATTTATTTGCTTTTCGTTCAATTTCAAGTTTTTGCATTTTAAAAAGCAACTGATACGCTTCTTCCTTTTGATTTTCTAAACTTTCTATTTTTTCTTCTAACGTGTCTATTATATCTAAATATTTTAAACAATCAAAGTCTAATTTTTTCAATTCAGATTTTAAATCAACTACCATATTCTCTAAATCTACAATAGAAGTATTGGGGAACAATCTATTTTTAGACCAACCTACTGGCTGCATTATATCGTATATGTTAGTTTCTTCTTTTTTCTTAGATTTATTTGATTTTTTTGAAGATTTGGTAGATAAATCCACTTTTTTATTTTCTACCTTTTTCTGCTTTCTTTTTTTATAACATTCGTATAGGTAGTCTGCTCTATCATCTAATATAAATGCTACATATCTGGGTGTTGGTTTCCATCCTGCTACAAATTCAAAATAACACTTTCTCGTACCAATTTTTTTACAATATCCTCTTTCTACTGCATATTTTAAAATCCCATCCCTTACATGATGTTTTCGAGATAGTTCGATAAATTCTTGTTTAGTAAATTTTTTTCTTGTTGAAATTACTTCTTCAATAAGAGCTATAGTATTTTTTATACTTTGTTGTCTTTGTGGTGTGATTTTCCTTTTTTTCATAGTCG
>MDTG01177912.1_pt1 | contig 48941 bp, 43 predicted proteins | sample 811421 | NCBI WGS metagenome assembly MDTG01 (sample SAMN05326645, study PRJNA326480) | marine metagenome | isolation source: seawater | place: Pacific Ocean: South East | collected 2011 | reverse complement strand
GGCGTCAGATCGCATCGAGATGAATCTGGCGCGCGTGTCAGCGCCAGTGGTATGGGTAAAAATGACTACCATCGCATTTCGTTGGGAAGAGGTCGCTGCCGTATACGAACAACAAGGCTACGAGGTTTACCCTTTGTTGATCGTTCGTAATCCTTTCGACGCCTGGGCGTCATTGAAGCACAAATGGTATGGGTTAAACGGGGTAACTGCAGAAGATCCGCCGCTTATGTTGCGCTTCAGCCGTTTCCTAAAAGATTGGTTGCAATTCAAACAGCACGGTTGGCCGGTAATGTGCTTTGAGGATTTTGTTGCAAATCCCGAAGCTGCCCTCAATAAAGCCTGTGAAGCGTTACCCATTGAGTTTAATGCCGCCATGCTGGAAGCCAAAAGCAATGTAGACGATATTGCCTACGTGTCGGAATCTAATGCCAGTTTTGCTGAAAACCTGAGTCAGGGTGTGGTAGGCAATGTGGCAAAGCGCATTGCGACGCTGGCAGAAGATGAAGTGAACTGGCTGCAAACTACTTTCAGTCAAATGATCGACGAGTTTGGTTACAGCAACAGACATGGCGTTGATGTGTCTCGACGCGAGTTGGCGCCGAATCCCTTCGATAGCCGCCGGTACCTGGGATTCGGACCACAGGTTCTGGCGAAAAAAGTGTCGGCTAAATTACCGTCGTTGATAAACGCCTGCACAGAGGCGCATACCCTGAAAAGACCTGTTGTTATTTATGGCAAAGGTGATTTCGGCGAGTACTTGCTAACTTTGCTGAATGAACACGGCGTAGAAGTGAATTGTGTTATTGATACATATGCCACAGAAAAAGACAGCTTACTGCACGTTAGTGTGTTTCCTCCGGATAAACTCAATACACTCGACAACCCGTTTGTCGTTGTCGCAAGCTTTATGCATGCATCATCAATCGTAGACACCTTGTCTGAATACGGAAAGGCATTGCCATCTATGTACTGGACTGTTGGAGATTAGTATGGGGAAAGTCATCGCAAGCAGTGCGGACTTCGTAAAGAGAGTGTTAGACCGCAAACGTGAAGGTACACTCAGAGACGTACAAGTCATGGATTTTTTCCATTTTGCTTATCCGCTGGCAGACTTGTCGCATTCTCAGCTGTATCAGGACCTATGGGCGCTATACATGCATGGTACTGAGAAACCAGGTTTTTTTGTTGAGTTTGGCGCATGTGATGGGTTGGTCATGAGCAACACGGTTTTACTGGAACAAAAATATGGTTGGTCTGGAATATTGGCGGAACCTAATCCCAGATGGCATGCCGATATCGTTAAGAACCGCCAATGCAATATTTGTTTTGACTGTGTGACCGATGGCGCAAAGGACACGACAACGTTTTTTGACGTAGAGGATGAACCTGAATTATCTCGTGTAGGTGATATCGTTCCTGTCGACAATCACGAAGCCTCTGGGGCTCGCAGTCATGCAAAGGAAATCACGGTAAACTGCTTGTCGTTGAATGCGCTGTTAGCGCGTTATGATGCTCCGGATACGATTGATTTTCTATCAATCGACACCGAAGGCTCGGAACTTGAGATATTAAGCGCCTTTGATTTTTCCCGGTGGAAAGTGCGCTTACTTGCCGTTGAACATGGCGGCGATGAAGCCAAGAGAGAAGGTATATTTACATTACTTACCGCTAAAGGCTTTTCACGCTGGAATACTGAAGTGTCCAGATGGGATGACTGGTATTATTTAGACGCGTAAACGGCATAAGCGCAACGCAAAATACATGGGTTAATATTGGTATCTTATGCCGTTTATGGCTGTGCCATTCTCTTCCTACGCGAACACGTCGAATGGCATCCTTTGCTAAATCGAGAAATCTTCCGGCGCCGGGCTGGCTAAAGGCCCGTAACTTACGTCTTTGGATGAGTTGACTCTCTTGAAAGGGGGTTGGTTATTGTCTTTTTCAATTACGATTACACTGTCGTAGAAATGCAATGATTTGAGCTCCTCGTAATGCCGCATCAGTTCTGTGTCTGCATGTACGTTGTCCGGTGTTTTTCCTACGCTCAACGCAAAGTAAGTGTGCTTGTCACTGATTAAATCAAGCAGATTTTTGACGTATTCTGTGAAATTCGCAGGGTTCTTCAGACCGCCTCCTTTCACACGAACACCCTCGTAATAACTGGTGTGGGTATCTTCACACAGAAAAACGCCATTGCTTCTCAGCAACGGCCATAACTTTTCCAACGTTAGGATTTGATGTGCATTTTCGTGGCTGCCGTCGTCTAAAATGATGTCAAAACCGGTGTCACTATGTTGCTTAATAAAGGTGTCCCAGAAATCACTATCTCCCTGATTGCCTTGTAATAATGTCAAGTATTCTGCGTCTTGAGCAATCGGATTAAGATCGACACCTGTTATGTGGGTTCCCTCACCGAAATGCTTATACCTAATTCAGCACTACCACCGTGCTTCACGCCGATTTCTAAAACTCTTGGACTTTTACCTTTAAACTAGGATAACCATGTATCGTAGATGTCAAAGTAGTGAAGTAACTTATCGCATGGCAATTCCAATGTATTGAATGTTTCGAAAAATGTCATGGTTTCTCCAAATCAGTTTTTGAGCAAATTAAACTTAAACAAGTTTGTGAATTACGTTGAAGGTTTCAGCTAGCGACAGCTCACTGCTGTCCAGGTTCAACGTTGGCGTCGGTAGTACTATCCCGAATTGATCTAGTACCCACTGACGGTCGTCAGCGTATGTCTCTATTACTTTATTACATGTATCGTCTGGTAACAGAGTATCCCCAGGGGTAGCGGGTCCAAACAGTTCGAGTAACTGTTCTCTGAATTGCTCGTATTTCGGGCCAATTAAACGTGTGTCTGATGGCCAGCTTTGCAATATTTTGATGGCTTTACCCGATAAGCTGGCATTTTTTCTTTCATTGCCGTGAGCGACGAAGGGCAAGTCAGGGATACCTAGCAATTCAAGAAACTTGCTCCAGAAACCATCGTTGAATGCATGAAACGATAAGGTATGTAATGTTGGAGTCAGGTTGGCGTTATTTACTAACGGAGATAGTTTTTGCTGGTAAAAGTAGTCCGGTTTACTCATAAACGAGTCGGCGTAATGTGCAGGACTTAGTTTCGTTGCGTTAGTTGACAACTGTCTGTAGTAAGCTGAATTTATTAAGCTAAGTTGCTCTCGAAGTACGGCGATGATTTCCAATTCAAAGCCTTCAAAGTAGTCCTCAAAAAAGGTGAAGTCCTGGCAATAGATAAAAGCTTCAGAAGACATAATTACCGATGATATTGGCATTTCAGAGGAGGTGATTTCGTCTCGTAGTTGAGATAATAATATATCCTTATCCGCTGGCTTGATCCAATCAATGGGTTCAGGAACTGCAGGTGCCGCCCAACGGTGATGCCCTACATCCTGGGCACCTGTTTTAGGATAAAGTACACCATGCTCCAACAATTTTGCCCTGTTTTTATGCAGTACGGACTGGATAGTTGTAGAGCCGGAGCGAGGCCAGCCTATATGAAGATACAGCTTCATTCGCCATCATCTTTATTGGTTAATTCGTATCATTATATCGGTTATTAAAATATATACTTGAGTATCAATGCGGTTTAACAAAACAACCATAAAGTTTAGCCGTAAGCGTTGGCTAATTCTTAGCCAAATGCTATTATTCGTGTAGAGGTGAAAGGTATGATCAAACTAAACTCCGATACATCTACATCGTTGTTGCAGCAGGTACAGGAGCGTCAGCAATCGCTGGCAGAGAAGCTCGCGTCCGGCAAACAAATCAACAGTGCCGCTGATGGAGCAGCTGCGCAGCAGATTATTGATCGCCTTACGTCGCAGGTAGAGGGTAATCGCCAGGCCGTCAATAACGTGTATGACGGTATATCACTTGCTCAGGTCGCCGAAGGCGGTCTGGAAGGCATCAATAATGACGTTAACCGCATTCGGGAGCTGTCGGTGCAAGCCGGTAGCGGCATTTTAAGTGCTGCGGACAAACAGGCTATCCAGTCTGAGATCACCCAACTGCAGGAAAACATTACCCAAACTATCGAGCAAACGAATTTCGCCGGTAAGCCATTATTGTCGTCTGACAGCGAGATTAATTTTCAGGTGGGTGCTCAGGCTGGTCAGCAAATCAGTGTGAACACGCGTGACATCGCCAGCGAGTTAAACGGTGTACTGAATATCGATGTTACCAGCCAGTCCAGCGAGGATGTCCTTGCAGCGGCTGATGCGGCTGTTGAAGTCGTAGGTAGCGCCCGGGGCGATTTGGGCGCAGTGCAGAATCAATTAGCCAGCACGGCGCGCAACTTAACGCAGTCTGACGTGAATACCGCTGCCGCACGTAGCCGTATTCAGGATACCGATTATGCCCAGGCTGTGTCTCAGCAAGCCGCAAACGATGTATTAGGGCAAGCGTCATTAACGGTACAAGCGCAGGCCAACCAACAACAAGGTCAGGTACTGAGTCTGTTGAACGGTTAAATTGTCGCAAAATTAATCAAAGGCAGGGTTTCCTGCCTTTTTTGTATTTGAAGCACCGGTTTTTCGTTGCGATTCACTGCGTTACCGCTACAATTGCTGTGCACAGTTTGCAATTCTCACGCTTTTTCAACAGTGCATCGTTATTCAAATTTGTTTTTGCATAGCAAAGCAGGCGGTATCGGTAAGAACTTTACTGCGCGACTGCACACATTTGTGAGGATTGGTATAAACTAGTAATAATAACAAAAGCGTTTCGGGGAACGAATGAAGGATATCCTGCTGGTTAGCGACAACAATGCTCTGGTTCAGAATTTACATACTATTCTGACCTTTTTGGGTGAATCTTGTCGTTCCTTCTCGGTATCCGAAGCGTCTGAGCAATTAACCGAGCTGTCGCCAACCGCTGTATTATTAGATATCGCGTCAGGTGAACAGGCGTTAGCCTTGGTTAAAACTTTCCCTATGCACCCCTTTGTTGCGATTAACGTTGACGACCAACCAACGCCAACGGTTGGCAATTTGGTGGGGCATGTCAGTCTGCCCATTACTTATCCGGTGCTCACGCAGGCTATTCACCGTTGCCAGGAATACATTCGCAGCCATCCGGTCCGCAATAGTGCGGTGCCTATGAAAACCCGACTGTTCCGCAGTCTGGTCGGTAAGAGTGAACAAATTCAACTGGTTCGCCGCTTGGTGGAGCAGGTAGCGCCAACAGACGCGACCGTGCTTATCTTAGGCGAGTCGGGTACTGGTAAAGAAGTGGTCGCGCGTAATGTTCACTTTTTATCTGAGCGCAAAGACGGGCCGTTTATTCCGGTAAACTGCGGTGCCATACCCGGTGAACTGCTGGAAAGTGAATTGTTCGGCCATGAAAAAGGTGCATTTACTGGTGCCATTAGTGCTCGGAAAGGGCGGTTTGAACTTGCCGAAGGCGGCACGTTATTCCTCGACGAAATTGGCGATATGCCTCTGCAAATGCAGGTTAAGTTGCTTCGCGTATTGCAGGAACGGACGTTTGAACGCGTTGGCGGGCACAAGCCCATGCAGTGTAACGTCAGAATCATTGCCGCAACGCACCGCGATTTAGAAAAAATGATCGCTGACGATAAATTCCGTGAAGACTTGTATTATCGTTTGAACGTATTCCCGATCGACAGCCCTGCATTACGGGAGCGCCGTGAAGATATTCCGTTGTTGTTACAGGAACTGATTACACGTATTCATGGCGAGGGCGTTGAGCCGGTTAAGTTTACCGAACGCGCTATCAGCTCGTTAATGGAACATTCCTGGTCGGGTAACGTGCGCGAGTTGTCTAACCTGGTCGAACGTTTGATGATTCTGTATCCGGGCCAAATTGTCGACGTGCAGGAACTACCTGCAAAATACCAGTATGGTGACGTTGAACCTTTCGAGCCGGACTATCCTGAAGAAGTGCTTGAGCGCGAAGCATTCAATGAATTGTTTGCTGAAAGCGCCGCACAGGACGATGTTGAAGCGGAACCTGCCATCAATGGCTTCTTGCCGGATGAAGGCGTAAACCTGAAAGAGTACCTTTCAGAGCTTGAGATCAATTTGATTCAACAGGCGCTGGAGCAGCAGGAATGGGTGGTTGCAAGGGCCGCCGATAAACTGGGTATGCGCCGGACTACGCTGGTTGAAAAGATGCGTAAATACGATATTCAGCGTTAGTGTTTGCCTCTCAATACTAACGCTTCAGGTGGTTTAATTTTCTTCTGAACACCGCTTTTTTCTAACATTCATCCTTCTGTTTATTGCTCATATTTCCCGCCGTCAGTTAATTGACGTAAATCCAATTTATCAAATACGCCATAACTATATGAAATTAAACATGTAATTTCTGGCACGGCAAATGCTAAATCATTGGGTAAGTTAATCAGTGTCTGCAAATTGACGAGGATCCCATGGCATTAAAAAGTCGTTCTGCCAATCTTATTGAGGATATCACCGACGCCCCAAGCGGCGCAGGCGCAACGCTCACCGATTTGAGTGTTGCCCGAGACAAGGCTCAAACTCAGCAACAAGAGCTGGCCTCATTGAAACAACAGGCTTCCCGTCTTAACCACTTATTGCAGGTTATGCCTGCAGGCGTGGTGGTTATCGATGGTCAGGGGATTGTTCGTCAGGCAAATGAGCAGGCAAAAGTCTTTTTGGGGGAACCGCTGGAAGGCGAGCTGTGGCGTACCATTATCGCGCGCTCGTTTAAACCCCGCGCCGACGATGGCCACGAGGTATCTTTGTACGATGGACGCCGGGTTAAGCTGTCCATTACGCCACTTGTGAACGAGCCGGGTCAGCTTATCGTGCTAACCGACTTAACCGAAACCCGTCAGTTACAGGCGCGCTTGAGTCATCTTCAACGCTTGTCGTCATTGGGTAAAATGGTCGCGTCACTGGCGCATCAAATTCGCACGCCATTGTCGGCTGCCATGTTATATGCAGCCAACCTGACCCGCAAAGGATTAGGCGCAGATGCCAGTCATCAGTTTGCTAATAAATTGCAGGACCGTCTGAAAGAGCTGGAAAATCAGGTTAACGATATGCTGTTGTTTGCCAAGAGTGGTGAACAGCAAGTGGTTAATGACATAAGTGTAGCAACTTTGTTCGACGCCATTGAGCCCACCGCGCAAACCATGGCAGTGGGAATGAATCAGACACTGGTGTTCAAAGGTCAGCATATTGACGCACGCATTACCGGCAACCTCACGGCGTTGCAGGGCGCAGTATTAAATTTGATTCAAAATGCCAGTCAGATCAGCCCGAAGGAAAGTACGATTCAGGTGCAGTTCCGCGTAAGTAATCGCTGGCTGGTGGTGGCCGTGTCCGACCAGGGGCCGGGTATTACCGATGCCACAAAGCAAAAGATATTTGAACCGTTCTTCACTACCAAAACCCATGGCACAGGCCTGGGACTTGCCGTAGTGCAATCGGTCGCTAAAGCCCATCAGGGCAAAATTCAAGTCACCAATTTGCCAGAGGGCGGCGCGTGTTTCGCCATGATGCTACCTCGGGCGTTTTCCAGCGACGTTGAACCATTAACGTCGGTAAAAGAGGGGTAAACCATGTCAAAAACAACTGTTTTGATCGTAGAAGACGATGCGGGTCTGCGCGAAGCATTAGTCGATACCCTGTTGTTAGCAGATTATCAGGTCGTTGCTGCAGACAGTGCCGAGCAAGCCATTATGATGCTGGGCCGTCAACCTGTTGATATTGTGGTGAGCGATATCCAAATGGGCGAAATGAATGGCCTGGCATTGTTGAAAGCAATTAAAGCCAAAGACGCCAATTTGCCGGTACTGTTGATGACGGCCTATGCCACTATCGACGATGCCGTGCAGGCTATGCGCGATGGCGCAACAGACTATCTCTCCAAGCCATTCGCGCCGGAAGTATTGTTAAACCTTGTGGGCCGGTATGCACCCGCACAAAAGGTCGAATCCCGTCAGCCGGTAGTAGGCGATCCGCGCAGCGAAGAATTACTGCTGTTAGCCCGAAAAGTCGCGCGTTCAGAAGCGACTGTGATGGTATTGGGGCCAAGTGGTTCAGGTAAAGAAGTCTTGTCACGCTATATTCACGACAACTCCCAGCGGGCGAATAATTCGTTTGTTGCAATTAATTGCGCCGCTATTCCAGAGAACATGCTGGAAGCTACCTTATTTGGTTATGAGAAAGGGGCGTTTACCGGCGCAATTCAGGCCTGTCCGGGTAAGTTTGAGCAAGCCCAGGGCGGTACGCTGTTACTCGACGAAATCACCGAAATGGATTTGGCGTTACAAGCCAAATTATTACGTGTGCTACAGGAAAAAGAAGTCGAGCGACTAGGTGCTCGTAAAACCATCTCTTTGGACGTTCGGGTAATTGCAACCAGTAACCGCGACCTGAAAGAGGCGGTTGCCAGAGGTGAGTTCCGTGAGGATTTGTATTACCGCCTGAACGTATTTCCTATTACCTGGTTGCCTTTGGGTCAACGCAGTGGCGATATTATTCCGCTGGCAGAGCACCTGATCTCGCGGCATGCTTCCCAGCAAGGTCTTGGTACCTTTACGTTAAGTGCGTCTGCGCGCAATAAACTGCTGCAACACGCCTGGCCAGGTAACGTGCGGGAATTGGAAAACGTGTGTCAGCGCGCATTAATTTTATGTGAAGGCAACACGATTGATGCGACCGATCTAATGATAGAACCTGCAACAGGTCAAGCTGTTGCGGTAGCAACCATCGAAGAGCCAGAAGAAGACAACAGCAGATTAGGCAATGAATTGCGTCATCAGGAACATCAGATCATTCTGGATACCCTGACCGCCTGCAAAGGCAAGCGGAAAGACGTGGCTGAAAAACTGGGGATCAGCCCTCGTACCTTGCGATACAAACTAGCGCGAATGCGCGATCAGGGTATCGACGTACCGGCTTAACGAAAAATGCTATGTTTTGAGAGGCGCAGTAATTGCGCCTCTTTTTATTGGTAACCTCAATACCAACTTATCTATCTACCTACCTTTGCCGTCATATTTTTGGCATTTAATGCTAACTCACTGATTTTTATAAATTTGAAAAGTTGGTCTGGTCCTTGCTGTATCTCTGCATAAGTCAAAGAAAATGTCATATTCCCGACGATGGAAGTGACAAATAATCAATCAGGAGCCGTTATGGACGTTAAAGCCAACAGTTTGTATCAGGAAATGCAGGCTATGATCGCGCAGACTCGTCTGGACGTAAATCCGCAGCCGCAGGTCGAACTCAACACGTCTAAAAGTGACTTCTCGCAGTTATTGAGTAATGCCATTGAGAAAGTCAACGACATGCAGTTGGAATCCAAAGACATGCAGCAGCGCTTTGAGATGGGCGATCGCTCCCTGAGCATGGCAGACGTTATGCTGGCAAAAGAGAAGTCTGGTATCGCGTTTGAAGCGACAGTGCAAGTCAGGAATAAAGTGCTGGAAGCCTATAAAACCATTATGAACATGCCTGTGTAAGTGGAGTAGTGAACTGTGGCTGAAGCAACCGGTACAAACCTGGCAGTAAGTGACTCCGTGGGAGCAGGCGGCGAGACTGAGCAAAAGTCTGGCTTCATGGATACCATTGGCAATACCGACATGATGCGTCAGATGACGTTAGTGGTGGTACTGGTGATATCCGTTGCCATTGCGATTTTCGTGGTGTTGTTTGTACAAGAGCCTGATTACCGTCCATTGGCGAAAATGGACACGGAAGAGCTCATCGAAACCCTCGATTACCTCGACGCCAATCTGATTGACTACAAACTGGAAGGCAACATTATTCAGGTGCGGGTCGACGAATACCAGAAAATCAAACTGGGCATGAGCCGCGAAGGATTGGCACAAGCTGAACAAGCCGGTGCCGACATCATCATGCAGGACATGGGCTTTGGTGTGAGCCAGCGCGTTGAAATGGAACGCCTGAAACATGCCCGCGAAAAGCAAATCGCCGCCACAATCGAAGACATTGCCAGTATCAAGAAAGCCCGTGTATTGCTGGCGTTACCAAAAGAAAATGTATTTGCCCGTCGCGAGAAGAAAGCCAGTGCAACCGTCGTACTTACTGCGAATCGCGGCGCAGTTATCAGTGGCGAAGAAGTAGACGCTGTGGTTGATATCGTGGCGTCAGCGGTGCAGGGTATGGAACCAGAACGTGTAACGGTAACCGACAGCAACGGCCGGTTACTAAATTCAGGCTCTCAGGACTCGCTGAGTGCACGTGCCCGCAAAGAATATGAAATCGAACGTCAGCGTGAAACCGAATACCAGGAAAAAATCGATTCCATTCTGATCCCGGTTATTGGCATTGGTAACTATACCGCGCAGGTTGACGTGACCATGGACTTTACCGCGGTAGAACAAACACAACGTCGTTACAATCCTGATCTTCCTGCCGTGCGCAGTGAAATGGTCATCGAGGAAAATTCGGTGGGTTCTATTGCAGCTGGCATTCCAGGAGCGGTTAGCAATCAGCCGCCGCTGGACGCGAACATTCCTGAACAGGCGGGTGGCAATGGCCAGGTAGCGCCAGTTCCCGGAAGAACCACCAAAGAATCCACGCGTAATTACGAGCTGGATACTACAATTAGTCATACTAAGCAGCAAACCGGCGTGATCCGCAGACTGAGTGTGTCTGTGGCTGTCGATTACCTGCAAACAACCGGTGAAGATGGCACGGTAACCAGTGAAGCGCGTACGCCGGAAGAACTGTTGAGTATTCGTCGACTACTGCAAGGCGGAATTGGCTTTGACGTAACCCGGGGCGATAGCCTGGAAGTGGTAAGCATGCCGTTCAGCCGCATCGATACCGGCGCCGAAGAAGAGTTACCTATCTGGGAGCAACCGTTCTTTATGCCACTGGTAAAGTGGGTAATGGGCGGCCTGGTGGTTATTGCGCTAATATTTGCCGTAATTAAGCCCATGTTGTCACGCTTGATCAATCCTGATGATGGACAGGCTGGCGATGACTTTGACGCCGACGAAGGGCTGGATTTGGGCGATGACACCATTAATATGTTGTCATCAGAATTTGATGAAGGTCAGGTGGGATTTGCGCCAGATGGCTCACTGATGTTGCCTGATTTACACAAAGATGAAGATGTCCTGAAAGCCGTGCGTGCACTGGTGGCCAATGAGCCGGAGCTGTCTGCGCAAGTGGTGAAAGGCTGGTTAATGCAGGATGAGTAAGGGGTAGACCATGGCAGAAGAACTCGCAACACAACAAGAACCTGCCTACGACGTCAGTAAACTGGAAGGCGTCGAGAAAGCCGCTATTTTGCTGCTGAGCCTGTCGGAAGAAGATGCCGCGCAGATTTTAAAGCATCTCGAACCCAAGCAGGTACAAAAGCTCGGTGCAGAAATGGCCCGTATCGATGATATGACGCAGGCTAAAATCACCGCCGTGCATAAAAACTTCATCGATGAAATTCAAAACTACTCGACCATCGGGTTCCAGAGTCAGGATTTCGTGAAGCGTGCCTTAACTGCGGCACTGGGCGAAGACAAAGCGGCCAACCTAATCGACCAGATCCTGATGGGTTCAGGGGCCAAAGGTTTGGATTCATTGAAGTGGATGGACTCCAAACAGGTTGCCAGCATTATTCGCAACGAGCACCCGCAGATTCAGACCATTGTATTGTCTTATCTGGAGCCAGAGCAATCCGCCGAGATTTTGTCGCAGTTCCCGGAGAAAGTCCGTCTCGATTTGCTGATGCGGGTCGCCAACCTAGAAGAAGTTCAGCCAGCGGCACTGCAGGAACTCAACGAGATCATGGAGAAACAGTTCGCCGGTCAGGCGGGTACACAGGCGGCGAAGATGGGCGGCCTGAAGTCAGCTGCCGATATTATGAACTACCTGGATACCAACATCGAAGGCCAGCTAATGGATGCTATCCGCGAGCAGGACGAAGAGTTGAGTCAGCAGATTCAGGACCTGATGTTTGTCTTCGACAACCTGGTGGACGTGGACGACCGTGGCATTCAGGCAATTCTGCGCGAAGTACAGCAAGACTCGCTGCTTAAAGCCATCAAGGGCGCGGACGAAGAGCTCAAAAACAAAATTACAGCGAACATGTCTAAACGTGCAGCTGAAATGCTGGTGGATGATCTGGAAGCGCTTGGCCCTGTGCGTATCAGTGAGGTGGAAACTGCTCAGAAAGAAATTCTGTCGGTGGCACGTCGCCTGGCTGACGCCGGTGAAATCATGCTTGGTGGAGGCGGTGGTGAAGAGTTCCTCTAACACCGACATAAACTATGGCAACCACTAAACGTTTTACGGTAGAAGAACTCGAAGAGGCCAAAGGCTGGGATCTGCCTCATGTCGAGACAACCGATCAGCTGGACCTGACCCGAACAAACGCTCTAAACCGTCGCAGCGACTGGAAGTACGAGCCGCCGGAAGAGGAGGAAGAAATTCTTCCGCCCACGGCAGAAGAAATCGAAGCGATTCGGCAAGCCGCTTACGATGAAGGCTTTGCAGAAGGCAAGCAAACCGGCTTTGATGAAGGGAAAGCGGAAGGACTGAAAGCCGGTAAGGCAGAAGGTCTTGAACAGGGCCACCAGGAAGGGCTGGCGCAAGGTTTGGAAGACGGTAAAGCGCAAATCGATCAGCAAACTGAGCTATGGCAATCCCTGGTTGAAAAACTGCATGCACCGTTACAGCAGGCCGACGAACAGGTTCGCAAAGAAATTGTCAAACTGTCGGTCGCACTGGCTCGTTCGGTTATTCGCACCGAAGTCACGCTGTCTGAAAATGTGATCTTACAGGCGCTAAGTGAAGGCCTGAAAGCCCTGCCGGTAGAAGAAACTCAATACAAGATTCACCTCAACCCTGAAGACATCGCCCTGGTTACCGAGCATTTCGGCGAAGAGACGATTCAGGCCAAAGGCTGGACCTTAATTGACACGCCCGCCTTGTCACGTGGCGGTTGTGATATTGTTACGCAAAACAACGCGGTTGATTTGTCTATCGAACGCCGTTGTAAGAACGTGCTGGACAAGTTCCTGCTAGAGCAAGGGCTGCCGGATGACCACTAGTCTGTTGTCGCATTTGCAACAACTGCAAAAACAGGTGCCCACACCGCCTGTTGTTGCGGCCGGTAAACTGGTTCGCGGTATTGGGCTGACGCTGGAAGCTGTAGGCTGTCAGTTACCGGTTGGTAGTCAGTGCATGGTGCAAACAGTAGACGGCGAAATTGAAGCCGAAGTCGTCGGCTTTGGCGAACACATTACCTACCTGATGCCAACCGAAGCCGTACGTGGCATTGTACCTGGCTCCCGGGTATTACCGTTAAACCGGGAAAGTGGCCTGGCGGTTGGCCTGGGGTTGCTAGGCCGGGTTATCGACGGCAATGGTCAGCCGCTTGACGGTTTAGGGCCAGTAGAAAGCACGACAAGAGTGCCAACGGTAAAGCCGCCAATTAACCCTCTCACCCGCAGACCGATTGACTCACCCATGGACGTTGGCGTAAGAGCCATTAACGCGCTGAATACCGTTGGAATAGGTCAGCGCATGGGCCTGTTTGCCGGTAGTGGCGTGGGTAAAAGTGTATTACTGGGCATGATGACCCGCGGCGCGAAAGCCGATGTCGTCGTTGTCGGCCTTGTAGGAGAGCGGGGACGAGAGGTTAAAGAATTTATTCACGATATTCTGACTCCCGAAGAGCGTGAGCGCGCTGTTGTGGTTGCCGCACCCGCCGATACGTCACCGCTGATGCGCCTTAAAGGGTGCGAAACCGCGGTGACAGTGGCAGAGTATTTTCGCGATCAGGGCATGAATGTACTGCTATTGATTGATTCACTGACTCGCTATGCCATGGCCCAGCGTGAAATTGCGCTGGCCGTCGGCGAACCGCCCGCAACCAAAGGTTACCCGCCATCGGTATTTGCGCGGCTGCCCGCATTGGTGGAACGCGCCGGAAACGGCAGTGAAAACCAAGGCTCCATCACGGCGTTTTATACGGTTCTCACCGAAGGCGATGACTTGCAGGACCCCATTGCCGACGCAGCACGGGCTATATTGGATGGGCATATAGTCTTGTCGCGTCAATTAGCCGACAGTGGGCATTATCCTGCCATTGATATCGAGGCGTCAATCAGCCGGGTGATGCCGCAGGTAGTCAGTGAAGAGCACCTGATGCAAGCGCGTCGGGTGCGCCAGGTTTACTCCACGTATCAGCAAAACAAAGATTTAATTACACTTGGCGCCTATACCCGTGGGACCGATCCCCGCGTGGATTTGGCTATCAATGCCGAGCCTGCCATTAACGCGTTATTGCAACAGGGTATGAAGCAGGTACTGCCCTATGACGAGAGCCTCGCGTCCATGGCGCAACTGGCTGGCGGATTAGGAAAGGGGTGAGTAAATGAGTCGCACCCAGGTGGCTAAGTCGCTACAGCAAATGAATGTGGTACTGCGTCTGGAAACAGACAAGGAGAAAAATACCCTTCACGCCTTTAACGTTGCTCAGGATTACTATCAACAACAAAAAGCAAAACTAACCAGTTTGCAGCAATATCGTCTGGACTACTTTCGTCAGTTGCAACAGGAAGGGGGAAATGGGGTTGGTGCACGGCATTACCAACAGCGCTTATCCTTCGTCGCCAAGCTGGACAAGGCCTGTGAACAGCAAAATCAAATCATCGCGCAAGCCAGTGTGGTAGCCGACCAGCGCAAAAGACAATGGTTGGCGCAGCAGCGCAAACGTCAGGCCGTAGAGAAGCTCATCGGCAAAAAACACGATACGTTGCAACAGCTCGACAACCGTCAGGAACAGCAAGCCATGGATGAGTTTGCGCTTCAACGGTTATTGCGGAACCAGTACTTCGCGGGTTAATAACACACACTTCCGATTGTTTCCAAAGTTGGAACGGTCTTTGCTCTACTCCTTAACATCAAAGCAACAAACACCAATTATCAGTTAGTTAGGTGATGAGGACACGGTTATGATGCAACAGCTTGCCACGCAGGGTTCACAAATTGCCGCCTTGCCGGACAATCCGGTAACGCTTTCCCCTGATTCAACGCAAACCAGCGCTGAATCCGGACAATTTGCTGACGTGTTTTCTCAACAACAACGTGCGCTTGAAAAACCTGGAAACGCGGCTCAGGCTGCGCCAAAAACAGAAACCGTTCCCCCACAAGCCGCACCAAAAAACGCGGACGATACCGTAAATCAAACCGAGCCGGACAGTGTCTTCGCCGAGTCTGTTGAAGCGAGCGAACAGGTTCAAGCCGCTACTGTAGACAAAACGGTTGTGTCAGGCAATTCTCAAAACACGTCGTCTACAGCTACAACTGACGATGCCTCGCCCTCCGGAAGCGCTGATTTAGCAAACGCAGATGTCGTTTCGATAAATACGCTGCCTGATGCCGTCATTCCCGCCGTTGAGGTAGATAATGCAGCATCTGAAACGGATTACCTGGCACTGGTGGAGGCGCTGCGTACATTTGAACAGAAATGGCCGGGCGTAACGGGCGATAAACAGCCCCTGCCGGCTGAGGTTGTACCGGAAATGAAGGCCCCCATTGACGGACTCGATGCGCATCAACTTGAAAATGGCAAAGCGCAAATCATTGAAGACCTCAACGCATTAATTGCACAAATTGCTGAAGCGCCAGAGTTGGACGCCAGTGGCGAGTCAGCTGCAATCACCGTGGAGCAGTCGGAAGCCATCCTGGCTGATTTTATGGCGCTGATTGCACAGCTCAAAGGTAAAGCGGGCAAATCTGAGGGTAAAGGCGCAGAAGGCAATGACGGCGCGAGTCTGGAAAAGCCCGTTCAGCCAACACTGGGTCTGACTGACACGGCATTGCCGGTGGAAGTGCAAACTGAAAATGCCGAGCACGCTGCTGATGTCGATATCGCGTTGGCACCACAACCTTTGTCAGTCGCCATTAGTTTGTTGTCAAAAATAGAAGCGTTTAATAAAAAAGACAACGCAGAGGTTGCGCCCGATCAGGAGCTGGTAACCCAAATTGCTGATGCCGACACTATGCTAAGTCTGGATGTTGAGCAGATCAATGAATCGGTCATTGAAGTCGAGGAAAGCGCCGATCCACTGTTAAACCAGGCAGCTATGCTAGTGGGATTAATGACACAGCCAACGGCAGACAAAACCGCTTCGTCGGGTCAGGTGGCCGTAGCGGAAATAGAAGCAGTAATCACCCCAGCAGACAGTGCTGTTGCACTCGAGTCTATGCTGGAGCAAGCCAGCGATGACACGCTTGCCAAGGTGGCACAGGTAATTACAGACACAGCGACAGCGGCAAATCCGGCGCTGAGTGCAGCGCAGCAGTCGCAAATGAAAGGCATGCTGGTAAACGGCATGGAAGAAATGCGTGCTCAGTTAAAGCAGGGGCATCAGCCGGCGATTGATTTAACGGCCTTAGTCGCTCAGGTATCTGCTGAAGTTCAGCCAGAGCAACCTGTATTGCCTCAGCAGCTACTGCAGGATGCACAGCACATTGCACAACTGGCAGCCACGTCAGTGATGTCTGATCAAAAAGAGCTGCAACTCAACGAATTGCTACACAACACCCGTGATTTGATTACTCAGGAAACGCGTCAGCAACATTCTGAAACGGTGAAATCCATCCAACAGCAAGCAGCATTAGACAAGCCGATGCCGTTGAATCAGCCTCAAGGCCAGCAACAACTGGCTGAAAAAATTCGCTGGATGGTGAATGGACGACAGTCAATGGCTGAAATTCGCCTGGACCCACCTGAAATGGGAAGCATGCAGATTCGACTCAACGTGTCGGGTGACTCGGCATCAGTGAGTTTTGTCGTGCAGTCTCAGCATGCTAAAGAGATGCTGGCCGATGCTATGCCGCGCTTAAGAGATATGTTTTCTGAACAGGGTATAGACCTGGGTGAATCCTTTGTGAGTCAACAACAAACAGGGGAACAAGGAGAACAACAGAGCGGTGGTCAATCAGGTGGCGGTTTCGATGACAATGTGCCCGAAGACGCAAAAATGAATGAAACCCGGGTTGTTCGACAGGCAAATGGCCTGATTGACGACTATGTTTAACTCTAAGCGGTCAACAGCATGGCATTAGTCGTTGCGATTTGTTGGCTGTGATAGATAATACGCCTAGTTTAAATTGAGAGAAGTGTGAGATGGCGGAAGAAGAATTACAAATTGAAGAAGAAGGCGGTAAGAAAAGCAAACTGATGCTGATTATCATTATTGCCGTAGTGTTAATTGGCGGTGGTGCAGCTGCGTACTTCTTTTTGTTTGCAGGTGGTGACGAGCCGACTGCGGCTGAGCAATTGGCAGCCGATGGTACAGGACAACCCGCGCCTGCGGCATCAGCGCCAACTAATGCCAGTGTTGGTACGGCGCTCTACGTAGCGATGCCGCGTCCAATCGTATTTAACGTACCTGGGTCTGGTCGCGACCGCCTGGTACAAATAAAAGTGCAACTTATGGTGCGCGGTTCTGACAACGAAGAAGCCGCTAAAACCCATATTCCCCTTATTGAAGGGACCTTGTTGCAAGTCTTCAGTTCCAGCAATGCCGATGACTTAGTCACCGAAGCTGGAAAGATTGAACTGCGTGAAAATGCCTTGGAATCAGTGCAGTCAGCACTGAAAGACATTGCGGGCAGTGAAGTGGTAGAGCGAGTGCTGTTTACCGACTTTGTGATGCAGTAACCGGAGCGAGCCGTGAGCGATTTATTATCTCAAGATGAAATTGATGCCCTGTTACACGGGGTAGACGACGTCGAAGAAGAAGAGGTTACACAAGAACCCGGGGACACATCAGCCCTGGAGTATGACTTCTCATCGCAGGATAGGATTGTTCGTGGCCGCATGCCAACGCTGGAAATTGTGAACGAACGTTTTGCCCGACACTTGCGGGTGAGTTTGTTCAACATGATGCGCCGCAGTGCGGAAGTGTCGATTAACGGTATCCAGATGATCAAGTTCGGTGAGTACATTCATACCTTGTTTGTACCGACCAGTTTGAACATGGTGCGTTTCAGACCGTTAAAAGGTACCGGCTTGATCACCATGGAAGCGCGCTTGGTGTTTATTCTGGTGGATAACTTCTTTGGTGGCGACGGGCGCTATCACGCCAAAATTGAAGGCCGTGAATTTACGCCAACCGAACGTCGTATTATTCAGATGTTGCTGAAAATCATCTTTGAGGATTACAAAGAAGCCTGGGCACCGGTGATGGACGTGTCATTTGAGTACCTGGATTCAGAAGTAAACCCGGCCATGGCGAATATTGTGAGCCCCACCGAAGTCGTGGTGATCAGCTCTTTCCACATTGAACTGGACGGCGGGGGCGGTGATTTCCACGTGTCGTTGCCGTACTCGATGCTGGAACCCATCCGTGAATTGCTTGACGCGGGTGTACAAAGCGACAAAGAAGACACCGACTTGCGCTGGAGTAAAGCACTGCGCGATGAAATCATGGATGTCAAAGTGGCACTTACCACGCACATGCTGGATTTCGAATTATCCTTGCGCGATGTGATGGACTTTAAAGCTGGTGACATTATTCCGGTGGAAATGCCGGAGCATATTACGGTGTTAATTGAAGAATTACCTTCGTTCAGGGCGAAGTTAGGGCGTTCCAGAGAGCACCTGGCGCTGAAAATCACTGAGAAAATAGCACGGCCGACTTCCGTGAAGTCGGAGTTACAGTTACTTACCCGTGGCGGACGCATTATCGACAATGATGCAGAGCTGCAGGTGTTAGAAGAAGATTTATAATCCTAAGCGATAGAAAGAGGCAGGATCATGAGTGAAGAAGACGGTATGGACGATTGGGCCGCAGCCATGGCTGAACAGGCTGAAGCAGAGGCTGACGAAGGCGGTGCCGATGAAGATGTAAAAGTCGCAGAACTGGACGAACTCTCTGACGATGCACCCATTACTCAGGAAGAAAAGAAAAAACTAGATACGATTCTGGATATTCCCGTGACCATTTCTATGGAAGTGGGCCGCAGCCAGATCAGCATCCGAAACTTACTGCAACTTAACCAGGGTTCCGTGGTTGAGTTGGACCGGGTTGCCGGTGAACCACTGGACGTGCTTGTAAATGGCACGTTGATTGCTCATGGAGAAGTAGTAGTGGTCAACGATAAATTTGGTATTCGGTTAACGGATGTTATTAGTCAAATCGAAAGAATTAAAAAGCTCAGGTAAAAACCTATTAAAATCAGTGGGGTATTTCTTTACCCCGCTGGCAATCCTCCTTTCACCTGCGGCAAACGCCGCTGCCAGTATCACTAACCCGACCTCGGTACTGTCAATTTTTCTATCACTTTTGCTGATAGTCGGCATCATTTTTTCGCTGGCGTATGTAATGCGTCGGTTTAATGTCACTCCTGGTAACAGTCAGCACTTAAAAGTCGTTGCGAGCCTTTCTGCAGGGGCCAGAGAACGGGTGATGGTCATTCAGGTTGGCGAAGAGCAACATCTGATAGGCGTTACCGCACAGAACATTAATCACTTGAGCAAATTAGACACTCCCATTGTTACTCAGCAAGACAATCAGGGCGGCGCGATGTTCAAACAAAAACTGGTGCAGGCGATGGCGCAAAAAATGAATCCATCGCTGAAGGAGAGTGGCGATGACAAGTAAACTCATGAAATGGTTGGGGATAGCCCTGCCAATTTACTTGCTGGCTGCGCCTGTATTGGCTCAGCAGGGGATTCCGGCAGTCACGGTAACCACCAACAACGACGGTAGTCAGGATTACACCATGACGCTGCAAGCGCTGTTTATTATGACAGCGCTGAGCCTGCTGCCTGCGTTTATTATGATGATGACGTCGTTCACCCGAATTATTGTGGTGTTGTCTATTCTGCGTCAGGCGATTGGTTTACAGCAGTCTCCGTCGAACCAGATCCTGATTGGTGTCAGTTTGTTTTTGTCGATGTTCATCATGGCACCGGTATTTGACGAAATTAATGAACGGGCATTGCAACCGTATTTGGAAGAAGAAATGACCTCAATGGAAGCCATTGAGCAAGCGAAAGGGCCAATGCGGGCATTCATGTTGTCGCAAACCCGGGTGAAGGATTTAGAAACGTTTGTATCGATTGCCGGAGACGAAGACAAATATCAGGATCCAGCTGATGTGCCATTGAATATTCTGATCCCTGCGTTTGTCACCAGTGAACTAAAAACCGCATTTCAGATTGGCTTTATGTTGTTTATTCCCTTTCTGATCATCGACTTGGTCGTTGCTTCCATTCTGATGGCCATGGGTATGATGATGCTGTCACCCATGATTGTATCATTGCCGTTTAAACTCATGCTGTTTGTGCTGGTGGACGGTTGGAACCTGATATTCGGCACGCTGGCAACCAGTTTTGGTATGGGTGTGTAGGAGAAGGTCATGTCACCAGAAGTGTTTGTTGAAATTCTGCGCGAATCCATGTTCATGGTAATTCTGCTGGTATCTGCAGTGATTGTTCCCAGCCTGATCGTTGGTCTTATTGTTGCCGTATTTCAGGCGGCAACGTCTATCAACGAACAAACCATGAGTTTTTTGCCTCGTTTGTTAGTGACGTTGCTGGCGTTGAGTTGGGGCGGAAACTGGCTGGTGCAAAAGCTGATGGACTTTACTTTCCATATGGTCGAGCAAATACCACAGGTGATTGGCTAAATGGATGTTTCACTGGTTGCCATTAATCAGTTTTTGGCTGATTTAATGCTGCCCTTTATGCGTATCAGCGGCATGTTTGCCGCCATGATTGGCATTAGTGCTAAATCGATTCCCACGCCTGTTCGCGCGTTACTAGCCATTTTTTTGTCGCTGGTGATCATGCCGGTAGTACCGCCGTCGCCGGTCAATAACCTGGTTGATGTAGGTGTGTTTTTACTGGGTATTCAGCAATTGCTCATTGGCATTGCCATTGGCTTTATTTCCATGATGGTGCTGAATACGTTCGTGCTGGCCGGTCAGGTTATTGCCATGCAAACCGGTTTGGGTTTTGCCAGCATTGTCGACCCCGTGAATGGGATTAACGTGCCCGCGGTCGGTCAGTTCTATCTTATTTTAGCCACCTTGTTGTTCTGGCAACTCGATGGTCATCTGTCGATGATACAGATGATGGTCATGAGCTTTGACGCTTTCCCCATTGGTGAAAGCTGGTTTGCACCCGAGCAACTTCGCGATATCGCCCATTGGGCAGGGTGGATGTTTGTCGCGTCTTTGACCCTGGCGTTAGCGCCGATTATTTCATTGCTTATTGTTAACCTGGCCTTTGGTGTGATGACCAAAGCGGCACCACAGTTAAATATTTTCAGTATCGGTTTTTCGATTGCGCAAATAATGGGCCTGATCATTATCTGGCTCACGCTGGACAATTTTACCAGCCACTTCGAAAACCAATGGCAGCGTGCCTTGCAGTTTATGTGTGAACTGCTGGCAGTGTGTCCGACCTAAACGGGGGTAGGCCAGCATGGCTGATACACACGAAAAAACAGAAGACGCCACGTCCAAACGCCTCGAAGACGCCAGAAAAAAAGGCCAATTGGCGCGTTCGAGGGAATTATCTACCACATTGGTTTTGATTGTGAGTGGCGTTATGTTTTTGCTCATTGGTGGCTACATTGCCGAGGCCCTGTTTGCAATCATGCAGCGGGTATTTACCTTGTCGCGTGATGAAACCTACGACCCTACTCATATGTTCTCTGCCTGGGGAGAAGCGCTTTCAGCCGTCAGTATTCCCGTTATTGGCTACATGATTGTCGCCATGATAGCGGGCATTTATGGCTCGATTGCGTTGGGTGGGTTTAATTTTACCTGGTATTCAGCCCAGCCACGCTGGAACAAAATGAGCCCGGTTCAGGGCTTTAAACGCATGTTTGGTATGAATGGCCTGGTTGAATTGCTGAAGGCCATTGCTAAATTCTTCGTGATTGGCGGTATGGCATTGGTGTCGCTGTCCTTTTTCCAGGATGAGGCGCTGCACCTGGACCAGGAGATTTTCCCGCTGAATGTGTTCCACGCGCTGGACATGATTGAATGGGCGTTTTTCTTTCTGACTCTGGGTATGATCCCCATTGCCTTGATTGATGTGCCATACCAGGCGCATAAGCACAAAGAAGAAATGAAGACGACCAAGCAGGAGGTCAAAGACGAGCGGAAAAACGCCGAAGGTGACCCACAGGTTAAAGGGCGTATTCGTCGTTTGCAATATCAGGCCGCCGCGCGCCGAATGATGCAGGAAGTGCCTAAGGCCGATGTGGTTGTGACAAACCCGACTCACTACTCAGTGGCACTGAAATACGACCAGAATGGCAACCGGGCACCCGTAGTCGTTGCCAAAGGGGGCGACGAACTGGCGATGCATATTCGTAAGATTGCAACAGCCCATGATGTGCCTCTGGTCGCAACGCCTATGCTAACCCGGGCAATTTACTACACCACAGAAGTTGATGAAGAGATTCCGCACAAGCTATTTATGGCTGTCGCGCAGGTACTGGCCTATGTGTTCCAGTTAAAAGCCTTTAAAGCGGGTAAGGGTAAACGTCCCAAGCCGGTTTCAAATAATCTGCCAATCCCACCGGATATGCGCTACTAAATTGACAATAAACAGCCTGCTTATGCGGGCTGTTGTGTTTTTGTGATGGATTAATAATCAGTTAGCATCACAGCAGTAAAAGCTGGCACGTAGATTGATATACCTACAGAAAGAAACGTTATTGCGTCAAAAATCTGTTGGTAAGAATTTAACTTATGGTGCTATCTGATTATCTACAACGCTTTGATAAAGCGCAGTTGCAACAGCTGACTCAGGGGTTGGGTGTACCGTTAGTGTTGTTGGCCATTATGGGCATGGTCATTCTGCCCATGCCGCCACTGCTACTGGATGTGCTGTTTAGTTTCAATATTGCTTTATCCCTCGTGATTATTTTGGTGGCGGTATTTACCCAGCGCCCGGTAGATTTTGGTATTTTCCCCCTTGTTCTGTTAATCGCAACCGTATTACGTCTGGCATTAAACGTGGCTTCGACACGTGTTGTGTTGTTGTACGGCCACGAGGGCGGCGATTCGGCGGGTAAGGTAATCGAGGCCTTTGGTGAGGTCGTGATAGGCGGCAATTATGCCGTCGGTGTGGTTGTTTTTGCGATTTTGCTAATCATCAACTTTAAAGTCGTTACCGCAGGTGCGGGTCGTATTTCTGAAGTGAACGCGCGCTTTACCCTTGATGCTATGCCAGGTAAGCAAATGGCAATTGATGCAGACTTAAACGCAGGCTACATCGACCAGGACGAAGCCCGTCGTCGCCGCGAAGATATTACCGCTGAAGCGGATTTCTACGGTTCAATGGACGGTGCGTCAAAGTTCGTAAAAGGCGATGCAATCGCCGGTTTGTTCATTATGTTAATCAACATCGTGGGCGGGTTGTTCATTGGCATGATCCAGCACGATTTGAGTTTTGGCAACGCGCTCGAAGTGTATACCATCCTGACCATTGGTGATGGTCTGGTCGCGCAAATTCCCTCGCTGTTGCTGTCGGTAGCCACCGCCATTATCGTGACGCGTGAAAACGAAACCCAGGAAATGGGCTCAGAGATCAAAGACCAGCTGGGTAACAAACAAGCGCTGTATATTGCTGCAGTGATCTTGTTTGTCATGGGCATTGTGCCAGGTATGCCGCATTTGGCCTTTCTGAGCTTTTCAGCACTTGCTGGAGGCTATGCGTATTATCAGACGTATCAGGAGAAAAAACGCGCCCTTGAACCAGCTAAACCGGTTGTTACCAATGACCAGGATGCCGCGCCGGTTGAAGTAAAAGAACTGGGCTGGGATGACGTACAACACGTTGACACCATTGGTTTGGAAGTGGGCTACCGGTTAATTCCGTTAGTAGATAAAGCCCAGGGTGGCGAACTGCTGAGTCGGATTAAAGGGGTGCGTAAAAAGCTGTCTCAGGAATTGGGCTTTTTGGTGCCCCCCGTGCATATTCGCGACAACCTCGATTTAGATCCCAATGCTTATCATATCTCAATGCTGGGCGTCACCATTGGTGATGCGCAGGTGAGCCACGATGAAGAACTGGCTATTAATCCGGGTCAGGTATTCGGCAAACTGGAAGGTCGTGTTACCAAGGATCCTGCGTTCGGACTGGATGCCGTGTGGATTAAGCCTAATCAGCGTGAACACGCGCAAACACTGGGTTACACCGTAGTCGATGCGGCAACGGTTATTGCGACTCACCTCAGTCAGCTACTGACCACCAACGCTTATCAGTTACTCGGATTCGAAGAAGTACAGCAACTGCTGGATATGCTGGCTAAGCATAGTCCTAAGTTGGTTGAAGGTCTGGTTCCGGATCTGGTGTCGCTGTCTACCGTGGTGAAAGTGTTGCAAACCCTGCTTTATGAAGGCGTGCCTATTCGTGACATGCGCACCATTGTGCAGACGCTGACAGAGTACGCGCCGAAGAGTCAGGATCCTGACGTACTGGTTTCAGCAGTGCGGATTTCTCTGAAGCGTCTCATTGTGCAGGAAATCAATAACGGCGGTCGGGAATTGCCTGTCATTACGCTGGCGCCAGAGTTGGAGCAAATGTTGCATCAGTCGTTGCAGGCAGGCGGGGATGATGGCGCAGGTATTGAGCCTGGTTTAGCTGAGCGCTTACAACAATCGTTACAGCAAGCAGGGCAGCAGCAGGAATTAGCGGGTGAGCCCGCAGTATTACTGACATCGGGCATGTTGCGTCCGGTGTTATCCCGCTTCCTTAAGAATGCGGTAACCGGGCTTCATGTGTTGTCTTATCAGGAAATCCCCGACGACAAGCAGGTAAAAATTGTGGCATCGGTGGGTCAATAAACTGACGCACCCGATTTAACGAGGTCATTATGAAAATCAGACGTTTTTTTGGTAAAGACATGCGCGAAGCGCTTAATCAGGTAAAGCATGAATTAGGTGCTGATGCCGTGATCATGTCAAATCGCAAGGTGGCCGATGGCATTGAATTGGTAGCAGCCTACGACAAAGAGCCTGCTGCTAAACTGGACATGCAAGCTGGCAAAGCACAGCAGGGCAAGCCAGGGCATCCGGGTGAAAAACCGTTACCAACCCTCAGCGAGATCATTGGTGATGACGGCCCGGACAGCCTGCGGGAGTTACTGGAAAAACAAGCGGGCAAACAACATGCAGGCAGGCAGCAAGCGCAGTCTATTGCCAAAGCCATGCAAACCTCAGCGCCTGCGGCACCTGCTCAGCCAGCCCAGCCAGCTCAGCAACAAACACAGTCAGCGGCTAAGCCTGCAATGGGGGGCTTTGACGATGAGTTTGATACGCCGTCTCAGCAGTCAGGTTCTGCTGCATCTCAGGGAAGTCTGGAAGATATCCGCGCTGAATTGGCCTCGTTGCGCAATGTCTTGCAGTTCCAACTGTCGGATATGCAGCAACAGCATCAGTCACGCATGAAGCCACAGCAGCGTTTTCTGAATCAGCAGATGATTGATATGGGGATCTCCGCACCGCTGGCGCGACAGTTGGTTAGCTACGCGCCTGCACAGGCCAATGAGCGCGAGTCCTGGTTGTACTTACTCAAACTTCTGTCTAATCGATTAATGACCAACGATGATGATATCTTATCCCAGAAGGGTGTGGTTGCACTGGTTGGGCCAACTGGCACAGGTAAAACTACCACGATTGCCAAACTGGCTGCCAAATACGCACAAAAGTATGGCGCTGACCAGGTTGCATTGATTACCATCGATACTTACCGCATCGCGGCATATGAGCAATTGGCAACCTACGGTAAGATCATTGGTTGCCCGGTACGCAAAGCGCAGTCGGGTGAACAACTTGCTGATTTGCTGTTTCAGTTCCGCAGCAAGCGTTTGGTATTGGTTGACACTGCGGGCTTCAGTCAGCGGGATAGCCGTTTAATCAGTCAGTTAGCTACGTTCCAGCAAGCTGGCGGTCAAACAATAAAAAATTATTTAGTTGTGCAGGGTAATACGCAACAGGCTACACTAAAACATATCATTGGCGCTTACAGCAGTATTGATATGCAAGGTTGTATCATCACTAAGTTAGATGAGTGCTATAGTTTAGGGGAAGTGATCAGCAGCGTCATCGAAGCGCAGCTTCCGGTGAGTTATGTGGCTGATGGACAGCAGGTGCCAGAGGATATTCATGTGGCAAATGCAAAATCTATAATCTCTTTAGCAGCAAAGCTTTATAAAAAGTATGGATTGAATCATACTAATGGGAATACAGCAGTAAATTCAGCACAGGCAGTATGATTGAAGACCAAGCGAGTAGCTTAAGAAAGATGAATCAATCTCGATTAATCAAAGTTATCGCCGTAACCGGCGGTAAAGGTGGCGTAGGGAAAACCAACATTACCCTGAATACCGCTATTGCAATGGCAAAGCAGGGCAAACGGGTAATGGTATTGGATGCCGACCTTGGCCTGGCTAACGTCGACGTGATGTTAGGGTTAAGGGTAGAGAAAAACCTGTCCCACGTATTGTCTGGCGAATGTACTCTAGACGAAGTGCTGGTAACCGGGCCTCATGGTATTAAAATTGCGCCAGCAACGTCAGGCACGCAGTCAATGACTGAGTTGTCTCCCACGCAGCACGCGGGATTAATTCGCGCGTTTAGTGAATTGCGCTCCCAGGTTGACGTGCTCATAGTGGACACAGCGGCGGGTATCTCAGACATGGTACTGAGCTTTGCCCGGGCGTCACAGGATATCCTGGTGGTTGTGTGCGACGAGCCTACCTCGTTAACAGATGCCTACGCGTTGATCAAAATTCTCAACCGGGACTACGGCGTATTCCGCTTTAAAATTGTGGCCAATATGGTGCGCGATGTGCGGGAAGGGCAAGAATTATTCAGTAAATTGTCAAAAGTAACCGGGCGTTTTCTGGATGTTGCATTAGAATTAGTGGCGACCGTGCCGTTCGACGAGAATATCCGGCGTGCGGTTCGCAAGCAAAGTGCCATTGTTGATGCGTTCCCGGCATCACCGGCAGCAGTAGCAATAAGCCAGTTAGCGACCAAAGCTGCGGGATGGCCAATCCCGGCACAGCCAGGTGGCCATTTAGAGTTTTTCGTAGAACAACTGGTTGCAGGTAAGGTGGCAGGTAACTGAGTGTGAATAGCAGAGCAGCAGCGTATCAACAACAAATAGATAAAGCGCAGCTGGTTGAGCGACACGCTTCATTAGTTAAACGTATCGCCCATCATTTAATGGCGCGCTTGCCATCCAGTGTTATTGTTGATGATTTAATTCAGGCAGGCATGATTGGCCTGCTGGAAGCCGCCAAGAATTTTGACGGCAGCAAAGGCGCCAGTTTTGAAACCTTTGCAGGGATTCGTATTCGTGGAGCCATGCTCGACGAAATTAGAAAAGGCGACTGGACGCCGCGTTCAGTACACAAAAACGGCCGGGCGATTTCTGAGGCGATAGCGCAGGTAGAAAGAGAAACGGGTCGCGACGCCCGGGATGTGGACATTGCAGAAAAACTCAATGTCAGCCTGGCGGAATACCACCAGATGTTGTCTGAAGTAAATGCAGGTAAACTGGTCGGTATCGAAGATTTAGGTGTGTCGGAAGATGTTATTACCACGGAAGATTCGCGTGGTTCCGATGCGCCATTAGATGATTTAATGCAAGGCGCATTTCAAAAAGCGCTGGCGCATGCTATTACTACATTACCGGAACGTGAAGCTATAGTGTTGTCTCTGTACTACGATGAAGAACTTAACCTGCGCGAGATAGGTGAAGTACTCGAAGTCAGCGAGTCCAGAGTGAGCCAGATTCACAGTCAGGCGATGTTAAAATTAAAAGCTCGTATGAAGTCCTGGCGGACTGGTGAGTAACATCTATACGGATTCGTATAACTATACTAACAATATGACTATCCTCACTGGAGGCAATTTTGGATAAGAATATGAAAATTCTTGTTGTAGATGATTTTTCTACAATGAGACGAATTATCAAAAACTTACTCAAAGACCTGGGCTTTTCCAATATTCAGGAAGCCGACGACGGCAGCACGGCGCTGCCTATGTTACAGCAAGGCGATTTTGACTTCGTAGTCACTGATTGGAACATGCCCGGGATGCAGGGAATCGATTTGTTGCGCGCTATTCGCGCCGACGACAAGTTGAAGCATTTACCTGTTTTGATGGTTACCGCAGAAGCAAAGAAAGAACAGATTGTAGCCGCCGCACAGGCCGGTGTTAACGGTTACGTCGTTAAGCCATTCACTGCTGCAACACTAAAAGAAAAACTAGAAAAGATCTTTGAACGCTTGGGTTAATCCAGTTAAGTGTTTAACCGCCTGAGGATAACTGGATGACAGAAAACAGAAAAGTTCCGATGACTCTGGAAGAAGCAAAGCAGTTGGTCGTATTTCTGGAGAACGGAGATGACGAATCAGCCAATGCATTGCTTGATGCCGTGGCAATGAAAGAGTCTGTCGAGTTATTTGCCGAAGTAGGCAAGCTTACCCGCCAATTACACAGTGCGCTGAATAATTTCCAATTAGACGAGCGTATTGCTGGCCTCGCTAACGAAGACATCCCTGACGCACAAAGCCGATTGACTTACGTTATTGAAGAAACTGAAAAAGCGGCTAATACTACAATGGACGCTGTTGAAAACAGTATGCCAATTGTGGAAACCATGAAAGAGCAAATCGACAGTGTTTTGCCTGAGTGGAAAAAGCTGATGAATCGTGAAATCGAGCTCGGAGAATTCAAATCATTGTGCCTGGACCTGGATACTTTTCTGGAAAACTCGTCCAAAAATGCAGATCGCCTCATGTCGTTACTCACTGAGGTGCTTATGGCACAGGGTTACCAGGACCTGACTGGTCAGGTTATTCGCCGGGTTATCGAATTGGTCAAAGAAGTTGAAGATAGTCTGGTTCACATGCTGACAGTGTTTGGTGGTTCGGAAGTGACGAAAAACGTCAAAGCTTCCACTAAACAAGCCGATAACGATGAAATCAAAGCTGAAGGACCGATTATTGATGCAGAGACCCGTGATGACGTGGTGTCTGGTCAGGATGATGTTGACGACCTTTTGTCCAGCTTAGGGTTCTAGGGGAGCGGGTGCATGTCTTTTGATGTCGATGAAGATATTTTGCAGGATTTTCTGGTTGAAGCCGGAGAGATCCTCGAACAATTACAAGAGCAACTGGTAGATCTGGAAAACAACCCAGAAGACAAAGATCTGCTCAATGCCATATTCCGTGGTTATCACACGGTGAAAGGTGGCGCTGGTTTCTTATCACTAACCGAGTTAGTTGAAATTTGTCACGGCGCTGAAAATGTCTTTGACGTCATGCGAAACGGACAGCGCTCGCTGACACCAGAATTAATGGACGTGATTCTACAGGCAACGGATGTTGTCGTAGAGATGTTCGAAAAAGTAAAACTGCGTGAGCCGCTAGAGCCGGCAGACGCCAACCTGGTAGATATTCTCCACAAGCTGAGCCATCCCGAAACGGCTGACGAGAATATTTTTGACGGTGCCGCCTCTGAAGTGCCTGCTGCTGAGGAAGTTGTTGAGGAAACCTTCGAGCTGGAAGAAGAGCCCGAGGAAACCGAGAGTGCAACAAGCGACACGTCTGGTGTTATCGACGATATCACCGAAGACGAATTTGAAGCACTGTTAGACGAACTTCACGGTACGGGTGGCGCGCCGGGTAAGAACGAAACCAAAGAACCGCCAGCCGCAAAACCTGCGCCTGCAGCTAGTGCTGCACCTGCTGGTGACGAAGATATAACCGACGACGAATTCGAAGCGCTGCTGGACGAACTTCACGGCAAAGGTAAGTTTAGCGGTGAAGCTGAAGCGCCTAGCGCGCCAGCGCCTGCTGCAGCACCAGCGGCTACGCCAGCTGGCGGTGATGATGAAATTACCGACGATGAGTTTGAAGCGTTACTTGATCAGTTACACGGACAGGGCAAAGGCCCGGGCGAGACAAAAGCCGCTGAAGCCGCAAAACCTGCACCTGCCGAAAAACCTCGGGTTAAGGTAGAAAACGAAGCGAAGCCGACGCCTGCGCCAAAAGCGCCTGAAAAGCCTGCTCCCGCAGCTAAGCCTGCTGCACCTGCAGCGCAGAGCAAGCCCGCTGCGGCACCCGCTACAGCTAAAAAAGACGAAAAGAAAGCCACACCTGCGCCACCGCCAGCTGAAACGACCGTTCGGGTAGATACCCGACGTCTGGACCAGATCATGAATATGGTGGGCGAGTTGGTATTGGTGCGTAACCGCTTGTTAAGTCTGGGCATAAACATCAATGATGAATCAATGTCCAAAGCCATCGCCAACCTCGATGTGGTGACCGGTGACTTGCAGGGTGCGGTAATGCAGACCCGCATGCAGCCAATCAAAAAGGTATTTGGTCGTTTTCCTCGCGTTGTCAGGGATTTGGCGCGAAGCCTGAAAAAAGAAATTACCCTAGAGTTGGAAGGTGAAGAAACCGATCTGGATAAGAATCTGGTTGAAGCCCTGGCCGATCCATTGGTTCACCTGGTTCGAAACTCAGTTGACCACGGTATTGAAATGCCGGATGACCGGGCGGCAGCTGGGAAGCCCCGAATGGGTAAAGTTAAATTGTCGGCGTCTCAGGAAGGCGACCACATCCTGCTCGTCATTGAAGATGACGGTAAAGGGATGGACCCGGACAAACTCAAAGACATCGCGATTTCCCGCGGTGTGTTGGATGCCGATGCGGCAGCCCGTATGTCTGACGTCGAAGCGTTTAATTTGATTTTTGCACCAGGTTTTTCAACCAAGACCGAGATCAGTGATATTTCTGGTCGTGGGGTTGGTATGGATGTGGTGAAAACCAAAATTAACCAGCTTAACGGTACCGTTAATATCGACTCGCAACTGGGCCGGGGCACCCGCCTTGAAATCAAGGTGCCGCTCACCCTGGCTATCCTGCCTACATTAATGATTGTGGTAGGCAAACAAACCTTTGCACTGCCGTTGGGTGCGGTGAACGAAATTATCAATATGGACATCAAGAAAACCAATACGGTTGATGGCCAGCTAACCATGATTGTGCGTTCAAAAGCTATCCCGTTATTCTTCCTGGGAGAATGGTTGATACGCGGACCCAAAAACATTGACCGTCACAAAGGTCATGTTGTTGTGGTACAAATTGGTACTCAGCAAGTCGGGTTTGTGGTTGACGCACTGATAGGACAGGAAGAAGTAGTTATCAAGCCGTTGGATGCGCTGTTACAGGGCACGCCGGGTATGGCGGGAGCAACGATAACCTCCGATGGTGGTATTGCCTTGATTCTGGATATCCCAAGTCTGCTGAAACGCTACGCACGAAAAGCATTAAAATAATAATAGAGGATTCTTGTTAAATGGCCTTCAAAGTCCTGGTGGTCGACGATTCGAGCTTTTATCGCCGCCGGGTTAAAGATATTCTGAATGAAGACCGTTCACTGGATGTGGTTGGCGAAGCAAAAAATGGGCGCGAAGCGATTGAATTAATCAAAAAGCTGCGCCCTGACGTTGTCACCATGGACGTAGAAATGCCTGTCATGGACGGTATCTCTGCAGTGCGACGGATTATGGATGAATGTCCTGTTCCCGTAATCATGTTTTCTTCTCTCACGCATCAGGGAGCCAAAGCGACGTTGGACGCGCTGGACGCGGGTGCTGTCGACTTTTTGCCCAAGCGATTTGAAGAAATAGCAAAAGACCGCAGCGATGCGGCAACTATTCTGAGAACGAAAGTCAGGCTTCTCGCAAGACGGACACCACTGTCTACACAGCGCAGACCGCTGACGACACCCTCGAGTATTACCTCACGTCGCCCAGCACCTTCTACACCGACCAGAACGTTACCCACTAATGCGCCTAAAGCGTCTTTTTTAAGAAGCTCTTCGCTGTTAGCTGGTCGGAGTGAACAGGTAGAACCACAGGTCGTCTCGCAGGTACGCCGCAGCGGCAAGCGCTATCGTTGTCTTGCTATAGGCGCTTCGACAGGCGGTCCGGTGGCATTACAAAAAGTACTTAGCGTATTGCCTGAAGGCTTTGCGTATCCGATTTTTCTGGTACAGCACATGCCAGGCACGTTCACGAAAGCGTTTGCCGAGCGGCTGAATCAGCACTGTAAAATCCGCATCAAAGAAGCAGAACACGGTGATGTTGTGCAGAATGGCTGGGCGTATCTTGCCCCCGGCGGCAAGCAGATGACAGTGGATAAGTCGTCAGGACAGCCTAAAATTGTAATAACTGAATCTGACGCGTCGGATATTGGTTATAAGCCCAGTGTCGACACTACCTTCAACAGTCTGTCAAAAATCTACGGCGGTGATACGCTAGCCATTATTTTAACCGGAATGGGCGCTGATGGACGTGAGGGATGCAGAACATTGAAAGGCCTGGGGGCTAAAGTATGGGCGCAAGACCAGGCAAGCAGTGTGGTTTATGGCATGCCACAAGCGGTTACCGTCGATAAACTGGCGGAAGTGAATATTAATATAGATGATATAGGTAGCTGCATTATCACCGAGATGTAACCGGTGAGCCAATATTAGCGCTGTTGGGAGAGTAGCGGTGAAAATCTGGACCATTGCCAATCAAAAAGGCGGGGTAGGGAAAACAACCACAACGGTCACACTGGGTGGGCTGCTGGCAAAGCAGGGCCACAATGTGTTGCTAGTTGATATGGACCCGCACGCTTCATTGAGCTACTACTTCGGCATTGATTCTGAAGAGCTATCACATTCAATTTACGATATTTTTGCTAATCCTTCCGGATTAAGCGACGATAAAGTCCTAGACTGTTTGTGTTCAAGTAAGCTGGACAGCTTATTTATTTTGCCGTCGACAATGGCATTGGCCACCTTAGATCGCTCAATGGGCAATCAGATGGGCATGGGCCTGGTACTAAAAAAGGCCTTGAAGCAAATCGAATCACAGTTTGATTATGTGCTGATTGACTGTCCGCCAGTGCTTGGCGTGTTAATGGTGAATGCGTTAGCAGCCTGCGAAAAAGTGGTTGTGCCGGTGCAAACTGAATTCCTTGCACTCAAAGGCCTGGACAGAATGATGCATACCATGGCGATTATGGGCAAAATGCTAGGACGTGAATTTGACACCATTATTGTGCCTACCATGTTTGACCGGAGAATAAACGCGGCCATCGCAGCCCACAAACAGTTATTGTTAGATTACAAAGAGCAAACCTGGATGGGCATGATTCCGGTAGACACCCGGTTCCGTGATGCCAGCCAGATGCAGGCCCCCGCTTCGATTGTTTATCCGAAAGCTCGTGGGGTGTTTGCGTATCAGAAATTATTGAATACATTGGACAGTGACGACTAGTAATGAGTAAAAACACGCCGTTCGCCAAAGAGGAGGTAATGGAAGAGTACCTCAGCAGTTTACTGCGGGATGTCGAGGATCCTGCGGAGGCGACTGCGCGTACGGCAAAATTACTCGAGCAAGCTACCGTTGAAGTGCCTGATGTTACGCCTGTCGTACCGCCGCCTGTTGTAGAAAAACCAGTTGTAGAGAAGCCCCGGGAACGGGTCGTCGCCAAGGTGTCATCGCCCGACGAGCAGGTGATAAAAGACGTAGAAGAGCAGGTGATAAAAGACGTAGAAGAGCAGGTTGCGGTCGTTGCACAACAGCAAAATGCTGCGCCGCCTAATGCGCCTGCACTACCACTTGAAAAAAGACTTGATGATAAGTTTCAGGCGTTGTTCTTTGAAGTGGCGGGGTTAACCCTGGCAGTGCCTTTGATAACGTTGGGCGGTATTCACCAGCTTACCAAGCTCGGTCCGCTTTTCGGTAAACCCAAATGGTTTATGGGGATCATGCTGCATCGGGAAGAAAAATTGAGTGTTGTTGATACTGCACAATGGGTTATGCCCGAAAAATACGATCAAAATCTGGCAGATCAGCTAAACTATCAATATCTTATTATGTTAGGCGATAGTTCGTGGGGACTCGCCAGTGAAAAACTAGTCAATACTGTATCGTTGACAAAAGCTGATGTGAAGTGGCGTGAAGCGTCCAGCAAACGGCCTTGGTTGGCGGGTATGGTGAAAGATAAAATGTGTGCATTGCTTGACGTTGATGAACTAATTGCAATGCTAGATAATGGCTTGGGCAGTAAAGACCAGGTGCCATAGTCAATTGGAGCCAAGTACATGAGTGATGATAGAAATAATAACGCTGCAAATGTAGACGATCAGGTGTTGCAATGGGTCACCTATCGTTTGGGTGATGAAACCTATGGCATTAATGTAATGCAGGTTCAGGAAGTGCTGCGTTACACCGAAATTGCGCCTGTGCCTGGTGCACCGGACTATGTTCTGGGGATTATCAACTTACGGGGCAATGTTGTTACCGTTATTGATACCCGTGCCCGGTTCGGTTTGCCGCCAGAAGACGTCACTGACAATACCCGTATCGTTATCATTGAATCTGACGAGCAAGTCGTTGGTATTCTGGTAGACAGTGTTGCTGAGGTCGTTTACCTGCGCTCTTCAGAAATCGACAGTGCGCCTAACGTAGGTACCGAGGAAAGTGCGAAGTTCATTCAGGGCGTAAGCAACCGCGATGGTGAACTGCTTATTCTGGTAGATCTGAACAAGTTATTAAGCGATGAAGAGTGGGACGAACTGAGCAGCCTGTAACGGCCTGACGAACACATGGAAGTATCAAAACCACTTCTTATTGCCGTATTCGCTTGCCTCCTGGCGACAGGAGGCTTTTTAGTTAATTGGCTGAATACGCGCAAACAAATCCGCTTACTCAAGCTGGAGCTCGACGATCATAAAAAGCTGATAGCGCAATTGACCCGATCGCAGCAAAATTTTTACAATACGATTGAAGAAGGGCAGGCCCGCAGTATGGCGGTGGCGCGCTCAGTAACGTCATTGGAAAATGACATAGCAGCACTGGCAAAGCAAATTAAAACGGTTAGTGAACAGGATCCCGATAGCCGCCTCTATCAGCGTGCTGCTGAGATGCTGCAAGCAGGCGCCAGTATGGATGAAGTCATGCATAGCTGCGACCTACCTGCCGCTGAAGTCCAGTTGCTAATGAATATTCACAAACCCGCGTAGCCCGAGGCGACTTAACTTTAAAACAGGTCGCACAATCAGCTATTCAATCCGCACATTGTGTACGTGCTCGTGTAGAAAAGCGTCTCCGGACAAAGCACTCACTGCAAGATTAGACAACTGCACGCCATTTACTGGTAATTCTGCCTGACCTGATATCTGACTGATGAAAGCGGCATTATTCACAGTAATATCGGCTATTTGTATATTCTCAATGGCTGTCAGGCGTCGCTCATAGGTTGGAACCAGGGTTCGCCACTGATAAAGCACATCTGTGTCAATGGCCAGTACACCACCGCCAATAGTATCGGCGTTTACGCGTTCAACAATGATATTTCGCACGAAGCCTCCGCGACGTTCATTGGTTTTGATAAACACGATGTTGCCCGTTCCGCGGTATTTGTGTTCATCAGAGGTGAACGCTTCCCCGCCGTCAAAGTGGCAATCATGTACCCATATATTTTCTATGCCGCCGGACAGCTCACTGCCAATGGCGAGTAATTGGTGTGCGCGTTTAATTCGACAATGGCGCATAACAATATTCCGGCACGGGGTATGTAAGCGCCAGGCATCCTGGTTGCGCCCGGCTTTTACCGCTATGGCATCATCGCCCTGATCAAATGTGCAATGCTCTATAAGCATATTTTGCGTCATTTCGGGGTCGACACCGTCATTGTTGTGGCCATGGGCTGATACGCTTACATGGCGTAATACAACATCTCTGCACATATAGGGGTGCAATACCCAAAACGGACTGTCCTGAATATGTATCCCTTCGACTAACACATGCTGGCAACGGTTAAACTGAATAAAATGAGGGCGAAGGTTGGCACCTTCATAAGCCATTTGCCGATCTTCAACGGCGATATCCTTCGACGCCATATGATAAAGACTGGCAATGGCGTCCATATGGGCTTTGGGGCGCGCGTACCAGTCTTGCCAAATATCTAACTTTGCCCGAAGTGTTCCTTTACCGCTAATCGCTACATTGCTGCATTCATATGCATAAATAAGAGGCGAATAGTTGTAGCACTCCATGCCTTCCCAACTGGTTTTAACCGCAGGCAAGTAGTCGCTGGGGTTTTCAGAAAACAACAGAGTGGCACCGGCTGTCAGGTGCAGGTTTACATTGCTACGTAAGTGTATGGGCCCGCATAGCCATTCACCAGGTGGAATTATGACGGTGCCCGCACCCGCACGATTGGCTGCAGCTATCGCGCTGCGTAGTGCACTATCATTAGCGGATTTGTCCTGCGCGACTGCACCGTAATCGCGGATATCAAACCCTGTGGCCTGACTAAAGTCGGGAACAGTGATTCCCGGCATTGCAAAAGGCGCGTTCACCTTGATGGTTTTTGTTGCTGGCAGTGAAGTCTGCCCGGGTAATTGCGTCATTGTTGAACATCCTGATAAAGCAGCACAGGCAAGGCTGCCCTGAATAAACTGCCTGCGAGACAACGCCAGTTTGTATGGTTGGTCAGGCATTTTTAATTGTCCTTATCACTCTTATTTTCGTTTAGCTACTTTCCCTAGCTACGTGCAAACTGAACGTTGTTGTTTAGTTTGGGTAAAGCAACAGGCTAAGGTCTGAGTATTAACATTACAGAGCAGTTTGGGTGTTGTCTGCGTTGCGTTACTCATAATGTGTTTTTCTTTCCGAATGCGAAACCAAGGAGTCACGTCATGGTAAATGCCCGTATAAACATTTAGACGTCTAGACGTAAAGATGTTGACATTGCTCGCGCTTTAGCGACAATAGCACAACGAGATTTATGCCCGGAGTGACTATGCCTATCAGGATCCCAGAAAACTTGCCTGCACAAAATGTGTTGTTGGGTGAGAATATTTTCACCATGGATAGCCAGCGTGCTGCGAGTCAGGATATCCGCCCCATGGAGGTGGCTATTCTTAATCTGATGCCAAATAAGATTGAGACCGAAGTGCAGCTGTTGAGACTGTTGTCCAATACGCCATTGCAGATCAATGTCGATTTAATTCGCATTAATGACCTTGCGCCAAAGCACACTCCACAATCGCATATGGATGCGTTTTATCATGACTTCAACGATGTGGCAGATAAACGCTATGATGGCCTGATTGTAACCGGCGCGCCTTTGGCGCTGCTCGATTACGAAGACGTCAACTATTGGGACACCATGAAAACCATTCTGGAGTGGGCCAACCGCAACGTGCAGTCAACATTGTATCTGTGTTGGGCTGCGCATGCGGCCATGTATCATTTTTATGGTATCCAGCGAAAACTCCGGGATGTAAAGCTGTCCGGGGTATACCATCATCAGGTAAAAGATCCGCACAACGAGTTATTACGAGGGTTTGACCCGGAGTTCTACGCGCCACATTCGCGTTACGGCTATATCAATACCGATGAATACGAGAGCATTGACGGCGTTAAAGTGATTGCCGAATCTGAAGAGGCCGGGGCTTATGTGGTGGCATCTGATGACAAGCGCATGGTGTTTATTACCGGGCACCCAGAATACGATCCTGAAACACTGGCAGACGAATATCAACGTGATGTTCAGGCTGGTCTGAATCCCAATATTCCATGTAATTACTTCCCCGGGGATGACCCGACACAGTCTCCTCTAGTAAGATGGCGCTCTCACGGCAGCCTTCTTTTCACTAACTGGATAAACTACTATGTTTACCAGACAACGCCGTACGATTTGAATCAGCTGGTAGAAAAGAACCAGCATAAGAGGTAACACGTGACCAGGTTAACAGACGAGCAATTTTATGCCCTGGCGGCTCAGCGCATTCTCATTTTGGATGGCGCAATGGGCACCATGATCCAGCGGCACAAACTGGAAGAGGAAGATTACCGGGGCAAGGAATTCGCCGACTGGCATTGCGATATCAAGGGCAATAACGATCTGTTGTCCATTACTCAGCCAGATATCATTTACGACATCCATTGTCAGTACCTGGCTGCGGGTGCAGATATTATCGAGACAAACTCCTTCAATGCGACCACCATTGCCATGGCTGACTATGACATGGAAGCGCAATCGAGGGATATCAATGTGGCTGCCGCTAAGCTGGCGCGCAAAGCCGCAGACGAATTCACGGCGAAAACACCGGATAAACCGCGCTTTGTCGCCGGAGTACTGGGCCCGACAAACCGCACGGCGTCCATATCGCCAGATGTGAATGATCCGGGAAAGCGCAACGTGACCTTTGACCAACTCGTAGAGGCTTATACTGAGTCCTGTGAAGCTTTAATTGAAGGCGGTTCCGATATCATTCTTATTGAAACCATCTTTGATACGTTAAACGCCAAAGCTGCCGCATTTGCGGTGGAAACCGTCTTTGAGGCGCAAGGGTTCAGATTGCCGGTTATGATTTCCGGGACAATTACCGATGCATCAGGTCGCACGCTGTCTGGCCAAACCGCCGAAGCGTTTTATTATTCACTGCGTCACATTAAGCCCGTTTCTTTCGGTCTAAACTGTGCGCTGGGGCCGGATTTGTTACGTCAGTATGTAGACGAAATTGCTTCTGTATCAGAATGCCTGGTGTCTGCTCACCCCAATGCCGGTTTACCAAACGAATTTGGTGAATACGACATGGAAGGGCCTGAAATGGCTGAACATATTAAAGAGTGGGCCGGTTCAGGTTTGGTCAACATCGTCGGCGGCTGTTGTGGCAGCACTCCCGAGCATATCCAGGATTTGGTCAACGCCGTTGCCGGTGTTGCACCTCGCGCCGTTCCTGCATTTGAACCCAAAATGCGGTTGTCTGGCTTAGAACCCTTCGTGCATTAAGGTATTGACGTGTCTGCAGAATTTTCAAGTTTTATTAATATCGGTGAACGCACTAACGTGACGGGTTCAGCCGTGTTTAAACGCCTTATCTTAAATGGCGATTACGAAACCGCATTAGACGTAGCCCGCCAGCAGGTTGAAAACGGTGCCCAAATCATCGATATCAACATGGACGAAGCCATGTTGGATTCGGTGAACGCGATGACGACCTTTTTGAACCTGATCGCGTCAGAGCCCGACATTAGCCGTGTGCCTATCATGATTGACTCCTCTAAGTGGGAAGTCATCGAGGCCGGCCTTAAGTGTGTGCAGGGCAAAGCGATTGTGAACTCAATTAGCTTAAAAGAAGGTGAAGCACCGTTCTTGCATCAGGCGCGCCTTATCAAGCGCTACGGTGCCGCTACTGTGGTAATGGCATTTGACGAAACCGGACAGGCCGATACGCAGGCGCGTAAGGTTGAGATTTGTCAGCGCAGTTACAAATTACTGGTGGAAGAAGTTGGCTTCCCGCCGGAAGATATCATTTTTGACCCCAATATTTTCGCCGTCGCGACGGGGATCGAAGAGCACAACAACTACGCCGTCGACTTCATTGAAGCAACCAGAGTCATTCGTCAGACCTGTCCTTATGCTCACGTATCGGGTGGTTTGTCGAACATTTCATTCTCGTTCCGGGGCAATAACCCGGTTCGTGAAGCGATGCACTCAGTTTTCCTGTATCACGCCATTCGCGCGGGCCTGGATATGGCGATTGTGAATGCCGGGCAGTTGGAAGTGTACGACGAGATCCCGCAAGAACTGCGCGATGCCGTTGAAGACGTGATTTTAAATCGTCATGAAGACGCAACCGACAAGTTGCTTGAGCTGGCTCCTAAGTATCAGGGCGACGGTAAAACTGTTGTTAAGGAAGATTTGGCCTGGCGCGAGTTGCCGGTGAATAAGCGTTTGGAACACGCGCTGGTAAAAGGCATTACGGATTATATTGAAGACGACACGGAGGCAGCACGACAGGCTGCAGAAAAGCCGCTGAACGTAATCGAAGGCCCGCTGATGGACGGCATGAACGTAGTGGGCGACTTGTTTGGCGAAGGAAAAATGTTCCTGCCGCAGGTTGTGAAATCCGCGCGTGTCATGAAAAAGGCCGTTGCCTACCTACAGCCTTATATTGAAGCAGAAAAATCAGAAGGTCAGAAGAGCAACGGCAAAATCCTGCTCGCGACCGTGAAAGGCGATGTTCACGACATCGGTAAAAACATTGTGGGTGTGGTTCTGCAGTGTAATAACTTTGAAGTTATCGACATGGGCGTGATGGTGCCGTGCGCCAGTATCCTGCAAAAAGCCAAAGAAGAAGGCGTGGACATGATTGGGCTGTCGGGGCTCATTACCCCGTCTCTTGATGAAATGGTGCACGTGGCGAAGGAAATGGAGCGGTTGGAGTTCGATCTGCCTCTGCTTATTGGCGGCGCGACCACCTCTAAAGCGCATACTGCTGTAAAAATTGAACAGCACTACCATGCGCCCGTGGTGTATGTACCCAACGCAAGTCGTGCAGTGGGTGTGTGTCAGAAGCTGCTGAATGCACAATCCCGCGCTGAGTTTGCTGAGCAGCTCAGCAAAGAATACGACATTGTGCGTGATCAGCATGCGCGTAAGCAACCGCGCAGTAAGCCGGTAAGCTTGCAGCAAGCGCGCGACAATGCGCATGTACCAGACTTCAGCACTGCGCCGGTCACACCCAATAAATTAGGCGTAACGCCCGTAACGGTGCCGCTCGAAACTCTGCGCAATTACATTGACTGGACGCCGTTTTTCCTGACCTGGTCACTGGCCGGCAAGTATCCGCGCATCCTGACCGATGACGTTGTTGGCGAACAGGCTCAAAGCTTGTTTGACGATGCCAATGCCATGCTGGACACCGTGATTGCCAATCAAAGCCTGCAGGCCAAAGGTGTCATCGGACTGTTTCCTGCCAATCGCCAGGATGACGATGTGGTGATTTATGCCGATGAAAGTCGTCAGGAAACCCTGGGCGTGGCGCACCATTTACGTCAACAAACCGACAAGCCAAAGGGCGCGAACTATTGCTTAAGTGATTTTGTTGCGCCTGTTGGCTCGGGTATTAATGACTACATAGGTGCCTTTGCTGTAACAGGTGGCATTGGTGAAGATGAGCTGGCAGCGTCTTATGAAGAAAAAGGCGATGACTACAATGCCATTATGGTAAAAGCGGTTGCAGACCGACTCGCAGAAGCCTTTGCTGAATATCTGCACGAACAGGTTCGTAAGCAATACTGGGGCTATGCTCCGGACGAATCGCTGAGCAATGACGACCTGATCCGCGAGAAGTATCAGGGCATTCGACCGGCACCTGGTTATGCGGCATGTCCTGAGCATACTGAAAAGCAATTGATCTGGGACTTGTTGAACGCGGAAGAACACACCGGCATGAAGCTCACCGAAAGCTATGCAATGTGGCCTGGCGCGTCAGTGTCGGGCTGGTATTTTGCGCATCCGGAAGCCCGTTATTTTGCGGTAGCGAAAATCCAACAGGATCAGGTTGAAGATTATGCTACGCGCAAAGGGTGGGATATCGAAACTGCTCAGCGCTGGTTGGGTCCCAATCTGAATGACTAAGCCTTTTAGCCAGGCCTGCGAAAACAACAAACAGCCGATACTGGCTGAGTTGTCGCAGGCATTTGCTAACAGCAAAACGGTGCTGGAGATAGGCAGTGGTACCGGGCAACATGCGGTGCATTTTGCGCGTAACCTGCCTCATCTCAGCTGGCACACCAGCGATGTTGAAGACAATCACGCTGGCATTCAGGCCTGGATACATGAAGCCGGGTTAGTGAATCTGTTTGACCCCATCACGTTGAAAATTGGTGAACATCCGTTCCCTGCTATCCCCTTCGACGCCGTATATTCTGCCAATACTGCTCACATTATGTTTGCTGATGAAGTGGCGTTAATGATGCGTAGCATTGCCAAACAATTGCCTGCACAGGGGATATTTTGTCAATATGGTCCTTTCACGCTGAATGGCCAGTTTTCATCACTGAGTAACGAGCAGTTCCACGAAAGTTTGCTAAGCCGCGGATATGGCGGCTACAAAGACATTAACAGCCTGAAGGTCTGGGCGGGAGAGGGGTTACAACTCACCGAGATTCGTCCAATGCCGGCCAATAATTTGTTGCTTATCTGGCAAAAAAAAGCCACCGATTAACGGTGGCTTGATTTACGTTTTAGCAAATTATTACCAGATACGTACACGCTCTTCTGGCGCCAGGTAAAGTGCATCACCTGGCTGCACGTCAAAAGCTTTGTACCAAGCGTCGTGGTTACGCGGTGCTAACGCACGGAATTGACCCGGAGCGTGAGTACCTGCACGCAACTGACTCAGCATGCTTTGTTCTGTGCGCTTTTCTTTCCATACCTGAGCCCAGGCCAGGAAGAAACGCTGGTCGCCAGTCAGGCCATCAATGACAGGCGCTTCTTTGCCATTCAGGCTTAGTTGATAGGCGTGATATGCCATTGCCAGACCACCTACATCACCAATGTTTTCACCCAGGCTGTTGCGGCCATTTACGAAGTTACCTTCGATAGGCTCGTATGCGCTGTACTGCGCAGCAAGGGCATCGGCTTTAGCTTCAAACGCGGCGCGGTCTTCATCGGTCCACCAGTTTTGCTGAATACCGTTCGCATCTGACTTAGAACCCTGGTCGTCAAAGCCGTGACCCATTTCGTGGCCAATTACCGCACCAATGGCACCGTAGTTTACCGCTGGATCCGCATTTGGATCGAAGAACGGAGGCTGAAGAATCGCAGCAGGGAACACAATTTCATTGAATGAACTGTTGTAATAGGCGTTCACTCGCTGTGGTGTCATACCCCATCTCTCACGATTTGTGGGTTTTAATTCTTCTTCCAGTTCCTGCGCTCTGAAGAACTTACGCAGATTGTGTTCATTTGTCAGCAAATCATCGGCGGTGATCGATAAGCCTTCATAAGAAATCCACTCATCGGGGTAGCCAATTTTAGGACGGAATGCAGCCAGCTTGGCCTTGGCGTTGACTTTGGTTTCTTCGCCCATCCAATCCAGGCCGTCAATGCGTTCGCCAAGTGCAGCGCGAAGATTTTCAACCAGTTCGGCCATTTGCGTTTTTGAACTTTCCGGGAAGAAGCGATTGACATAGCTCTTACCAATAGCGAAGCCGAGGGACTCAGTCCCTGACATTGCGCCTATTGCACGTTTCCAACGTGGACGAGGCTCTTGCTGTCCGTACAGGGTTTTCCCGAAGAAATCAAAATTCGCCATGTAAATATCGTCTGACAACATAGACGCGTTGTTAGATATCGCATGGTAAGTCAGGTAGGTTTTCCAATCTGTCAGCGATGTGTCATTTACAATTTCAATGACCGCGTTAACCGGCTCGGGTTGTGAAATGTTAAGTTCCGGCGCTTTGTAGCCCTGCGCATTTAACCAAGCGTTCCAGTTGAAGTTAGGGTAAGCATCGCTCAGTTCTTCACGCGCGATCTGGTTCAGGGTCAGGTCGCGGTTTCTACGCTTTTCTCTTGGCCATTGAATCTCTGCAATGCGGGTTTCCAGTGCAAGAATTGCCTGCGCTTTCTGCTCTGTGTCGGTCTCACCCGCAAAACTCAGCATAGTTTCAATGTGCTTGAGGTAGGCACTGCGGATATTTACGAATCGTTCTGCATCACTCAGGTAATAGTCACGATCTGGCAGGCCAAGACCACCTACACCAACAGACATCTGATATTCATTCGGGTCCAGTCGGTTATAGCCTAAACCACCCCAAAGTGGCGAGTTAGTGCCGTGTAGCCAACTCTTACCAAAGAAGGTTGTTAGTGCGTCAACCGAGTTGATGTTGTTGATTTCCTCAATGATTGGCATCAATGGTGCGATGCCTTTGGCATTGATGGTGTCTGTATCCATGTAGGCCGTGTAGAAGTCGTGCACTAACTGTTCGTCAGGTGTTAAATCATCCGATGCCATAATGTCATCAATAATTTGTTTGACCTGTTCTTCGCTGCGATCCGCTAGCTGAGAGAATGCACCATAGCGGGTTTTATCTGCAGGCAGTTCATAGTTTTTGTACCAGGTACCGCTGGCATACATAAAGAAATCATCGCCAGGTTTAACGCTCATATCACGGGCAGTTAAATCGACGCCAAAAGACCCAATCTGAGCGCTGGCTTGCGCTTCGGTCTGAGTTTGTTGTGTGGTTTGGTTCTCAGGTTTGCTACAAGCCGTTAGGGCTAGTGTAGCTGCAACAGATGCTGCAATTAACGTGTACTTCATTTTGATACTCTGTGTTAGATGTCGTCAGAAGACGGTTTATTGTTGATGTTAATGTATTTTGTTATAAAAGTGTTGTTGAAAGGTAATACATCCTGCGCCTGATTGAAATACTGTTCAATAACTGGCGATTCCTGCTGTAAAAAGTTGTCTACAGCCTGATGAAAATCCGGGTGCCGCATGGCGTGTTGGGAATAACAAAATATGGGTTCGAACCCGCGCAGAATTTTGTGCTCTCCCTGAGTACCCGGGTTAAATAACGGCAATTGCTTCTCAATGGCGAAATCAATTCCCCGAAAATAACAGCACTCAAAGTGCAATGAATCTATGTCCTGCAAGCAGCCCCAGTAGCGACCGTATAAGCCGGTTTTATCATAGAGGAACAACGCGGACGCAATGGGTTGCTCATCCAGGCTGGCCATTACCAAACACACGTTATCTGCCATGGTTTCCTGCAATCCATAGAAAAACGTCGGTGTCAGATACCCAGTGTGCCCACTGCGTTTTAAATAGGTATCCTGGTAGCAATCAATAAAGGTGGTCATGTGCGCAGTGGTGAGCTGCTCCCCGGTTAACGTTTGAATGTCGAGCCCGTTACCCGCGAGGCGTTGACGGGTTTTTCTGATGTCCCGGCGCTTGCGCGACGTTAACACCGCAAGGAAATCGTCAAAGCTTGAATAATTGCGGTTGACCCATTGGAACTGCACGCTTCTGCGAGTGGGGAGAGCCAGTTGTTCAAAATTTTTGCAGTCGTGGTCGTGAAATAACCAGTGAAAAGACGAAATACCTGACTGGTTGGCCCAGACTTCCTGAGCTTGTTTTAAGGTGCTGAGGCAATCGTTAAGCTGTGTGCCAGGCCGCAATAGCAGGCGAGGCCCTGTAACCGGAGTGAACGGTATCGCTGCAATCCACTTTGGGTAATACGCAAACCCATGCTGGTGATAAGCATTGGCCCAGCTGTGATCAAAAACGTATTCACCATAGCTGTCGGTTTTAATGTAACCCGGCACCAGTGCGACCAGCACATCGTCCTTGTAGATAACCCAATGGGCAGGTTGCCAACCGGTATCCTGACCTACGCAGCCAGTGTCCTCCAGCAGTGCAAGCCAGTTATACTGCACGAAGGGGCCGCCCGTTGCTGCATGAACAGCCAGTGAGTCCCATTGGTCCTGAGCGATTTCTGAAATGGCATCAAGGCATCGCACGCGGTACCCTTGGATATTTACTTCGTACGCCATTTCGTTAGTATGCCCCGGTAATGAAAAAAGTTGATTTAAACATGACAGATAGCGACCGCAAAATCATTATGGATTCGATTACACGCATGTTGTCACGACGAGAACATGCGTATGCTGAGCTCATACGAAAATTACAGCAAAAAGGCTTTCAGACAAACGCGTTTGTGCCGGTGTTAGAAGAATATCGCGAAGCCGGTATCCAAAGTGATGCCCGTTTTGCCGAAATGAAGGTGCGCGCAGGCGCCGCGAAAGGACAGGGGCCGGGTCGGGTAAAAATGGACTGTCAGCAGTGGCAGGTCGATGAACACCTAGTAGAACAAGCCATTCAGGAAAACGAAATCGACTGGTTTGAACTTGCTTTGCAAGTACGGGCAAAAAAATACGGCATTGAACGCATCTCAGACCGGGAACTGCGCTACAAACAAATGCGTTTTTTACAGTATCGTGGATTTTATCAGGACCACATTGAATACGCGCTTTCAGTAACAGAAGAATAAATACTGTGGTTTAATCGAAACAATCAATCTGCCTGATAGTAATTATTTCTGCCCTCTGACCACGCCATTGCTTAACAAAGCGCCATCATCCATGATATTGTTGCGACCCTCAAGAACATGCGGTTTTTGTGCAGCCAGACCAATTAATCAGCGACAATAAAACCGCATACAGGCTTTATAAACAACAAAGGATTTCAGGTTCTCAATGACTCTATCAACTGCCGATATTCGCCGTAAATTCATCGAGTATTTTAGTCGTAATGGCCACCAGGCCGTTGCCAGTTCTTCTCTGGTACCGGCAGATGATCCTACCTTGTTGTTCACCAACGCCGGTATGAACCAGTTTAAAGACGTGTTTCTTGGCTCTGAGAAACGAAGCTACACCCGCGCAGTCTCGTCACAGCGCTGTGTTCGTGCAGGGGGTAAACACAACGATCTGGAAAACGTTGGTTATACCGCGCGTCACCATACCTTTTTCGAAATGCTGGGTAACTTCAGCTTTGGCGATTACTTCAAACAAGAAGCCATTCAGTTTGCCTGGTCGTTTCTGACTGAAGAATTAAAACTACCCAAAGACAAGCTGCTGGTGACCGTTTACGCCGAAGATGATGAAGCCTTCGATATCTGGGAAAACCAGATTGGCGTGCCAAAAGAAAAAATTATTCGCATCGCGACATCAGACAACTTCTGGTCGATGGGCGACACGGGTCCTTGCGGCCCTTGTTCTGAAATCTTCTACGATCACGGCGAACATATCTGGGGTGGTCCTCCGGGCACACCAGAAGAAGACGGTGATCGTTTTATTGAAATCTGGAACCTGGTATTCATGCAGTTCAATCGTCAGGCAGATGGCACTATGGAGCCGTTACCTAAGCCGTCGATTGACACCGGTATGGGCCTGGAACGTATTTCTGCGATCATGCAGCACGTGCACAGTAACTACGAGATAGACCTGTTTGATAACCTGATTAAAGCCGCTGCGACAATTGTCGGTACCGAAGATCTGTCGAACAAGTCATTGCGCGTTATTGCCGACCACATTCGTTCTTGTGCCTTCCTGGTTTGCGATGGTGTTATGCCAAGCAATGAAGGCCGTGGTTATGTATTGCGCCGTATTATTCGTCGTGCTGTGCGCCACGGCTATCAGTTAGGTGCCAGCGATATCTTCTTCTACAAGCTGGTTGAAGCGCTGATCAAAGAGATGGGTGAAGCATACCCTGAACTGAAAGATCAGAAGCCGGTTATTGAAAAAGTACTTCGAGTTGAAGAAGAGCAGTTCAGTAAGACACTGTCTCGCGGGATGAACATCCTTAACGAAGCCCTTGAAGCACTGGAAGGTACGGTGATTCCGGGTGAATTGGTCTTTAAGTTGTATGACACCTATGGCTTCCCAACCGATTTAACGGCTGACGTTGCCCGTGAGCACGATTACACCATCGACGAAGACGGTTTCCAGGCTGCGATGCAAGCTCAGCGCAAACGCGCGCAGGAAGCCAGTCAGTTTGGTGCAGATTACAACGATACGCTCAGAGTGGAGCAGGAGACTGCGTTTACTGGTTATGATAACGGTGAACAAGAGTCTAATGTCGTTGAGTTAATTTGTGGCAACGACTTCTGTGAACAGCTGACTGACGGACAAGAAGGTGTCGTGGTGTTAGACAGCACCCCATTCTACGCTGAGTCTGGTGGTCAGGTGGGTGACACGGGTGTCCTCGAAGTGGCCAACGGCGAATTCCTGGTAACAGATACCCAAAAACTGGGTAATGCTTTTGCTCACAAAGGCATTGTAAAAGGTGTTATTCAGAAAGGCGATAAAGCCGCTGCAAAAATTGATGATACAAAACGCACATCGATTCGTAAGAATCACAGTGCAACTCACTTATTACACGCAGCACTGCGTGAAGTGTTGGGCGATCACGTTACTCAGAAAGGCTCATTGGTGAACGCCGAACGTTTGCGTTTCGACTTTTCGCATTTTGAGAGTGTAACGGCGGAGCAATTGCAAACCATTGAGCAGCGTGTGAATGAAGAAATTCAGGCTAACCATGCATTGACGACACAGTTAATGGATTTGGATGAAGCCAAAGCGTCTGGTGCAATGGCATTGTTCGGCGAGAAGTACGATGAAAAAGTACGCGTTGTGTCCATGGGACCCTTCTCGACGGAACTGTGTGGTGGAACGCATGTCAAACAAACCGGTGATATTGGTTTGTTTAAGATTATCTCTGAAGGGGGGATTGCGTCGGGTGTTCGCCGTATTGAAGCGGTTTCCGGTATGGGTGCACTGGCGTTTGTACAACAACAACAAGCGGTGCTGCAACAAGCTGCAAGTTTGTTGAAAACTGACGCACTGGGCGTTGCCGAGAAAGTGGCGCAAACCCAAACACAGCAGAAAGAACTGGAAAAAACAGTGACTGCCCTGAAGCAGAAGCTGGCCAGCCAGCAGGGTGCAGACGTATTGTCTAACATTGTTGAAATCAATGGCGTTAAAGCGCTTATTGCTGAGCTTGAGGGTGTTGAAGCCAAGTCGTTGCGCGGTATGGTCGACGACCTGAAAAACCGTATTGGCGAAGGGGTGATTGTGCTGGGCGTTCCCGCTGATGGAAAAGTCAGTTTAATCGCCGGCGTGACCAAAGGCCTGACCAGTAAAGTGAAAGCGGGTGAACTGATTAATTTCATCGCTGCTCAGGTTGGCGGTAAAGGCGGTGGTCGTCCGGATATGGCACAGGCCGGCGGCAGTCAGCCAGAAAATTTATCAGAAGCGTTACAGTCAGTTAACGCATGGCTAAAAGATAAGCTATAATGCAAGTATCGATGGAGAAACCCTGTCGTGACACCAGGGTTTCAGCATCCATCACCGCGTCTGTACGGACGGAGACGTCAGATTGGCCAGGAAGGCGCCGTATTAAAGGAACAGGAGCAAAAGAATGCTTATTTTAACTCGTCGTGTGGGTGAAACACTGATGGTGGGTGACGATGTCACCGTAACCGTGTTAGGCGTTAAGGGTAATCAGGTACGTATTGGTGTG